>Ga0307476_10000650_pt1 | contig 25223 bp, 19 predicted proteins | sample atmos_gasesECM2C_2_FD_203314 | JGI IMG/M metagenome (GOLD analysis project Ga0307476, IMG submission 203314) | Hardwood forest soil microbial communities from Morgan-Monroe State Forest, Indiana, United States - atmos_gasesECM2C_05 | ecosystem: Environmental > Terrestrial > Soil > Temperate...
TCTTCCTCGCCGCTCCAATCCCCTGCCGCACCCGGGCCGGCGCGGTACCGCCGACAACATCATGGATCGCCAGCACCGAAGCCAGTTTCAGACAGTCATAAAAACTCTCGTCAAATGAAGGATTCACCGTACGCAACTCCTCCAGCGCTAAGTCTTGAATCTCGCATTGCTTTTCTACGCAAAGTCTCACAGCCTTTCCGATCTGCTCGTGAGCGAGCCGGGAAGGAACACCGCGCTTGACCAGGTAAGTCGCCGCCGCCCACGCATTCATGAAGCCGGACTGCGCCGCCTCGTTCATACGCTGGTGGTCAAACTCCACCGCTTTCATCCATCCGGCGACCAGCGGCAACATTCCAAGTACCGTATCGGCGGCGTCGAACAAGGGCTCCTGCGTTTCCTGCAAGTCTTTGTTGTAAGCCAGAGGTAAGCCTTTTAGAGCCACCAGCAGAGTCGTCGCGCTGCCGATGACACGCCCGGTCTTGCCTCGTACCAGCTCCAAAAGATCGGGATTCTTCTTCTGAGGCATCGCGCTGCTGCCCGTGGAATAAGCCTCAGGCAACTTCACAAAGCCGAATTCCTGCGAGGAGAAAATAATCATTTCCTCCGCCCACCGGCTCAGGTGCAGCCCCAGCAGCGAAAGCGCATTGACGAACTCAAGAACGAAATCCCGGTCGCTGGTGGCGTCGATGCTGTTCGCAGTCGGACCAGCGAAGTCAAGCTCCTCTGCCATGAACGCCCGATCGAGCGGCAAGGTCGCACCGGCCACCGCGCCCGATCCCAATGGACAAACGTTAAGGCGCTTCTGGCAATCCGCAAGCCGGTCCGCATCCCGCAAAAACATTTCGACATAAGCCAGCAACCAATGCGCCACCAGCACCGGCTCCGCATGCTGCAAATGTGTATAAGCCGGCATCGCGGCGTTGCCGGCTTGTTCGGCACGGTCGGCGAAAACCCCGCAGACCTCCGCCAGTTCCTTCCGCAACTCATCAATCGCCGCCCGCACATAGAGACGCAGGTCCGTTGCGATCTGCTCGTTGCGGCTGCGCCCGCTGTGCAACTTGTATCCCACGTCGCCGATCCGGGCTACCAACTGTTTCTCGACAAAATGATGCACGTCCTCGGCTTCATCATCTTCGATGAATCCTTTGGAGGCAGCGGCTGTCTCGCCAATCCACTGCAACCCTTCCAGAATGCTGATGAGCTCATCTGCCGACAGAACCCCGGCATTCTTCAGAGCGCGAGCATGCGCTCCGCTCGCTGCAAGTTCGTAACTGAGCAGCCGGCGATCGAAGTCAAACGATCGCTGCCAGCGTTCGAATTGCGGGTCCAGCATTTGTTGGAACCGCCCTGACCACATCTTCATCGCGCAACCTCCACGCGAGCCCGCGCCCTTGTCCGCGAAGGCAGTCCGAGGATTCGAATGAAGCCCGCCGCATCTTTCTGGTCGTAACCATCGCCCATGGTGAAAGAAGAAAGATCCGTGCGGTAAAGTGAGTGCTCCGACTGCCGGCTCACCACCGAAACGTTTCCCTTATAAAGAGACAGCGTCACGCTGCCGGTCATCTCTGTCTGCGTGCTGGCGACAAAAGCGTCCAGCGCCTCGCGCAGCGGCGTAAACCACAGTCCGAAGTAGACGAGTTCGGCGTACTTCAGCCCCACGTGCTGCTTGAAATGCGCGACTTCGCGCTCAAGACACAGAGCTTCCAATTCCCGATGCGCCGCAATCAGCAACGTCCCCCCAGGAGTTTCGTAGCACCCGCGCGACTTGATCCCCACAAAGCGGTTCTCCACCAGATCCACACGGCCAATGGCGTTGCGCGCCCCAATTTCGTTCAGCAACTCGACGAGCGAGACCGGATCAAGCTTCATACCGTCGACCGTCACCGGAATCCCTTTCTCAAGGCCGATCGTCACCTGCTCGTCCTTATCAGGAGCTTCCTGCGGCGATCGCGTCATCTGCCAGGTTGTCGGCAGAGGCGCATTCGCGGCATCTTCCAGTTCTCCACCTTCGTGGCTCAGGTGCCACAAATTGCGGTCCCGGCTGTGGATTTTCTCGCGACTCGCCGCCACGGGAATACCGTGCTGCTCGGCGTAATCCAGGCAGTCCTCACGGGATTTCAGCGACCACTCCCGCCAAGGTGCAATCACTTTCAACTCGGGCGCCAGGGCCTGATAAGTCAATTCAAAACGAACCTGATCATTTCCCTTTCCCGTGCAGCCATGCGCCACCGCCGTCGCTCCCTCGCGCAGAGCCACTTCGACCTGATGTTTCGCGATCACGGGCCGCGCCAGCGATGTGCCCAGCAAATATTTATGCTCGTACACGGCACCCGCCCGCAGCGCCGGAAACACGTATCCAGTCAGAAACTCCTCGCGGAGATCCTCAACAATTACCTTGCTCGCGCCCGTGGCGTAAGCCTTTTCAACGACAGCTTCAATGTCGTCGCCCTGGCCTACATCGCCGACCATGGCGATGACGTTATAAGAGTAATTTTCTTTGAGCCACGGAATGATGATGGAGGTATCCAGCCCTCCAGAGTAAGCGAGTGCAACTTTTTCAGGCATGAGCACTCCTCGCTGGCAGACGATCGCCGCCGCCGAGCAGCAAATAAAGAATCGCTTTTTGCGCATGCAGACGGTTCTCCGCCTGCTCGAAGACCACCGACTGCGGCGAATCGATCACGTCGTCGGTCACTTCCAATCCGCGGTGCGCCGGCAGGCAGTGCATAAACACCGCGTGCGGCGCAGCCTCCGCCATGAGATCTGTATTTACTTGATAAGGCGGAAAGATTTGGGCCCGCTCATCCTCTTCGCGCTCCTGCCCCATGCTGGTCCAGGCATCGGTGTAAATCGCATCAGCTCCGGCAACCGCCTCGTGCGGATCGCTCAGTAACTGAATCTGGGCCCCGGTCTCCTCGGCAATTTCCAGCGCATCGGCGACAATCTGCGGATCAGGTGCATAGCCTGCCGGAGTCGCCACGCGGATCGTCGATCCCAGGCACGCGCAAGTAAGCAACAATGAGTGAGCCACATTGTTGCCATCGCCCACATAAGCCAGGCAACGATCCTTCACATCTCCGAACCGCTCCAAAAGCGTCAGATAATCAGCCAGCGCCTGGCAAGGATGCTCCAAATCGCTGAGCGCGTTAATCACCGGAACCGACGCGTGTTGTGCCATGCCCTCGATGGTCAGCTGCGAGAACGTGCGGAGCACAATCAAGTCCACCCACCGTTCCAGATTGTGCGCCACGTCGCTTAACTTTTCGCGAGCATCGAGCCGCTCGTGAGTCTGATCGACGAACATCGCCGTACCGCCCAGGCTCACCATTCCCGCTTCGAACGTAAGCCGGGTGCGCAAAGAGGGCTTCTCGAAAAACATCACCATCTGCCTGCCCGTAAGCGCCCTCCGGAAATCAGCCGGACGCGCCTTCATCACTCCAGCCAGATGCAAAACCGCATCCACGCCGGCGGGACCGAGATCGCGAGTCGAGACCAGATCCGGACACCAAAACACCTGCGGCACTCTCTCGGGAGCGGCCGCCACTCTACCTCGCACATCCGTATTCAACTTTGACTCCTTTTTCTGAACCTGCGTACCGGCAGGCTGCGATTTGTAGCCGGCCGCGACTGACTGACTCATGAATACGTGACCTCCGTACCACACGACAGCTTGGTCAAATAGAACTGCGGCAGGACGTCCGCCTCGGTCGCCGGCAGAATTCTTACGCGTCCCACACCATGTTTCAGCGCCTGCCCGCAGGCCTGCAGCTTTGGCAACATACCGCCGCTGATGATGGACCCAGCCGCCAACTCAGCGGCCTGCTTCGTGCTCAGCCACGGCATCACGCTTCCCTCGGCGTCTCTTACTCCGGGCACGTCGGTGAGAAAGATCAGCGCATTCGCATGGCAGGCTGCGGCGCACGATGCCGCCATCTCATCGGCGTTCACGTTGTAGTATTCGCCGTCGGCGCCCAGCGCCAGCGAAGCCAGCACTGGAATCCCTCCCTGCTGCCACAGCGCCTCGATCCAGCACGGCTCCGCAAAACAAATCTCGCCCACAAATCCCAAATCGCGTCCGTGAACAAACTTCTTTCGTGCGCGGAATGTCATACCGTCGCCGCCGCAGAATCCAATCGCCGGCATGCCCGCGGCCTGAATGGCCGCCACCAGCTTCTTGTTGATGATGCCGCCCAACACCATGAGCGCCGTATCCCGAGTCTCTGCATCGGTGACCCGCAACCCGTCTACAAACTCGCTCGCCTTCCCCAGCCGGTTCAGCATTCGGGTCAGCGCACTTCCGCCGCCATGAACCACGGCAACGCGGTGGCCGTCCTGCGCCAACTCCGCGACGGACTGAGCGCACTTGCGCAAAGTTGCAGCATCCTCGATCGCCGCCCCGCCAATCTTCACCACAATCGTCACTGCAGACCCTCCCGCTCTTCCCACTGATACATCAGATTCATGTTCTGCACTGCCTGCCCGGCCGCGCCTTTCAGCAGATTGTCCACGCAGGAAATCAGCACTAGCCGCCGGCCATCTTCCGCCAGGCAAAATCCAAGATCGCAATAGTTGGTGTGCAGCGAAAACTGCAGCTGCGGCAGCTTCGGAGTAGCAAACACCCGCACCCAATGTCTGCCGAAATAAAAGTCCCGCAAACAGGATTCCACCTCCGCCGGTTTCATCGCCCGCTTCAAGCGCACGTAGATGGTCGACAGAATCCCGCGCGGGATCGGCAACAGATGTGGAGTAAAAGTCAGCTCAGCATCATTGAGCCCCAACTGCTCCACCATCTCTCCCATATGCCGGTGATTGAACACCGAGTAAGCGGAGAGATTGTCCGCCACCGAAACGAAATGAGTACGCGAAGTAGGCGCCTTGCCCGCGCCCGACACTCCCGACTTCGAGTCGGAAATAATCCCATGCCCTCGATCGATGAGCCCGGTCTCGAGCAGCGGCGCCAAAGCCAGAATCACCGAGGTCGCATAGCACCCCGGATTCGCCACTAACTGGGCTCCCGAAATGCAATCACTGTTCAACTCTGGCAGGCCATAAACCGCCTTCGCCGTCAATTCGTCGGCGGTAACCGCATCCGCATCCTGAAACGAGTAGATGGCACGATGCTGCGCCTGTTTCAGCCGCCACGCACCGCTCAAATCGATTACGCGCAATCCCTGCGCGACCGCTTCCGGCACCAGGGACCGCGCCGCCTCATGTGGGGTAGCCAGAAAAAGCAACTGCACACCCTGCCGTTTTAGTTCAGGCCACGACAGCGTCTGCAGCGGATACCCTCCGTTGCCCGACAACTCCGGAAAGACCTCCGCCAAGTCCGTCGCACCATCGCCCCCGCCTTCGCGCCGCAGCAGTACTGGCTTCTCAAGCCGCGGATGGCGCTCGAGAATGCGCGTCAGCTCCAGTCCCGAATAGCCGCTCGCTCCCAGTACTGCGCTCTTGAGCTTCGCCGACATCAGCCCAGCATCTCCTCGATCCTCACCGCAACCTTCTTGGCAGCATCCTTATCTGGACAAACAATCAGGATCGCGTCGTCCCCGGCAATCGTCCCCAAGACTCCCTCCCACTCCTGCTCATCCAGCGCTGCCGCCACCGGCTGCGCGCTGCCGATAATGGTTTTCACCACCAGCAGGTTCTGCGCCGGCCGCACATCCAGCACGAACTCGCGAACCAACCGGTGCACCGGCGGCAGAGCCAAACCCCCAGCTCCTTCGCCCTGAGGCAAGGCATAGCCGGCCACCGTCTTGCTCAGATTCAGGTCGCGAATATCCCGCGACAGCGTCGCCTGCCCCACCTTGAATCCCCGCTTGCGCAACGCCCGCTGCAAGTCTTCCTGGTTGGCTACGGGACCCTGCTTCAAGGTTTCCAGAACAGCTCTTTGCCGCAGGGCTTTATTCATGATGAATATTTATTCATTCATATGAATAAATATTCTCCATCTTACAGGCCACACTCTCCCTGTCAAGGAAAAACGCCGCCTCTCCCATTCTTGGTAACTCGCCGCACAAGTCCATCAGCCCAACCATGGAGGATCCGCTTCGCGAAAACCGAGAACCTCAATCTGCCCTCAATTCTTGCTAGACTGCACAAACGGGAGGCCTCTTGCTTTACATCCTTTCTCTCGATCAAGGCACAACAAGTTCCCGAGCCCTCCTCTTTGACCATAACGGTGCAGTCCGATCCGTCGCCCAGCGCGAATTCAAACAGATATTTCCCGAGCCGGGATGGGTCGAGCACGATCCCGAAGAGATCGCTGCATCACAGATCGCCGTTGCCCTGGAAGCCTTGGCGAAAGCCAATGCACAGCCCAGCGACGTCGCCGCCATCGGCATCACCAACCAGCGCGAAACCACGGTCGTCTGGGACCGCGCCACCGGCAAGCCCATCTACAACGCAATTGTCTGGCAGGACCGCCGTACCGCCGCCTTTTGCCAGCAACTCAAGGCGCAAGGCCACGAAAATCTGATACAGCAGCGTACGGGTTTGCTGATCGACGCTTACTTCTCCGCCAGCAAGATTTCCTGGATGCTCGAGCATGTCTCCAACGCCCGCAAACTCGCCGAAGCGGGACGCCTCGCATTTGGCACCGTCGACACTTGGCTCGTTTGGAAACTGACCGGCGGCCGCGTCTACATCTCCGATGCCAGCAACGCCTCCCGCACCATGCTTTTCAATCTTCACTCCGGCCGCTGGGATAACGACCTTCTCAATCTCTTCCGAATCCCCGCATCGATGGTGCCCGCAGTTCGACCCTCCAGTGAGGTCTACGGAGAAGTAAGCTCCGTCCCAGGATTGAATGGCATCGCAATCGCAGGCGTCGCTGGGGATCAGCAGGCCGCCCTCTTTGGGCAAAGATGCACCAGCCCCGGCCTCACGAAGAACACCTACGGAACGGGATGCTTCATGTTGCAGAGCACAGGCAATCGCGCCGTCGCGTCCACGAATCGCCTGGTGACAACCGTGGCTTGGAGAATTGGGGACAAGACGGATTACGCACTCGAGGGCAGCGTATTTGCAGGCGGAGCCGTGATCCAGTGGCTGCGAGATGGCTTGGGGATTATTCGTACATCGTCGGAAGTAGAAGCGCTGGCAAATTCAGTTCCCGACAACGGCGGAGTGTATTTCGTCCCCGCCTTCGTGGGCCTCGGCGCTCCGCATTGGGATTCCTACGCACGCGGCGCAATCTTCGGCCTCACCCGAGGCAGCAAGGCAGGTCACATCGCGCGGGCCGCCCTCGAGAGTATCGCCTACCAGGTCGCCGATCTGATGGACGCAATCCAAACCGACACTCGCATTCCGCTCAAAGAGTTGCGCGTGGATGGCGGCGCATCCGCCAACGATGCTCTCATGCAATTTCAGGCAGACATCCTCGGCGTACCCGTCGTGCGCCCGGCTATGACAGAGACCACCGCGCTCGGCGCCGCATTTCTAGCTGGCCTGGGCTCAGGCTTCTGGAAGGAAGAGCAGATTATTTCTGGCTTGCCGCGGGAGGAACGCCGGTTTGAACCCGGCCTGCCGAGCTCTAAAGTGGACGCCCTGCGACAGCGCTGGAATGAAGCCATCTCCCGCTCCAAGTCCTGGGAGCCGGCCGCTCCGCCGTTGAAAGCTCCATGCTGAACCGCCGCCACATCGTCGTCGGCCTCGGCGAACTGCTTTGGGATTTGTTCCCCACCGGTGAGCAACTAGGTGGGGCACCAGCCAACTTCGCCTACATCATCTCTTTGCTTGGCGATGAAGGAATTCCAGCCAGCCGTCTCGGCCAGGATTCTCGAGGTGCAAACGCCATCCGTCGCCTCGGAGAACTCGATCTCTCCGCCGAGTTCATTCAGAAAGACGCGGACCATCCCACGGGAACAGTGAAGGTCGAAGTCGACCGCACTGGTCAGCCTCGCTTTGAAATTTCCGAGTCAGTGGCGTGGGATTTTCTCGCGTGGACGCCGCAGTGGCAGAACCTTGCGCAACAGGTCGATGCAGTATGCTTTGGATCGCTGGCGCAACGATCGGAGCGGAGCCGCACAACCATCCGCAATTTCTTAATGGCCTTGCAGAAAAACGCGGTTAGGGTTTTCGACGTCAACCTCCGGCAGAACTTCTATACCACGCAAGTCCTCTCCGAATCGATGGGGTTCGCAACTGTCGTCAAACTGAACCATGAAGAACTCCCGAAAATCATGCGCTTCCTTGAATTGGAGAATCGCAGCGAAGAAGATTCGGCTCGACAATTGCTGTCTTCATATGAAGTGAAGCTGGTTTGTATCACGCGCGGCAATAGCGGCAGCCTCCTGGTGTCCGCCGAAGAATGCAGCGAACACTCTGGCTTCAAGGTGAAGGTCGCCGACACTGTCGGCGCTGGGGACGCATTCACCGCGGCCCTTGTCCACGGATATCTCCGCGGTACGCCGCTCGCGCAGATCAATGAAACCGCGAACCGTGTCGGAGCCTGGGTCGCCAGCCAATCGGGAGCAACACCGACCCCGAAGCCTGGCGGCCTTACACGAACGCTGGCTGAGATTACTTAGAATTCGTCGTCGCCACCGCGCACGGGCTCCATCACCGCGAGTTTTAGTTTATGCTGTCAAGTTTGGCGTTAGCGGGTTAGGGGGCTCCGTGATCAAGTCAATTGCATTCGTTCGTTTGTTCATCTGCATCTCGTTTTTCTCTTGCATTGGGTCGATTACCGCACAGCAAATTCCCGAAAATACCTATCAGGAGCTGCATTGGCGCATGATTGGCCCCTTTCGCGGAGGCCGTACCCGCGCCGCCACCGGCGTCCCCAGCCAGCCCAACGTCTTTTACATCGGTCAGGTCAACGGAGGAGTATGGAAGTCCGATGACTACGGCCGCACCTGGACCCCGATCTTCGACCACGAGTCCACTCAGTCGATTGGCGCGATCGCGGTAGCTCCGTCGAATCCCAACATCATTTATGTGGCCAGCGGCGAAGGCCTCCATCGCCCCGACCTCTCGGTGGGCAACGGAATCTATAAATCGACCGACGCCGGAAAAACCTGGACGCACCTCGGCCTGCGCGACGGCTTCCAAATCCCCGCCCTCGCCATCGACCCTCGCGATCCCAATCGAGTCTTCGCCGCCGTGCTCGGCCATCCTTATGGCCCCAATGAAGAGCGCGGCCTTTTCCGTTCCACCGACGGTGGCCAGACCTGGCAAAAAATGATCAGCAAAGACCAGAATACCGGAGCCTCCGACGTAGCGATTGATCCTTCGAATCCCGACGTAATCTATGCCTCCATGTGGGAAGCTCGCGAGGGCCCATGGGAGGACAACAACGAATTCAACGGAACTAATGGTGGATTATTCAAATCCACCGACGGCGGCACCACCTGGCATCCTCTTTCCAACGGCCTTCCGAAAGATCTCTCACAGATCTACGTCGCAATCGCGCCCACTGATCCCCGCCGCCTCTACGCCACGGTCGCCATGTCCTCGGGCAAGCTCGCCTTCTACCGTTCCGACGATGCCGGAGGAAACTGGTCACAAGCAACCGATGATCCCCGTCCCTCAGGCCGCATCGGGGGCGGCGACCTCGCTATCCCCCGAGTTGATTCCAAGAATCCAGACATCGTCTATTGCGCCAGCACTGTAACCATGCGGTCGACAGATGGAGGCAACACTTGGTCTGGATTTCGCGGCGCGCCCGGCGGTGACGATTACCAGAATCTTTGGATCAATCCCAACGACCCCAACATCATTCTTATCGTCAGCGACCAGGGCGCGATCATAACGGTGAACGGAGGAGCCACCTGGAGTTCCTGGTACAACCAGCCCACCGCGCAGATCTACCACGTCGCCGTAACCAACACGTTCCCCTATCGCGTTTGCGGAGGCCAGCAGGAAAGCGGTTCCGTCTGCACCTCCAGCCGCGGCAACGACGGTGCCGTCACCTACCGCGAGTGGCATCCCGTGGGCGTGATCGAATATGGCTACGCCGCGCCCGATCCCCTCGATCCTGACGTCATTTACGGCGGCGGCCGAAGCGAGGTCTCGAAGTTTCACTGGTCTACGGGCCAGGTCCAGAACGTCACGCCCATCCCGGTGCGCAATTCCAAATACCGCACTGACCGCACCGAGCCCACGATGTTCTCGCCCATCGACCCGCACGTTCTTTACTTCGCCAGCAACGTGCTTTTCAAAACCTCCGATGGAGGAATCTCCTGGCAGACCATAAGTCCAGATCTCACGCGCGAGAATCCCGGAGTCCCCGCCAGCGTTGGCACTCTCATCCCCAAAGGCGCCGACAAGCAGCGTGGAGTAATCTACGCTCTCGCTCCTTCATTCAAGGACATCAACACGCTTTGGGCCGGCACCGACGACGGACTCGTCTGGCAGACTCGCGACGGCGGCAAGAAGTGGAACGACATCACTCCAAAAGAGCTCACTCCCTGGAGCAAAGTCACCCAGATCAGCGCCTCGCACTTCGATGACGACTCCGCCTACGCCTCGGTAAGCCGCTTCCGCATCAACGACGAGCAGCCCTACATTTACCGCACTCACGACGGCGGCAAAACCTGGAAGCTGATCACCACGGGCCTGCCTGAAATTGGTCCCGTTGACACCGTCCGCGAAGATCCAGTACGCAAGGGGCTCTTGTTCGCCGGCACCGAGAATTCAGTATGGGTTTCGTTCGACGACGGCGATCATTGGCAATCCTTGCAGCTGAATCTGCCGCACACCTCCATGCGCGATCTTTGGATTCACGAAAGCGACCTCATCGTAGCCACACACGGCCGCTCCTTCTGGATTCTCGATGACATTTCCCCGCTGCGCGAAGCCACCGCTTCGCTTGCCGCCGCGGACGCCCATCTCTTTACTCCAGCGCCCGCTTACCGTGTCCAGCGCGACACCTATACCGACACGCCGCTTCCTCCCGACGAACCCGCCGCCGCCAATCCGCCCGATGGCGCAATCATCGACTATTACCTGGCGCACGCATCGTCGGCTCCCGTCACTCTCGAAATCCTCGACGGACACGGCCAGCTCGTTCGCAAGTTCTCCAGCACAGACAAACCCGACGCTACCGAGGCGGAGCTGAAAAAACAACTAATCCCTCTGTACTGGCTGCGCCCTTTCCGGTCTCTTTCGACAGAAGCCGGCATGCACCGCTGGGTTTGGGATCTGCACTATCCCGCGCCCGATTCCACCCGCCACGACTATCCCATCTCAGCGATTCCCGGAGACACTCCTCGATACCCGCTCGGCCCAACGGCTTTGCCCGGCGCGTACACTGCCCGGCTCACCGCAAACGGAAAGAGTTACACCGCGAACTTCACAGTGAAGATGGACCCTCGCGTGAAGATCACCACAACCGGCCTCGATCAGAAATTCCATCTTGAACTGCGCCTGGCCTCACTCCTGAGCGAGACATCCAAAGCTGTAATGCAAGCCGGGTCGACTCGCGAACCCCTGCAAAAGCTGAGCGAGCAAGCCGCCGGTCCAACCAAAGATTCAGTACTAGCTTTCCAGAAAAAGCTCACAGCAGTGCTTGGAGCCCCGTCCGGCTTCGTCGCGCCGCCTTCCGCCGAAGTTACTCTAGCGCGAGCCAACGGTCAGGTCGCGGGGTTATACGGTCAGGTGTGGCAGGCCGATGCCGAACCAACCGCGGCCCAGTCTGAAGCCGCCACGGCAACCGAACACGATGCATCGGATGTGATGAAGCGGTGGGATGCGCTCAAGACTGCAGATCTCCCCGCCCTAAATCGGGCCCTCCGCGATGCGAAACTACCGGAGGTGAAAATCGAATCGGACCCGCACAAGGAAGAAGCAGCGACGGATGAAGAGTAAGGACGCGATCGTGTCTCGCTCTTACAAAGCCTCCACCGCGCCCTGCAACTCCTGAGCAATCCGCTCCGGAGCCGTTCCAGCGGGAAATTTCATGGGCTGACCAATACGCACGCAAATCTTCCACGGCGGCGCGAACTTTCTCCCCGCCTGCTTTACTTCAAACAACCCGCGAATCCGCATAGGCAGAACTGGAATGCCCAGATTATTTGCCAGCAACCCAATCCCCGTGCGAAACGGATTCATCTTGCCGTCCACCGTGTGCCGTCCTTCCGGGAACACCAGCACGCTGTATCCGCGATCCACCGCCTCACCCGCGTAAGCGAAACTCTGCCGGAACCCAGCCTCGCGCGGCAGCGGAAATAAGTTAAGCAGCGAAACTCCCAGCACCCACTGCATGCGATCGTAAATCCCCAACCACCATCCCCGGCTCGCCGCCGGTGTGTGCAAGGCTTCCAACGATTCTCCCCCGGTCGCCGTTGCAATGTGGTTCCGCAGCCTCGCCGGCAAAGCTGTCTGCACGAACCCCACATCCACATCGGTAATGTGATTGGAGACCACTAACATAGGCCCGCTCCGACCGCGCAGATTCTCCCGACCTTCAATCAGCGGCCAGCCCAGCAGAATCATGGCTGGTCTCATCAACAAATAATGCGCCAGCCATCGCAACCACGTCACCGGCCAGCGCAGTACCCACCTCGGGTAGCGATACTCCGCTCGCTGCCGCGCCTCACCTCGCAGCATCTTTTCCACATCGCCCACCGTACGCGCTGAGCTAAAACGGGTCTCGCTCAGATCCACTTGATATCGATCCTCCAGCGCGCTGATCAGCTCCACACGGTCCAGCGAACTGAGCCCAAGGTCGGAGTCCAGCGTCGCATCAGCATTCAATCCACGGACGCTGCGCCCAGTGATGCGCCCAATCAATTCCTCCACCGGACTTTCTCCCGCGCTAGCAACCTTCTCGCCAAGCCGCAGGACTTCCTTCGCCGCGAAGTCGGCAATCAAATTCCGCCGCGGCTTCTGCGTATTCGTGCGCGGAAAGTCTTTCCCCGGCCACTCAACCCACATCCGCATGCGCTGGAATTCCGCCAGTGACTGGTTCGCCTGCTCCACCACCCCTGCCACCCGAGCCTCGCCCCGCGCATCGTCACGCAAAATCACCACCGCGCAAGGCTCCGCATTCCCCCCACGCTCAATCCCGACGACCACACAATCCTTCACTTCCGGCTGCCGCCGCAACGCCGCCTCCAGATCTTCCGGATAAATATTCAATCCGCCCGGCGTCACGATCACTTCTTTCTTCCGCCCCTTGAAATAAAGGTTCCCGGCATCATCGAGCGCGCCCACATCTCCGGTGCGGTACCACCCGTCTTTATCAGTGACCCCACCGGCAACTGGTCGACTTCCATCCCAATATCCCGCCGCCACTCCCCCGCCGCGGATTAAAATCTCGCCATCGTCCGCCAGCTTCACCTCCCGCCCCGGCAGCACCTTCCCAATCGACCCCTTCCCCAACTTGAACGGATGATTCACACTGATCAACGACGTAGTCTCCGTCAGCCCATATCCCTGGATAGCGGCGTAACCAAGTCGATCCCAAAATTGTTCAGTCTCGGCATCGAGAGCCGCGCCGCCGCAAATAAATGCCCAGAACTTCCACCCAAATTGCCGGCGAATCCTGCGAAAAATCCACCACCGCCGCAGAAAGTGTTTTCCCTCCGACGTCCGAAATCGCCGCCGAAAGTCTTCGATCTTCCCGCCATCCTCCAGATCGCGCTCAATCTTCTGCTTCAGCGACTGCAAGACTCTTGGCACCGTTACCAGCACCGACACGCGCTCCCGCCGGATCCTGTTTACAATCTCCGAAGGCTTCAGCTCTTCCTGAAAAATCACAACCCCACCCAGAAGTGGAGGAAGAAACATCCCAAGAAATTGCCCAAACACATGGCTAAGCGGCAACAAATTCAAAAACCGCACGGGATGCACCCACCGCTCATATTTCAAATACGGCTGCATCTCCCGCTCCAGCGGAGCAATGTTAGCCAGCACATTCCCATGCGTGATCACCACGCCCTTAGGCTCAGCAGTAGTGCCCGAAGTAAACACAATCTGCAGGATGTCGTCGCGTTCAATCGCCACGCGCGAATCCGACGGTAGCGCTGGCGTCCCGCCGGCGCGGGTGCCCCGTCCTTGTCCCTGCGCTTTTTGCAGGGACAGGGCGGGGAATTTGATTTCTTCAAGGATCACCACAGGAACCGAAGACGCCTCAATCTCCGCTGCATGCCTCCGCGAACAAACCCAAAGCTTCGCCTCAACCTGCCGCGAAACCCGCGCCGCAAACTCTGCGGAAGCCGCATCATCCATCGGAACCACAACCACACCCCTCAAAACACATCCAAAGAACGCCGCAACCCACTCCGCACAATTCTCGCCCCAAAGCATCACCCGCTCACCCTTGCCAATCCCCCGCGCCTCCAAACCGCTGGCAAACCGCAGCGCCATCTCCAAAACCTGCCCGTAAGTGAACCACTCCATCCGATATCCGCACCGTTGCCCGTAAGCGCGCTCGTCACGATGCGCCCGAAAGTTCGCCAGAAGAAACTCAGCTAAAGATTCAGCCATGGAGTTGAATGAGCGTCATCAGGCCTAAGTTTAGTGGAAGAGGAAAGGCCGGGGTGGAGGCTGTGGATTCCTTCGTGAAATAAATCTGTGCGTGGCCGTTCCGAGTTTGGGAAGTGGGCGCGAAATCGAGGTACCCCCCTCCCCACATACCCTCTGAAAGCCTCGTTGGGCGCGGGTTTCGCAAAAAGTGTCTGCAAAATCTTGATGTCAAAGATCTTAGAGGTCAAAATCTTGAGAACAAGTGCTTTAGGCTCCCACGACCCGGAGTCTACAGGCCGTCACTGCCTCGACCATGATCGCGCAATTCAGGTTGGTGTTACAAGGTCAGACGTCACAATGCCGCTGTGGAGAACAAGGTGGCCTAAGGCTCCCGCCGGTCGGGAGAAGAGTTGGGGGCCCTTAGGCGAAACTGTGCATCTGAGAAATCAGACGGTCTTGCCAAAATGGTTCAGGGGAGGCGTCCTCATGCTGCGTCGCGCGGTTATGATCGCTTTCATCCTTGGCATGCTACTCCAGTCTCCGGGGCGAGAAGCACAGGCCTCCAGTGCTAAGGGAGCGTTACTTCAGCCGGTGCTTGAGGTTCTTGAAAAAGCCAAACTGTCCGGATCGCTTGAATTTACGGGGAACTGCGACGGAGGACTTCCTCCAGACCTCCCACCACTCCGCACGATCACGGGACGCGGAGGCTCAACGCTGCAAACCTTGCGCGAAATATTGCGAGATGATCGCGCTATTCGGGTTGAACAGGATCAAACAGGAAGAATCCGAATGGTCGAGAACGCCGTTCCAACGGACCTACTGAGCATCCAGATACGCCATATCTCTTTTGACGGCACATATAGATCGGGACCTGAGAGTGGCGTGTACACCCCGAATCAGGCCCTATACGTTATATTTTGCACGTGCCTGAATTGGCAGCTTTCATTAAAGCTCATGATATCGAAATTCTGGCCACAGACTCCGGCATATCGGGTGGCGCTGGGCAATGGCCGCCTGACTCGCCGCATATTTCGGGCTCTCTGGATGACGTAACTTTGTCCCAGGCGCTGGACCGCGTACTTGATACTTTCCCCGGCATCTGGGTATATCAGAATTGTCCACGCAAGCAATCGCGTTCAAACCTTTCCCCATGGGACAACCGAGAGCGTGCTGTCTATTTCCGATTCTTCTACCTCCGCAAATTCGGGGCTGGAGCGTTTGTCGAGGGATAGGCGCCAAGGTGCATGTCGCTAATCGAAAATTCCAGTCCAAAGCTTATTGATGTAACTGGCTTTACCGCAGAAACGCCGGCCAATACCTCTATGAGATAAGTGATGACTCCTTCACATTTCACTCCCGCCCCACCCCCAACGAATCCGCCACCCGATTGATGTAGTTGAACCACGAAGCGATCAGCGTAATCTGCAATATCCCGCGATCATCAAACCCAGCAGCCCGTAGCCTGTCAATATCACTTTTCGAACACCTGGTAGCGTCCTTGGTCAACTTAACCACATAATCCACCATCACCCGCTCCTGCGGCGTAATGGGCGCGGTAGTGTAGTCCTTCTCCAACGCCTCAACCAGCTCTTTATCCAGCGTGACCCTACGCAGAAACTCTGCGTGCGACTCGATTCAATACTTGCACCGGTTCGTCACCGAGACCATCGTGGTAATCATTTCGTGCTGCCGCCGGCTCAGCGGCAACTCGGGCGACATCAGCGCCCCAAACGTGGCGAACGAATGGTAGAGCGCCTCCGGAATCAGCGTGTGCGACCCCACAATCGTCGACCCGCCCGACTCATCCGGATGCACCGGCTCGAAGTACTCCTTGGGATACATCCCCTTCTGCCCCTCCACCGCCTGCCGCAGCTTCTCATCCGCCTCTGACATCGGTATGGTTCGAATCCAAGTCATAGTCGTAATTATCCCTCGTCCAAGACTTCCTACAATCTGCCTGGAAGGCTACACGGCCCCGTAGTCCCTTCCCATAGAACCTTTGTACTAGATTGCCGCTATCCTTACTTAAAGAGGTGAGCCCGGCTCACCCGCTGGTGCCGATTGTTGATTCCCTTGGTAACCCTTTCGTACACTCCCTTTTGGTAACCCTTGGTAACCATGCGGTTCCCCCCGTCCAGCCGTACAATTGCCCTTGTCCGATCGGCCATCTCCAAACAGGAGTTTGGCCCGCGTGATTTCTCCTGGGACGACGCATCTCAGGAGCCGTCGTTCAGTTTCAGTGTAGAAGTTTCTCGGTTAAGACCAGGGGCTGGGGCTCGTACACATATGGCGTTCGGTTTCGGGTTCAACAAACAGAAAGTTCTCAGCGCTGCGGAGAAGTATGTCCAGCAGGGCAAGATGCAGAGCGCCATTGCTGAGTACGAAAAGGTCCTCAAAGCTGATCCCAAGGATCTCACTGTCACCAACACCGTCGGCGACCTTTACTCCCGCCTCGGAGAAGCCGACAAAGCCACCAACTGCTTCAAAGCTGTAGGCGATGCCTATGCCAACCAGGGTTTCACGGTCAAGGCGATCGCCATGTACAAGAAAATCAGCAAGCTCCAGCCCTCGCTTGAGAGCGTGCTGAAACTGGCCGAGCTCTACACCCAGCAGGGACTCTTCAATGATGCCCGCGCCCAGTACCTGCAGGTCGCCGAAGAATTCCTGAAGTCCGGCGAACTGGAAAACGCCGTCCGCATCTTCCAGAAGATTCTGGAAATGGATCCGGAAAACACCGCCATGCGCATCCGCCTGGCGGAGGTATACATCCGCCTGGGCAAGAAGAATGAAGCGTGGCAGATTTTCTCCTCGGCCGCCGAAACCCTGCGTGCCAAGGGTTCGCTGCCCGCCGCCGAAGAAGTCCTGCAGCGCATGCTCACCCTCGATCCCGGCAACGGATACGCGCTGCTCCTGCAGGGCCGCAATCTGCTCGAGGCTGGTGATGCCGAAGCCGCCATCGACTCGTTGAAGAAAGTTTCCGATCTCGATTCCAATCCCGATGGCCTCCGCGACCTGCTCAAGGCTTATCTGAAGACTGGCCGCCTCTCCGATGCCGGCACTCTAGCCAGCAAGCTGGTGACCGTCCACAACGACCTGGCCTCCATTTCCTCTTTCGCCGACGCCCTCATGCAAGCCGGCCAGTACGAGAACGCGCTCCAGGTTTATGACCAACACGCTGAGCGCATGCTGGCCGAAGATTCCGACAAGGTTCTAAAAAACCTGCACTCCGTCATCGGGCATGTGCGGGATAATCCCGCTTCGCTCGAAAAACTTCTCGACCTCTTCCACAAAGCCGGAGACACCAGTCATACCACTGAAGTCATCGAGCTGCTGGCGCACGCCTCGGTACAGTCCGGCGATCTGCCCCGCGCCCGCGATCTCTATCAGAAGCTCGCCACCATGGAGCCTGGCAATCCCCTGCACATGAACAATTACCAGCAGGTTGCCGGCCAGATTGGCGGAGATTCCGGCGCTACCCTCATTTCTGCGGAAGAAGCAGCCGTCATCGTCGACGAACTTGAAGCCACTGCTCCATCCATCCACCAGCACTATTCCGATGCCGTGGCCCTCGCAGTTCGCTCCGCGCTCACCGATGCCGAACTTTTTATCTCCTACAACATGCCCGCCAAGGCTCTGGGACCGCTCCTTGCAGTCCTGCCTCAGGCGCCCACCGATCTGCGGCTGAACCAGCGCCTGGCCTCTCTGCACACCCGCGCCGAGCGTTTCGCCGAAGCCGGTGTCTGCTGCCGTACTCTGCAGGAAATCTATTCCGAAGCCGGATATCCGGAAGAGGCTACGCGTTACGGCGAACTCGCCGATCGCTATCAGGAGCGCTCCGGAGTTCCCGCTCTCAGTGATTCTGCCGTCGAAGACGTCGCCGCCGAGGTGGAAACAGCTCCGGAAAAAACTTCCGTTGCGGCTGCCGCCGCCGCGCCTTGGCCTGCGCCTCCGACCCAACCCGCTGAGGACCTCGAATTCGCCGTGGTCGGCGATCCAGAACAAGATCAATCCGACAACCAGGAAGAAGTAAGGGCAGAACACGAAGCCTCACCCGTCGACGAATCTGAATCCGCTCCCGCAGAAATCGATCTGTCCTCGGAGTGGGACGACTCCCTCACCGTCGAAGCCGACACACCTGCCGAAGCCGCGATCACCGATGCCGTTGGCGCGCATGACGTGCACACTGGCGAGGCCGAGGGAAAAGCCGCCGAGACCGTCGAAGAAATCCGCTTCTACCTTGAGCACGGCATGCCCGAGCAAGCCGCGACCGCGTTTGAAAAGCTTCAAACCGTCACCCGCGACGAATCCATCTTGTCGGCCATGGAAGCCGAAATCCAGGCCGCCGCGCATCCCGCTCCTGCTGGGGAAGAGGTAGCCGCCGTCGAAGTCGAAGCCGCCTCTGAATTCACCGTAGACGAACCTTCCGCCGAAGTCAGCATTGACGAAGCGCCAGCCGCGGTCCAAGAATCCCCGGCGCTCGTCGAACCACCCGCTCCCACGGCGAGACCGGCCGCTCCCCCGGTGGGACGCGCCAAACCTGTCGCCGCCGAGCTTCCCGTCGAGCCCGCACCGGCTGTCCTTCAAGAATTCGTCTCTGATCTAGAGTCGTCGCTGGGTGAAAACTTTCTTCCCGGAACCGTCTCGCACGAAGCCGCGCCCGCCGTCGAGCACGCCTCGGCCCAACCTGAAAACGTCAAACCCGAACTTGAGCCCATCGGAAACGCCGCTCCCACAACCTTCGGCGCTCCCCACGCCGAGCCCATGGGCGAGTTTGTAGCCGATCTCGAGGCTTCCCTGGGTGACGATTTCCTCAAGGGCGCTCCAACTCCCGAACCTCAGGCTGCGGCGCAGACTCACCCCGCACCCCGCGTTGAGGCCCCCGTCGCTTCCGCTCCAACGCAGCCTCGGCCCGTGCCCGCGTCCGTTCCGCAGGTCACCGCTCCCATCGCCGCTAGCGCTGCAGCTGGCGCTGTGGCGTCCGGCACTGCTGCCTCATCGCCACAGATGCCGGTTCCCCAGAAACTTGCGCCCGCGGTAGCACCACAAGTCTCTCCAGACATTCCGAGCGCACAAACCGCTCCCAAATCTTCTCCCTTCGGTGAGGAGGCCGGCGTGGATCTCGCCGAAATGTTCGGTGAACTCAAACACGATCTCGAAGTCGGCGCTTCCACCACCGAAGAGGATCCCGAGACCCACTACAACCTCGGCATCGCCTTCCGCGAAATGGGATTGCTCGATGAAGCCATCGGCGAGTTGCAGAAAACATGCCAGGCCGTCGAGCGCGGCCATGCCTTCCCTCAGGTCATGCAGACTTATACCTGGCTGGCGCAATGCTTCCTCGACAAGGGCTTGCCCGAGGCCGCCATTCGCTGGTATCAGAAAGCCCTTAGCGCTCCCGGTATCGACGAAGACACGCGCACCGCTCTCCATTACGAACTGGCCGCCGCTTATGAGACCGCAGGCGACAAGCCCTCCGCCCTCAAGCATTTCATGGAAGTTTACGGCCGCAACATCGATTATCGCGACGTAGCCGAGCGCATCAAGCCCCTGAAGTCGTAGAATAGCCCGATGGGTTTTGCCGCTAATTGTCACTCCGGCCTCCCGTGTCATCCCGGGCGGGCCTGTCATCCCTCGGGGAGCGCGGGATATTGGTTCTGTCCTGCAACGTTACCGCAGTGGAGCGCCCCGTGACCGCCGACTCCAAGCTGCCCCTCGAAAACCGCACAGCCGCGTCTCCTACCCAGCCCGCACAGAGCCAGGCCGGCGCCACGCTCCTCGACTCGGCACCTCTGGCCCCCGCGCCCCAGCCGCGCGGCGGCCCGCAACTCTGGCTGCACCGAACTTCCGTTTTCCTTTTCGTATTGATTAGCGCCGTCGCCGGCGTCCTCCTCGTGATCCTGCCCTGGACTCCCGAGTGGACCGACAATTATCTTCTGCTCTCGTTTCCCTGGCTTCGTACCTTCATCTCGACCGGCTTCTTCCGCGGCCTGTGCAGCGGCCTGGGATTACTCGATATCTGGATCGGCTTCTGGGAAGCCCTCCACTACCACGAACATCAATAGCAACAACGCAGCGCGGGCAGCCGGCGCAAGTTGGCTTCCTCGGATTTCAGAAAGCTGATTTTTCAGAAACGCGAGTTCCAACATGGTCGATAAGCTCAACCCCGCACCTCTGGCCTACCAGAACGAACCCTTTCTCAACAGTCCCGATGGACGCATTCTCCGCATCCTCGCCGAGTACCAGGAACCCTTGTCCCGCTTTCGCCGCGAGCAGATACAGGACACCGTCGTCTTTTTCGGTTCCGCCCGCTTCCAGGGAGCCGCTGCTGCCAAGAAGAATCTGGCGGCCGTCGAAAAAAACACTGGGAAGGTACCCGGCCCCCAACAGCAGGAAGGCCTGAAGCGCGCCCTGGCCGCCGTCGACATGGCCCGTTACTACGAGGACGCCCGCCGCCTCGCCCACCTCCTCACCGAGTGGTCAATTCAAATTCCCGCCCGGCGACGACGCTTCGTCGTCACCACCGGCGGTGGTCCCGGCATCATGGAAGCCGCCAATCTCGGCGCCCACGAAGCCGGAGGCAAAACCATCGGCCTCAACATCAATTTGCCGTTCGAGCAGAATCCAAATTCCTACATCACGCCTGCGCTCAACTTCGAGTTCCACTATTTCTTCATGCGCAAGTTCTGGTTCGCCTATCTCGCCAAGGCGCTGGTGATTTTTCCCGGAGGCTTCGGCACCATCGACGAGCTCTTCGAAATCCTCACCCTCGCCCAAACCGACAAACTGGCTAAGAAGATTCTTGTCGTAATCTACGGCAGCGAATACTGGCACCGCATCATGAACTTCCAGGCCTTCGTCGACGCCGGCACGGTGGCTCCCGAAGACCTGAACCTGTTCAAGTTCGTCGACACGCCCGAAGACGCCTTCACTTTCCTCCGCGACGGCCTGACCGAATACCACCTGGGCGGCCAACCGAAGAAAGAAAAAGAGAACGAAGTCCTACCCGACATTGCCAGAACCAGACCGTAAATCAATCTTGTCATCCTGAGCGGAGCAAGAGCTTGCAGGCTTAGCGCAAGCTCTTGTGTAGTCGAAGGACCCCTCGCCCACCCGCACCAGCATTGGCTCCGCATGGCACTTCTATCACGGCACTTGCTTGTTGCTCTAAACTCATTCTGACACCGTGCTCCTCTACTACATCACCGACCGCACTGCGTTCTCCGGCGACGAGCCAACCCGCCGCACTCGCCTCCTGGAAAAAATCGCCGAAGCCGCATTCCAGGGCATCGACTACATCCAGCTCCGCGAAAAAGACCTCTCCACCCGCGACCTGGAATCGCTGGCCCGCGAAGCAATGGACGTCATCCGAAGACTGAGAACTGAGAACCGAGAACTGAGAACTGCACTGCTAATCAACTCCCGCACCGACGTAGCAATCGCCACCGCCGCCAACGGCACCCATCTCCGAGCCAATGACGTGTCCCCGCAAGAAGTGAGAGCAGCCTGGCGAGGATCGCGTGGCGCGGGCGCCCCTTCGGCAAGCTCAGGGCAGGCTCTCGCACGCGAAAGCTCACAAACAGATCCGCTCATAGCCGTCGCCTGTCACTCCCCACAGGAGGTAATCAAAGCTGCGTCAGACCAAGCCACCTTCGCCGTCTTCGCCCCGGTCTTCGAAAAAAAAGACGCACAACCCAAGGGCCTCGAAGCCCTCCGCCAAGCGTGCCACGCAGAAATCCCCGTGCTAGCCCTGGGAGGAGTGACTCTTCGGAACGCCCAGTCCTGCCTGGAAGCTGGCGCAGCCGGAATAGCCGCCATCCGCCTATTCCAGGAAAACGACATAGCCGCAATCGTCCGCCAGTTGCGAGGTTAGCCACCATCTCTATCCGGAACGAACAACCGCGGCACCGGGAAGGCCACGACTTCTAGCCTGCCCTGAGCGAAGTCGAAGGGTGCCATCAGTGGAAGAATTGATTGAGGCTTTAGCCGCTGAGGTGAGCGCTCAACTTTGCTTTCTCATTCGCCGCAGTCTCGTGAAAAACAAAAGGCCACGCTGCAAGCAGCGTGGCCTTTCGCAAAGCAATCTACTGCGCCGGTGCGGTCGGTGCCGCCGGAACACTCGGCGTAGCCGGTGCGCTGGCAGTCGCTTCCGTCGCCGGAGTGATCTTCACTGTAGCCAGAATCTTCTCCAGCCGCTGGAAAACTTCCTTGCTGTCGACGTGCTTGCCGCCGTCGCTCCCGACTCCACTAGTCGCTACCTTGAGCGCAAACTCGTAGCAAGCACCATTTTCAAACACGTGATAGTACTTGGCTGCTTCCTCGCGAGTCCCCTGACTGGCAAGGGTTTCCGAGGACTGCAGTTCCATGTCGCCGATCATTAGCTTCGAAGACTGTGCCGTGGCCGGAGCTCTGGTATCTGCCGGAGCCACGGGCTTGGCCTCGGAAAATTCACCGCACTGTTCCGCGGTGAGCGTCTTGTTCACGCTAACGTCGAAAAACGCCGCCGCCAGATCGCCGTTGGGATACACAGACGTAGGCAATGTAACGGCTGCGATCGCAACTCCGCCCGGCTGCACGAAGTTCATCGGAACTGGATCGGACGCGACAAGTTGATTCGCAGCGTCACCGGTCTCAAGCGAGTACTTGCGAGGATATTGGAACGAAACACCGGAAGTCTTGTCCGCATAAGTTACAGTCACAGGCGCCTTGCGGACAACTTTCTTACGCACCGGCTTAGCGGGCAGCGCGGCCGCATCGGGCTCACTCGCCGGCATGTTCGTAATCGTCGGCATCGGCTGAGTCATCGCCACCTGATTGGTTGAGTTTGCGGGTTTAGGTTTATCGCTGGAGCACCCGACCGCTACAGAACAAACGATCAAGAGCGCGGCGAACACCAGCGTGCTGGTAGTTTTGTCGAAATTGGTCTTGCCCCAGGTAACGGATTCCAGAGTTGCCGGGGTACTGCGAAATGCCTTGGTCTTAACTGACAAGTTGCGAAACAGATTGATGCGGTTCATGTTTGGTCACCCCCTGCTGCTAAGCAGCGCAAGTGAGATTGCACGGAGGCGGCCAAGCATCGAGCCGTTGATATCAAGAGGGTTAGAACAACGCAAAACGCCCGCGATAGTAGCGGCCCAGACACGATGTGGGTCGCGGGACACGATATCGTGTGGCGCGGGCGCCCCCGCCCGCGAGTGCGTGCAGCGCCATTCCGCTGCTCAGTCGCGCCAGCGACGGAATTCACTGGCCCCACGTAAGTGCGGGGAATGCGCCGAAGAAAAACTGGAGACCCTTCAGAGCCTGCCCTGAGCGAAGTCGAAGGATGCGTCCACGGTGAAAAGCTTTTCGCTGCCGCTCACTCAAACTGCTTCCGAAAAGCCGCAAGCTGCTCCTGCATTCCCGCTATTTCCTCCCTAAGCTCTGCCACTTCGCTCTCAAGGATGGTGAGGCGATCTTGACTCGAAGGGTTCTCCGCAGCTCGCGCCGGCTCCGCGGGAACTGCAGTGCCTGACAACAAATGCATGTATCGCGACTCCTTCGTACCCGGCTGACGCGGCAGCACTGCCACCAGCGGAGGCTCGCGCTGGCTAAGCCGGTCAAGCGCCCCATGCACGTCGTCCAACGCCTGGAATCGATACATGCGCTCGGTTCGTCCTCGCAGCTCACCAGGAGTCTGCGCCCCACGCAGCAGCAGTACGCACAAGATTGCCATCTCCCGCCGGTCAAAGTTGAACACCTCCTGCAGCCGGTGCTCATACTTCGTGACCCGGCTGTCCGCGCCGCTCGCCGGTCCCGCCAGCCGTTGCCCTTGCAGCGAGTCCAGCGCCCCACGCACCACATCTTCGTCGAGCTTCATCACCGGATCGCGGTTGTTCTTCTGGTTGCACGCGTTCACCAGCGCATTCAGTGACAAAGGATAGTAATCGGGAGTCGTAATATCCTTCTCAATCAACGCCCCCAGCACTCGAACTTCAACCTCACTCAAAAGATCCATGCGCGCCGCCATCTTAGAAATGTATTTGTGGAATCTTACCGCACGGTCGCTTTGAAGAAGTAGCGCAGGCAGCCTGCGCTGAGCGAAGTCGAGGGGTCTCGCCCTCGCAGCCTCAAGACTTATGGGATGCCTTATTGGTATAGTGCCCGGGGAAGGTAATTTGCCTCATCCTGTCCGCTGGCACAAGGAGCGAAAATGCGGCTGCTATTGAACTGGGTTCTGAGTGCGTTAGCTGTCTGGATCGTAGCCCATCTCGGACTGGGGATTTCCGTCAGCGGCCCCGTAGCCGCTCTGATCGCCGCACTGGTGATCGGTTTTATCAATGCGACGTTGGGAGCCCTGCTGAAGATTCTGACCTTCCCGCTGACTCTGCTGACGTTGGGAATCTTCTGGTTCGTGATCAACGCCCTGATGCTCGAACTAGCCTCGGCCCTGCTTGCGCCCGGCTTTCAAGTGCGCACCTTCACGGCCGCGTTCCTCGGCGCAATTCTTCTAAGCCTGGTAAACATGCTGTTGAAGTGGCTCGTCCGTCCCACGCAAGACCGTGGCTAGCGTGAGTAATCCTGTCTGCTCATGTGGGGACAGCCACGCGGCACCCGCCCGAAAACTATGGCAACCGCTCATTCCCACCATCAACCCGGCGCAGCCTCCTCAATCGAGCCTCACCTCGTCTCCATCCCCCAAGCATGGTTCCTCATGGGCTCCGCCTCCGGCCAGGATTGCGAACGCCCCGTCCACCGCGTCTGGATCGACGCTTTCCTTCTGGCCGCTACTCAGGTTACCAACGCCGAATACGAACGCTTCGTAACCTCCACCGCGTCTG
>Ga0307476_10000651_pt1 | contig 25157 bp, 21 predicted proteins | sample atmos_gasesECM2C_2_FD_203314 | JGI IMG/M metagenome (GOLD analysis project Ga0307476, IMG submission 203314) | Hardwood forest soil microbial communities from Morgan-Monroe State Forest, Indiana, United States - atmos_gasesECM2C_05 | ecosystem: Environmental > Terrestrial > Soil > Temperate...
AATTTTGCCGCTTCCCCGCCGTTCGCACCCGCGGCCCGCGCAGACGCCCGCGCCATGGCGGAGCCGCAGCCCGGCGCTTATAGTAATGGCGGAAAAGGAGCGCGACCCCGATCGCCATGCACAACAGTCTCGACATCGAGGGGCGGCCGGCCGACACGCGCGTCGTCGTCGCCATGTCGGGCGGCGTCGATTCCTCGGTCACCGCGGCGCTGTTGGCGGAAGCGGGCTTCGACGTGGTCGGCATCACGCTCCAGCTCTACGATCATGGCGCGGCGACCCACCGCAAGGGCGCCTGCTGCGCCGGCCGCGACATCCACGATGCCCGCGCGGTGGCCGCGCGGCTGGGCATTCCGCATTACGTGCTCGACTACGAAGGCCGCTTCAAGGAAGCGGTGATCGACCGCTTCGCCGCAAGCTATGTGGCCGGCGAGACGCCGGTGCCGTGCGTGGAGTGCAATCAGTCGATCAAATTCCGCGACCTGCTCGAAACCGCGCGCGAGCTCGGCGCCAAGGTTTTGGCGACCGGCCATTACGTCGCCTCCCGCGCGCTGCCCGGCGGCGGCCGCGCGCTCTATCGCGCCCGCGAAGCCGAGCGCGACCAGAGCTATTTTCTGTTCGCCACGACGCGGGCGCAGCTCGACCTGCTGCGTTTCCCGCTCGGCGACCGCACCAAGGCGGAGACGCGCGAATTGGCGCGGCATTTCGGCTTGTCGGTTGCCGATAAGCAGGACAGCCAGGACATCTGCTTCGTGCCGACCGGGCACTACGCCGAAGTGATCGAGCGCCTGCGGCCGGGCGCCGCCGGCCCCGGTGACATCGTCGATCTCGACGGCCGCGTGCTCGGCCACCACGACGGCATCATCCATTTCACCGTCGGCCAGCGCCGCGGCCTCGGCGTTGCCGCCGGCTCGCCGCTTTACGTGGTGCGGCTCGACGCCGGCTCGCGCCGCGTCGTGGTCGGCCCGCGTGAGGCGCTGCGCACCAGCCGCATCCGGCTGCGCGACATCAATTGGCTCGGCGACGGCAGCATCGGAGAGGCGCTGGAGCGCCAGGTGTTCGTCAAAGTGCGCTCGACACGGGTGCCGCAGCCGGCGTGGCTGCGTGCCGGCCCGGGCGGCAGCATCGAGGTCGAGCTGATCGGCAGCGAAGACGGCGTGTCGCCCGGCCAGGCTTGCGCGTTCTACGACGCGGCCGAGGGCCAGGCCCGCGTGCTCGGCGGCGGCATGATCGCGAGCACGGTCGCGGCCGCGAAGACACCAAGCGCCGCCCTCGCCATGGCGGCCGCGCGCTAAACCCCCGCGATGGCGGCAGAGCTCGACCAAGCCACAGTCGCCAAAGCCTATGCGCGCTGGGCGCCGGTCTACGATCTGGTATTCGGTTCGGTGTTCGACCGCGGCCGCAAGGCCTCGATCGCCGCGGCCGAGCGCATCGGCGGCCGCATCCTCGAAGTCGGCGTCGGCACCGGCCTGTCGCTGCCCGAATATGCCTGGACCAACCGCCTCATCGGCGTCGATTATTCGGCGCCGATGCTGCGCAAGGCTTTAGAGCGCGTCGTCGAGCACCGGCTCACCAACGTCGATGGGCTCGCCGTCATGGATGCGCAGCATCTCGGCTTTCAGGACGGCGTGTTCGACGTGGTCGTGGCGCAATACGTCATCACCGCGGTGCCGGACCCCGAAGCGGTGCTCGACGAGTTCGTCCGCGTGCTCAAACCCGGCGGCGAGATCGTTCTGGTCAACCACCTCGGCGCCGAGGCCGGCCCGCGCGCGGTGTTCGAGCAATGCTTCGCGCCGCTGGCGCGCCGGCTCGGCTGGCGGCCGGAATTCCGCTGGGAGCGCCTGGCGCAATGGGCCGCGCGCCACGGCGGCGTCCAGGTCATCGAGCGCCGCCCGATGCCGCCGCTCGGCCATTTTTCGCTGATCCGCTTCGGCCGCCTCGGCGGCGATTTCGCGGCGGCCGGCGTGGCGGAGTAGACATATAATGATGGCGTGGTCGCGTTGAGCGTCCGGACGAAATTTAGCCTCTTGGAAAGGGCGCTCAACTACCCTAAATCTCGCCCGGCCGGCGGCGGCTTTGCCCTTCGCCGGCGCGATGTCCGGCCGGTTCCATGGCTGTGTTTCATGGGTTGGCTTCTTGGGCCGAACATCTTGGCGATGGCGGAGTAGCTCAGTTGGTTAGAGCAGCGGAATCATAATCCGTGTGTCGGCGGTTCAAATCCGTCCTCCGCTACCAATAAAATCAAACACTTGGGTATGCTGCCTTTTGTTTTTGGCCCCCATTAAATAGAGCCGTGATTGATCGCGAGGGAATCGTGCGCAGAAGCAGCGAAGACAAGAAGAAACCCTGCAAAAATTGCGAGGGAAAAGGCACGCTCAAGAAGGGCGATAAAATCGTGAGATGCCAGAGGTGCGGCGGCACCGGAATCAAGCCGTCATAACGTCCCTTTTTAACCTCCTTGGACATTCAAGATGCCGAGCTGGTCGTCGAACATGGACCTTCAAAACTTTTGCGCCAATCCGCCAAAATAGCCGCGGCGGGGTCCATACTGCGGCGTGAAGACGCCAACTCCCGTGCCGTCACGCAGCTTGTACACGGTGTCAAATACATTGACGACGTCGAAGCGCGCGGTGATTGGCATTGCTCCTGTGAGCTTGAATTCACGCGTCACGCCGAGATTGAATTGAGCGTACGGTGACATGTGATCCGTGTTCGCAAAGCCAGAGCGCAACCCGCTGCCATAAATCATGTCGGTGCTGACCCGGGTCCCCTGCCATCCGTAAGATGCTCCGGCCGAACCGGTAAAAGTCTGCGAGAGATCTGTGTAGATTTTGTGAGTCGCGATATAGGCAAACGTGTCGGGATCGAAAAGAAACTGCTGAGAGACGATATTGGTCGCAAATTGCTGCGCCCAAGCGAGGTTTGCATAAGCTTTGAAGCCGCCGTTTCGATATGTGAGCTTGCCCTCAACGCCTCGGTTCTCTCCTCTTTGATAGTTGAATTCATTGAGCACCAGCGCCTGACCGAATTGCCCGACGTCGATCTGGTCGCGTGCCAGCTTGTAGTAGGCATCGAGGCCAAGTTCGAGTTCGGGCGTGACCTTCTGCTCTGCGCCGATATCGAAGTAATGCGCACGCTCCGGGCGGACGGGATCATCCTGAGCTATCGCCGGCTCCAAAGTCGTGCCTTGAAAAAGCGCGAGATTGCTGGGTGCCGCAAGCAACTGCGATGCCGGCGTGAAGTAGCGCGCGTATCCGGCGTGCAACGTGGTGCCCGCGAACGGCTTGTAGACAAGATTGGCGCGCGGGCTGAGCTGGTTGGCATCAACAAATTGCCAAATCTGATCGAACCGCAGCCCGGCGTTGAGCGTGAGTTTGTCCGTCAGGCGCCACTCATCCTGGACGTAGAGTCCAAGCATCGAACCGAGCTTGGACACGTTATCATTGACAGTGCATTCCGGGGCTGCTCCGCATGCTCCGACTGGCGCGGTCGGCAAAACCGTCGATGAATTGCCATTCTGAGTTTGCTCGGCGCTAACGATCAGGCCGGCCCGCAAGGTATGGGCGTCGTTGATGGGATAGGCGCCGTCTCCTTGAATGCCGTTGAGGAAGGTCTCCCGTTGAACGTCGGATGCGACATTGTTGAAGAAAAGATCCCCGGCTGGGTCGGGAAGGAAATGCACATTGCTGTAGCGCGAAAACAACGACAGCTGAAGATCGGCATCGCCGCCCTTCTTTTGCAAGGTCGCGACATTGTAATAATTCTGCTCAATTTGACGCTCGTTCAGCTGCGAGGAATCGAAGTCGCTGACGCCAGGCACCGGCAAAGAACCCGCAGGGGGAACTTGGCCGGGAATATTAGGGATCTGGAACCGGCTCACCGAGCTGCCCGAGATGAAGGACATGCGTGTATCATCATCGATCAGCTTCGACGCATAGGCGAAAAATTTTCCCTGCTCCGTCTGGTCGTGGATCGCGTTGAGCAGAGGGGTCGGATTCTCCAAACCTTCGCCGCTTTGCAACGCGCGGCCGGTGACGAAGTATTCGGTTGTGCCGGTTGTCCCGCCATATTCAAAATACGGCGTGACCAATTGTCGACTTCCGCCATAGAGACCTAATATACCACCTGCTGTAAGCCCATTCTTGGTTGTAACATCGATGATGCCGGACGTGCGGAAGCCATACTGGGCCGGGAGCGCACCAGTGACGAGTGAAAGATTGTTGATGAAACTCGTCTCCAAAAGCTGAGAAAATCCAGTCGCGCCATCGGGCAGGAGGATGCCGTTGATCCGATACTGCAAGAAGCCGTGTTCAAGGCGAACGTGCACGGGGCCTTCAAAGCTGACGCCGGTTTCCTGGCTCACGCCTGGTGCCTGCAGCAGCACACTGCTGATTGGAGCGTTGCTGCCTTGCGGCAGAGCTTCGATCGCTTCCCGATTGAACGTATAGGTGTTGGTTCCGATTTTCGGCAGTATATTCTCACGCGACCTGTCGAAAGCCTCGGTCTGGACCGCGATATTGCCGGGCGCTTCGGAAGCATTTCTTGCGCGGCTTCTCGGTAAAGGTGGTGATGCGTGTGCTGGCTTTGCTGCCGGATTGGCCCTCTGTTTGGGGCCAACAATGCTGATTTGGGGGAGCGGCGTTTGGCCACTCGCCGGCGTGCACAACGCGGCGGCCCACCCGACAATGGCCGCAGCCGCGATCTGGACGAGCAAGACCGCAACGGCGATACGACGACGTCTTGGCGTCGCATATTCAAAGTCATTCGCCATGGGATTCGAAGACCTCGAAGGGGTGCCGTCTCCGCGGGACCGCCACGAGCGCGGCGCCGGAATTCATAATAGCATCGGCTTTGGTCCTTGACAATTTCAACGGGAAAGTAAATTATTTTACACGCGTGCAGCACGTCGCGCGCAATGGTTCGTTTTTGTCTGACGTGGGGTAAAAAGCGCCACAGTCATGAGACGGCGTGACATTTCACCACGGCTCGCGAACGCCATGCACGTGGCCGTTGATCAATTTCTCCCAGAATCACAACTGCTCCACCCTCGTCCAACTTGGGCGATTCGCGCACATCCTAATCACAACGTAGTCGGCGTGGGGCTAGGCCGGAAAATCAAGAGTGGCAAGACGACTCGCACGTATTGTGTGCGCGTCTATGTGGAGCGCAAAATTCCCCTGGCTGCGCTCGCGCCGGAACTGGTTCTACCCGGGCGTATTGGTGGCGTGGTAACAGACGTGATCGAAACAGGGCGATTCCGAGCACAGACACCGGGCCCTCCGATCAGCCAGGGACGCTTACGCCCCGCAAAACCGGGCTGCTCAATCGGGTTCCAGTTCCCTGATGCACAATCAGGAGATCTGATGGCGGGGACGCTTGGTGCACTCGTCGAAGCGGGCGGCATCCAATATATCCTCAGCAATAACCACGTCCTCGCTAACGAGAACGCGCTGCCCGTTGGGACACCAATCTTCCAGCCTGGCCTTCTTGACGGCGGTAATGCTGCAACTGACGCCATAGCGACGCTTGCCCGCTTCATCCCGCTCGTGACTGGCGGACCGAATAGCGTCGACTGCGCATTGGCCGCTGTGAGCAACGCGGGCGGTGTTAGTGCGGCGATTCTCCCTAAGATAGGTCGGTTAACGAGCGCCGAACCGATCGACGCCGCAGAAGGTATGCGAGTCGAAAAAACGGGTCGCGCGACCGGCTATACCATGGGCACCGTATTCGATGTGAGCGCCACCATTGCGGTCCAATTCGACCTTGGAATGCTGACATTCGCGGATCAGGTGTTGATCCGTTCCGATGCCGGGGCGTTCTCCGACGGGGGCGATTCCGGATCTCTTGTTGTCGATCGTGGCACCGGGCGCGCCACGGGGCTTCTCATCGGCGGTGTCCCGCAGTACTCGATCGCGAACCACATTGGCGACGTGTTACAGGCCCTCAACGTAAGTCTCGTGTACTAGGCGAGTTACCACGACAAGCAAATGGGTTGGATCATGAAACTTCCTGGGCGGGTTAGCGCGAGTGTGTTCTTCGCCTGGTTCCTGTTTGGGCTCGCCTCGTCAGCGTTCGGCCAAACCGTCGAAAATGCCGTTCGGTTTGACATATCGCCGCCCTTCAGCAGCATCCAGCCTGTACCAAAGGCCCAGGGCGCGTTCTTGCGGGAGCACCGCGTGAAAAAGTTACCACCGCTTCCGTCAAAGCTTGCTGCGCTCGCAGACACCGTGCTTCAGAGAGCGCCGGCGAAGAAACTTCAAATTCAAGCAGTGGTGCCCTTTGACGGCGTTGGACAGGAAAACTACAGCATATCGAGTGATCCCCCGGACACAAACGGGTCGGTCGGCAGGACGCATTACGTCCAGTGGGTAAACACCGGCTTGGCCATTTTTGACAAAGCGACCAGGAAGCCCGTGCCTAGCATGCCGAAGCCGGTCGACGGCAATTTGCTGTGGAGTGGGTTCGGCGGCAATTGTGAGCACTACAACGATGGCGATCCCATTGTGTTGTACGACAAGGCGGCCGATCGCTGGCTTCTGACTCAATTCGCCGTGACGCAACCACCTTTCTCGCAGTGCATCGCGGTCTCAACGTCAGGAGATCCCACGGGCACGTACGCGCGTTATGAGTACCAGTTCACGGACTTTAATGACTACCCCAAGTTCGGCGTCTGGCCCGATGCCTACTATGGAACCTTTAACATGTTCCAGGGAAACAACTTCACGGGCGCCAAGGTTTGCGCCTTCGAGCGCACTAAAATGCTTGCTGGTGCCGCGGCACGAATGCAGTGCTTCGACTTGGCAAACCAAGGCGGTGTCCTGCCATCAGACCTCGACGGCGGGACACCCCCGCCAATCGGCGCGCCGAATTACCTGATGAATTTCGGCAATGACCAACTCAACGTCTGGAAATTCCACGTTGACTGGACGAATCCACAAAGTTCGATATTAGCTGGGCCGGCGACAATCAGGACTGCGCCATTCGAGATAGCATGTAGGAATGCTCCAAATCCGGGCGAGTGCGTCAAACAGCCAAAAACGGCCGAAATGCTCGACACGCTTAGCGACAGGCTGATGTTTCGTCTCGCGTATCGGAACTTCGGTAATCATGAATCGTTGGTCGTCAATCACTCCGTGGTCGCCGGCGCCTCTTCGGGCGTACGCTGGTACGAAGTGCGGGACCCGGGTGGAACGCCCAAGATATTTCAGCAAGGAACGTTCGCACCGGATGGCGCATTCCGCTGGATGGCCAGCATCGCCATGGATAAGGTCGGCAACATGCTGATGGGCTACAGTGTCTCTAGCTCGACAATCTCTCCGGCAATTCGCTTCACTGGCCGCAGCCCAAGCGATCCACTCAACCAAATGGCAATTGAACAGCACGCGAAGGAGGGCACGGGCTCCCAAAATAACCCGGAACGCTGGGGCGACTACGCCAGCATGAGCGTGGACCCAGACGACGATTGCACTTTCTGGTTTTCGACACAGTACGTCGCTGCGACCGGCGCTTATAATTGGCGGACTTCGATTGTCCCCGTGAAGTTCTCCAATTGTCAATGAGGCGACCCGTTGGCGAGTTGACGCTTGTGCTCGCTATCAGCGTATCCCAGTGTCATAGACAATATTCACCTGTGTGAAGCTGTTCGGTTTGACGACGATGGTCTGCTCGGAGGCCCGTGGGTAATAACCTGGCGACTGCGGTCGCAGTATGTAAGTTCCGGGGGGAAGCGTGACCCGGAAGCTTCCGTCCGTTTCCGATTTGAAGGTCGTCAGCAAATGTCCGTTCGGCTCCAAAACGTCCACCATTGCCTGGTAGGGTGTTACGTTCGGCACTCCGATTGTTGCGTGTGGCCGTATGGGACGGATGTCCACCTGCCCGGAGATTCCACTACCATTGGGCGCGTTGTCTTTGCTGATCTGGGCCTCCGCTCTTGTACAAATCACTGCACCTGGTACAGCATCGCTACCAATCGCACCCCAGAGCATGACGGACGCAATTCCAATAACCACTGTCGCGAGTCTGAGCGTGAAAATAGGACGCATTGCCAATCTCTTCCCTAATCAGGCTCACCAAGCAGACCGAGATCAAGCGGCACCGCGTAGATCGAGTAACGCGCCGAATCAACCCAGTTAGATCCTTGAGGCATCATCGCCCGCTCGACGCTAAGCGTTACCGCGTTTTCCTAATCGTCAAGAAATTGCCGCACCGCGCGCGCGACGGTCTGCGCCTGCTCGAAATGCGGCATATGCCCGGCGCCATCCAGCATTGCCACGCGCGCATTCGCTATGCGCCTTGCGAATTCGTCCGCATAGGCCGGCGCGATGATGCCGTCGGCCTTGCCCCAGACGATCAAGGTCGGCGCGGCGATGCGGTGGATGTGTTTTTTCAGGCCTTTGTCGGGCAGCGGCCAGACGAATTTGCCGGTGCAGGCTTGCGACCAGATGAAGCCGACTTGGGCGTCGATGCGTTCCGCGGTGTCGGTCGGCATTTGGAAGAATTTTTCCGCGTGCTCGCCTTTGGGATCGGCGAACAAGGCGGCGCGCAGATCGGCCGGCGACAATAGCATCCAGTTCTTGACCGGCAGGTCTTCGCGCCACAGGCCGACCGGGTCGATCAGAATAAGCTTGCTCACGCGCTCGGGCATGGCGGCGGCGGTCTCGCAGGCCACCAGGCCGCCGAACGAATGGCCGACCAGCACCGGGCTTTTGAGTTCGAGCCGGTCGAGCAGTTCGCCGTGATAGACGATCAGGTCCCACCAGTCGTCGATCCGGTGCACGGCCTCGGAATCGCCTTCGCTGGTTCCGGGATGTTTCGGCGCATAGACCGTGTGCGTGCGCGCCAACAGTTCGAGAAAGTCTAAGTCGTTGCGCAGGCCCCATGAGCCGTGCAGGAAAACGAGCGGCGGCCCAGAGCCGAAGATCGCGACTTCGGTCTCGATCTTGTCCTGCCAGAGTCGCAAGCTACGCATCGGCATCGCCGCCATGGTGAGCTTTCCTTTTTTTGGCTTTCAGGATGCGGCGGCGGCCGCTGCCGCGGCGACGGGACGCTTTTGACGCAAACTTTCCGGCCACCAGCGGTCGTCCCATTCGTCGTCCCACAGATCCTGCAAATGCGGCAGCACGTCGCGGGCGAACAGGGTGATGTTCTTCATGCACAAGTCGTGCGGCATCGAGCCGAAATGCAGCAGCGTCAACAGGTGGCCGATGCGCAGCCGCTTGACCCCTTCGATCAATCGATCGCGCACGGTCGCGGCGCTGCCGGTGATGACAAAACCGCGGTCGACGAAATCCTTGTATTTGAGATCGCGCACGTCGAAGCGCTCGCGCAGCGGCGTTTTCATCGCATGCACCAGGCTGGCATGATCCATGTAGCCGGGAATGTCGCGATACTGCGGCGCGGTGCGCAAGAGCTTATGAAAGAAATACTCGGCGTGCGGCGCGTATTCTTCCGCCGCCTCGTCGCTCTCCGACACGCCGATCAACTGCAAAAAGCCGAGCCGATAGGGATTCGCGTCGCGGCCGCGCTTGGTCACCCGGTCCCAGTAAAAATCGCCGAGGCTGTGGGCATTCTGCGCGCCGTAATAGCTCAGGTGACAAAAGCTGTCGTCGCGGTCGACGACGAAATCGACCGTGGTGGCGCTGCCGGAGCCGGGAATCCAGATCGGCGGATGCGGCTGCTGCAGCGGCCGCGGCCACAGGTTCACCATCGGAAGCTGATAGTGCTTGCCGTTCCAGGCAAAGACTTCTTTGGCGCTCCAGGCTTTCTGCACCAGCGCCAGCGCCTCGCGGTAACGCTCGCGCTGCTCGACGGGCACGACGCCGTTGGAGATCGTCGCATCGGTCGGCAATCCGGCGGGGAAGCCCGCGACCAGGCGACCGCCGCTGATGCAATCGATCATGGCGTATTCCTCGGCGATCCGCGTCGGCGGGCTGGTCGATGGCAAGGTCGAGCCGAGCTGCACGACCGCCACGTTCATGCCGTTGGTGGCGCGGGCCAGCACCGAGCCCATCAGGCTCGGATTGGCCATGAAGCCATAGACGTTCTGGTGGTGCTGGTTGGTGCACACCCCGTTCATGCCCGAGCGCGCCGCGTGGATGAACTCGTCCAGCGTCCAGTTGTAGTACTGGCCCACCTTCTTCGGGTCGGCGACGTCGAACCAGACCGGATCGATATAGGCGGACTTGTAATGCTTGTCGAAATCCGCCGGCAGATCGCGATACGGCATCAGATGGAACATACAGACTTTCACGGCGGCTCCTTACAAGGTAATAGGCGAAATGATGGGTTTCGCTTCGCTCGCCCCATCCTACTTGACGGCGCACTACTTGACGGCACAATCGCGCAAAATTTCCGGTTTGAACGCCAGCCCATGGCCCGGCCGTTCCGGCGCGGTGACCATGCCGTTCACTACCGGCACGGGATCGACGAACAAATCCTCGGCAAGCCCCATGTCCTCGATCCAAATCCCGTTCGGGATCGAGGCCAGGAGCTGCACGTTGAGTTCCGGAAACAGATGCGGCGCCATCGTCATGCCCCAGGTGTCGGCGACGGTGGCGATCTTGCGCAATTCGGTCATGCCGCCGCGCATCGGATCGGGCTGCAGGATCGGCAGCCGCGGATTTTCGAAGAACGGTTTGAGATCGAAGCGGGTGAAATGGGTCTCGCCGCCGACGATGCGCAGATCGAGCGCTTGGGCGATGCGCAGGTAGCCGGCGAAGTCGTCCGGCACCACCGGCTCCTCCAGCCAGTACACGTCGTAGTCCTGGAATTTGCGGCCCATCTGGATGGCGACGTCGGGCGTCCAGCCCATATTGACGTCGATCATGATGTCGATGTCCGGCCCAACCGCTTCGCGCATGCGCTTGACGTTGTCGAGATCGGTGCGCAGATCGGCGGTGTGGGCGACCTGCATCTTGATCGCCTTGTAGCCGCGCTCCTTGTAGTGCAGCGCTTTGGCGATCATGCCGTCGCCGCCGGAGCCGCGAAAGCAGCCGGAGCCGTAAGCCGGCAATTGCGCGCGATAATGGCCCCACAGCCGGTGCAGCGGCAGCTTGGCCGCTTTGCCGAGCGCGTCCCACAGCGCGATGTCGAGCGCCGACATCGCCATGGTGGCGATGCCGCCGCGGCCGAACGTGATGGTGGTCTTCCACAAATCCTGCCAGACCGCCTCTACCGCGCTGGCATCCTTGCCGATGACGCGCGGGATGATCACTTCGTCGAGGCAGGCAATGATGGACCGGATACCCGGCCGGAACAGGAACAGATAGCCCATGCCGGTGATGCCGCCTTTGGTCTCGACATCGACCACCAGAAAGTTGCGGGCGTCGCCGAAGGCGTGGCCCTTCAGCCACGGCGTCTGCGGCCACGGTACGCGCAGCACGGTGGTGCGGACGGCTGTGATGGTCATGTCGCTCATGGGCGCATTTCCTTCCCTTTAAGGCGGATGCTGCGGAAATCGCCGCGCGGCGTCAACCGCATCGAATGCGGGTCATCTTGTGCGATGTGCACGCAGCGGTTCTACTACACAGGCACAATTACAACGACCCGGGAGTGCCCATGCCGAAGACCCAAATCATTTCGCCAAGACTCCGCCAGCCGAGCGGGCATTTTTCCCACGCCACCATGGTGGCCGCGCGCGGCCGCCTGGTCTTCATCTCCGGCATGACCGCGCGCTGTGCCGATGGCACCATCGCCGGCGTCGGCGATATCGAAGCGCAGACGCGGCAGGTCTGCGAAAACGTCAAGGCCGCGGTCGAACAGGCCGGCGGCGCCATGGACGACATCTGCCGGGTCGACGTCTATGTGCGCAACATGGAGCACTTCGATCTGATCCACAAAGTCCGCCGCGAATATTTCAAGGCGCCGGCGCCCGCTTCGACCATGGTCGAGGTCACCAAGATGACGTCGCCGGATTATTTGATCGAAATGAACGCGATCGCGGTGATCGGCGAATAGGCGGCGGCCGTCGGCGCGATTACACTGTCGTGTCACGGCTCGGCAGGGCCGAGCGGCAGGTTGCCATCGACACAGGCGGGAGCAGCTTTTGGCCTCGACGACGATCAACATCACCAATTACAGCGATGCGCTGATCGTGCTGGGCACTGCGGGCGTCGTGGTGCCCATGGTGCGGCGCTTCGGCTTGAGCCCGGTGCTCGGCTATCTCGGCGCCGGCGCGCTGCTCGGGCCGCTCGGGCTCGGCACTTTCAATCACCAATATCCGGCGCTGTTCTGGTTCACCATCAGCGATGCCAGGAACGTCGACGGCATTGCCGAGCTCGGCATCGTCTTCCTGCTGTTCCTGATCGGTCTCGAACTGTCGCTGCAGCGCCTGCTGGCGATGCGGCGGCTGGTATTCGGCCTTGGCGGATCGCAGGTGCTGCTGACCACGGCGCTGCTCGCCGGCGTGGCGTTGCTGCTCGGCCAATCGGCCTCGGAAGCGGTGATCCTCGGCGCGAGCCTGTCGCTGTCATCGACGGCGATCGTGCTCGAATTGCTGTCGAACCAGGAACGTCTGACCACGACCGTCGGCCGCGCCAGCTTTTCCATCTTGCTGGCGCAGGATCTCGCCGTCATTCCGATCCTGATGTTCATCTCGATCCTGGCCGCGGGCTCCGGCGGTTCGGTCCTCAAGAGTCTCGGCACGGCGTTGCTTCAAGCCGTGATTGCCGTTGCCGTCATCGTCGTCTTCGCCCGCGTGCTGCTGCGGCCGCTGTTCCGGCTGGTGGCGAACGCACGTTCCACCGAGCTGTTCATCGCCGTCATTCTGTTCGTCATCATCGCGGCCGGCGTGATTGCCTACGAGGCCGGCCTGTCCATGGCGCTCGGCGCCTTCATCGCCGGCCTGCTGCTGGCCGAGACCGAATACCGCAAGGCGATCGAAGCCACCGTCGAGCCGTTCAAGGGTCTGCTGCTCGGCATATTCTTCTTCACCGTCGGCATGGATATCGACGTGCGCGAGCTGCTGCGCGATCCGCTGTGGCTCGCCGGCGGTGTGGTCGGCCTGATCGTCGTCAAGTCCGTGCTGCTGATCTGCCTCGCCAGGATTTTCCACCTGTCGTGGCCGGTCGCCGTCGAGACCGGCTTGCTGCTCGGTCCGGGTGGCGAGTTCGCCTTCGTCGGCATCGGCATGGCCGCCGCCGCGGCATTGATCGAGCCGCGGCTTTCAAGTTTTACGCTCGCCGTCACCTCGGTGACCATGGCGCTTACTCCGCTGTTGTCTTTCGCCGGCCGGAGTTTTGCTTCGCGGCTGCGATCGAACCGGCCAGCGGACAGCGAGCTGAGCGCGCGTCCGAGCGGCGGGGAGCGCCATGCCATCGTCGTCGGCTATGGCCGGGTCGGCAAAGTCGTGTGCGCGCTGCTCAAGGAAAACGGCATCCGCTATATCGCCGCCGACCTCGACGCGCCTACCGTGACGCGCGACCGCCGCGACGGCCACGACGTCTATTATGGCGATGCCGGCGACACGAAATTCCTCGAGGCTTGCGGCCTGGCGACGGCGGCCGGCGTCATCATCACCATCCATACCCACGACCTCATCGACGTCGTCGTCGAGCACGTGCGGGCGCTGCGGCCCGATATCCTCATCGTCTCGCGTGCCCGCGACGCCGACCATGCCCGTCATCTTTACGCGCTCGGCGCCACCGATGCCGTGCCCGAGACCATCGAAGCGAGCTTGCAGCTTTCGGAGGCCGCCTTAGTGGGCTTGGGCGTTGCCGCCGGTCCGGTGATCGCGTCGATCCATGAGAAGCGCGACGAAATCCGCCACGCTTTGCAGGAGGCGGCCAAGAATGCCGGCCGCGGCACGATTCGCTCGGTGCGCGCCAAAACCCGCAAGACGCTGCGCCGGTGATTGGCTTGAGCATGATCCGCAAAAAACCTGCCCTCGGACTTGATCCGAGGGTGGAAAGCCGGTTTTCCGAAAAGAGCGTGCTCCACCAAAATGGCAGAGCGCAAATCGATTCAATCTGAAGCGATTTCGCTCGTCAGCGCTGCTGCGCCGCGCGTCGTTGCGCGAGATCGAGCACTTGCGGCAGATTTGCCGGGATCGCGGGCGCGCGGCGCACCTCGGCCAGCGTGTGCAGGAAATCGCTGAACCAGTTCTGCACCGATGCGCGCTTAAGCTTCACCACCATGCTCTGCCAGCGCTCGCGGCGCTCCTCGACGCTCATGGTGAGCCCAGCCGCGATCGCCCGCGCCATGCCGTCGATGTCGTGCGGATTGACCAGGAGCGCCGCGTCGAGCTCCTTGGCGGCGCCGGCGAACGATGACAGCACCAGCGCGCCGGGATCGAACGGGTTTTGCGCCGCGACATATTCCTTGGCGACGAGGTTCATGCCGTCATGCAGCGGCGTGACCAGCCCGACATGGGCGGTGCGATAGAAGCCGGCCAGCGTGAGCTGCGAGAAACCCTTGTTGAGGTAGCGGATCGGCGTCCAATCCACCTCGCCGTGACGGCCGTTGACCTCGCTGACCAGGGCGGCGAGCTCGGCCTTGAGCTCGCGATAGGCGCGGATGTTGCCGCGCGAGGGCACCGCGACTTGCAGCAGCGCCACTTCGCGCTTGAACGACGGCTCGATTTCCAGCAGGCGATCGAAGGCGCGGACGCGGTTGGCGAGCCCCTTCGAATAGTCCAGCCGGTCGACGCCGAGCACGAGCTTGGTGCCCTGCAGGCTGGCGCGCAGGCGCGAGATTTCCGGACGCGCCACCGCTTTGTTGGCGCGCTTGGCGAATTCCTCGACGTCGATGCCGATCGGGAAAGTCGCGAGCTGGGTCCAGCCCCATTGCGAAACGATCGTGCCATCGACCGGGGTGATGCCAAGCTCCTGGTGCAGGTAGTTTTCGAAATTCTGCCGGTCCTCGACGGTCTGGAATCCGATCAGATCGTAGGCGAGCATGTCGCGGACGATCTCGTTGAGATGCGGCACCGCCGTCATGGTCCGCCGTTCGGCCCATGGCGTATGCAGGAAGAAGCCGATTGGGCGATCGACGTCGAGCTGGCGCAGTTCGACGCCCAAGGTGAGAAAATGATAGTCCTGCACCCAGAACACGGCTTCCGGCGAATTGAATCGCAGCAGCGCCCGCGCCATGAACGCGTTGATCTCGCGGTAGGACGTGTAGTTGTCGGGTGAAACCTGGATCAGGTCCGGCCGCGAATGCAGCGCCGGCCACAGACCCGAATTGGCAAAGCCCTCGTAATAGCTGAGATAATGCTTCGCCGGCATGTCGACGGTGGCCAGCGCGCCGGTGCCGAGCGACTCGATCCGGGCGAATGAATTCTTGGTTTGCGTTGGGTCGCCGACATGGCCGCTGGAGCCGACCCAGATGGCGCCGGACTCCTTGACCATCGGGATCAGGGCTGCCGCCAGTCCTCCGGCAATCGGTTCATCCGGTTGCGCCCGCGCGACGCGGTTGGAAACGACGACGACTTTCACCATGACACCACTTGTTGCGGATGCATCGACAACCAGTTTGGGCCGGCTTTGTTCCATTAACGGTGCGATGCAGCGAAAAACCCTGTGATTCCAAAAGGGAACTGTTCATCCTTGTTTTGCGGTCCTTTTGGGTATTGCAGTCGCGAACTCTTGGACCGTTACGTTGCAGTGCGGTAGGCATTCCGGTTCAGGCCTCCGCATAGGCAATCGTCGACATCAGGCTCACTTCGGCGCGCCGGGAATCCAGCCGGGTGTGCTGCACGACGATCGGCACGTCGGACTCGAACACCGACGCATAGTCGGTGTCGCGCGGCACCGGCGCCGGCTCCTTCAGGTCGTTGAAGCGCAAATGCAGCGTGCGCCGCGCGGCGACGCTGACCCGATAAGGGCCAATCGGCTCGCGGTCGGCGAAAAAGATGGTGATGCGGACGTGCGCCACCGTGTCGGCAGCGTTTAGGATGCACGCGGTCTCGTGCGAGGCCAGCGCCGGCTCGGCAAACGAGCTTTGCGAAGGAATATAGCCTTCGGCAATAGCCCAGCGCTTGCGTCCGATGGATTCCATTGCCGATCCCGGATGATGCCGCGCCGCCCCAGCCCGGGTGGAAACAACGGCGAAAACCCAGATTGGTTCCATCGCGGGAACTTTTTTCGTCAACGCGCGTTAGCGCCCCTGACGTTGCATCCATGGCTGCGCAGGGCGGCGGCGCTTGAACATTCCAGTGAACGGAACAACCATTCCCAGTACGGAACAAAGTGATGCGCGCCCTGACTGTCGCGCCCGGTATCGCCAATTCAGCGCGCGTTGAAGATGTCCCGGAGCCACCGCGCTCCGACGGCGCCGTGCTTGTGCGCACCTTGGCGCTGGGCGTCTGCGGCACCGACCGTGAAATCGTGTCGGGGTGTTACGGCTGGGCGCCGCCGGGCGAGAAGCGGCTGGTGATCGGCCACGAGTCGCTGGGCGACGTGTACGAGGCGCCGCCCGATTGCGGCTTTCGCCCCGGCGATCGCGTCGTCGGCATCGTACGCCGGCCCGACCCGGTGCCGTGCGCCGCCTGCGCCGCAGGCGAATGGGATATGTGCCGCAACGGCCGCTATACCGAGCGCGGCATCAAGGAGCGCAACGGATATGGTGCGGATTTTTTTCGCATCGAGCCCGACTTTCTGGTCAAGGTCGATCGCGCGCTCGGTGACGCCGGCGTGCTGGTCGAGCCGACGAGCATCGTTGCCAAGGCCTGGGATCATATCGAACGCATCGGCCGGCGCTCGCGGGCATGGCAGCCGCAGACGCTCCTGGTCACCGGCGCCGGGCCGATCGGACTTCTCGCCGCATTGCTGGGCGCGCAGCGCGGCCTCGACGTCCATGTGCTCGACCATCACGACAGCGAGGCGAAGCGCGCGATCCTGCGCGGGCTCGGCGCAACGTTTCATTTGGAAAAGCTCACGGAACTGGGCGCGTTCAAGCCCGACATTTTGATGGAATGCACCGGCGCCCCGAGTGTGGTGTCCGATGCACTTGGCCGCACCACGCCGGGCGGCATCGTCTGCCTGGTCGGTGTGTCGTCGCCGGGCCACGATTTCGACATCGATGTCGGTGGCCTCAATCGCACCATGGTGCTCGACAACGACGTCGTGTTCGGCAGCGTCAATGCCAATCGCAAGCATTACGAAGACGCGGTCGCGGCGCTCGAGCGTGCCGACAAGGCTTGGCTCGACCGCCTGATCACCCGGCGCGTGCCGGTCGAAGAGTGGACGCAATCGCTCGATCACCAGCCGGACGACATCAAGGTCGTCGTGGATTTTTCCTGACCATGCCGGCCCGGATCGAAGATTATGCCCTGATCGGCGATTGCGTGAGCGCGGCGCTGGTCGCGCGCGACGGCTCGATCGACTGGCTGTGCTGGCCGCGTTTCGATTCGGAGGCGTGCTTTGCCGCGCTGCTCGGCACCCGCGATCACGGCCGATGGCTGGTGGCGCCGCGGGAAAAGGCTCGCGTCACGCGGCGCTACCGTCCGAACACGCTCATACTCGAGACCCATTTCGAGACCGCGGACGGCGCCGCCACCTTGATCGATTTCATGCCGTTCCGGGCCGAGCACTCCGAGATCGTGCGCCTCGTCGTCGGCACGCGCGGCAAGCTGAAAATGCACACCGAGCTCATCCTGCGTTTCGGCTACGGCGCGGTGGTGCCGTGGGTGACCCGGCTGGAAAACGGCGCGCTGCGCGCGATCGCCGGGCCCGACATGGCGGTGCTGCGCACGCCGGTGCGCGTCATGGGCAAGGACATGACCACGGTCGGCGAGTTCGCTATCGGCGAGGGCGAGACCATTCCGTTCGTGCTGACCTATTCGCGCTCGCACAAGACTTTGCCGGAAGCGCGCGACCCGACCACGGCGCTGCAGGACACGGAAAAGTTCTGGACCGAATGGGCAGCCAAATGCCGGCCGGCCGGCGAATGGTCGGACGCGGTGCGCCGCTCGGTGATCACGCTCAAAGCGCTGACCTACGCGCCGACCGGCGGCATCGTCGCCGCTCCCACCACCTCGCTGCCGGAGTTGATCGGCGGCGAGCGCAACTGGGATTACCGCTACTGCTGGCTTCGCGACGCCACGCTGACGCTGCTCACCGTCATGCATGCCGGCTATTACGAGGAGGCGCAATCGTGGCGCGAATGGCTGCTGCGCGCCGTCGCCGGCAGCCCGGAGCAGCTCCAGATCATGTACGGCATCGGCGGCGAGCGGCGGCTGATCGAATGGGTCGCCGACTGGCTGCCCGGCTATGAGCAGTCGGCGCCGGTGCGCATCGGCAACGCCGCGCACACGCAGCGGCAGCTCGACGTGTTCGGCGAGACCATGGATGTGGCTTACCAGGCGCGGCGCAACGGGCTTTCGACCCAAGAATCGGGCTGGGACATCCAGCTGAAATTTCTCGAACATCTCACCGAGATCTGGCGCGAACCGGACCAGGGCATTTGGGAAATGCGCGGACCGGCGCAGCATTTCACCTATTCGAAGGTCATGGCCTGGGTGGCGTTCGATCGCGGCATCAAGAGCATCGAGACGTTCGGGCTCGACGGGCCGTTTGACGACTGGTGCAGGCTGCGCGACGAGATTTGCCAGGACGTCTGCGAGCGCGGCTTCAACAAAAAACTGGGAACGTTCGTGCAAGCCTATGGCTCGGACCAGCTCGACGCCAATCTGCTGCTGTTGCCCTGCGTCGGCTTTTTGCCGGTCAGCGACCGGCGCATCGCCGACACCATCGCGGCGATCGAACGGCACCTCGTGCGCGACGGCTTCGTCATGCGCTACAGCACCGATGTGGTCGAGGATGCGTTGCCGCCGGGCGAAGGCGCGTTCCTCGCCTGCAGTTTTTGGCTGGTCGATGTCTATATGCTGCAGGACCGCTACGACGACGCCGAGCGGCTGTTTCGCCGTCTCGTCGGCCTGTGCAACGACGTCGGCCTGTTGAGCGAGGAATACGATCCGCGCGCCAAGCGCCTGGCCGGCAATTTCCCGCAGGCCTTCTCGCATCTGGCGCTGATCAACAGCGCCTATAATTTGACGCGCGAGCGAAAGCCGGTGCAGCAGCGCGCCCAGGACGAGACCGTGCCGCCGCAAGAGACCGCAGCTGCGGACTGATAGCGGGGCCCGCGGCGCCGGCGTTAAACCATTGCCAAATCGCCGGTCTTCTTCTTATGGAGCTCGGCGCGCCGCCGCTGGTTCTGCACGAACGCCATCGGCGGATTCGCCTGGTTCTTGCGCAGCACGATGCGGGAAACGTGCTCGTAAAGCGCTTTCGGCGAAACCGGCTTGACCAGCAGTTCGTCCGCCCCGGTCTCGTCGACCGCCAGCGTCGCGGTCTTGGTCAGATAGCCGGACAGGACGATGATCGGAATCCGATTGGTCCGCGCGCTGGGCGCTTTCACCATCTTGATAAATCGCAAGCCGTCGAAATCGGGCATGATCAGATCGGTGACGATGATGCTCGGCATCGTGGTGCGCGCCATTTCGAGTCCCTCGACGCCGCCTGCGGATTCATAAACCTCGCGGCTGCCGAAGCCGTGCAGCATCGCTCGCACCAGGCGGCGCGTGAACGGTTGGTCGTCGACGATCAGGAAGCTGATCGATGCAAAATCCAGCAGGAACGAAGGCCCGCCGGCGGATGGTCGCGTGGTAGGCGCGGCCGGCACGTCAGCGCCACCGGCTCATGCGGATTTGGCGGCGCCGACCGCGGAGTCCCGCTTGGCCGCGCCGGCCAATTCATCGGCGATTTGCGTAATCAGGTCCGCGGCGGCGGCAAAAGCGGCGCGCATGCGGTCTTTGCCGGCGCAGTCCGGCCAGTCCGGCAGCGTCATTTCCTGTTGTCGGAGAACGTCTTTCAGGCTCTGCAATTTGGTGAAGACGTTCGACGCATCGGCGTCATCCAATTGCGGCTGCAGCGTGCGCGTCACGAACAGCAGAATCTCGCTGTCCGAAAGTCTGCGGAACGGCTCGCGGCCAAGCTCGCCTTTATTCGCCGTCCTCGCCATTCACTGTCCCCTGGCACTACCCGGTGGCCGGCCTGCGCATTGCGTGCCGCCCATCGTCTCCCCGTTGCAAGCAATACCGCAAATTACGGATTGGAAAGCTAAGAAAGCGGCTTGCCCCTGTCAGAGATTGCCTGACGTCTTAACCAAGCCGTTACCGTATCGGCAACCTTAGGTCAGAAGTCGAGCCAGCCTTGGCCCGATGCGTAGCGGACCAATTCGGCGCGGGTCTTCAGCCCGAGCTTTTCCAGGCCGCGTGCCTTATAGGTCTCGATCGATTTCACGCCGACGTCGAGCCGCGACGCGATTTCCTTGTTGGTGAAGCCGAGCGCGGCCATCTTCAGCACGTCGGCCTCGCGGTCGGTCAAGGCCGGCGCAACGCCTTTGCGTGCCGCCAACCGCTTGTTGATTTGTTTGCTCTCGAAAACCCGGCCGACGATCGCCGGATCGATATACAGTCCGCCGACCATCACGGCGCGGATGGCCTGGACCAGATTTTCCACCGCCGAGCGCTTGAGCACGTAGCCGCGCACGCCGGCCTCCAGCGCCTGGTTCAGATAGGCGCGGTCCTCGTGCAGGGTGAGCACGAGAAGGCGCAGCCCCGGCATTTCGCCGGCGAGGCGGCGGCTGAGCAAGATGCCGTTGAGTTCGGGCATCGATATGTCGAGCACGGCGACGTCGGGCCGCTGCTCGCGAATGATTTTCAGCGCGCTCAGGCCGCTCGCGGCCTCGCCGACCAGCTCCAAATCCGGTTCCGCCCGGATCAGATTGCGCAAGCCATCGAGCACGATGGGATGGTCGTCGGCAAGAACGATGCGGATTTTCTCGGTCACGCCGCTGACCTTTGGCCGTCGAGTGCGATGCGGGCGAAAATCGTGGTGCCGGCGCCGACCGTGGATTCGATTTCAAGCGTCCCGCCGATCAGTATCAAGCGCCCGCGCATGCCGTCGAGTCCCAGGCCGCCATAGCCGCCGGGCTTCGCCGCGATCGCGCCGACGTCGAAACCGCAGCCGTTATCCTCGATGATCACTTGCAGCGTCGCACCGACGCGCCGGATGACGACGCTGACATCGGACGGTTCCCGGGCATGCTTGACGATATTGGTAAGTCCCTCCTGCACGATGCGATAGACGGTGGTGCCGATCTCGCTCGGCACCTCGTCGAGGTTCGGGTCGTCGCAGTGGAAGTCGACCTCGGTGGCGCGCTGTTCGCCCCAATCGGCGATGTAGCTCGCCAACGCTTTGCGCAAACCCAACTCATCGATCGCCGGCGGCCGCAATTCCCAGGCGATGCGATGCAACGTCTTGCCGAGCTCCTCCATCTTCTTGCGCACCAGGTGCAGGCGCGCGCGGGCCGGGCCGTGGATCAGCGAATCGATTTCGTTGAGCTCGAGGATCGCCGCGATCAGGCCCTGGCCGGCCTGGTCGTGAAGCTCGTAGGACAGCCGCAGGCGTTCGCGCTCCTCGGCGATCGACAGATGCCGGCGCAAGCCGATCACCAGATGGGACTTCGTCTCGCTTTCCGTCTTCAATTGCGCATTGGCGAGCGACAGCTCGCCGAGCAGGCGGTCGCGCTCAGTCAGCAAGGCGGCGATCGGCAGGCACCACAGCGAGGTGAAGGCCAGCAGTACCTGCATCGCCAATATCCGCTCCGAAGAATCCGACCGCGACAGAATGGGCTCGCCGATATTCAAGAGGACAAAGCTCGAAGTGAAAAGCGCGTTGAGGAGGTTGGCGGCCGTGGCGCCGATCATGCCGAACCGCAGCGTCGAAAACAGAATCGCCGGAACCAAAAGGAAGGCGAAGGGACGGAAATAGGCGGCGCAAATTCCAACGGCAATGACGAATGCGAAAGTTGCCGCGGCCTCGGCAAGCCGCTGCCGCACGCGCAGCTCGTGCCACTCCCGCGACGTGACGCTGATGAGGAACGGCGCAACGACAATCATGCCCAAGGCATGGGCGGGATAGGCTTGGAGCCAGACCGTGCGCCACGGAATTCCGTGCGCCGCGCCGATCGCCATCGCGACAACAGCGTTGCTGCCGGCGGGCGCAACGCCGCCCGCAATGGCGATGAAAATGAGCAGGTTTTTGAAGCTCGTGAGATTGGCGGCGTTGATGTGCAAGACGGCGAGGAAGGCCAGCGTTACCGCGACTTCAAAAATATTCGCTACGCCAAAGATCGCGGAAGATGCCGCGCTATAGCCGACGGCGACGTTGGCGAGCGCAATCGCGCAGGCGCTGCTGACGATGATCGAGCCGTAATTGCGCAGATTGCGGCTGTGGCGAAGCAGCGCGACCAGGACAATGGCGTTCGCAGGCCAGATCGTTGCGGCAAAATTCGCGCTGAGCAAAAAATCGAGGGTCAGCAGCGTGACCACCAAAATGGCAACCGGCAATAATACGTGTCCGGCGAGCGAGAGATCCGCCGGTTCCCGGTTGGCGGGTGGTTCGGCGTCGACGGCCCGATCGCCGGTCGCCGGCACGCGGAACTGATCCAGTCCGGCCGACGGCCGGCCGTGCATGGCCGCAGCAAAAAGCTTGGAAAGCCCCGTTCTATCCGGCATGTATCGGTCGGCCGCCGCGGGTGACTGGCCAGCAAACTCAACGGAACCAAATGGGCGAATCAGGCCATCCCGGCCACGGATAATCTCACGAAGGCGGCGCCAAGCGAAAGCGATTATCGGAGCCGTGGCGCTTCCCGATGCCGGTAAAACACGGCCTGACGACGGGAATGAGATGGTGAAATTCGCCGTGAAAGAACGGCCGTTCCGGTCCGCGGCATTGGCGGGGCGTTATTGATCGCGTTGAGCGTTGTCCTCGCCCTCTCAACGTCTCATCGTGTCCCGTGCAGATTGGCATAACGCAGCGGCTAAAAAAATCCGACAGATTCGCAGCCAGTGCCGGCCTTGAAGCTGCCCTTGGCGCGCCGCGTCGGAATATCGATGACGTGCATGGAGCCGTCGCCCTGGCAGGCGACGAACAATTCGTCGCCGCGAAACGCCATGTCCATGGGCTGCGAGCCGACCTTGATCGCGGTCTGCTCGCGGAAGGTCGGATCGATCAGGCTCACCGTATCGCTGTTGAGACTGGTGATCCCGATCAGGCTGTTGTCCGGCGCATAACGCGCGATCTGCGCCGCCTTCGGTACGTCCTTGAGCACGATCTCCTCGCGCACTTGACCGGCTTCGGTATCGATCAGAAACAATGTCGGCTGAGCGTCGTCGACGGCAACGACGGTGCGGCCGTCGGCTGAGATGGCGATGCCGGCGAGCGGGCGCGGCGTCTTGACCTTGCCGAGGAGCTTTCGCTTCGGCAGGTCGATCACCGAAACCGTGCCGTCCTCTTCGTTCTCGGTGTAGAGACGCTCGCCGTCCGGCGCGATGATCAGGCGATGGCCGTTGGTCGAGCCGGAGTCGATGGCGTCGACGACCTTGTTGGTGTTGCGGTCGATCACCGCCACCACGGCGCTGTTCTCGCAGGTGATGTAGATCATCCCGTCGGGGCCGAGCTTGAGCGTGTGCGGAGCGATATAGGGCCGCAGATCGATGGTGGCGACATGGGCGCGCTTGTGCAGATCGAACACGCAGAGCAGATGCTGCGGGTTGGGATTGCGGCCATGGATGCCGTCGCCGAAGATCGGCACGTAAGCCATGCCGGTCTCCGGCACTACCAACAGCTCGTGCACCGTGCGCGGAAAGCCGTCGATCACCACCTCGGTCTCGTAGCTGTCGGGATTGAGGAACAGCACCTTGCCGCCCATCTTGTCGACTGCGATCATTCCGTGGTCTGCGTCAGCCATCGTCTCTACCCTTGCATCTGGTGGTAAGTTTACCGCGTCATGCTCGCGCTTGTCGTGGGCAAAACTGGGAGAAAAACCATGACCGCTGTGGCGTCACATAACATCAAATTCCTCAGCCACAGCGACCAGGGCGGCCGCGGCGACGGCGTCCAGGTCATGGTCAATCGCGGCCACGCCTATATCGGCCACGGCTTTTCCAACGGCATCACCGTCATCGACGTGCGCGACGCGAAAAATCCGAAGACAGTCAATTTCCTGGCCTGCCCGCCGAACACCCGCGCGCACCATATCCAGACCCACGGCGACCTGTTGCTGGCGGTCAACGGACCGAGCGTCTGGACCATGCAAGTCAGCCAGGAGGCCTATTTCGCCGGCACCTCGGGCGACGCGCTCAAAGGGCAGGAGTTCACCAGCGGACTGCGGGTCTACGATCTGTCAAAGCCGGAGGCGCCGCGCGAGATCGCCTTCCTGCCGCTGGGCGGCTTGGGGCCGCATCGCATCTGGTATGTCGGCGAGCGCTACGCCTATGTCTCGGTGCATCTGCCGGAATTCTCCGACCATATCCTGGTCATCGTCGACATGAAGGAGCCGACGAAGCCGGCGGTGGTCGGCAAGTTCTGGCTGCCAGGCATGTGGACCGGCGGCGGCGAGACGCCGACTTGGCCGAAAGGCCGGCGCTACGCGCTGCATCACGGGCTGGTCGCCGGCAATCTGGCCTATACGGCGTGGCGCGACGGCGGACTGGTCATCGTCGACGTCGGCGATCCGGCAAAACCGAAACTCGTTTGCCACAGGAATTGGGACCCGCCGTTCGGCGGCGGCACCCATTCGCCGCTGCCGTTGCCGGACCGCAATCTGCTGGTCGTCGCCGACGAGGCGAACTTCGCCAATTGCAGCCTAGGCCTGCGCTATATCTGGGTGTTCGACGTCCGCGTGCCGTCCAATCCGGTGAGCATCGCCACCATGCCGGTCCCGGACGAGTTCGACTATTGCAAGAAGGGCGGCCATTTCGGCCCGCATAATCTGTGGGAGAACCGGCCCGGCGCGTTCCAGAGCTCACGCTTGATCTTCGCCACCCTGCACAATGCCGGCGTGCGCGCCTACGACATCGCCAATCCGTTCGCCCCGCGCGAAGTCGGTTATTTCGTGCCGCCGCCGCCCGAGCGCATGTTCGATCCGCGGCCGAACCGACCGCAGGTGATCCAGTCCTGCGATTGTTTCGTCGATGCGGAGGCGCGGATGTACGTCACCGATTCCAACGCAGGCTTGTACATCTTGCAGTTCGAAGGCGCGTGAACGCGCCGGCATGACGCGGTGCCGCTGCCGCCGCACCTACATTGACAGTGGGAGCTTGCCCTACCAAAGTAGCTCGTTGAGAGCCGCTTAAGCGGCCATAGGGGAGGGATGGG
>Ga0307476_10000652_pt1 | contig 25116 bp, 17 predicted proteins | sample atmos_gasesECM2C_2_FD_203314 | JGI IMG/M metagenome (GOLD analysis project Ga0307476, IMG submission 203314) | Hardwood forest soil microbial communities from Morgan-Monroe State Forest, Indiana, United States - atmos_gasesECM2C_05 | ecosystem: Environmental > Terrestrial > Soil > Temperate...
GTAGTCGTTAAGCGAATGTCTTCGGGAACGACCTGCACAACCTCTTCATGCTCGCGCGGAAACACTTCCCGGAACCAGCCGACACAGCCTGCCAGCGACAGCAGAGCGCCGAGACAGCTGACTGACGTGCTCGTCACCAGGCCGGCGAACAGCAGCGCCGCGCCGAGCGCCAAAAGAAACGGCCACGCCGTCGGCGCGGGGACTTCGATCTCGCGCGGAGCACGCGGACTCTCGTTCAATTGCTCTGTCGCGGATAGTGTTGCCATAGATACCTCAGCGTCCAAGAACGTAAACTACCGTGAAAACCACGACCCAAACCGCGTCAACGAAATGCCAGTACATCGAGAGCACCGCGACGCGATCTGACTGGCTCACGCCCATACGTCCGATCAATCCGAATATCGCAACCACCGAGAGCATGATCAGACCTGCCGTGACGTGAAAGGCATGCAAGCCGACGAGTGAGTAATAAGTTGTCCCAAACAGGCTGGTCGAGATCGTTAGCCCATGCTCGTATATCAGTCGATGCCATTCCTGGGCAGTGCCGTAGAGAAACAATCCGCCCAATGCGATGGTCAACAGCCACAAGCCGAGGAACAATCGTCTGTAGTCACGCTCTAACGACTTCGCCGCCAGGTGAATGGTCAGGCTGCTCGACAACAAGCAAATCGTGTAGAAGATCGGCGTCTCAAGCACTTCTGAAGGCGTCGGCCCCGTGATGCTTTTCCCCAGATAGAAGAGATAGGCAACCACGAAGATCGTGAAGATGGCCGACTCAGCGATGATGAGGCCAGCCATCGCGACCTTCCCGCGGGATGGCAAATCCCACGCCGGTGCCGTATTCGGAAATGAAGTTGTCGCTGCGCTCATATGATTTCGCCTTTACTCATAGCGGCTATCGGGATCTTCGGGATGTTTCAGGTCCCACAAGGGACGACGGCTCGCGACTGACGGAACAGTCGCAAAGTTATATGCCGGCGGCGGCGAACTGATAGACCATTCCAGCGTCCATGCGTCCCAGGGATCATTGCCCGCCTCCGCTCCTTTGAAATACGAGATGATCAGGTTTGCTACAAATACAAGAATCGCAATCGCCTGGACAAATGCACCGATTGTGATGATTAGGTTCAAGGTGTCCCAGCCTCGGCCCGGCTCGTAGGTATAGATCCGGCGTGGCATACCGAGCAGTCCGGGAATGTGCATCACGTCGAACGTCAGGTGAAAGCCAATCAAGAACAGCCAGAAGTGCCACCTGCCCAGCCGCTCACTCAGCATTCGGCCGGTTATTTTTGGGTACCAGTAATAGAAAGCGGCGAAGAGCGCGAACAGAATTCCGCCTACGATCACATAATGAAAGTGCGCCACTACAAAATAGGACAAGCCAAGCTGCCAATCGAAAGGCGAGGCGGCCATCATGATGCCGGTCAAACCCGCAATGAGGAATTGGAATAGAAATCCGATGCTGAAGAGCATCGGCGTCTTAAACTGGATCATGCCGCCCCACATCGTGCCGATCCAGTTGAAAATCTTAATTCCCGTGGGGATGCCTACCGCCATCGTGGTCAGGGTGAAAAAGCTATTGGCGTAGGAGTTCATTCCGATCGTGAACATATGGTGTGCCCAAACGCTCATGCTCACGAAGGCGATGCACACGGTTGCAGCGACCATCACCGGATATCCGAAGATCGGTTTCCGAGAAAAGACGGAAATGATTTCCGACATGAAAGCAAAACAAGGAATAATTAGAACGTAGACTTCCGGATGTCCGAAGATCCAAAAGAAGTGCATCCAGAGGACGGCCGATCCGCCAGCCTGGGTGTCGAAGAAATGGCCGCCCAGGTATCGATCGATGAGCAACATGATTTGAGCAGCTGATAAAGGCGTGATTGCAAGCAAAACCATTTCTGCCATTACAAGGTTCATCCATACCAGCAGTGGCATGCGATTTAGCTTCATACCAGGGCATCGCAGGCACAGAATTGTCGCGATGATATTGGTCGCCGTTCCGATGCTCCCAAACCCGGAGACGAGCAATGCGAGAGTCCAATAGTCGGAACTATGACCGGGCGAGAAGGCTCGGGCGCCTAACGGCGCATAGGACCACCAACCCACGTCTGGAGCGCTTCCGGCGCCATACAAGCCGCTGCCTCCGAGAAAGCTGAAGTAAAGAAGAAGTCCTCCGAGAAACGACAGCCAAAAGCTGAAGGCATTCAAGCGCGGAAAAGCCATATCGCGCGCGCCGATCATCAACGGCACCAGGTAATTCGCAAATCCGAACAAGACGGGCATCGCCACGAAGAAAATCATGGTCGTCCCGTGCATGGTGAACATCTGGTTGAAGACTTGCGGAGAAACGAAGTTGTTGTGCGAATGCATCAGCTGAGTGCGAATGATGAGGGCCTCAACCCCACCGATCACGAGAAACAATAGAGCCGAGACGATGTAGAGAATCCCGAGCCTTTTGTGATCGACAGTGGTGAGCCACTGGTGAAGCTCGTCGACCCAAGGCCTGGCTTCGGTTTGGCCGACGGGAACGGTGATCACGTTGGATGACATAGTTAACTTTCCAAGCGTTCTAGTGCAGCGTTTCCATGTAACTCACGACGGCATCCAGATCCGCGTCGCTGAGCTTCATGGCCGGCATCAGCGACCCAGGTTTGATCGCGCTGGGGTTCTGTATCCAAAGACGGAGATTGTCGTGGGTGTTTTCAGCAGCACCCGCCGCAATCGTGGCGCGGCTCATCAAATGGGTCAGATCGGGGCCAAAGCGCCCATCCGCCGGCGTTCCGCCCAATGCATGGCAGTTCATGCAAGCGTTGTTTTCAAACACCCGCCTGCCCGCGATTGCGCTAGCGTCCTCGATTACGGGCTTCTGCTGGGCGCTAACCCAGGCGGCAAACTCCTCGGGTCCATCTACAGAAACGCGAAGCAGCATCTTGGCGTGCTGCACTCCGCAGTACTGGGCACACTGGCCAACGAAGATTCCTGTGCGCTGCGGGTCCATCCACATTCTGTTGGGGTGGTTTGGAATAAGGTCCGTTTTGCCTGCAAGCTCCGGCACCCAAAAGCTATGGTCAGTATCGGCCGAGAGCAATTGCAGAAATGTTGGCGCCGGATGATCAGGGCCGCTCACCGGGATGTGAAGTTCGTTGGCTGTGACAATCCCCAACTTCGGGTAGCGAAACTCCCACCAATATTGATGTCCGATGGCGGTGATTTCTATAGCGCCAGCCGGTTCTGGAGCATCCTGGATAGCGTGGATCACTCGCGCAGTGGCCAGGAACAGGACAACGACAATCAGAATCGGAATAATCGTCCAGGCTAGCTCAATCTGCGTGCTTCCGTATACCTGAGCCGGCTCGCGGCTGGCACCCATTGCTCGCCCACGGAACTTAACGACGGAGTATGTTAGTAAGCCAAAAACAACGACAAAAATGATTCCGGTGATGACAAGTACAAAGATTGACAAGTCAGCAATCGACTTGGCCGGGGTTGAGGCGGGAGCGAAGATGTTTGTGCCGTGAGAAGACGAACCCGTTGGCTCACTTGCCCAGACTGACATAGCAGACCAAAACAGAAGAAGTGTCGTCTGTGCCAGGAACCGCAAGGTCGAAGATATCGTTTTCAGCAGCGACATTTTTCTTCTTCCGTTCTTCACTTCCGAAACGCGCGCCATCACCCGGCCTCGCGATCTCTCCTCAATGCTTATTGCAAATCGCGCGTCACCTTCTTACCGCCCGGAATTCGATTGAGTGAAGAGCACGCGTGCTACCAAAGAGAAAAACACACGCATTTACTGCATCGCAACCGCGATGAAGACCAACCCTTACGAAGTCCCGAACATCAATTGAGGCGACTGGCGCGTGTCGAACCGCTCAGTGTCATTCCCGTGCCTCTAGCGTCAAGTGTCACCTGTGTTGTCACGCAATCGTGGAAACCAAGCTGAGCCCGACCTAGATGGCGCGTGGTTCGCGACGGCTAACTTCATGGCAGGGAAATTGCATGGACTCGATTACGTAAACGCTGGGAGTGAATCGCGCGGTACCTATAATTTAGTCCACAAAGAATCGAGAAAGGTTCTTATGTCGAAAAAAGTTGCGGACGTATTGTGGGAGATGCTGTCGAAGGCTGGTGTCAAGCGCTGTTATGGAATCGTCGGAGACGCGCTGAACCCTGTAGTGGACGCACTGCGCCGAAATGGCACAATCGAGTTTGTTCCCGTTCGTCATGAAGAGTATGGAGCTTTCGCAGCGGTCGCGGAGGCTTATTTCACGGGTAACCCGGTAGTGGTGTGCGGAACTGCGGGGCCTGGAGTCGTCCATTTGTTCAACGGATTGATGGACGCACGGAAAGAAGGAGCTCCCATCATCGCCATCGCCGGGGATGTAGAGTCGAGCATCCTTGACACGTCTGCGCTCGAGGAAATGAACCCGTACAAGTTTTTCGAAGCGGCTTCTCTCTATACCGCACGGCTGGTTAATCCAGAGCAGGCCCGCGCAGTAATCAGCACCGCTATCCTCACGGCTGTTCTGGACAAGGGTCCCACGGTTCTGGCCATACCTGGCGATGTCGCGTCGGCCGATGCTCCGGACGAGCCAACGGACTTCACCATTGCAGCCCCGGCTATCCTGAGACCTGCCGAGACAGACTTCGAAAAATTGGTGAAGATGATCGACGAGGCGAAAACGGTGGCGATCTTTGGTGGAGACGGTTGCAGAGAAAGCCGCGACGAAGTGGTTGAACTGGCGTGCAAGCTGAAAGCTCCCGTCGGCTATGCCTTCCGCGGTAAGCAATGGCTGGAGCATGACAATCCTAATGCCGTTGGCATGACTGGACTGATCGGTTACGGGGGAGCCTACAACGCAATTAATGAAGCCGACCTCTTGCTCATGCTGGGCACGGACTTTCCGTTCTCAGAATTTCTGCCCGGCGCCAACGTGAAAAAGGTTCAGATTGACAAGAACCCGAAGCACCTCGGCCGCCGTACGGCGCTGGATCTCGGTCTCGTCGGCGATATCAAGTCGACCGTCAGTGCATTGCTTCCAGCCGTGAAAGAAAAGACAAATGGAGATTTTCTAGCGAAGCAGCTTGCGCACACGCAATCCTTCCACAAACTGCTGCAGCACTATGTGGAGAAGGGGCCGGGGATAAAGCCGATACGCCCTGAATTCCTCGCCGCGACGCTCAGCGAGCTCGCGCCGGATGACGCAATGTTTTTTGCGGACACGGGTACGGCCTGCATCTGGCTGGCGAGACATATTTATGGTGGAAAAAACCGCAGGCTCTTTGGGTCATTCTCGTGGGCGTCTATGGCCAATGCTGCACCGAACGCGTTTGGATGTGCTCTGGCATATCCCAGCAGGCAGTGCATCGCGTTATGCGGCGATGGAGGCTTCACGATGCTGGGCATGGGCGATCTGCTGACTCAGATAGAACGACGTACCCCCGTGGTTCAAGTCATTCTCAACAACGAGAAGTTCGACTTCGTCCATATCGAGCAACAGGAGGCCGGCTTCATTCCGTTTGGCGTGGAGTTCAAGAACCCAAATTTTGCGAAGGTTGCTGAGGCAATGGGCGCGAAAGGGATTCGCATCGAGGAACCCGAGGACGTTCGAGAAGGACTGGCTGAAGCTCTCGCGTACAAGGATGGCCCCGTCGTTGTCGATGCGGTTGTAGATCCCTTCGCGCTTGCTATGCCGTCCCATTCACCATTCCACACGGTCAAGGGGTTCACTCTCAGTTTCGCCAAGCAAGTGCTAAGCGGCCGGCTGGATACGGTGATCAAGGAGATGGAGCGAAACGTGGGAATCGTCTGAGCGCAACGATAGCGATGAAAATAAAGATAAGGACATGTTGGGCATGACCAAACCCATTCTGGTGGTAACCAGCCGTTATCCGAAGGAAGTTGAAGTCCGTATCGACCGCGATTACAACGCGCGGCGAAACCCGAACCAGCTTCCTTTCAGCCAGCAGCAGATGCTCTCCGCGGCCGAAGGAGCTGACGCCCTGTTTATCACGCCGGCAGATCGCTTGGACTCTGGGTTTTTCCAGAAGGTTTCGCCCACCGTAAAAATCATCGCCACGTACTCGGTGGGTTTTGAGCATATCGATCTGGAAGCCGCCGCTCGCAGGAACATTTCGGTCGCTTATACCCCCGGTGTTAACAATGAAGCAACCGCCGACATCGCCATGCTGCTCTTGCTGGGCGCTTCGCGTCGAGCTTACGAAGCTCAGGAACTGGTTCGAACGGGAGCATGGAAGCAGCCACTGGGCACCGACATGCTCCTGGGATGGCAAGTCGGTGGCAAAGTCCTCGGCATTTTAGGAATGGGGCGCGTAGGACAAGCCGTGGCGCGTCGAGCGCGAGGATTCGGAATGAAGATTCACTATCACGACCGTTCGGAGTTACCTGCGGAAATCGCAGGCGATGCCGTCTACCACAAGGATCCGACGGACCTGCTTCGCGCAAGCCAGTTCTTGAGCCTGCACGCCCCGGAGACTCCTCAGACCCGCCATTTCTTGAACTCCAAAGCCATAAGTCTTCTGCCTCCCGGGGCCATTGTGGTGAACACGGCTCGCGGAGGATTGGTGGTCGACGGCGACCTTATCGCTGCTCTCAAAAGCGGGCGGATCGCGGCTGCCGGACTCGATGTATTTGAAGGCGAGCCAAAACTTAACCCGGAATACGTTTCGCTGAAAAATACATTTCTATTGCCGCATATCGGCAGTGCCACAATCGAAACCCGTACAGCCATGGGCATGCTGGCCCTGGACAATGTGGATGCGGTGCTGAACGGTAGGCCGGCGCCGACCCTCGTCCCAGCTCTAGCAGCAGCCGGGAATGTCTGAGCGACACATAGGACGAAAAGCAATGAGCGAACGCAGGAAGGTAGTCATCATCGGTGGCGGATTTGGTGGGCTTTCTGCCGCTCAGCGCTTGCACTCAGACTTGGTTGATGTGACGGTTATCGATCGTCGCAATTATCATCTCTTCCAACCGCTCCTTTATCAAGTCGCGACCGGCTCGCTTTCGGCGGGAGAGGTCGCCTCGCCGCTTCGGAGCATCCTAAGCCGTCAGAAAAATACTCGCGTTTGGTTGGGGACCATCGTAGATGTGGATCCCGATCTCAAAAACGTCACCCTCGCTGACGGCGCCATCGTTCCTTACGATTCATTGATCGTTGCCGCCGGTTCGCAGACATCCTACTTCGGGCACAACGAGTGGCAAGAGTGGGCGCCCGGCATGAAGAGCATTGAAGAAGCCACGACAATTCGACATAAGATTCTGTACGCGTTCGAAGTGGCCGAGCGCATCCCGGACCCCGAGCAGCGTCGCGCCTGGCTTACATTCGTCATTGTGGGAGCAGGGCCTACAGGCGTGGAAGTTTCCGGAGCGATCGCCGAGATCGCGCGCCAAACCTTGAAGAACGATTTCCGCTCTATCAACCCGGAAGAAGCACAGATCATATTGATGGATGGTGCACCTCGTGTGCTGATGCCGTTTCCAGAAGACCTCTCTGAGAAGGCAACCCGTTCGCTTGCCAAGTTGGGTGTCCAGGTGCGCTGCGGCGCGATGGTGAAGAACATCAACGAAGAGGGTTTAACGATTCAGTCCGAAAAGGGAGCCGAATCGATCGCTGCAAAAACAGTGATCTGGGGTGGCGGTATCACCGCGTCGCCACTCGGAAAAATCCTGGCGAGCCGCACGAAGGCCGAGACTGACAAGGGAGGAAGAGTCAAAGTAAAACCCGACCTCACGATTCCGAACTACCCGGACATCTACGTAATCGGCGATCTGGCTTCAGCGACGGATCACAAGGGAAAACCTTTGCCCGGACTGGCCCAAGTCGCCATGCAAGGAGGGGCATACGCCGCAAAAGCGATACTACGAAAAGTAAAAGGCCAGCAGGAGCCACCACCTTTTCATTACTTCGACAAGGGATCGTTGGCTGTGATTGGTCGCGCTGCCGCAGTGGCCGATGTTTTCGGTGTCCATCTTTCGGGTCTCATAGCATGGCTGGTATGGGCTTTCATCCACATTACGTATTTGGTGAATTTCCAAAGCCGTATTCTAGTCTTTATTCAATGGGCAATTCAGGATTTGACGTTCAGCCGCGGTGCCCGACTAATCACAGGCGCTGCTCCCACCGACTTCAATTTCACTCGAGAAGTGTCGGAAGTGCGCAGTGGGCGAGAGGTCAAACCTGAAACCGTGAACGTAGGGCGTTGACTTTGGACTAATTATCCGCATGAGGGTGATCTCTAGGGATTTCTGGCAAAGAACTGAGAACACAGACTCCCATGATGATCCACCGCCCCGATGTTCGCACGGCTTCCGCATTTGCATCATCCGATACAATCTATGCGACCTAGCCGCAGGCACAGAACGCAGAAGCTTGTGACATAGGATTTTCTCCGTATTTTTGATAGGGGCGCGGGGATGAGTGCGCAAGACGTGCCAACCGTATTCATTGTCGATGACGATGCTGACGTGCGTGAGTCTCTTCAGGAGCTGCTGGAGTCCGTCGGCCTGCACTCCCAGTCTTTTGGAACGGCGCAAGAGTTCTTAGCGGCAGGGCGCGGTGACGGTCCCAGTTGCCTGATTCTGGATGTGAGGCTCCCTGGTATCAGCGGCCTGGATCTTCAGCAGGAACTGAAAAGAGGGAGAGTAAGTATCCCCGTTATTTTTCTAACGGCTCACGCGGACGTTCCGATGTCGGTCAAGGCCATGAAGTCTGGGGCGGTTGAGTTTCTGACTAAGCCATTCCGGCAACAAGATCTGCTCGATGCGGTCCAGCGATCGCTCACTCGAGCTCGCATCCTGCGCGAGAAGGAGCGAGAGTTAGCTGAACTGCGACATCGTCATGAGACACTCAACGCGCGCGAGCGTGAGGTAATGAACCTGGTCGTCACCGGGATGCTTAACAAGCAGGTTGCGGCGGAACTCGGTGCCAGCGAAGCGACCGTCAAAATGTATCGAAGCCAGGTCATGAAAAAGATGCAGGCCAAATCGTTGCCGGAGCTTGTCCGGATGGCGGACAAGCTCAAGTCCTCATAGCCCCTTAAAGCCCCGCCTGTTGGCCTCGGATTGCCGGTTCATCGAAAGTAGCACCCAACTTACTAAAGTCTAGTTTTGCCCGCCCAAAGTTCGATTGTTTCAGGTTGGGTAGTCACGCTACGCTGAGGGCATGCCGGTGGACCAAAAGTCCAAATTGATTGCGATCATCGATGACGATGAGTCCATGCAAGATTCTCTGCGCGACCTTCTGGAGTCGGCAGGACTTACGGCACGATGCTTCGGATCCGCGGAGGAGTTCCTCAAATCCGATTTGCATGGCAAGGCTGCGTGCCTGATCGTTGACGTCCGCATGCCGAAGATGTCGGGTCTGGAGTTGCAGGCCAAGCTTAAGGAAAAGGGATCCAACCTTCCCATCATTTTTATTACTGCTCACGGGGACGCCAGGATGCGGATACAGGCCATGAGACGCGGCGCGGTCGAGTTCCTGGCAAAACCGTTCGATCATCGAGTGCTTCTGAAAAGGGTTCGCACCGCTCTTGATATGTGAGCAACCGGGATTTCTCGCTGTCAATCTGGAGAGCCTTGAGTGCAGAGGTTTCTGTGGGAGAACATGGACCAATCACGAACGCTGGGGCGAGCGCTCAGGTTGAGCGGACGTTCGAGCGAATCATCGGCAATAGTGCCGCTCTCGAATCCGTTCTTGAGCAAGTGGAGCAGGTTGCGCCCACGAACTCGACTGTCCTCATCGAAGGCGAAACCGGTACCGGCAAGGAACTCATCGCCCATGCCATTCATAATGCAAGTCAGCGCTATGGTCGCGCATTTATCAAGCTGAATTGCGCCGCTATCCCGCTCGATCTTCTGGAGAGCGAATTGTTTGGTCATGAGAAGGGCGCCTTCACCGGAGCGATCGCGCAGAAGATCGGGCGCTTCGAAATGGCTGACAAGGGCACGCTATTCTTAGACGAAGTAGGCGATATTCCGCCTGCGCTACAGCCGAAGTTGCTGCGTGTACTGCAGGAGCAGGAGTTTGAGCGACTCGGAAGCGGTAGAACTCACAAGGTGGATGTTCGGTTGGTCGCTGCAACCAATCGGAATCTGGGCAAGATGGTTGCGCGCGCTCAGTTCCGCAGCGATCTCTACTATCGTCTGAACGTCTTCCCTATCCTGTTGCCTGCATTGCGTGAGCGCCGGGAAGACATTCCTGAGCTTGTCACGCATTTCGTGAAGATCTTCAGCCACCGCATGGGGAAACAAATCGATAGCATTCCTTCAGAAATGATGGCTGCATTCCAGTGGCATTCCTGGCCTGGCAATATACGGGAATTGCAGAACTTGGTCGAACGTGCGGTTATACTTTCGCGTGACGGCGTACTCCCGAATCCTCTACACAAGAGGCAAACGAGTGCCGTTGTTCTCAGTTCCAATGGCCAGTCTTCCCTATCGTCGATGAACTGGGAAGACTCAGATCGCGCTCTGGTTGTAGAGACGCTGGAGCAAACCGGCTGGATCGTAGGCGGACCCCGCGGTGCAGCCACGAAACTGGGACTGAAACGAACCACGCTGCTGGCGAAGATGAAAAGACTAGGGATCTCACGACCCATCGCTGAGGAGGGTCCAGATGTTCCCGGCCGGACACAGGGAGATGTTCAGATTTGAGCCGCCCGCGTGAACGACTTTACCGACGAGTGAGACACCTTCTCGCGCTGGGAACTGTTCTGGCCGGAATGCTAGTGTCGGGGTTCACCGCCGCACTTGCGCTTGATCCGGACCGGCGGATTTCTCAATACGCCCACACTGCCTGGCGCGTGCGCGACGGCGCCTTCGCGGGAGCCCCCTCCGCGATTACGCAAACAAACGACGGATACGTCTGGATTGGGACCCTTGCGGGATTGTTGCGCTTCGACGGTGTTCGCTTTGTACCCTTTGCTCCGCCTATCGGAAAGAATCTCCCCAACCCAGCCGTGATATCACTTCTGGGCGCGACCGACGGGAGTCTGTGGATTGGAACGGCTTCCGGCCTGGCCCAGTGGAAAAACGGTGAATTGTTTACTTTCCCAGAGGTAGTGGGCCGCGTGAACTCGATCTATGAGGATCGTGACGGCACGATTTGGATGACACGTTCGCGAACTGACGCCGGAGGCGTCTGCAAGGTCACGGTGTCAATAGCAACATGTTACACACCGAACGATGGAGTGCCGCCGAATGCCCAAGTGTTGATCAGAGACAATCTTGGGTTTTTCCTGATTGGACATTCCACTGGGATTGTCCGGTGGAAACCAGGTTCTTCCACCTCATACGAGTTGCCGGGGCTAAAGTCCAATCGAGGATTGGCTGGTATATCGGACCTCGCTCTCGACCCTGATGGATCGGTTTGGGCGGGCCTCTGGAACCCCGGTCACGGGCTGGGACTGGAACAATTGGTAAATAGTGTCTGGAAAACATTCATCACGCCGACACTCGAGGGCAGTAGATGGGCTGTTAACAGCTTGCGGTTCGACCGGCATAACGCATTGTGGATTGCGACTGACAGAAACGGCATCTACCGGGTTCAGGAAGGCAAGGTGGATGGTTTTGCTGCCGCGGATGGCCTCTCGAGCGATTCTGCTGGGAGCTTTTTGGAAGACAAAGAAGGTAACTTGTGGTTGACCACGGTCGGGGGGGTCGATTGTTTCCGCGACATGCCAGTTGTCAGTTTCTCTGTACATGAGGGGCTCGGCGCAGGCGAGGTCGGGTCGATATTCGCTGCTCGTGACGGGACGGTCTGGATCGGGAACAATGAACAGTTGGATTTTGTGCGTGGGAACGTTGTTTCATCCATCGGCCCCAAGCACGGGCTTCGCGGCAATCGCGTCACCTCGCTATTCGAAGATCACGCTGGCCGGCTTTGGGTGGGACTAGACAATGGACTCTTGGTTTACGAGCACGGCAGGTTTACACCTGTCCACCGCTCCGAGGGTGGACCCATAGGAATCGTTTTGGCGATGACCGAGGACATCGACCACAATGTTTGGGCTTCGGTGATCCGAAATCCACCTGGACGCCCCACAAAATTGATTTGTTTCCGAGAGGGCAGATTCGTTAAAGAGATTTCAGACCAGAGACTTGACTCCTCGTCGATCGCAGCCGACCCGCAGAGTGGTTTGTGGTTGGGCTTGCTTCGTGGTGGTTTGGCTCGATATCGAAATGATCAGGTGCAAGTCTTTCCCTTGAAGGACGCAAGTACGCGAGTTAATCAGGTGCTGGCAAATTCTGACGGTTCGGTGTTGGCGGCAAGCGACCACGGCCTGGTGGAGCGGCGAGGTGATAGTCAGCATACCATTGACGGCTTGCCTTGTAGGCGAATCTACGCGCTGGTAACCGACAAGCACTCCGATCTTTGGCTATATGCCGAGTGTGGTCTGATTGAGATCAAGTCAAACGACATGCAACAGTGGCGTGAACATCCCGAGCTAAAGGTAAAGTTCGATCTGTTCGATGCCTTCGACGGCGCCCAGCCCTATCTGCCTCCTTTTCACCCAATCGCAACACGGTCAAACGACGGACGCTTATGGTTCGCGAATGACACAGTGGCTCAAATGATTGATCCGGATGGCCCCCTCAGAAACCCTATCCCGCCGCCCGTGCATATCGAAGATGTGATCGCTGATCGAAAGACAAGCCCGCCTCAGAACGGACTTCGCCTTCCTACCCTTACACGTGATCTCGAGATTGACTATACGGCTCTGAGCTTTGTCGCTCCTCAGAAGGTGCATTTCCAATACAAGCTGGAAGGCTATGATCGCGATTGGCAGGACGCCGGAACTCGCAGGCAGGCTTTCTATAGCAACCTTCGACCACGCGGTTATACCTTCCGAGTAAAGGCTTGCAATAACAGCGGCGTTTGGAACGAAGCCGGGGCGTCTTTGGATTTCTTCGTCGCTGCGGCCTATTACCAGACCAATTGGTTCCGATTCTCTTGCGTCGCAGCTTTCATCGCGCTGCTCTGGGCGCTTCATCGCTGGCGTGTTCACCGGCTCACAAGTCGGGAAGAGCATCTGCGAGACGTCGTGGAAACGATTCCGGCGATGACTTTCACTGCGTTGTCCGACGGCTCTGCCACATTTGTGAATAAGCGTTGGACCGAATACACCGGGCTTTCGGTCGAGCAGAGTTCAGGCACAGGTTGGCAGCGTGCGATCCATGCCGAAGATCTAGCGCGCAATGCCGAAAAGTGGCGCATCTCCATTGTGGGCGGGCAGCTTTTCGAAGATGAGGCGCGCTTCCGTCGCGCCGCTGATGGAGAATATCGCTGGTTTCTGGTGCGCGGTGTTCCACTTCGCGATTCCCGCGGAAAGATTGCCAGATGGTACGGAACCCTCACCGACATTGAAGATCGCAAACACGCCGAAAAAAACCTGCAGTTAATTTCGCGCGATTTGCAAGACAGCAAAACCAAACTTGAAGAAGCACAGCGGATCGCACATGTCGGTTATTGGGTTTGGGATCTCCAGACGAATCGATTGACCTGGTCAGACGAGACGTATTGCATCTTCGGGCTGCAGCCGCGGGAGCGTTCCATGGACATTGAAGCACTTCTGGAAATGGTTCACCCCGAAGACCGGGAATTAATGATCAAGGTGACGCAAGGGGCAGTGCGTGGAGAAGCGCGTTCGGACGTGGAATATCGGATCATCCGTCCCAATGGCGAGGTGCGTGCCGTCTTCAGTCGAGGTGGCACGAAGAGAGACGCATCGGGAAAGCCCCACGAAAGGTTCGGCACGATCCAGGACATCACCGACCAGAAGCGCGCCGAGCAAGCCCTGCAGCGAAGCGAGTCTTATCTCAGAGAGGCACAGAAGCTGACCCACACGGGCAGCTGGGCTTGGCGCGTAGAGGATCGGAAGACGGTGCACCTCTCCGAGGAGTTCTACCGGATTTGCGGCTTCGACCCAGCTCAGGGAGCGCTAACTTTGGAACAATGTTCCGAACGCGTTCACCCGGAGGATCGCGTTAAGTGGAAGAGCATTATCGAACGGGCAATTGTGGACAAAGCCGATTACGATCGGGAGTTCCGTATCGTTTTACCGAATGGAATGCTGAAGTGGATCCACACGGTTGGCCATCCCGTCCTTTCCGCGGCCGGAGATTTGGAGGGGTTCGTAGGCAGTTCGACCGACATTACTGAGCGCAAGCGTGCCCAGCAAGAGCGTGAAAAACTGCGCCAGCTTGAGGTAGAAATCGCGCACATCAATCGTGTAAGCATGCTGGGGGAAATGGCAGCGTCGCTGGCACACGAGATCAAACAGCCCATCGCGGCCGCCATCACCAGCGCCAATACCTGCGTTGAATGGCTGGCCCACGAACCGCCCAACCTTGATCGGGCCCGTACGGCAGCCGCTCGAGTCGATAAATATGGAAACCGTGCAGCGGAGATCATCGACCGGATACGGGCGTTCTATAAGAAGTCTCCTTCACAACGTGAGCCGGTCGACGTGAACGAAATCGTCCTCGAAATATTCACATTGCTGCACGGTGAGGCTGTCCGATGCTCCATCGCCATACGACCCGAACTCGCTGGCGACCTGCCCAAAATCAAGGCAGACCGCGTGCAACTGCAGCAGGTCTTTATGAACCTCACGCTCAACGCCATCGAGGCCATGCGGGACGCGGGCGGAGAGCTTACCGTGAAGTCGCTGCGGCAGGATGGTCAACTGCTGTTCTCGGTCAGCGACTCAGGTCCGGGACTACCAGTTGAGGATGTTGATCGGATCTTTTCTGCGTTCTTCACGACCAAGCCTCAAGGCAGCGGGATGGGGCTGGCCATCAGTCGTACGATTGTGGAGTCGCACGGTGGCCGGTTGTGGGCAACCGCCAACAACGGACGAGGCGCAACCTTTCATTTCACCTTGCCGACCGAGGTGCAGTAGTCATCGGGTCTGGTTACCTTTGTTTTTGGAGCTGGGCGTACTCGGCTTTGGCTTGTTGGTAGATTGGAATATCGGGATCGGCGTTCTTCCACAAATCCAGGAAAGTCTCGTAAGACTTGTGTGCGGCGGCTTCATCGCCCATCATCTTCTGCGCCCTGGCGATCTGCAAATGTGCCAGCGCCCCAATCACGTCTGTTCCAACCAAACCTCTGTGGTTCAGCAATTTCTGAAACTCCATCGCCGCCAAACGTCCCTCACCCTGTCGAAGGTAAGAGAGGCCGCGAAGATATGCAGGATGAAGGCCGCTAAAGGAGTCATTCCAGGACAATTCGTATTTCAGAGAAGGCTGTAGGGCTGCGATCGCTCCAGCTGGATCATCTGCATTCAATTTCATCGCCGCCCGGATCGTCGGCAGATGGTAGTTCTGGACCATAGTATCGAGCGGAAAATCCTTGCTTAGGACATCTGCCATCTTCCCTGCCTGTTCGGTGTCTCCGGCCCGCGCAAAGGCCAGCGCCAGAAACAGCTCACTTTGGCGATTGCTTGCTCTCGTGAGCGCAGCAGCGGCAATTTGTCTTGCGTGGGTTGAGTCACTCTCGGCCTCCCACAACGCGGACCTGGCCTCCCACGATAGGGTGTCAAACCTGCGCCCGACAGCAGTACCCGGTGCCGGGCCCAATGCTTGTCGGATCAACTGCCGGGCTCTGGAAAAACGACCGTAGTACTCTTCCACTTCAGATCTCACTAAAAGGAATAGGTAGGCATCTGGTCTGCCAATCGCTTGGTTCCACTGCTTTTGCATCGCGCGTTGGTCATTTTGTAGAAAAGCCATCCGAATGCGACCCTGCTGAAGACCGGAATCCAACTTGCGTGCGGCTGCCTCATCCATGGTGGCCTGAGCTTCGTTGAGCCGTTCCGCATTCATTAACAGAGGTGTCAATTCGGCGTAGGTGAAATCTGTTGGCTGAAGACGCACTGCCTCAAGAGCTTCGTCTGCGGCTTTGTCTAGCTGTCCCAGGGAGGCAAGGCAGTGAGCTAGGTTAAGCCGGGCATTGACGTTTCTGGGAAAGGTCTGCACGGACTGCCAGAGAGCAGAAAGAGCTTTCTCGCGCTCTCCGGTCACCGCGTTATGGTATGTGAACTCTATTTCCAGGCGGGATGGTTCGGTCATCCGGGCCCGCAGTTCATAAGCCCTTGTGTAGGCAGATACGGCCAAGTCCTGTTCACCCAAGGCACCGTAGGCGATCCCGAGGGACTCATAGGTCGTGGCAAATTTTGGATCCAACTCGAGGGCGCGCTTGTAATAGGGAATAGCTCCCTCAACATCTCCACTTATGAGGCGCTTATATCCCAAGGTTCCCATTTGCAGAGCTTCGACCGAGGAACTCCTGGCTTCCTCCAGCGGCTTGTTGAATCTGGCTAACGATGCCGTCGGCTCACCGAGGTTGCGGCGCAGTTGCACGGCAGCGGCCCCGAGCGCGTGTACGACTTGATCTCGATGGGCAACTTCTTCCCGTTCCCGCACCTCCTTGCCCGACTGGCAGTCAATGGCTCGCAGTTCGAGGCTGTAGCGAACCCCTGCATCTGAAATGAAGCCGGCGATCACCAGCTTGCTGTTGCTGCGAAGGCAAACCTGGCGGGCGATGTCGGGAGTCAACTTCGTAGTTGGCGGGAGTTTGAGCTCGGCCAGAGTGCCGTAGACTTTATCGCTGCCAAGAAGGTTCAGATAGGGAGTCTGCTCCAGTCCGTAGCGCAAAGCTGATTTGAGCACGTCATCGAATACATGGTCGCTTGTGCGATTGTCGAAGTCGGCGAGCACAAAGGTGTCGCTCTCCGAGAGCGTCACTCGATGGCGGTAGCCCCAGTACAACAAAAAGGCCGCAGCGAAAACGGCCAACAGCGCGGCCGCAGCGAACCATTTGCGCACGCGGAGCCGAGGTCGCTGTACTTGCCGCTGAACTCTCGCCAGGTCCTTGGCCATCTCCGCCGCGGACTGGTAGCGCTTCTCACGGTCTTTCTCCAGCGCTTTGGCGATGATCGCATCCAGCGATAGCGGAACTGCCGAGTTCAGATCGCGTGCGGCAACCGGTGTCTGGTGGAGAATCGCATTGTGAATCACGGTGACGGTGTCTCCCTCGAAAGCACGCCGCCCCGCCGCCATTTCGTAAAGCACCAATCCGAACGAGAACAGGTCGGTTCGAGTGTCGAGCCCTTTATGGCGCACCTGTTCGGGAGACATGTACGCGGCAGTTCCCGCCGTGGTGCCCGTGCGCGTAAGGTCTCTTTTCAAATGGTCGGCAGATGAGGTGGCTGTGGCGCTTGCTGCTTCCTCCTTTTCGAGCCCTGCGTCGCCGGCAAGCTTTGCCAATCCGAAATCGAGGATCTTCACAGTGCCCGAATTGCATAGGAAGATATTTGCCGGCTTGATGTCGCGGTGGATGATTCCCCTGTGGTGGGCGGCTTCCAATCCGCTGCAAACCTGCCTCGCGATCTCGGAGAGCTCATGGAATAGCGAAGCCTTGGGCTCAAGAGCGGCCATTCGGCTACGCAGGGTTTCTCCTTCGAGCAGCTCCATTACGATGAAGGGCTGAGATTCGTGCTCCTCGATGGCATGAATGGTACAGATGTTCGGATGGTTCAGAGATGAAGCGGCCCGTGCCTCGCGTTCAAAACGCTGCAGCGCCACCGCATCGCTAGTCAGCTCTTGAGGCAGAAACTTCAGTGCAACACCGCGGCCGAGCTTCAGGTCCTCCGCCCGGTAGACCATTCCCATGCCCCCGCCGCCGATAACTTCGAGAACACGATAGTGCGAGACTTTCTTCCCAATAAGGCCTCCACGCGCTTCAGCGTATGCCAGTAGACTGGGTGCCTCGCCGCGAGTGATTCCTGGTGCTGACTCCAGGTATTCGATGGTCGGCATCAATCGATAGCCCCGCCGCGCCAGGGTCTCGATATACCGAGGGTTGTCGGCGGGGTCCCCTAAGGCGCGCCGAAGGGTCTTGATCGTTGCATTGATGCTTTGGCCGAAATCCACGACCGTATCGTTCGCCCACAGCCTGCTCTTGATTTCCTCGCGGGTGACAATCTTGCCCTCACGTTCAAGGAGCATCCGCAGGACCTGAAAGACCTGTTCTCTGAGGATGACCTTATTATTAGGACCCGGCGTCTCAGTTGATCGCAATTCGCCAGTGCTGAGGTCAAGCTCAAAGGCTCCGAATCGAACGCGCCTTGAGGAAGGGGTATCCATGTGTACTTTGCATAGAAGACAAAGTAAGAAACTGTACCAATGCTGCTTAGAATTGTCGAAATAAAAGCTGAGAGCAGCATCAAGGCCACTCGGCAAGGCCTTTAAGAATCAATAATTTCCTGGTTTCACTCCGATTTCATCGCAATGTCACCGGTGTTCCATTTACATCCGCTCCCTCCTCCGGTAAACAGGCGAGCATAGGCGTAACTGATCAAACGATATTGGATTCGCGACATGCCAGGGGACCAGACGTCCAAATCCAAGACGATTGCCATCGTCGATGACAATGAGTTGATGCAGGATTCACTGCGCGACCTAATCGAGTCGGGGGGATTTGAGGCACAATGCTTCGAATCAGCAAAATCCTTCCTCGAATCCGATTTGCACCGCAGGGCAGCGTGCTTGATCGTTGACATCCGCATGCCGAAGATGTCGGGTCTGGAATTGCAGGCCAGGCTGAAACAAGAGGAATGCAAAATTCCTATCATCTTTATTACAGCGTTTGACGATGCCGAGCTACGGGCCCAAGCCATGAAAGAGGGTGCAGTCGACTTCCTCGCAAAACCATTCGATCATCAGATGTTGTTCAAAATACTGCGATGCACCCTCGATCATGAGACGTACGGCATCGGCTCGCCGCGCTTTGCGACTGCATCCTGAACCGCCCGCGCTTCTTCATGAAGTCTCAAGATCGCTTCCCACACTTGAATACGGCTTTCTCCAGGTGAGATGAAAAGATCTACTCGGGCGCGCTGCCCATCGCGTCCAAGAGTTCGTCATGGGCCTGCAAGTAGTCCATCTGCGACTGCAGTAGGAGCGCTTTGGCGTCGTATTCCTGAGCCGTTGCGGCATCCGCCTGCGAGTTCAGCGCCGCTCCCCGTATTAGTTCCTGCTGACGCACACGGTTCGACTCGGTGCGCAGGGCCAGCACTTCTTCCGACACCTTCAACATCTCCCGCGTCCTTTCCAGCTTGTTGTACGCCGTCTCGACTGATAGCTCGACCGCATCCGTCCGCTTCGCCAGGTTCTCCTTCGCCTGGGACAACTGCGCCTGATGTTCACGCAGTAAGCCGCGCTTGCGTCCACTGTCGAACAGATCGTAGCCGAAGTGAACACCAAACGTTCCAAAGTTGCGCGCCAGGAAGGGGACATTTTCCTGGTAGCTGTAGCGGCCGAAGGCCTCAACATCGGGAACCCAGATATCAGTCTTGGCTAGACCAATCGCAGCCTCAGCTTTTCGCACCTCGGCACGGGCGGCAAGAACTTCTGGATGTGACTCGATGGCAGCAGTAACACAGACTTCGCGCGCGCAAGTCTCCTGAAATTCGGGAACACCTGGATCAAGATCCAGAGCAGTGGCCAGTGGCAGGCCAATCAAGTCGTTGAGTTTCAGTGTCAGATCTGTCAACTGGAAATCGGTGGTCAGCAACTCCTGCTTGGATTGCAATTGCTGGGCACGGCTGTCGATCACGTTCTCTTCCAGTGAGCTACCGAACTTTACCTGTTCGACGCGTTCGCTCTGAAGTGCTTCGGAAGCCTTTATTCGCGCCTCGGTAGCGCTGCGGCGCGCCTGGGCAATGAGTATCTGGTAGTAGACCTGATGAACAGCGAGCGCTACGTCGTCTCTAGTAAGCTGCGCCTTCTCACGCGAGGCTTTCAACTCGGCAAGGGCCAAATCGTTTTCCCTTCTGACCTTGAGCAGATTCGTCAACGGCTGGGTGATCTGAGTTCCGCTGGTGATAAAGTTCTTGCCGCCCTGGCTGATGATCGCATCTACCGGGGGAATCGCCGTTCCCCCGGCAATGCCAAGACTCCCGGACTTGATCTGAATCAACTCTGTGTCGGTCGCGTGCATGAAGCTGCTGTTATTCCGTATCGATGGAAAATACGCGCTCTTCGCGACCTGCTTCGCGTGCTGTTTTTCCTCGACCGTATAGCCGGCAATGCGAATATCGTGGTTGTGCTTGAGGGCTAGCTGCACAGCTTCCTGCAATGTTATACGGCGCGACGGAGGCGCAGTATTGCTTGTTTCCTGAGCCGCCGCGATGCAGGCGAACAACGCCGTAGCTACTAACCCGAATAGTGCCGGATTTCTTTTCATTGATTCGCCCCCTTTTTGGCACTGGGAATCTGCTGCATGGCGCTGAGATCGCCGTAGTTCAAAGGTGATTTACGCAGCAGCGCGACGAGGATCAAGGCGCAAAAGCAGCTCCCGGCGATGAGTAGGAATCCGTCGACAAGGCTCAAGCTATATGCCTGGAGCCGCAGCCGGGCGCCAATCAGATCAACCGCGCGAGCACTTGCGGCGGCAATACCAGAGGATTTTGCATAGAGGGCAGCAGTCATGGCGCGAATGTTCTGATCGGTGATCCAGTTGCCACCGCTGACGTGAAGCCCCAATAGGTTCGAGTGCAGTTTCTCCCTCTGAGCGATGAAATGTCCCATGTAGATGGCGCCGGCTGTGCCGCCGAATATGCGAACGACGTGAAAGAAGGCCGAAAAGGTCAGGACCCACTCAGGTCTTGCCAAAGCCCCCGCGAAGATTGCTTGTAATACAATGCAGCCGACAAGTCCGATGAAAGCAAAAGCTTGTCCGACGCCGACGAGCAATTCCGTGCGGTAGAAGTTCTCCGCCGCCCAGGCGGTGGTGTATTGCGAGCACAGCCAGGCAGCGAACGCCGTGCAAGCAAGCCCCGCGGCGAACAGCAAGCGTGGATCGACTTTGCGCAAGAGCAAGAGCGCCGCAATGAAGGCGATCGGAACGAGCGGAAGAGCGCTCCAGATAATCGCGGGACCAATCTGGTCGGCCTCAAAACCGTGAATGGCCAGCGACTGTGGAATAAGGATGATGGTTGTACAGAGCGTGAAGCGGAACCAGAAAAGCAAACAACCAAGCAGGATGGTGTTCCACTGCAGTAGATAAGATAGCGCCACGAGAGGATTAGGAGCGCGGAGTCTCCGAACTAGTGAACACAGGAGGAAAAAAGATCCAGACCAGAAGCAAGCATTGAATACGCCGGAGCGCCACCAGTCGAGCCTCTGGCCTTGCTGAAGAGCGGTGAAAATCAGAGCTAGTCCGGCACTGAGGTAAAGGAAACCAACGAAGCTTGGGGCCGGGCCGCTTTTTTTGCGCAGTGGCTGCGGTGGGATTCCGAAGTAAATGCACACGATCATCACCGGTGCAATCACGGCTGAGCCCCAAAACATCCACTGCCAGGACAGATGATCTCGGTACCAACCGTAGAGCGAAGGCGCGATATTCACGCCTCCGTCTACAAAGGTCGCGTAGAGGGCGATCGTGAAAGGAAGGTACCGCAACGGAATGTTGCGAAGGGCGAACGTCAGTGTGAGCGGATAGAAAGTGCCTGAAGTCAGCCCGGCAACGATCAGCGCAGCAACGAGAAGACTGTAGCTATGGACGAGCGGGAGAAAGAGAGTGGTTACCGCGAACAGTCCCGCGGCCAACAGTAGCACACGCCGCGGCCCCAGCAGCCCACCGAGGTAGACAGTGAAGGGGCCGATAAACATGAGAGATGCATTGAAGGCACTATCGAGCCAGGCCCCGTTGTCGAAGCTTATGCCAACGTGCCCCCTTAAATCGGCGATGCCGAGACTGAGCATGCGGCCCGCGAGGGTGACGAGCCCAGCGCCAGTGACGACTCCCAGAATACCGAGAAGAGGACGCGTCGATACTTCTGACGGGATTGCCGCGGCGGCCCCACGCGCGATCTCTAGCGCAGACGGGCGAATTGTGATGGTCGAGGCTGCCATAGGTTTCCGGTTATCGTCTGGTGCGGACAGTTGCTACCACAGAAAGTCCGGGACGCAGCTTCGCCGCGACCGCCGGATCGTCCAGCGCGATCTTGACGGGAATGCGCTGCACGACTTTCGTGAAATTGCCAGTTGCATTGTCGGGAGGCAACAGAGCAAATTGCGATCCGCTGGCCGGCGCGATCTCGACCACTTTGCCGCGAATGAGTTGCCCGGGATACTCGTCAATCCGTAGTTCAGCGGCGTCCCCAACTTTTACGTTGGTTAACTGCGTTTCGCGATAGTTGGCTTGCACCCACTTGGTGAGAGCGACAAAAGAGATCACAACTGTGCCGGGCGAGACGAGTTGCCCGGGCCGAACTTGCCGTTCGCCCACCGTGCCGTCGTCGGGAGCGTAGATTTTGGTGTAGCCAAGATTCACCTGAACTGCAGCAAGACTCGCTTGCTTGGCGTGCAGGTCGGCCTGAAGCTGGGTCCCTTGGGATTCGAGAACGACTTTGCTGCGCCGCTCGGCCTCGGCAGCGAGGTCACTACTACGCAGTGCGGTTTGCGCTTGATTGAGATCGGCATCACGGCTGGCTAACTGGGCCGAGAGATTGCCTTCAGCGGCGACAGCGCCCTCGAGGGTCTGCTCGGTCGTCGAGTGAGTCTGATACAGCCCTTCCTGACGTTTCCGTTCCGAACGGGCGCGAATCAACTCAGCCTGCACGGCATCCTTGCCCGCCTCGGCGGCTGCAATCTGCGCCTTTGCCTGATCGATTCCGGCCTGCGCTTTTGCGATCCGCGTATCCTGCAACTGGCGCTGGCGAAGATTCTCCTCAATGCCGGCACGCGCCGCCTCAACCGCCGCTTTGGACTGATCAACCTGTGCCTGATAGTCATCATCCTGCAATTCGACGAGGAGGTCGCCTTTATGGACTTGCTGGTAGTCCGCCACGTCAACCGCGCGCACGATGCCCGGCACCTTGGTACTGAGCGGAGTGAGGTCGCCACGAATGTAAGCATCGTCTGTTACCTGTTCGACTTTGTCGCCTTCCCAGGCATTCCAGTTACGTGTGATGGTTACCAAGACTGCGACAGCGAGAAGCACCACAAGAATAGGCGTTATGTAGTTCTTCCACCTCGCGCCGTCGTGGGGACCTGCCTCATCGGTATCGGTCTTGGGCGGCAGCGGTTTCGCGATAGGCGGCGCGGATCCTGCGGACACGGGTGAGGTGGACATTAAAAGTTGCTCCTTGAGCATGCCGAGATCTCGAAGCGCTGGATCTCCCATGATTCGGTTGAAGCAACTACGGTTCCAATCACGCCGACAAAGATTAGCGATGCGATTGCGCGCTGCGCTCAGAAACGGCACAAGTTCATAGGGTTTTCTTGAAAAAATGAGCAAACTGAGTTTCGTGACCGACATGTCACATGACACGTGACACTTGACACCGTTTACCGCGCAGGACTCTGGCGCACGAGCGACTCGTACCGAAATCGTGATCGAGAGTAGTAAATGGCTAGGGGACGGGTACAGTCTTGCACCACTTGCAAGAGTCGATGGCGCTGGTCGATTGGAAGCGCGCTTGCTAAAGAGCTGTCGTTAGACCAGCGCACGGCGTTCGCGCCAACTCAAGTTTCGCCATACATGAAAGGAAGCCATGAACCAGAAGAACTTTTTTTCAATCACTCTATCGTTAGTCGTGCTCGCGGCGGCAGGTTCCGTCTTGGCCCAAAATTCGACTTCGCTCAAAAAGGACGCTGTTAAGACCTCGGCCTCAAACGACCCCCAAGGTAGTCCCGACGACTTCGTTGATCTTTTACGCAAAGACATACGATCCCAAAAGAAACAGATCATCGCTGAAAATATGGAGTTGAGCGACGTTGAGGCCCAAAAGTTTTGGCCAGTCTACGATCAATATGCGGCCGAACTCTCCAAGATCTACGACGTTAAAATTGCGTTGTTGAAGGACTATGCCGACAACTACAGCGGCATGACGGGCGAGCAGGCCGAAAATTACATTCGCAAACGCGCTGACGTAGAGCAGTCCATCATGCAGCTGCGATTGAAATACATGCCTGCGTTTCGCAAAGTGCTTTCAGGCAGGGAAACCGCTTTGTTCTATCAGCTCGACTGGCGGCTGGGTCTCGCAATCGATGTGCAGCTAATCCAAGTGCCGCTATTTAACCAGTAATCGGCACCGTTTCGAGAACGTTTGCGCTGAAGTCTTTCGCATGGTGCCGCGGCCTGTGGAATTTCTCGACCAAGCACTTGCGGCCACCATCCTCAGCGCGCTGACGCTTGCCATCGAGTCTGCGGGTATGGCTGTCCTCATCCACCAGGTGAGAGCTTACTTTGCGCATGGGATCAAAACACGAAGTCTCTGGCACACCGCCATGCTCATGATTCGCTTCACAAGCATGACGATTCTCTTGCACCTGATACAGATTCTGCTGTGGGGAGCTTTTTATCGCCTGCGATGTTTCCGGTCGTGGGAATCCTGTCTCTATTTCTCGGCGACCAGCTACTCCACCGTGGGGTACGGCGATGTTGTCCTTCCGCCGGTCTGGCGCCTGCTTGGGCCGATTGAGGCGATCGTGGGCGTCTTCTCAGTTTTGTCTGAGTCGCGTTTATTTGTAAGCCAGAGGATAAATCTTCGTCTACCGATGCGTACACCGTCGGCAAGTACAACCACAACCGCCAACGCGAACCAGTCAACCAAGTGGGAACCGAAGGCGTAGTTCTTGAGCCAATGCATAAAACCTGCTTCAGTTACCACCAGATCTGTCGCGCCGGTTCATTAGATCTCTAATCTCTCTTAGCGGAAGTTGAACCGGACGCCGCCCAATCCGCAGACAACGGGATCGCTAGTTTTTCAATCGCTCGTTGCATCGTGCGGTTCATTTCCGATACCACGGCTGGCACCTCGCGCTTGCCGACGTCTCCCGTCTCCGAAACCGCATTGCTCCAAACGACCGCCCCGGTGGCGATGCTGGTCAGCTCGGCGGAGATTGCAACCTCGACTTTTACGCTGCCCTGGTAGTCGAGTTCGTCGAGCTTTTCCAAACGTCCGCTGAGCACGTAGTCGACATCACGGCTTCCGTTGTAGGTCTGCACACGGGCAAAGACTCCGCTGGCACGCAGGCGTTCGACGATCGCGTTGGTGACAAAATCACGAGGGTCCATC
>Ga0307476_10000653_pt1 | contig 25111 bp, 29 predicted proteins | sample atmos_gasesECM2C_2_FD_203314 | JGI IMG/M metagenome (GOLD analysis project Ga0307476, IMG submission 203314) | Hardwood forest soil microbial communities from Morgan-Monroe State Forest, Indiana, United States - atmos_gasesECM2C_05 | ecosystem: Environmental > Terrestrial > Soil > Temperate...
TCGGTTGTGATAACCGCTGAATGCATATAAGCGGGAAGCACTCCTCAAGATGAGATCTCCCAACCCGTAAGGGATAAGAAGGGCCCAGGTAGACTACCTGGTTGATAGGCTGGAGGTGGAAGCGCAGCAATGCGTGTAGCTTACCAGTACTAATCGCCCGTTCGGCTTGACCATAAAATTTACTCGGTGCAGAAGAAGCTCTTAGCTGTTAGCTCCTAGCTGTTAGCTAGAACCTGAGCACTACCAGGAGCGCGACAAGAGCTTCGCGCCGACGAAAAGCCGAAGTGATGATGTGGCAGAAATCGGAAGTAAGCAAATAAGAAAGTAAGCCACACCCAATCTATTCAGTTGTGAGAGATCGTTCTCAGGATCTTTTACAATTCAGCAGCGGCTGTGCCCATGAGTGGAGCAGTAGCTCGTCACCCGGCACGCCTAGCTAGTGGCTAGAAGCTAGTAGCTAGAAGCTGCCTCAAGTTGTCGGTAATCATACCGCGGGGGATCCACCCGTTCCCATCCCGAACACGGAAGTTAAGCCCCGCTGGGCCGATTGTACTGCACGCGAAAGTGTGTGGGAGAGTAGGTAGTTGCCGGCATAAATAAAGGCCATCAACAGAAATGTTGGTGGCCTTTTCCTTTTCAGGACGAAGATTCACGTTCGCGCAACAATCTTCAGACCTTCCCTATGCTAACCTTGCTGGGAACTGACCCCCGAGTGATCAAGGAAAACGAAAAAATACTGAGGAGCAGAAATGAACGATGTAAAGGCGAAGCCCACAAGAGCCCGGCAGTCGGCAGCCACACTCCATCCACGAATCCTGATCGCGGTTTTACTGTTTCTCGGCTTGATGACGATGGCCAGGCCGGCCGCCGCTGCTTGTTCGAAGGCCTCTTTGAACGGGACGTATGGATTTTCGTGGGGATGGCCTCAAGAACTCTATGCTGCCAGTGGTAACGAAGCGATTGTCGTGGGCCAGATGACGGCGGACGGAAAGGGAAATCTTACTGGGACAGAAACGGTCGACTTCGAAAATTCCATACAGACCTCGAGCTTTACGGGAAAATATACGATCGCTGCAAACTGCACCGGAACTCTGTCGCTGGGCACCGCCGACTTCAATGTTTACCTGAATTCCAGCAACCTGGGCTTTCAACTGGCCATAACCAATTCGGGTCTTCAGGCCGTGGGTTTCGGCCTTCCACAAATTTCTGCCACTTGCGCGCTGACTGGAAAAGCTCAGAAGCTCGGCGTAAACCTCGTAGGAACCATCCCCGGCAGCTCCGAGAATAAGGACATCATTGGGGAGCTCACTCTGGATGGCAAAGGGCACGTCACCGGTACCGTTAGCATCAACGTGAACTACTCGAACAGCGTGGAGACGGTCACCGGCACCTATACGGAGTTGTCCGATTGCACCGGGACTATGAAGATCACTCCCAAAGGATCGTCCGCGCTGAATTTCAATGCGGTCTTCGTAAACAGTGGAACCGAGCTGTTACTGATGGAAACCGACAGCGGAACGGTCATAGGCGGCACCGCACAGTAAGCTGCACAGGGTGCCCGCGCTTCGAACATCGTGAAGCGTGGGGCCGCCGAGGTCGTGGTGATACAAAGGCGGGCCCCGATTATGTGGAGCGGACACTCCTGTCCGCTGCTTTTGACTTGATTCCCAGCGAATGTCCTCAGCCTCTGCTGCGGAGGATTGCTGCGATCACGCGCGGACTGCGACGACCGTGGTCTATGTGAGGAAACGGGACGAGCGGGTGAAGAGCAAATTCGCTCATGAGAATTAGCGCGAAGCTCTTCGTTCTTCACTCTTGCGCCGGAGCCGGGCAAGCGCATCATCACCATCCACCGGCTGCACCCGGCCAGCTTTCAGGTCGTCGTAGCGGCCATCCAACAGCTCGCGAACCTGGGCCAGTTCCTGAAGGTATCCGGCCATCGCATCCTCGATCAGGTCGCCGGTCGGACGTCCGCTCTTGCTGGCAAGCTCCTGCAGGCGGGATTCAGTTTCGGGTCGAAAGTGTACTTCCATATTGGCAGTCTAGAGCGGGAGATGGGCCGTGTCAAAGCCCCTCTGGGCCGATTGTACTGCACGCGAAAGTGTGTGGGAGAGTAGGTAGTTGCCGGCATTAATAAAGGCCAGTCTGAGAAATCAGATTGGCCTTTTCCTTTTTGCCGAAAGTGTGGATGCTGAGAACATGTGGAGCGGGCACTCCTGCCCGCTGCCTTTGACTTTGCCCGCAGACCTCGCTCAGGGAACGTTACCGGGAAAGGGCATGGCTTCAGCCGTGCCGCCAATCGCCACCCAGGACGCGGGCTTCAGCCCCTGAGGTTCGCTGCCTTCCGTACCGCGCCTCACCCACAACCCTTGTCATTCCGACGTGCGAGCGAAGCGAACAAGGAGGAACCTGCTTTTCCCCGCCGGAAGAATTATGCTACGAGGGAAGGTGCGTGGGAGAGTAGGCAGTTGCCGGCATTAATAAAGGCCATCAACAGAAATGTTGGTGGCCTTTTCCTTTTTCGTTCGCCTACTTCTGAGGTTCGTCGCTGATGTCCAACCTTAACGAGCCAGTTGGAAAATCTTTGTAGGGAATAATGCTCCCGCCGCCCGGAACTTGGCCATTCATACTGAGCAAACATTCGTGGGCGTTTTGTTCGGGAGAGCCGGCCGCTATGGACATTTGTCCCTGAGTCGGTGAGGCATCGTGAACTCTAATCTGCATACCGGACCACATTCCACCGCCAATCGTGAAAATCTGAATCGGAATGTCCTTGTGCTCAATCTCCCATCCAGCGGACAGGAACACCGATCGCCAATCTTCAGCATACTTGTAGGCTTCACTGTTGTTCGACACTGCTCCAATAGAAAACCGCCCCGGCTTTTTCTTCAGGCACTCAATCAGTTCATTCTTCGTCTGGTCGAGTAGATGCCGAGGAAGAGGGCCGTAGTTGTTGACCGTCGGATTGCTGACCGTTCCTTCATTCCCCACTATAGGGATTCCGCCGGGAGCGTTAATAACCGTCGATACATCGGCGGGCCTCTTTGTGACTGGCTTGCCCGTTTGCTTCTTTGTTGATTGAGCCAAATCCGCCATCCGTTGTTGCAGTGCTCGATTCTGGTCTAACAGTGTGTGGTTCTGGCCCAATAAGGTCTGATTCTGATCGAGCAGCGTTTTCAATGTCGCGCGTAATTCTGTTGCCTCGCCTCCGTGCTCGGCCTCTTGTCGTTCGGCATTGACCGCCTGCACCAAAGAAATCGCTGTAAATGCAATCGTGCAGACGAATATCCCGATTGGCAAGTACCGATGCTTCTTTTTCAACTCTGCCCAGTCTTTCCACAACAACCCCAAAGCAGTCGCAGCGGTCAGTAGTTGGGCAACAATCGCGAGCCACATTCGATCGTACCTCGTGGGCTGCACTTTTCTCGACGAGCAATACTAAGGCTTCGAAGGTAAAACGATGCTTACATCTGTGATGTGAACCGGCGAATCGTCCTTAGACTGCACACCCCAATAATAGAATCTATCGCCCGGAAGAGGATTAGGCGGATCAGTTGCAAAGACAACAACATTGTCGGATAGATTCGTGTAATAGGGCTGAACGGCCCCCATTGGAAGCCCTCCCATGTTCGTACCTATGCAGGGCCGGTCGCAGACAACTTTGAATTTTGGGTTGTTCATGGGGCTATCAAGATACATCCTGGCCCACACCACGGGACGAGCATATCCAGTCGGCTGCAGATAGTTCGGGGCCTGCTCCCACGTGATCTTGGGGGCGGGCGGGCCGTAGTTGTTGTTAACCGTGGGCTGGTTCACCGTTCCCTTATTTCCGACGATCGGCATTCCGCCCGGAGCATTAATTGTTGTCGGTGCGGGGGGGGGGTGGCCTTCGGAATGCGTGCTGCACGCAGTCTCGAATTCTCGTCAGTCAACTGTTGGATGTATTTGTCTCTGACCGAGAGGCTGTTTTTTAATTCGTCCTTTTCGCGGACCACCGCACGCCATCGCCCGGAGATATTCTGATGGTCATTGTAGATGCTGGTTACTATGCACACGGCAAACGTGACGGCCCAGACAACGAGCAGCGTGTAAACAGCACGTCTTAGCCCCCCCTGCCAGTTCGCTTTCCAAGCCGACAGTCTCCACCAACCGCCTTGTACCGCGGTGGTGAAAATAGTTAAGACCTGTGCGGCGAGACCACCCGGGCTCGTGCCGAGAAATGAATACGAACACACGAAGACTCTTACAAACAGATGGACGAAATGATGGGCCGCGTGAGCCAAGGCTAGCTTTAGTATATCTCCAGCGAACACACGGCGAACGTAACACCGTGAGGCCGGGTGCCCCATCTTTCGCGTTCTTTGCGAAAGGTGGGATTCCACAATTTCCAACCTCGTGTGTTTTTGACTTGGCTTCCGTCTTCTCCCGCCCCATCCTTCGGCTCTTCGCAAGAGCGCGAATTCTGGATCGCGAGGGCAATTACTCCGTAGGAGCGTGGGCTTTCGGCGCGGGCGCGCCGCGCAACAATCCTTCGGTGCTGAGGTCTTCGTCGAGGTCGGGCCAGTGGAGGCCGTAGCCTCCGCCGGCAATTTTCCAGTTCTTGCGCTCGGCGGGTGTGGCGTCGAGCAGACGCGGATACCAAACGAGCGGCACGGTAATGATGCGGCCGTCGCGCAGGGAGACGCTCAGGGCGTCGTCGGTGAACTCGACTCCCAACACGCGCTCGTCAGCCGCCGATGCCGAAAAACTCATTCCAACTCTCCAGAAACCGCGCCCGATGTTCAGTTATCAGTAATTGTATCTCGCGCAATTCGTGTGCGTCACCGCGCATGCTATCAGAGCAGATAAGGCACCAGCGCCGCAGTCTGTCGCGCATAAGCAGCATACGTCTCGCCAAACTGGGAGCGCATCCACTTCTCCTCCATGCTCAGCTTGAGCCAGAACGCGAAGAAGACGAGGACGACAACAATGAACCCGCGCACCTGCGAGATCGCGATCGCCATCCCAAGAAACCCGGTCAGGATGCCGGTGTAGATGGGATGACGGACCACGCCATACGGACCGGTGGTGATCAGCTCGTGCCCCTGCTTAATAGTGACGGAGCTGCTCCAGTTGCGGCCGAGGTGCACGCGCGCCCAGACGGCGAAGAGAAGGCCGGCAACGGTGACGGATGCTCCCAGCCAGAATGGCCAATAACCCTGCGGCCAGACCTGGACATAAAGCCAGGGCAGCGGAATGCGAGGGATCGAGAGCAAAGCGATCGCGATCAGGAAGATGAAGATGCGGAGGATGCGCGAGCCTGCCGGCTCGATACGCTGGGTGGTTTTGGTATCCCCAGCTTTGATCTGCCAGTAGACAACAAAAACGATCCAGACCACGGGAAAGAAGGCTTTGTAGAACCAGAGCATTTCGACCTCCCGGCGCTAACCATACTACGTAGGCGGCCCGGCCGGGAGTTCCAGCCGAGCGTCGCCTTTCCCCGAACCGCGCGAATTCTTTTCCACAGCCTTCCACAGCCCGATTTTTTTCAAATTTGTGACGAACGACCTTTACTGAGAATATCCAAAGGCGCAAGCTTGACGGATGTACGACGACTCTATCAAGCAGCTTTCCGCCCAGACCCCAGGGGCTAAGTCCTTATCTGCTGATATTTTAGCTCTAACTGCTTACGGCTCAATATTTTGCCCGGCTTCAGCATATCCCAAAGACGGCAAGTCCCTGCGAACAAAGATCTTAGAGCACGGCATCAAAAAAAAATTTCAACCCGCCCTCGCAGCCTTAGATTTTGACCAATACCAATTTGGGATGGATTGGAGGATCGAGGCACTGCGTTCTTGCACACTCGCCTAAAGCTTGGGAGAAGTCTGCCGACCTCTTCTTATATGTGAGAGAAAGTTGCACGTAAGAGCAGAGGGGAGCTCCTTATGAGTACGTCCATTTCCAGCTTGTTTCTGGCGGCAGTATCGAGCGCCAACACGGCAGCAACCGCAGGGCCGGCCGCGAGGCCGCAGCCGACGGCGAACGCCGGTGCAGACACCGTCCAACTGAGCGAGGCGCAGCAGGTTTATCAGCTCTACAACCAAGGACAAAGAGTCTCGCAAATCGCGTCCAGCCTCAGCCTGACCGAAGCGGCAGTGAACGGCTATCTGAATCTGAGCGCGACCGGATAGAAGTCTGCTCGCCGCCGTCACCGCGCCGATCATGCTGCCTGTGAATGTGTGTGGGGGACTGGGGAGTTGCCTGCACAAGTAAAGGCCATTCAGAGAGATCTGAATGGCCTTCTCCTTTGGGCAGTAGCGTCTTTCAGCTTTTGGCTACCGCTTACTGCGCCGGGGTGGCTGCCGGAGTTGGGGCTGTGGTTTCGGCGGTGGCTTCGGGCGCCGCTGCCGAGTTGATCTTCACCGTGCTCAGGATTTGTTCCAGGCGGGTGAAGACTTTGTCGCGGTCGACGTGCTTGACCAGGCCTTCCGCGGAGGCGTCGGTGGTGACGTTCAGGGCGAACTCGTAGCAGCTTCCATTCTGGTAAACGTGGAAGTACTTGGAGTCGCTCTGGCGCGTGCCTTCACCGGAGACGGCTTCGGTGGCGCGGAGCTCGAGGTCGCCGAGCATTAGCTTGGAGTTCGGCGATGAATCACTCTGCCCTGCTGGCTGAGTCGACGCGGCTTGCGTGGTCGTAGACGCGGACTCCACCGGAGTGGTGGTCGGGCTCACGGATGAGGTTGCCGACGAGGTCGGCGCTGACTCGGTGGATGTCGCCATTGCGGCGCCCTTCGGCTGCGGCACGGCAAACTCGGTGCACTGATCGGCACTGAGCGATTTGTGGACGCTCACGTCGAAGAATGCGGACGAGAAGTCGGTGTTGGCGAATCCAGTCTCGGGCAATTCGACGGCGGCCAGCGCAACTCCGCCGGGCTGGATGAAGTTCATGGCCATGGGATTCGAGGCCAGAAGATCTGCAGCGGCGTCGCCGGTTTCGATGGCGTAGCGGCGCGGATATTCGAAGGTTACTCCATAAGTCTTATCAGCATAGTTCACGGTTGCGGGTTTCTTTTGTATGACTTTCTTCGGAGCTGGTTTGGCCGAGGCCTGCCCGACTGGTGCGGGCGTGGGCGTCATCGCGCTCGGCGTAGACGGCGCGGGAGTCTGAATGTTATTGGCTACGGGCTTCGGCTTGTCCTTGTCACTGGAACAGCCGACGGTTAGGGAGCAGACGATCAGTACGGCGGCGAAGATGAGTGCGCCGGTGTTCTTGCCCCAGGTCGTTGCCTGCTTACCCCAGGCTACGGAATTGCGGGTTGCTGCGATGTTGCGAACTGCGTTGATGCGGGTCATTGTGGTTGCCTCCTGCCGACTTGCGGCAGTTTGAGGAATGCACGGCGGGAGCCACCAGAGGGCCTGTTGATATTGTGGGAGTTATCGCCGCGATCCGCGAAGAGGCGCGTGGGGTGCGGGACACGCTGTGGGGCTGGAAACACGCAAGGAAGTCGTCGTGGCCAGGAAGTCAAAATCCCCACGTCTCAAAGGCGAGATGCGGGGCACCCAGAGCGCGAGACGGCTAGTACAGTTAGTATTCTTGGCGAGATGAATGTGTCATTGATAACGCTGTACAGGCCGGTTGGTCAGACTGAATTGGACTTGATACGGGCCAGCCATTTTCGCGAGTTTCCGCCGCGGCTGTCGGAGCAGCCGATTTTCTATCCCGTGTTGACGGAGGAATATGCCACGCAGATTGCGCGCGATTGGAATACTAAGGACGAACGTTCGGGATTTGTGGGATATGTTTTGCGATTTCAGGTGCGGGGGGAGTTTCTGGCTAAGTACGATGTGCATGTCGTAGGAAGCGCGGGGCATCGCGAGTATTGGATTCCTGCTGAGGACCTGCTGGGTTTGAATGCAAACATCGTTGGCGAAATCGAGATCGTGTCCGAGTTTCACGGGCGGTGAGGTAAGGTCAAAATCCCCACTCTAACGTCGCAAACTGCGCGACGTTAGAATGGGGCACCAAGAATGGGTTACCCAGATTGAGAATGGGTACCGGGGAGGTGTCGTTTGAGGTGGACGGTTCTGGCTTTGGTGTTACTTGGGGCGTTGGCTTGGGGACAAGCGGCTCCGGAGAAGATCATTATTGACACTGATATCGGCGACGACGTCGATGATGCGTTTGCGCTGGCGCTGGCGGTGAAGAGTCCGGAGCTCGAGATTTTGGGTGTGACTACGACGTTTGGCGATACTGAGGCGCGGGCGAAAATTGTGGATCGGTTTCTGCGCGAGGTCGGGCGCGGTGAGATTCCAGTGTTGGCGGGGAAAGCTACGCCGACGAAGAATCCGATGTCGCAGCGGAGGTATGGAGACGGCGGACATTTTGCGAAGTCTTCGCACGGCGACGCGGTCGAGTTTTTACTGGAGCAGATTCGAAAGTACCCGGGAGAGATTACGTTGGTTGCGATTGGGCCGTTGATGAATGTGGGAGCGGCGATCGACAAGGATGCGGCGACGTTTCGAAAATTGAAGCGGGTGGTGCTGATGGGAGGATCGATCCGGCGCGGGTATGGGGATTTGGGATATACCGCGCCGGTGCCGCCGATGCCGGAATGGAATATTTTGAATGATGTGGAGTCGGCGCAGAAATTGTTTGCCGCGGGGGTTCCGGTGTTTGTAATGCCGCTGGATTCGACGCAGTTGAAGATGGATGAGGTAAAGCGCGCGTTTTTGTTCAGTCAGGGGACAACAGTTACGGACCAACTGACTGTGCTGTATCACTTGTGGGGACAGGAGACGCCGACGTTGTTTGATCCCATGACGATCGCGTTCGTGTTGCGCCCGGAGCTTTGTCCGGTGCAGGGATTGCATCTTCGCGTGGATGAAAAGGGATTCACGCACGAGGAGCCGGGAGCGGCGAACGCGCAGGTTTGTCTGGATTCGAATGCGGAGGATTTCTTTAAGTTCTATTTGAAGAGGGTTGCCCGCCGATGAACTCAAAATTCCACCCCCTCGAACAAAACGCGACAAGGTGCAACACCCGCTCGAGTAATTGGAGGCCGACGGAAATGCGAATGATGGAAAGACCAAGAGCGCTGCGGACTTTGCTCGCAGCTTTGATCACGCTCGGCTCGGGGCTGTTCGGCCAGACGAAGCAGGAGGCAGATCTGATTGTCAGCGGTGGGATTGTAGTGACGATGGATGGAGCGCGAACGATTATTCAGGACGGAAGCGTTGCGATCAAGGGTGACGCGATTGCCGCGGTGGGTCCGCGGGCGGAGATTGAGAGCCGATACACGAGTGCACAGGTGATCGATGGGCGCGGAAGGCTGGTGTTGCCGGGATTCATCAACGGGCACACGCATGTGCCAATGACTTTATTTCGAGGGCTGCATGATGACGTCACGCTGCAGGACTGGCTTTATAAATATATTTTCCCGGCAGAAGCGAAGAACGTGAATGAAGAGTTCGTGCGCTGGGGCACGCGGCTGGCGGCGGCAGAGCAGATCCGGGCGGGCGTGACGACGTTTGCCGACATGTATTACTTCGAGGACGCTGTGGCCGAGGAGACGAAGGCGGTGGGGATGCGCGGGGTGCTTGGCGAGACGTTCATCGATTTTCCGGCGCCGGATAATAAGACCAATGCAGAGATGATGGCGTATACAGAGAGATTTCTGAAACGGTGGCAGGGCGATCCGCTGATTCACGCGGCTCCGGCTCCGCATTCGATTTATACGTGCTCGAAGAAAACGATTCAGGATGCGGCGGCGCTGGCGGCGAAATATCACGCGCCGCTTCTGATGCATGTTGCGGAGATGAAGAAGGAATGGGACGACAGCGAGAAGGCGAATGGGATGTCTCCGGTGCAGTATCTGGACAAGCTGGGCGTGTTGGGGCCGGAGCTGGTGGCGGCGCATTGCATTTTTGTGGATGAGGCTGACCGGAAACTGCTGGCGCAGCGCGGCGTGGGGTGCGTACATAATCCGTCGAGCAACATGATGATCGCGAGCGGAGTTGCGCCGGTGCCGGAGATGCGGGCGGCTGGCGTTGCGGTGGGGCTTGGGACGGACGGTCCGGCGGGAAGTAATAACGATCTGGATCTGATGGAGGAGATCGACCTGGCGGCGAAGCTGGCGAAGATTTCGAAGATGAATCCGCTGGCACTGAATGCGAAGGCCGTGGTGGAGATGGCGACCATCGATGGAGCGCGGGCCCTCCACATGGAGAAGGAAATTGGATCGCTGGAGGCGGGGAAGAAGGCGGATCTGGTTTTGATCAGTCTGGACGAGCCGAATGCGGTGCCGATGTATGACGTGTATGCGCAGATCGCCTATTCGCTGAAAGGAAGTGACGTCGAGACGGTGGTGATTGGCGGGAGAGTGGTGATGCGGGAACGAAAGTTGCTGACCATCGATGAGCCGGCTGTGCTCGAGAAGGCGCGGGAGTACGGGAAGTCGGTGAAGGCGTCGTTGGGGATGGAATAGATTTGGGGATGGAATAGATTACGATCAGGGCGGCGCCTCAGAGTCAAAGTCCCCGCCCTCTCGCAGAGGACGCGAGAAGGGCGGGGCACCCTCGCATACTTTGAGTCCCTTATAATCAGAAGACTCTTTATGGCTGCCATTCTTGAGCGAATTGTTGCGGCTACGCGAGCGCGGGTGGCGGAGTCAAGGCGCGGGGCGGATTGGCGCGGGTTGGAGCAGGCCGCGGAACGGCACGTCCCGCGCGGGTTTCGGCGGGCGCTGGCCGCGAAGGGGCGCGACGGCTCGGCGGTGATTGCGGAGTTGAAAAAGGCCTCGCCGTCGAAGGGACTGATTCGGGCAGAGTTTCATCCGGCAGAGTTGGCGCGGGAACTGGAGGCGGCGGGGGCGGCGGCGCTTTCGGTGCTGACGGATGAGGAATTCTTTCAGGGATCGCTGGGAAATTTGCGGGAGGCTTCGGCGGCGGTGGCGATTCCGTGTTTGCGGAAGGATTTCATCGTCGATGAGTTTCAATTGGTAGAGGCGCGGGCGAATTCGGCTGACGCGGTGCTGCTGATTGTCGCGGCGTTGACTGCGGAGGAATTGAGTTCTCTTGCGGCCGGGGCGCGGCGGTACGGGTTGGATGTTTTGTGTGAAGTGCATGATGGCGACGAGTTGCAGCGGGCGCTGGATGCAGGATGCGATTTGATTGGAGTGAATACGCGCGATCTGCGGACGTTTAAGGTGGATCTGACGGCGGCGTTCGCTTTGGCGAAGAAATTTCCTACGGATGTGGTGAAGGTGGCCGAGAGTGGGATTCATTCCGCTGACGATGTCGTGCGGTTGCGGGGGGCGGGGTATGACGCGTTTCTGGTGGGGGAATCGTTGATGCGGGCGGAATCGCCGGGAGAGGCGCTACGGGAGTTGATGCGCGTGCCGAGTGGGGAGTATCGCGTACCGAGCGAACTGTGAAAGTCCCCACTTCTCGCGCAAAGGGCGCGCGAGAAATGGGGCACCCGGCCCGGCGTTGCTCGGAGGTAGGGGTCCTTCGACCGCAGTTTTGCTTCGCCTTTCGCGAAGCAAAAACCTTCCCATAAGGATGAGAGCGCAATTTTACTGGTGAGTGACAACTGGTTCGCCGTAACTGCGTTATGACTTGGGTAAAGATTTGCGGGATGACGAATCTGGAGGACGCGCTCGTTGCGGTCGAGGCGGGGGCGGATGCGGTGGGGTTCGTGTTTTATGAGAAGAGTCCGCGGTGTGTGACGGTGGAGACGGCGCGGGAGATTGTGGCGAAACTACCTGAGAGCGTGGAGAAGATCGGAGTGTTTGTGGGGTCGGACGCGGATCCAATCAGCGTCTTAATGCAAGCCGGATTGACGGGCATCCAGTATTACTTTGCAGCAGAGATGGCGGGCAGTAAAGGGCGCGCTAAGGTGTATGGGCGGGCGTGCCTGCCTCCGCACTTCAGATCTGTCATGGCTTTCCCGATGAGTCTTTTTGGCGAGGATGTGAGCCAGGTTGAGCGCATGGCGGCGGAGTTCGCGGCGTTGAGGAAGAAAATTCCTGAGGGTGTTTCGATTCCGGAGGGTTTTCTGGACACCTTCTTGCTTGATTCCGGGAATTTGCGCCAGCCGGGTGGAACGGGACATACATTTGATTGGGAGAAGGCGCGCGGTCTTGGAGCACGAATGGGGAAGGACGGTTTGAAGTTGGTGGTTGCCGGGGGGCTGACGCCCCAGAATGTTGGCGAGGCGATTGAGATTCTTCGGCCGTGGGGAGTGGATGTGGCTTCTGGAGTGGAGGCTTCGCCGGGGAAGAAAGATCCGGAGAAGGTGCGGGCGTTTGTGCGGGCGGTGCGGGAAATGGATCGGAGGGTGGGTTAGGGATGGCTACGGTTCCCCGAACTACAAAGGTTAAAATCCCCACTTCTCGCACAAAGGATGCGCGAGAAATGGGGCGCCCTCGGGTTTCAACCCGTCTGAATTCTTCTTTGCCTAACTCTCATTCCGCGAATGAGCCGGGTCGGTTTGGGGTGTATGGCGGGCGGTATGTTCCTGAGACTTTGATGGCGGCCCTCGAGGAACTGGAGCGCGAGTATGAGCGGGCGAAGTGCGATAAGAAATTTCAGGCGCGGCTCGCGGAGTTGCTGACGACTTATGCGGGGCGGCCGACGCCGTTGTTTTTTGCGCGCCGGCTCACCGAGAAGTTGGGTGGGGCCAAGATTTATTTGAAGCGCGAAGACCTGCTGCACACTGGGGCGCACAAGATTAACAACTGCCTGGGGCAGGCTTTGCTGGTCGAGCGCATGGGGAAACATCGAGTGATCGCCGAGACTGGCGCCGGGCAGCACGGAGTCGCTACGGCTACAGTGTGTGCGCTGCTCGGGTTTGAATGCGTCGTCTATATGGGCACCGAGGACATGCGGCGGCAGGAGTTGAATGTGTTCCGCATGCGGCTGCTGGGCGCGGAAGTGCGAGGAGTGTCATCGGGATCGTGCACGCTGAAGGATGCGATCAATGAGGCGATGCGTGACTGGGTCACGAACGTTCGGACGACGCATTATTTGTTGGGTAGCGTTCTGGGGGCGCATCCGTATCCGACGATGGTGCGGGATTTTCATCGGGTGATTGGGCGCGAGGCGCGGGCGCAGATCTTGAAGGCTGAGGGGGAGTTGCCGGCGGCGATTATTGCGTGCGTTGGTGGGGGATCAAATTCGATTGGGATCTTCTACGATTTTATTAAAGATAAGAAAGTTAGGTTAGTCGGGGTGGAGGCGGGTGGACGCGGCGAAAAGCTGGGGGATCATGCGGCGCGGTTTCGTGGAGGATCTCCGGGAGTCTTGCAGGGGACGTATTCTTACGTGCTGCAAGATTCGGGCGGGCAGATTGCGCTGACCCATTCGGTTTCGGCGGGACTGGATTATCCCTCGATTGGGCCAGAGCATGCCGCGTTGCGGGATGCGGGGCGGGCGGAGTATGTGCCGGCGTCGGATGAGGAGGCGCTGGCGGCGACTACGTTGCTGGCGCGGACGGAGGGGATTATTCCGGCGCTGGAGTCGGCGCATGCCGTGGCTGAAGTGGTGAAGCGGGCGCCTCGCATGAAGAAATCTGAGATTGTGATTGTGAATATTTCCGGGCGGGGGGATAAGGATATTGGGATTATGCGGGAGAATTTGAAACTGGATTCGTGATTTCCTGCAATGTTAAGAGCTGTTAGGAGCTAATGACGGCGGCGGCAATAGAAATTCCTTTGTAGGCCTCCGGTCGAACATAGGTGCACGAGGTCCTTCGACTGCGGTTTTGCTTCGCATTCGCGAAGCAAAATCCTCGCTTAGGATGACAGAGTGTTTTATGCCTTTGACGTTTCACAAAAAGCCGGCGCTGGTGGTTTATGTGACTTGCGGGGATCCCGATCTCGCGACCACGCGGGAGATTGTGCTGGCGGCGATTGAGGCCGGGGCGGATGTGATTGAACTGGGCGTGCCGTTCAGCGACCCGGTAGCGGATGGGCCGGTGATTCAACGGGCGAGTGAGCGGGCGCTGAAGCATGGAACCTCGCTGGCGCAAGTGCTGACGCTGGCTGCGGAAGTGCGGGAGCAGGCGCAGTCCACTGGGCTGATTGTGTTTTCGTACTTGAATCCAATTTTGCGGATGGGGATGGAAAAATTCTGCAAAGTGGCGCGGGCCGCGGGTGTGGATGGCGCGCTGGTCACGGATTTGCCGGTGGAAGAGGCTGGAGAATATTTGCAGGCGATGCGGGAGTATGATCTTTCTCCCGTGTTTCTGGCGGCGCCGACGAGTCCCGACGAGCGATTGAAGCGGATTGCGGAGGCTTCGCGAGGATTTGTGTATGCGGTGTCGCGGACGGGAGTTACGGGAGCGCGGCAGCAACTGGCGGACGATGCGCAGAAGTTGGTGAAACGGTTGCGGCGCGTTACCAGGTTGCCGATCGCGCTGGGATTCGGGATTTCTACGGCAGAGCAGTTTGCGGAAGTAGGTGAGTTCGCCGATGCGGTTGTCGTAGGCAGTGCGATTGTCGAGACTGTCGAGCGGAATCGCGGGCGGGAGGCGAGTGCTGTGGGAGAGTTTGTGAGGATGCTGTTAGCTATTAGCTATCAGCCCTCGGCCTCGGCGGGGTAAGGAATCTGAGACCGGGGAAATCAAAATCCCCACTTCTCGCGCAAAGAACGCGCGAGAAATGGGGCACTCGGTGCGGTGGTTGTGCAAGGGGCATCCATGGATATCGAGGACTGGCGAAAGAAAATTGATGAGGTTGATCGGCGGCTCGTGGAATTGATCAGCGAGCGGGCTCGAGCGGCGGTCGAGATAGGGAAGCTGAAACGAAATACCTCGATGCCGATTTATGAGCCGGACCGGGAGCGGATTGTTTTCGCGAACGTACAGGAAGCGAATCGCGGGCCGCTACCGGGACGGGATCTGGTGCGGATTTATGAACGCATTATCGATGTGATGAGGAATGTGCAGAAGGAAGAGATTGTGACGAAGGCGGAGCCGGCCGCGGCCGGGACGGAGTTGGATTCGGAAGTGAATGATTGAAAGCTTCTAGCCACTAGGTCCTAGCTATTAACTGGCCGAATTTTGCCGAGTTTTTTTCGGTGAATGCTCATGGTTGGGAACAGCAGGTTCCTCCCCCTTCCCTTCGGGAAGAGTCGGAATGACAACGACGGTGGACGGAGTCGAGGGCTACAAGCTAGGAGCTAGAAGCTAACAGCTAGGAGCTGAGTTTTTATGATTGTGGCGATGCAGGAAGGCGCGGATGAGCAGTTGATTCAGCAGGTGATTGAGCACCTGGTGAAGATTGGGTTTGAAGTGCACCGGTCGACCGGGGCGCGGATGACCGTGCTGGGCGCGGTGGGGTCGGGGATCGATTTCGACATCCGCAACGTGGAACTGTTGCCGGGAGTGCAGGAAGTCCATCGCATCAGCTCGCCGTATAAATTGGCGGGGCGAAGCTTTCGTCCGGAGGGGACGATCGTCAAGCTCGGGAATGGGATCGAAATCGGCGGGAATGAGATTGTGGTGATGGCGGGGCCGTGTTCGGTCGAGACGCGTGAACAGATCTTTACGACCGCTGAAGCGATTGCAAAAGCCGGTGCGAAAGTGCTGCGGGGCGGGGCGTTTAAGCCGCGGAGCTCTCCGTATTCGTTTCAAGGGCATGGGGAAGACGCGCTGAAACTGCTGCGCGAGGCGGGAGAGAAATTTAAGCTTCTCGTGATCAGCGAGGTGATGGAGATTTCGCAGATTCCGATGATGCTGCCTTATGTGGATATTCTGCAGGTGGGCGCGCGCAACATGCAGAATTTTAACCTGCTGCGGGAGTTGGGCAAGGTGCGCAAGCCGGTGCTGCTGAAACGTGGGATTGCCGCGACTTTTGAAGAGCTGCTGCTGTCGGCAGAATACGTAATGTCCGGCGGCAACTACGATGTGATTTTGTGCGAACGCGGTATTCGAACGTTTGAAACTTATACGCGTAACACGATGGATATTTCTGCAATTCCGATCATTCATAAATTGTCGCATCTGCCGATGACGGCCGATCCGTCGCACGGCACGGGGCGGCGCGACAAAGTTGCGCCCATGGCGCGAGCGTCGGTGGCGGCAGGTGCGGACGCGCTGCTGATTGAAGTGCATTGCGATCCCAACAAAGCGTGGTCGGACGGGGCGCAGTCGCTGTTTCCGGAGCAGTTCGCGAAGTTGATGGACGAGTTGAGGATGATTGCGCCGGCGGTGGGGAGAAAGATCGGGTGAGGGCATTGAGTAATTGGGAAATTTAGTAATTGTGTAATTGAAAGATGCTGCGGGCTGGTTTTCAAATTACCCAATTACCAAGTTTCCCAATTACTCAATTTCTTTTATGGCGATTCGGCAAATCACGATCATTGGGAACGGGCTGATTGGCGGGTCGCTCGGGCTCGCGCTGCGCAAAAAGAAATTCGCCGGGCGGATTGTGGGATGTGATCGCGAGGGGACGCTGGAGCGGGCACGCGCGCGGGGTGCGATTGATGACGGGACCACGAATCCGGGGGACGCGGTGCGGGGGAGCCAGGTGGTGGTGCTGGCGACTCCGGTGCTGGCGATTGTGGATCTGATCGAACGGCTCGGGCCAGCGCTTCCAGCCAAGACTCTGCTGACTGACGTAGGGAGCACGAAGACTCTTGTAGTCGAGCAGGCGGTGAGGGTGTTTGGGAAGAGCGCGGGGAAGCGCTTTCTGGCGGGGCATCCGATGGCGGGGAAAGAAATGAGCGGTGTGGATTATGCGGATGCCGATTTGTTTGAGAAGGCGGTTTGGTTTCTGACTCCGCTGCCAGGGCAGGATTTGTCTGGCTTGAATCTGAATGAAGGGCTATTCGCGGAGTTTGCGGGATGGATCGATGCGATCGGGGCGCGCATTGCGATGCTGCCGGCGGAGGAGCACGACCGGTTGTGCGCGTGGATCAGCCATGTTCCGCAAATGATTTCGACGGCCCTGGCGGCGGCGCTGGTGGAAGAGTTTGGCGATGAGGCTCCGCTGCTGGCCGCGGGTGGGCGGGCGTTGCAGGAGATGACGCGGATTTCGGCAAGTCCGTATTCGATGTGGCGGGACATCGCGATCAGCAACAAATCAAATCTGGAGAAGGCGCTGTGGAAAGTGGAGCAGCGGCTGGCGCATATCCGGGAGAATCTAGCGACGCGGGAACTGGCTGCGGAGTTTGAGCAGGCGCATGCGCTGCGGAAGATTCCGGTGAAGAAACGGAAGAAGGATTGAGTAATTGGGAAATTTAGGAATTGTGTAATTGAAAGACCTGATGGGCGCTGTTGAGTTCAAATTACCCAATTCCTAAATTTCCCAATTACTCAATTTCCTTTTAGAATCTCGCAGCTATGAATAAAGTTGTGGCCAATGCGGATGAGGCGATCTGCGACGTGTTTGATGGCGCGTCGATTATGATCGGCGGGTTCGGGCTGTGTGGGATGCCGGAAAATCTGATTCGCGCCCTGGCGCGCAAGGGGACAAAGAATCTGCGGACCATCAGCAACAACGTTGGCATTGACGGTGTTGGGAATGGGCTGCTGCTGGCGGCAGGTCAAATCGTGCATCACATTGGGACTTATGTGGGCGAGAACCGGTTGCTGGAAGAGATGGTGCTGAAGGGAACGATGCGGCTCGATCTGGTGCCGCAGGGGACTTTCTCGGAGCGGATTCGCGCGGGGGGCGCGGGGATTCCCGCGTTTTATACACCGACGGGTGTGGGAACGATTGTTGCAGAGGGTAAGGAGACGCGGGAGTTCGAGGGACGGACTTACGTGATGGAGCGCGGGCTCACGGCGGACTTTGCATTTGTGAAGGCGTGGAAAGGCGACCGCGAGGGAAATTTGATTTACCGGAAGACGGCGCGGAATTTCAATCCCATGATGGCGACGGCGGCGAAGATCACGATTGCCGAGGTCGAGCATCTGGTGGACGTAGGGGAGTTGGATGGGGATTCGATTCATACGCCTTCAATTTATGTGAAGAGGATTTTTCAGGGGGAATTGTATGAGCGGCGGATTGAGCGGAGGACCGTGCGGAAGGCGGGTTAGCCCTGAGTTGTGAGTCCCAGGTCGCAAGCGATAGATGGCGAGCTTTCGAACAGTGATGAAGGTCTTGCTCGGGAAGCATCATCTGCGTCCAGGACGCACGCGTCACCAGATCGCGGATGGCCACGGTCGTCGAGGTTTTCCCCCATTTGTCAGGCTCGAGATTGCCCAATATCCGGGTGACTCTAGTTATTATTTGTTGCACATTTGTGGAGACGGGCAGATCGCCGATACGAATCATGAGACGATCGAAGAGGCCATGCATCAAGCGGAGTGGGAGTTCGGAGTTCAGCCGAACGAGTGGGATGTCGGCCAGGCCAACTAGCCGTGGGCACCGTAGGGTGTATCCTTCGACTACGTTTTGCTTCGCCTTTCAAGGAAGCAAAATACTCGCTCAGGATGACAATCTAACGATGAATAAGCCTGGTAAAGATGTCGACAAGCGCGAGCGGATTGTGAAGCGGATTGCGCGGGAGTTGCGCGATGGGTTTTATGTGAACCTGGGGATTGGCATGCCTACGCTTATCGCGAATTATGTGCCTGCGGGGATGGAAGTCACGTTGCAGTCGGAGAATGGGATGCTGGGCATTGGGCCTTATCCAGTCGAGGGGACGGAGGATCCTGATCTCATCAACGCTGGAAAAGAAACCGTCAGCGAGATGCCGGGGACTTCTTATTTTTCCAGTGCGGATTCGTTTGCCATGATTCGCGGCGGGCATATTGATTTGAGTGTGCTGGGAGCAATGGAAGTCGACGAGACGGGGAGCCTGGCGAATTGGATGATCCCGGGAAAAATGGTGAAGGGAATGGGTGGGGCGATGGACTTGGTCGCAAGCGCGCGGCGCGTGGTGGTGGCGATGGAGCATACGACGCGCGAAGGGGCGCCAAAGATTTTGAAAAAATGCACGCTGCCGTTAACGGGAGTTAACGTGGTGGATACGATTGCGACGGAGATGGCGTACATCCGCGTGACCAAGGACGGGCTGGTGTTGGAGGAAATTGCGCCGGGGCTGACGGCGGAGGATGTGCAGCGGGCGACTGAGGCGCGACTGATTGTGAGTCCGGAGTTGAAGGTGATGGAGAGTTAGGGCCACGCACCTACATCGAAGCCTTCAGCGGCTGAAGCCGCAAATCTTCTTCCATTCTCGCGGCACGACTAAAGTCGTGCCCTTCCCATTCGTGCTCAACGCGGCGCTAAAGCACCGCTCTTCCACCCATTCGTACTCCACGCGGTGCCGGAGTGCCGCTCTTCCAGAAATTAGCCCTCTTCCACAAAATCACGCGGCGGCGATACGGCGGATCAGATCCTCTTGTTCCTGCTTGCTTTCTGCGCCGATGGTGAAGGCGTCTAGCAGGCCTAGCGATAACGCATACTTGATCGCTTCGTCTTGGCGATTGCGCAGAGTGCCTTGGCCCAGAATTTTCATGCCTACGACTGCCTTCCCTGCCGCCTTCATTTCCTTTAGAACTCCAACAACTGTCGCGGGATCGGCGTCCATGTAGGCGCCGACGGGGTTGATGCGGGCGAGGTCGATTGCGACCCAGGGAGATTTTGCGGCCGCGCGCAGGGCATCGATCGAGTGGCAGGAGCAGCCGTGGGCGCGGACGATTCCTTTCTGTTTGGCCTCGGCGAGAGCGTCCATGGCGCCGCGGAAGCGGTCGGTCCAGTCGGCCTCGGTGACGCAGTGCATCAGGCAGACGTCGAGATAGTCGGTACCGAGTTCGCGGCGGAAGCGGTCGAGATCAGCCCGCATACCGGCGGCGTCGCGCGCCCAGGATTTGGTGAGCACCGTGACTTTGTCGCGCTGCACGTGCTTGAGCGCTTCGGCGACATGAGGATGGCTTCCGTAGGAGTCGGCCGCGTCGAAGAAGCGCAGCCCGTGGTCGTATCCGTTGAGCAGAAGATCGGAGAGGCCTTTAACGCCGAGCGCGGTCTGATGCGAGTGGTGCTCAGAGCCGACGGTGCCCGTGCCCATGGCGAGACGGCTGGTTTTGATGCCGGTGCTGCCTAGCGTGACGGTGTCGGAGGCGGAGAATTTCGTGGAGAGCGTTTGTTCGGCGATGGCATTGAGGATGGCTTTCGATGAGAGCCAGGCCGCTCCGGCAGCGGTGGTGGAGCGAATGAGGAATTCGCGGCGATGCATGAGGATCCTCCTGATGACTCTTTGTAGAAGGCTACACCAACGGCCGTGGGCGGGGGAAGCGTCCTTGCGAAGGTAGGGATCCTTCGACTCCGGTTGGTCTTTGCGCTCAGGCGCAAAGACCAATCCTCGCTCAGGAGGACAAACAGAATTAAATTCGGAACGGGGCCGCTAGCAGGCGGAACGGGAGAGTGATCGCCAGGAACACGAGCTCCAGGACGCCGTGGACAGCCACGCCGACGATGCGGAACGGCAGCAGGAGCAACCACATGAAGGGATAGGCGACGAGCGCCAGCAGGGCTAGAGGCCAGCACAGAACGAAGAGAATGCACCAGAGCATGAACGTGAACATGGGGAGACCTCCCTCTCTTCTTGAATTATTGTACGGCGGGCGCTCCAGAAAAGTTCCATCGTTCGGATTCTTACTCGAACTGTTTGCGGAAATTGGCGAGCTGCTGCTGGACGTCGGAGAGTTCCTGGCGGAGGCGGGATACCTCTTCTTCCAAGGCCGCTAACCGCCCTGCGGTCGAGTCTATGTCGGCAGGAGCGTGACTGGCGGCGTTGGCGGACAAGAGTGTCCGCCCCACATCCAACGCCGGCGGTTCGCCGGAGAACAGGTGCGTGTAGCGAGATTCTTTGGTGCCGGGCTGACGGGGGAGGATTGCCGACAGAGGCGGCTCACGCTGGGCGAGGCGGTCGAGGGTGGAGGCTACGTCGTCGAGGGCTTCGAAGCGGTACATGCGGTCGGTGCGGCCGCGGAGTTCGCCGGGAGTTTGCGGCCCGCGGAGCAGGAGGACGCAGACGATGGCGATTTCGCGGCGGTCGAAGTTGAAGACTTCCTGCAGGCGGTGCTCGAATTTTGTGACGCGGCTGTCCGCGCCGCTGGCTGGGCCGGCCATGCGTTTTTCCTGGAGCGAGGCGAGGGCGTCGCGAACGGCGGACTCGTCGAGGGTCATCACTGGGTCGCGATTATTTTTTTGGTTGCAGGCGTTGACCAGGGCGTTGAGCGAGAGCGGGTAGTAGTCGGGCGTGGTGATGTCCTTTTCGATCAGGGAGCCGAGGACGCGGGTTTCGATTTCGGTGAGGATCATTTCGGTGAGGATCATGAACTTGTCCGGAGTTGTGATTTTAATTCAAGTGAACTCCAGGGCGGAGATCGGGAGCCAAGAACTTAACCACGGAGGACACCGAGAAACACAGAGGGAACTAAGTCAAAATCCCCACCCTGTCTCACAAAACGCGACAAGGGTGGGGCATCCCTCGGACGCCGTGCAAGAAGCAGCAGGTTCCTCCCCGAGCTTTCTGCTCGGTTCGGAATGACAAGGAGTTCCAAGAATCTCTAGAACAGGGCGGTGGAGCGGCGCTTCCAGGGCTTGCCTTTTTCTTGCGCTATTTTTTCCATGTCGCCGACGTAGGCTCCGGCTTGGGTCAGGACATGATGCAGGTCGTTGCCGATGCTGATGAAGGTGAATCCCTTTTCGAGGAATTCGCCGACGCGGCTTGTGCCGAACAGGAAGAGACCAAGAATCACGTTGTTCTTGCGGGCGTGCTCGATCAATTTTTTTGTGGCGGCGTCGAGTTCGGGCGAAGTGTACATGTGGGGGAACTCGTATTTGTTGTAGAGGCCCATCGACATGCAGAGATCGTTCTGCCCCAGGAAAAGAATGTCGACGCCGGGCACGGCCGCGATTTCGGCGATGTTGTCGATGCAAGAAGCAGTTTCGACTTGCAACGCCACGATGCCTTCGCTGTTCCAGGTGCCGGCGTAGCCGAGGAGTCCGGCTTTGTTCATGCTCCGCTGCGGAAAATAAACGGAGCGCGTGCCGACCGTTGGATACTTCATGCAACTTACCGCAATCCGTGCCTCTTCGGCAGTGTTGATGTAGGGGACTAGAACGCCGTCGGCGCCCAGGTCGAGAGATTGCTGGATGCCGGGGCGGTCGTCGTATCCGCCAACGCGGACGAGAGATTTCGCGCCGCCGTTCGAGATGCCGCTTAGCATGGCAGAAAGTTTTTCGTAGCCCATGGGGCCATGCTGAGAGTCGACGAGGAGCCAGTCGTATCCACTGTACGCGAGTTGCTCGGCGACTGTGGGGCTGTGAGCGTTGAGGAACAGGCCCATCTTTGGGTTGCCGGCGCGGAGCTGTTTTTTGAATTCTGATCCGCTGAGTGCGGGGTCGGGCATGGGAATCCTCCTGGAAGTCGAATTGATGAGTGTACCGTATGGGGCGATTGGGGCGGCGAATGCGGGATGAATTTTTCGGGAGGGTGTGACCGGGGGATAGGTGTTCATGTCGTCTAAATCAAAACCCCCACTTCTCGCGCGCACAAGTCGCGCGAGAAATTGGGGCACCCATGTTGGAATGACAGATATCATGAAGATCGCCTATAGTTGGGTTCTAGCGAGGACGGCATGCGACTGCTTTTGAATTGGGTTTTGAGTGCGATTGCGGTGTGGATTGTGTCGAAACTGGTGCCGGGAGTGCACGTCAGCGGGCCGGCGGCGGCGCTGATTGCCGCGCTGGCGATTGGGTTCATCAACGCGACGCTGGGATTCGTGTTGAAGATTATTACGTTTCCTTTGACTCTACTGACGCTGGGATTGTTCTGGTTCGTGATCAATGCGCTGATGCTGGAGTTGGCTTCGGCGGTGGTGCCGGGATTTCAGGTGCGGGGATTCTTCGCGGCGTTCGTGGGCGCGATCGTGCTGAGCCTGGTGAATTTGCTGTTGAAAGCGATTGTGATGCCGAGCAAGGATCAGCGGTAATTGACGGCTGCGGTCTTTCAGAAAAGAAACAGCAGGTTCCTCCGCTGCGCATCGCTTTCGCTCCAGCTCCGGTCGGAATGACAAGGCGTTTGTTGATAGTGTGTTTGTGCTGTATGGATTGCGCTCTTATTTTTTCTTCTTTGGCCTGATTGCCTGCCAGTCCTCTTCTTTCAAAACTCTTCCCAGATTGCTGAATTCTCCTGCGCCTTGTAGGAATTCGCCACCGTCCATGCGGATGACTTCGCCGTTGATGTAGCCCGAGCCGTCGCTTACTAGAAACGCTGCGAGGTTGGCTAACTCTTCGACGGTGCCGAAGCGGTGTTGCGGGTTGCGGTCGAGGGCGAGAGCTTCGAGTTGGGGAAGCGGCACCACGCGGGAGAATGCGCCGTGCGTGGGGATCGGGCCGGGAGCGATGGCGTTCATGCGAATGCCGCGGTTGCCCCACTCGACAGCTAGGCTGCGGGTGAGGGCTTCGACTCCGGCTTTGGAAACGGCGGAGGGGACGACGTAGGCCGAGCCTACCGGGGCGTAGGTGGCGGAGATGCTGAGGACCGTTCCGGGATGTTTGGCAGCAAGCCAGCGGCGTCCGCAGGCCATGGTGCAGTTGAGGGTTCCCATCAGCACGATGCCGATCACGGAGTTCCAGGCGCCGGGAGAAAGTTCCTCAGTTCGCGCTATGAAGTTTCCGGCGGCGTTGTTGACCAGGATGTCGAGGGGAGCTTCGCTCCAGATGGAGTTGATCATGGCTTCGACGGCGTCGAGATTGCGGACGTCGCAGGGGATGGCGTGGATTTTTCCTTTGGTCTTTTTGGAAAGTTCGGCGGCGGTTTGTTCCAGGACTTCTTCGCGGCGGCCGCAGATGTGGACCGTGGCACCGAGTTCCAGGAATCGTTCGGCCATTCCTTTGCCGAGGCCGGTGCCTCCGCCGGTGATGAGGATGCGCTTGTTTTGCAGAAGGTCGGTGCGGAACATGAATGCTCCAGGGTTATTGGAATACTACAGAAAACAGCAGATTCCTCACGGGGCGCTCCCCGGTTCGGAATGACAAGGATAAATAAAATGGTAAATAACACAGGTAAATAACTAACTAACAAGGGTAAATGAGTTGGCTAGGGCGCGGCTATCGCGCTATACGCTGCAGGCTACGCGGAAGCCGTAGTCGGCGTATTGGAAGTCTGGGGGGATGCTGGAGCGGGCGGAACATCGGGATACTTTGATGTGGTGGCGCCAGGAGCCTCCGCGGGAGGATTTGCGTGGAGGGTTCATTGGGCTTTGTTCGGGGCCCCGCGGGTTTTGCTCGGGAGAAATCGCGTAGTAGTTCGGGTCGTACCAATCGCTGCACCACTCGTGGACGTTGTCGCAAATGTCATAAAGGCCGAAAGCGTTAGGGGCGTAGCGGGCAACGGGCTCGGGGCCGGCCTGCCAGCGCGTGGCATAGTCGGGGAGCGATTGCGGGGGATCGTCGCCCCAGGGAAATTGTTTTTGCTCGAGAACGCCGCGGGCGGCGCGTTCCCATTCGGCCTCGGTGGGCAGGCGGTAGTGGCGGCCGCTCTGCTTGCTCAGCCATTCGCAGTAGCGTGCGGCTTCGTGCCATGAGAGTCCCGCGGCCGGTTGCTGTGGATGATTGAAGTTTGGATCGTGCCACAATGGCGGGGGAGCGGCGTCAGTCGTGACGAGGAAGCGTGCGTATTCGGCGTTGGTGACTTGAGTAGCAGCAAGCAGAAAGGCGTCGACAAAGACGCGATGGATGGGGCGTTCGCAATCCTGGCCGGATTTGGAGCCCATCAGGAATGAGCCTGCGGGGATGGCGACCAGAGCTGGTTCCAGCAAGTGGCCCGGAATTTCAGACTGTCGCGACGTCAGCGCCATTGCGGTTGCCGGGATGATTTCTCCTCGAGTAGATTTTATCAGCGCGGGTATTTTGGAGGGCGGTGATGGCGGAGAAGAAGTTGCGGTTTCAGGCGAAGATCCACGGGAGAGAGGCGGGAGTTGTGGCGGCGATCGAGCCGCCGGTCGATGTGATTGAGTACTTTGGAACACGGGCGCGTGTGCCCATTCGCGGGACGATTAATGGCTTCGCGTTTCGCTCGTCGCTGATGCCGTGCGGCGGCGCGCGCATGATGCCGGTGAACCAGACGTTGTGCCGGGGTGCGGGCGTGGAGCCGGGAGATGTTGTCGACGTGG
>Ga0307476_10000654_pt1 | contig 25103 bp, 23 predicted proteins | sample atmos_gasesECM2C_2_FD_203314 | JGI IMG/M metagenome (GOLD analysis project Ga0307476, IMG submission 203314) | Hardwood forest soil microbial communities from Morgan-Monroe State Forest, Indiana, United States - atmos_gasesECM2C_05 | ecosystem: Environmental > Terrestrial > Soil > Temperate...
CCAAGGTCACCATCGTCTGGGATCCGCCCTGGGACCCCAGCCGCATGTCGGACGAGGCGCGCACGGAGCTCAACATGTGGTGAGTTGCGCATGCGGCGTGGCAGCATTACATCAAGCGCGTAGGACGTTAGTATTTTTGAGTTATTCTAGGTCGTAACGGGCGTGCGTTGATACGGCACGCGAGGAGCTAAAACGATGGCGACTGCCCGGCCGAGACCTCAGGTGATGCGGCTCACGGATGCCGCAGCGGAGCGCATCAAGGCGGTGATGGCGAACGCCGAGCGTCCGATCGCGGCAGTGCGCGTCGGCGTCAAGAACGGCGGCTGCGCCGGCATGAGCTACTTCATGGAATATGCCGAGGCCGCCGGTCCGCTCGACGAGGTGGTCGAGGACAAGGGCGTGCGCATCCTGGTCGACCCCAAGGCCGTGCTGTTCCTGCTCGGCACCGAGATGGACTACAAGGTCGAGAAATTATCGGCGCAATTCGTGTTCAACAATCCGAATCAGACCGCGGCTTGCGGCTGCGGCGAATCGGTGCAGATCGAGCCGGCGGTAGACACCGCGCAACCGCAGGCGCATTAATTACGCCGGCCGCGGCTTTCGTACACTCTCGATCAGCGAGGCGCGCAGCAGATAGGCGCGGTGCGCCGCCGGATCGGCCGCTGTCGCTCGCAACGCCGCGTTGCTCCGGGCGCGCGCTGCCGGGTCCTTTTCCTCGAGCCTCTTCTTGTTGGCGATGGTCTGCTGTTGGACATATTCGACGTTCAACGGCCGGCGGCGCCGATCGTAGCTATCGAGAACATCGGCCGCCGCTTCGCCGCGCATGACTTGGCCGAGCAGCCCGGCAAGCTCGACGGCGTCGTGGATGCCGAAATTCAAGCCGAGCCCGCCGAGCGGATTGTTGACGTGCGCTGAGTCTCCGGCAAGGAAGACGCGGCCCTTGCGGAACGTCGCCGCCACCCGCTGGTGGACATTGTAGATGTTGCGGTGAAAGACCGGATAGTCGCCCGCTTTCGGGAAAAAATTTTGCAGCCGCTGCTGCACCGCGTGCTCGTCGAAAGCCTGCTCCTGGGTTTCGCTAGGCCGCGTCGGGAACAGCAGCCGCCAAAGGCCCTTGCTGTCGTCGCCGGTGACTTTGAACAGGGCGCACCATTCCTCCGCATCAGAGAAATAATTCCGCGAGCACTGGGCGTAGAGGGCGTCGAACGGAAACGGCGTTGTGAGGATCAGAAACCGCTCCGGATGCGTAAAACCTTCGAAGTCGATGCCGAGCGTTTTGCGCACCGTGGAGCGGCCGCCGTCGCACCCGATCAGATAGCTGCCCACGACGCGGCGGGTGCCGGAGGTCGTCTCGACCTCGGCTTCGACCCGGTCGTCGAATTGCGCGAAATTCACGATGCGCGATGAGAACGCCACGGCGGCATGAGCAAATTTGCCAAGGCGCTCGATCGTCATAGCGGCGAGCTTGTGCTGCTCGCACTGCACGACAAACGGGTAGCGGGTGTCGTCCTTCAGGACGCCGAAATCGAACTCGGCGGTCACTTGGCGCGTGGCGCGATCCCAGACGCGGAATTTGGGCTCGATCAGACCGCGCGCGATGACGTCGTCGACGAGGCCCAGGCCTTGCAGGATTTCAAGAGTCGCCGCGTGGACGGTCGCGGCGCGCGGATTGTCGTTGACCCGTTGCTCGGCCTCGAAGACCTCGACCGCATGACCCTGGCGCGCCAGCGCCAGCGCGGTGATGACGCCGACCGGGCCGCCGCCGGCAATCAGAATGGGGTGTTGCGAAGGCATTTTCCGGCGTTCTACGCCGGGCGCAGCGTAGCGGCAATATGTGAACGATGGTTACGCCACCCGCGCCGGTGCGGCTTGGGGGCGTGCCTCGGGATCGGTCTCGCAGATCACGCGATTGCGGCCGTTGCGCTTGGCGGCGTAGAGGCACATGTCGGCGCGTTCGACCAAAGACTGCGCGGTATCGTGCTGACGCAGCACCGCGGCGCCGATCGAAATCGTCACTCGGCCGAGCCGCTCGCCGTTCGAGCGTTTCATCAATTCCTTGGTCATGACAGCGCGGCGAATGTGGTCCGCCACCGTGATTGCCGATTGCAGCGTCGTGTTCGGCAGCGCGACGACGAATTCCTCGCCGCCATAACGCGCGGCGGCGTCCTGGCCTTTGACGTTCTGCTTCACCGACAGCGCCACGAGACGGAGCACCTGGTCGCCGGTGAGGTGGCCGAATTTGTCGTTGAAGCTCTTGAAGTGGTCGATGTCGGCCATCAACAGCGACAGCGGCTGGTTGCTTGCTTTCGCTTCCGCCATGGCTTTGGCCAAAGCCTGGTCGAAGAACTTGCGGTTCGACAAAGTGGTGAGCGGATCGGTCAGGCTTTCGGTGCGCACGGCCTGGAGGTTCACCTGGAGCTGCTCGATCTCATCCTTCGACGCCGAGAGGCTCGCTTCGAGCCTCTTATTGTTGAGTTCCATCTCCTTGGCGCCTTGGACGAGGCATTCGATTACGGAGCGGAGGCCTTCGCCATCTTTGGCGCCGGCGAGCTTGGCGTTTGCGTCGGCGAGACTTTCCGAATAGGTCGTCGCCGAGCCGGCGGCGGCATCGATCATGTCGAGGACTTGTTTGATCTCATCGAGAACGCGTGAGTTGACTGTGTCGATGCGGTCGCTCGCCCGGCCGGTCGCGAGGTAGGTTGTGTAGATATGATCGAGATCGGCGTCGCTGAGCTTGCCGTTCTGCTCCAGCGTCTGGTTGATCAATTGATTGAGCGCCGGGTTATAGCCCGTGGCGTAATTGTACCAGATTTCGAAATTGCGCGGGGTCGCCGGCTGGGCAAGAGCCTTGATCTGGCCCAACGCGATGTCGGCGAATGCAAGCGTCCGTTCGTGCTCGTCGCGGGGCACTTCCATGAATTATCTCCGATCGCGCTGGGAAGGCCGGAAGTGACAGCCCGAACTGTCGCAATTCACACTGCAACTTAGGGGATAGGCGTGAATGAGCGGTAAATGCGCGCTTGTCGGGAAAATCCTGACAGCACGACGGCGGCCGTAGAATAAGTCGGGAGCGCCACTAAGCCTTGACCGTCACAGGGCGCAGCAAGAAAGCCGGCAGGTGCGAGGCATCGCCGTCTTCGGCTCGCTTTGGTGCGGGCGGCGGGACGCGGCGCGATCTTGCGTCTTCGATTCGCGCGACCGGGGCCGGCCGCTGTGGCCGCCGATGATGTTCGGACCGTCCGCCACGATGCGGCTGTTGCGGGTGCCGCGTTGCTTGTTGCGGTGGCATCGCCGGCGTGCCGGCGACGTTGTCCATGAAGGGAATCGGCTGGCCGATCAGTTTTTCGATCGCGGCGACGGCTTTGGCGTCGTTCGACCCGGCGACGATGGTGATGGCGGTGCCGGTACGGCCGGCGCGCCCGGTACGGCCGATGCGGTGCACGTAGTCGTCGGGATGAATCGGCACGTCGAAATTATAGATGTGGCTCACGTCCGAAATGTCGAGGCCGCGCGCGGCGACGTCGGAGGCGACCAACAGTGTGACTTCGTTCTTGCGGAATTGCTCGAGAGCCGCCGTGCGCGCCGACTGATCCATGTCGCCGTGCAGCGCTTGCACTGAAAAGCCGTGGCGCAGCAGTGAGCGGTGCAGCGTGGCGACGTCGCGTTTGCGGTTGCAAAAGATGATGGCGTTCTTCAAGCCTTCGGCGGAGCGGATCAGGCGGCGCAGCGTGTCGCGCTTCTCGGCGCCGTCGCGGCCGGAGCGGGCCAGGAACTGGGCCGTGGTGGCGACGGTGGTGGCGGGTCTGGAGACTTCGACGCGCACCGGATTGCTGAGGAACTGCTCGGTGATGCGCCGGATTTCCGGCGGCATGGTGGCGGTGAAGAACAGTGTCTGGCGGGTGAATGGCACGAGCTTGCAGATGCGTTCGATGTCGGGGATGAAGCCCATATCGAGCATACGGTCGGCTTCGTCGATGACCAGGAGCTCGACGCCGCTGAGCAGAAGCCGTCCGCGCTCGTTATGGTCGAGCAGGCGGCCGGGCGTCGCGATCAAAACATCGACGCCGCGCATCAGCTTGGCGTCCTGGTCGTCGAACGACACCCCGCCGATGATCAGCGCGACGTTGAGCTTATTGTGGTTGACGCCGTATTTGATGAAACTTTCTTCGACCTGCGCCGCGAGCTCGCGGGTCGGCTCCAGAATCAGCGTGCGCGGCATGCGCGCTCGCGCCCGGCCGGTTTCCAGCATGGTCAGCATCGGCAGCACGAAGGCCGCGGTCTTGCCGGTGCCGGTCTGGGCGATGCCCAACACGTCGCGCCGGGCGAGCACGTGGGGGATGGCCTGTTCTTGGATGGGGGTCGGAGTTTTGTAACCAGTCGCCGCGACGGCAGCGAGTACTTTTTCGGACAAGCCGAGATGGGAAAACGACATAAACCCTCGTATTGGACCGCCTGCGATGGAGGAAAATCGAACTGGGGGTGGGCGCAGGGCGGCCGAATCTGCCTCAGTTGCCGCGAAACATAGGGTCCAATGGCCGAAAGTCAACCTGTAAGGGCCTGCGGCAGCGCGGTAAGTTAAACGGATTGCTTCACTTTTTCACGATGCCGGGGAGGGAGAGCGCCGATGCCGGAGGCTTCGCCTGAAAGTCTACCTACCGTCCTTGTCGCCGGACTGAACTGCTCGGCGCGGCTTTATGCCGACCAAATTCCGGTTCTATGGCAATTCGGCCCGGTCATCGTCGCCGATCATCGCCGTGACGACAGCATGGCCGCGATGGCCCAGCGGGTCCTGGCCGTAGCACCGCCGCGCTTTGCGCTGGTCGGCTTGTCGATGGGCGGCTACGTCGCCTTTGAGATCATGCGCCAGGCGGCGCCGCGTGTGGCGAAGCTCGCGCTGCTCGACACCGGCGCCCGCAGCGAGGCGCCGGAGCGGACCGCGCAGCGCAAACCGCTTATCGCGCTGGCCAAGAGCGGCCGCTTCGCTGAAATCCTGGAGTCGCAATATCCCACCCTGGTGCACCGCAGCCGTCACAACGACGCGGCTCTCAAAGCAGCTGTGCGCGCCATGAACGAGGAGACCGGCGCGGACGCCTATCTGCGCCAGCAGCAGGCGATCATGACGCGCATGGATTCGCGTCCGGGTCTCGGAGCGATCAAATGCCCGACGCTGGTGCTGGTTGGCGACAGCGACGAGGCGACCCCGCCCGACTTGGCGCGGGAAATGGCGGCGGCAATTCCCGGAGCGAAACTCGTCGTCGTCCCGGAGTGCGGGCACTTGTCGACGATCGAGCGGCCGCAAGCGGTGAACGCCGCTTTGGTCGAATGGATGCGGACTTGATACAGCCGTCGTGAGGCGCACGGCCGACGCTTACAAATTCGCCGATAGAGCGCTACTCTGTGCCCTCGGGAGCGAAACCGCCAAGGACACGCCAAGGACACGCCAAGGATAAGCAATGGGAAAGTTCATCATCCAGCCGCACGGGCGGCTGCAGGAATGGATAGCGCACGAGAAGGGCTATTTTCGCGATGAGGGACTTGATTACGAGTTTCGCTACGGCCCGTCATCGCTGAGCCACAAGCAACTCGATGCTTCCGGCAAGGTCCCCGATCTTCTGTCCGGAGCCTTCGAATCCTACAAACAAGGCGGCGGCAATAAAGGCGTCAAATCCGATATTTCCTGCGCCTGTCATTGGACCGTGAACCAGGCGGCGTCGCAGAAAATCGGCACGATGTGGGGCAAATCCTATGTCGCAACGCCGGGCGGCATCATGGTCCCGCCGGAATCGCCCATCGTCAGGCCGGAGGATCTGGCCGGCGTCGAGGTCGCGGTCGGCTATCATTCCGGCAGCCATTTCGCCACCATCCAGTCGCTCGAAGCCTGCATTCCCCGCGAGGAGATCAAGCTCAAATTCGTCGGCTCGATATGGGCCAGAGTCGACGTCGCCGTCGATCGCAATGTCGCCGCGACCAGCGTGTGGGGATTGACCTATCAGGTGCTGGATCAGCTCGGCTTCCGCAAGATCGTCGATACGTCGTTCATGATCGGCTTCATGTTTCCCGCAAATGTCGAAGTGGCCGACGTCGAAAAGTACATGAACGGCCTCAAGCGGGCGCAAATGGATCTCGACTTCGAGCCGGAAAAGTACCGGCACTATTATCGCAACGAGATTCCCGATCGCAACAAGGCAAGCGTGGACGTGCGCCGTTTTTCGACCGGCGAGCGCGTCGTGTTCCTGCCGTATACCGAGGCGGTCTACGGCAAGACGCAAGCGTGGCTGCGCGATCGCGGCCTGTTCGAAGAGCAACCCGAATTGCACTACGGATCGTCGGTCGCGGCATAATCGGTTCGACCGATTGCATAATTGCCGCAGGCCGGGGCACGGCCGGCCCGGCTGTGCTAACGATGAAGCACGCAAGGCATGGAGAAGAAACGATGAGGTCTGCTGATCTTGGCCGTTGGCCGGTTCTGACCGCGTTGCTGCTCGGCGCGGCGGTGGCGCCGGCGAGCGCGCAGAGCGATTATCCGAGCCGGCCGATCCATCTGGTGGTCGGCTTCGGGGCCGGCGGCGGCAACGATATTTTTGCCCGCCTTGTCGCGGACAAGGCCTCGCAACTGCTCGGCCAGACAGTCGTTGTCGAGAACAAGCCGGGAGCGGGCGGCCGGCTGTCCGCGGAATATGTCTCCAACCAGACACCAGACGGCTACACCCTCCTGGTCGGCGCCGCCGGCGCCATGTCGCTTGCGGCGGCGATCTATCCCGACCTCAAATATCATCCCACCAAGACGCTGACCCCGCTCGCCATGATCGCCAACTTTCCGCTGATCCTGGTCGAGGGCGCCGACAATCCGTCGAAGAACGTCAAGGAATTCGTCGCGTGGATGAAAGAGCATCCCGACAAGGCGAATTACGCCAGTTCCTCGCCGGCCTTCACCGTCACCACCGAGCTGTTGAAGCTCAAATCCGGCATGCCCGGCACCATGATCCCGTACAAGAGCAGCAACGAGATGATCTTGAGCGTGATCCAAGGCCAGACGGCGATGACGATTGCCGACGGCCCGCCGACGGTGCCGCAGGTCAAGGCCGGCAAGGTCAAGGCGCTCGCGGTGACCGGCGCGGAACGCTCGAGCGAACTGCCCGATACGCCGAGCATGAGCGAGGCCGGCTTCCCCGCCGTCGACATTCACCTGTGGAGCGGCATTTTCGCACCGATCGCAACGCCGGCCCCGATCGTCGCCAAGCTGGAAAAGGCGCTGGACGAGGCCATTGCCGATCCCGGCGTGGCGGCCAAGCTCAAGGCCATGGCGGTCAATCCCGGCGGCGCCACGCCCCAAGAGTTCGTCAAGATCATCGACAGCGATATCGTCAAATACGGCGCCGTGATCAAAGCCGCGAATTTGAAGTTCGAGGAGTAGCGCCGCAACGATCCTAAAGCTCGCGGCCGATCAGCCGGTCGAGCGAGTAGCGGCCGCCGCCGCGCAGCAGAATCGCGAACGCCACGATGCCCATGAACAGCGCGTATTCCATGCCGCGCTTGCCCCACGACCAGTTCGGGTAGAGCACGGCGAAAGAAATCACCGACATTTCGATGACAATGGCGGCGGCGACAACGCGCGTGAACAAGCCGAGCGCGAGCATCAACCCGCCGAAGAATTCGAGCGCGCCGATGAAATAGGCCCAGGCCAACGGATAGGCCCAGCCGAAATTGACGAAATTCCGCGACGCCGCGACGGCGTCGCCCTGGAACAGTTTGGCGAAGCCGTGCGGCATCAGGATCAGGCCAAGCGCGATCCGGATCAGGGTATAGGCGAAGGGCGCCAAGGTCTCGTAGAGCGGCGCTGCCGCCGGCACCAATAGCGCCTTGCGGTCGACGTCGGTGTCCGATGTGGTCGCCATTGCCAGTCCTTCCGGTCTCGCCGCCGCCGCGCAATGTCGCTTGTCGCGCCGCAGCTTTGCAAGGTCCGAATCTTGCTTGCAAACCACAGCGGTGGCGCCAGATTGAGCCGCAGCCCCGTGGGCTCGCAATGAATTGCGGCACACCGGCGGAAGAGGACAGCCATGAGACTATTTGCAGGCCTATGCCTTGCCAGCGGACTGGTGTCGTGCGTTCCTGCGATGGCCGAGGATATCGATCTATCGGCTTGGACCTGCAAGCAATTCCTGTCGGCGAGCAAAGAGGACGTCGGCGTCATCCTGGCCTGGCTCGACGGCTATTACAAAGAGGAGGACGAGCCACCGGTGATCGACACCGCTGCCCTCGTCGTCAAGGCCAAGAAACTCGGCCAATATTGTGCCGAGCACCCCGACAGCGACCTGATCGGCGCGACCGACAAGCTGTTTCAGAAGGAATGATCTACGGCCGGCGAAGTCGTCGAATGGAGATCATTCCGTCGTTTGGGTCTTGATTATTCAACCCATGCCCTCGTCGAAGCTGATGGCGCCGGCGCCAAAACTGAGTACGTAGAGAAACCCGCCTGTCATCACCAGGTTCTTGTAGAAATGGATCATGTTTTCGGTGTCCCCAGCCGGCAGGTGCACGCCGAAAGCGGTGCCGAGACAGAGCAAGATGAGCACGGCAGCGGCCCACCGCGTCTTGAAGCCGACCAGGATGGCCAAGCCACCGACAAGATGGATCACGATCGAGACCCAAATGGCCACTTGCGGAACCGGCACGTCGAGGCTGGCGAAATACTGCGCCGTAGCGTCCGGATCGCGCAGTTGTAGGATGCCGTCCCATATGAAGAGGCTGCACATCAACAGCCTCGCCAGCGGCAGTAAGTAGGTTTTGCTGTTCTGCATTGTGCGTCTCCGTAACGAAGTCGAGAGCATCGCGGAAAATCGACCTAAACGTCCAACAAATCCTCGCCCGCGAACTCCGCGCGCTCCTGGATGAACTCGAACCGCGATTCCGGCTTGTTGCCCATCAGCCGCTCGACCGACTTGTCGGTGTTCTTGCGGTCGGCCTCCACCACCTTGACCTGAAGCAGCGTGCGCTTGCCCGGGTCCATGGTGGTTTCCTTCAACTGCGCCGCCATCATCTCGCCCAGGCCCTTGAAGCGGCTGACTTCGACCTTGGCGTTGGCGTGGAATTCTTTCTTCAAAATCGCGTCGCGGTGCTTGTCGTCACGGGCGTAAAAATTCTTGCCGCCGTGGCTCAGGCGATAGAGCGGCGGCACCGCGAGATAGAGGTGGCCGTTGTCGATCAGTTTTGGCATCTGCCGGTAGAAGAACGTGATCAGCAGCGAAGCGATATGGGCGCCGTCGACGTCGGCGTCGGTCATGATAATGACGCGGCCGTAGCGCAAATCCTCGTTCTTGTAGTGGATGCCGGTGCCGCAGCCGAGCGCCTGCACCAGGTCGGCGAGCTGCTGGTTTTGCGCCAGCTTGTCCTTGCCGGCCGACGCCACGTTGAGGATTTTTCCGCGTAGCGGCAGGATGGCTTGCGAGCGGCGATCACGCGCCTGCTTGGCCGAGCCGCCGGCACTGTCGCCCTCGACGACAAACAGCTCGGCGCCGTCGGCCGCGCCATTGGTGCAGTCGGCGAGTTTTCCAGGCAGGCGCAGCTTTCGCACCGCGGACTTGCGCGCGATATCCTTTTCCTGGCGGCGGCGGATGCGCTCGTCGGCGCGCTCGACCACGAAGTCGAACAGCTTGTTGGCCTGCGTCGGATTGCCGGCGAGCCAATGATCGAACGGGTCTTTGATCGCCTGCTCGACGATGCGCTGCGCCTCGGCAGTGGCGAGGCGATCCTTGGTCTGGCCCTGGAATTCCGGCTCGCGGATGAACACCGAGAGCATGGCGCCGGCGCCGATCATGACGTCGTCCGAAGTGATGGCGGAGGCGCGCTTGCCCTGGCCGACGCGCTCGGCGTGATCCTTGAGCCCGCGCAGCAAGGCGCTGCGCAAGCCGGATTCGTGGGTGCCGCCGTCGGGCGTCGGGATGGTGTTGCAATAGGAATTGAGGAACGGGTCGGCGTCGGCGGTCCAGGCCACGGCCCATTGCGCAGCGCCGTGGGCGCCGGTCTTGCCCGCGGTGCCGGTGAAGATGTCGGGGTGAACCAGCGTCGCTTCCTTGAGCGTCTCGCCGAGATAATCCTTCAGCCCTTCCTCGAAATGGAACGTCGCCTTCTCAGGTACGTCGGCTGCATCACGCAAAAGCTCCTGGGCGCAGGACCAGCGGATTTTGACGCCGCCGAACAGATAGGCTTTCGAGCGGGTCATCTTGAACACGCGCTCGGCCTGGAACGCGGCCTTCGGCCCAAAAATTTGCGGGTCGGGATGGAAGCGCACGCGGGTGCCGCGCTTGTTCGGGGCGCGGCCGAGCTTTTGCAGCTTGCCTTTCGGCTTGCCGCGCTCGAACGCCATGTGGTGATGCTGCTGCTCGCGCCAGACATCGACCTCCATGCGGTCGGACAGCGCGTTGGCCACCGAGACGCCGACGCCGTGCAAACCGCCGGAGGTCTCGTAGACCTTGGAGTCGAATTTGCCGCCGGCGTGCAGCGTGCACATGATCACTTCGAGCGCCGACTTGTTCTTGAATTTGGGATGCGGGTCGACCGGAATGCCACGGCCATTGTCGGTGACGGTGATGAAGCCGCCGACCTCCATCTCGACTTCGATCCAGTCGGCGTGGCCGGCCAGCGCCTCGTCCATGGCGTTGTCGATCACTTCGGCAAACAGGTGGTGCAGCGCCTTCTCGTCGGTGCCGCCGATATACATGCCCGGCCGCCGTCGCACCGGCTCGAGCCCTTCCAAAACCTCGATGTGTTTGGCCGTGTAGCCGGACTCGCCCGCGCTGCGTGCTGATGCGACGCTTGAGCGGCGTGCCGCGCCGCGCCGGCTCTCCGCGGCGCTGGCGAAAAGATCCGGCGTTTTCGACGATTTGGACGTTTTCGCTGCTTTTCCCACGGCTTATCCCATCTGGCGACGCGATTGCCGGCGCGCAACAGGCGGCGACGAATCAGCCCTCGACTATGCCATTTGGCAGGCTTGGCATGAACGGGCGGCCGACATTGACGCTACGCGGCCGCCGGCCTATATGGCCGCGCATGGAAAGCGTTTTTGTGACCAACGCCATTACCAAGCGCCGCCGTCGTCGCTGCCGCGATACGGTACGAGCGCGCGTTTACGCCTAGCGCCATTCGTGCCGCCGGCTCCGCGGCACTCCGACCTGATATCCTGCCCCGCGGATTCGGCCTGAGACCTCTCAAGCCAATGGGTTGAATCATGCCTGCGACTGCCAAGACGGCGAAAAAAGCCAAGATCGGCGTGCTCGGCGCCTCCGGTTACACCGGCGCGGAATTGGTGCGGCTTCTGCTGCGCCATCCGCGGGTCGAGATCGTGCTGCTCACCGCCGACCGCCGCGCCGGCAAGACCATGGCCGACGTGTTTCCGCAGTTCGCGCCATATGATCTGCCGGCGCTCACCGCGATCGATGGCGCCGACTGGACAGCGGCCGGGCTCGATCTGGCGTTCTGCGGGCTGCCCCACGGCACGACGCAGAAGGTCATTGCGGAATTGCTGAAAACCGCGCCGCGCACCAAAGTGGTCGATCTCTCGGCCGATTTCCGTCTCGCCGATCCGGCTGCCTATGCGCACTGGTACGGTCACGCCCACGCCGCGCCGGCCTTGCAAAAGGAGGCTGTCTACGGCCTGACCGAAATCTATCGGCCGCAGATCAAGACGGCGCGGCTGGTTGCCAATCCCGGCTGCTACACCACCTGCGCCGAGCTTGCGCTCATTCCGCTATTGAAGGCCAGGGCGATCGACCCCGACGAGATCGTCATCGACGCCAAATCGGGCATGACTGGCGCGGGCAGGGCCGCCAAGGAGGAGATGCTGTTCTCCGAAGTTTCCGAAGGCATTCATGCCTACGGCGTCGGCCACCATCGCCACATGGCTGAGCTCGACCAGGAGTTTTCCCGCGCCGCCGGGCGCGACGTGATCGTGACCTTCACGCCGCATCTGGTGCCGATGAATAGAGGCATTCTTTCAACGATTTATGTGAGGGGTCTTAAAGCTTCGCCGCAGGATCTGCATGCGCTGGTGTCAAAGGCCTACGCGAAGGAGCCCTTCGTCCACGTGCTGCCGTTCGGCAAGATGCCGCAGACCCGGCACGTGCGTGGCTCCAACATGACCTTCATTGGCGTCGCTGCCGACCGCATTGCCGGCCGCGCCATCATCGGCGCGGCACTCGACAACCTGACCAAGGGCGCCTCGGGCCAGGCGGTGCAGAACATGAACCTGATGCTCGGCTTTCCGGAAACGATGGGGCTCGAACAGATCGCGCTGTTCCCTTGAGTTCGCCCTAAGCGAGTTTGAACAGCGCCAGCACCAGCATGACCTGCGCGACGAAACCGCCGGTAAAGGCGAGCGTGCGCACCACCGGGATGCCGAGCGTATAGACGACCGCGTGCACCAGCCGCGACCAGAAATAAAGCTGGCAGGCAAACGTCGTCGTCGGCGTTGCCAGGTTCACGTTGAGATCCTGGGCCGCCAGAACCAGCGGCGCGAAGATGACGAGATTCTCCACCGCGTTGACGTGCGCCGCCATCAGACGTTGCGCCCAGGGCGATTGCGGCTGGTCGTTCGGGCCCGGGTTGGCCATTGCGCCCATCATCCCGCGCACCATCATGCGATCGAGAATGTACGGGACCCACATCAAGCCGGTCATCGCCGTGGTCATGACCAGCCAAAACAGCTCATGAGACATGTCGTCCTCCCCAGCGCGGTTGCGTCCTCGGGCGGAACTTTCGCAGCTAACGGGCGGGCGGGGAAGGTGTGAATTTGCCGGCGGTGGAAACCTTCAGTCGCGAACTCTCACGTAGCTTCCCGGCGCGTCTTCGATCGCTTTCAACGCGCCCTCGCCGGGGATGCGCGCGGGCACTTCGGTCGGCCCTTGGCGCGTGAGCCAAACCAGCCAGTCCGGCCACCATGAGCCGGGATATTCCTTGGCCTTGGCCAGCCAGCCGTCGAGGTCGGCGTTGCGGGGCCGCTGGCCGGTCCAATACTGGTATTTGTTCTTGGCCGGCGGGTTGACCACGCCGGCGATGTGGCCGGAGCCGGCCATCACGAAGCGCACCGGGCCACCGAAGAATTTGCAGCCGAGCAGCACCGATTTCGGCGGCGCGATGTGGTCTTCGCGGGTCGCCAGATTGTAGATCGGCACGGTGACCGACTTCAAATTGATCGGCGCGCCGTCGATCAGCATCTGGCCTTTGGCAAGCTTGTTGTCGAGATAGCAGTTGCGCATATAGAACGAGTGATTGGCCGCCGGCATGCGGGTGGCGTCGGAATTCCAGTACAACAGGTCGAACGGAAACGGCGCCTTGCCCTTCAAGTAATTGTTGATCACATACGGCCAAATCAGATCGTTCGAGCGCAGCATGTTGAAGACATTGGCCATGGTCTTGCCTTCGAGGTAGCCGCGCTCTGCCATTTGGCGCTCGAGCGCCGAAATCTGCTCCTCGTCGACGAAAACCTTCAAGTCGCCGGCATGGGTGAAATCGACCTGGGAGGCGAACAACGTCGCCGAGGCGACCCGTTCGTCGTGCCTGGCCGCCATGGTCGCGAGCGTAATCGCCAACAGCGTGCCGCCGACGCAATAACCGATGGTGTGGACCTTGTCCTCGCCGATGGCGAGCTTGATGGCATCGAGCGCGGCAAGCGGCCCTTGATGGACGTAGTCCTCAAAACTCTTCTTGGCGAGATGGGCATCGGGATTGACCCAGGAGATGCAGAACACGGTAATGCCCTGATCGACGCACCATTTGATGAAGGATTTTTCCGGCGTCAGGTCGAGCACGTAGAATTTGTTGATCCAGGGCGGCACGATCAGAAGCGGCCGCTTGAGCACCATCGGCGTCGAAGGCGCGTATTGGATGAGCTGCATCAACTCGTTCTGGAAAATGACCTTGCCGGGCGTGGTGGCAAGATTGCGCCCGACCTCGAACATCGAGGCGTCGGACTGGCGGATTTTCAAATCCCCGCCGCCGGTCTCGATGTCCTCGGCCAGCATGTGCATGCCGCGGACCAGGTTGTCGGCATTGCTCACAACCGTCTCGCGCAGCAATTCTGGATTGGTCAGCACGAAGTTCGACGGCGACACCGCATTGGTGATCTGCCGCACATAGAACTCGGCTTTCTGCCTGGTGTGCGGATCGAGGCCGGCGGCATCGCTGACCAGCTGCTTGGCCCAGCGCGCGCTGAGCAGATAAGCCTGCTTGAGGAAATCGTAATACTGGTTCGACGACCATTCCGGATCGCTAAAGCGCTTGTCGCCGGCTTCCGGCGTGACGACCGGGGCGATTTCCTGGCCGGCGAGGCGCTTTGCCGCCGAAGCCCACAGATCGAGATAGGCTTTGCCCAGGCGGTTCTGCACTTCCAGCGCGCGCTGCGGCTCTTCCAGCCAATATTCCGCGACCTGGCCCAGGGTTTTGACGACTTCGCCGACTTCCTCGGCGAGTTCGTTGCTCTTACGGCCTTCCTCGCGCGGCTTGAGATAGGCCGCCAGCGCCCGTCCGCCTTCCTCGATGAGCCGCGCCAGGTTGCGCGAAAACTCCTCGACGTCGACGCCGCCGACCTTCATCGGTTCCTGGGATGGAGCCCGCAAAAGACGTTCCTCACTACTGGCCAACTATTGGCCCCAAGGTCTGCAACGCGGCCTCTTGGGGCAGACATATTTACGCAGACATGGCCTGCACCAGTCGGCCACGCAAGGCATCTTTACGGCGGTCCGTGGCGGCCCTTAGCCCTTTAAGGCCCGCCGCATGGCGCCTGCAGTCCTTGTTTCGACATATTACCACGCTATTCGAGACCTTGGATGACGTCTCAGGGGATCTTCATAACTTATTGAGATTCTAAATATTGGTGAGAGAAGGGACCGCGCCGGCCGGCTTGGGGGATAAGCCATGGCGGGGTCATGGATGCGACTGGGGGAATGAGCTTGTGCAACCGTCGGACAGCGCGTGTCGTCGCGGGCCTGGCGCTCGGCGCCGCGATCGCAGCACTCCTTGCTGCCTGCTCGCCGGGTGCCGACTATCCGTCAATCCTCGATAAGCCGGCGCCGCGCGCCGATCAGACGATGAATCCGGATCAAGTCAAACAGGCCACCGACGCCCTGATCTCCGACCGCAACCGCTTGAGTTCCGATGCCCAAGCCGGCCAGCAAGCCGCCCAGCAACAGGCCAGCGCGCCGGCCGCCACGGGCAACACGCGGCCCGCTGGCCCTGCGCCAAAGCCGTGATAAAAGTCGGCCCATAGGATATTGTCGAAGTTCTGGAAACGCTATCGAGACCGCCGCGCCCCGGGGCACCCATGGAAGAGTTTTATCGCATTCGTCGCCTTCCGCCTTACGTATTCGAGACGGTCAACCGCGCCAAGGCCGTGGCCCGCAACGGCGGCGCCGACATCATCGATCTCGGCATGGGCAATCCCGACCTGCCGACGCCGGCGCATGTGGTCGAAAAGCTCAAAGAGACCATCGGTAAGCCGCGCACCGACCGCTATTCGTCGTCCAAGGGCATTCCCGGGCTGCGCCGCGCCCAGGCCGCCTATTACGCGCGCCGCTTCGGCGTGAAGCTCAATCCGGAAACCCAGATCGTCACCACGCTCGGCTCCAAGGAAGGTTTTGCCAACGTCGCTCAGGCGATCACGGCGCCGGGCGACGTCATCATCGTGCCGAACCCGACCTATCCGATCCACGTTTTCGGCTTCCTGATGGCGGGTGGCGCCATCCGCTCGGTGCCGGTGGCGACCGATGCCGGCTTCTTCGGCGCGCTCGAGCGCGCCGTGCTGCATTCCATTCCGAAGCCGATCGCGGTCGTGGTCTGCTATCCGTCGAATCCGACCGCCTGCATTGCCGATCTCGATTTCTACCGCGACCTCGTCGCGTTCGCGAAGAAGCACAGTCTCCTGGTGCTGTCGGACCTGGCCTATGCCGAGGTCTATTTCGACAACAATCCGCCGCCGTCGCTGTTGCAGGTGCCGGGCGCCATGGATGTCGCGGTCGAATTCACCTCGATGTCCAAAACCTATTCGATGCCCGGCTGGCGCATCGGCTTTGCGGTCGGCAACGAGCGCCTGATCGCGGCGCTGTCGCGGGTGAAATCCTATCTCGACTACGGCGCGTTCACGCCGATCCAGGTGGCGGCGACCGCGGCGCTCAACGGCCCCGACGATTGCATCAATGAGATGCGCGCGATCTACCGGCGACGGCGCGAGGCGCTGGTGGATTCGTTCGGCCGCGCCGGCTGGCCGGTGCCGCCGCCGGCGGCCTCGATGTTCGCCTGGGCGCCGATCCCGGAGCCGTTCCGGCCGCTCGGCAGCGTCGAATTCTCGACGCTTCTCGTCGAAAAAGCCGGCGTTGCGGTGTCGCCCGGCGCGGGTTTTGGCGAATACGGCGAGGGCCATGTGCGCATCGCGCTGGTCGAGAACGAGCAACGCATCCGCCAGGCGGCGCGCAATATCCGCCGCTTCCTGGAAACCGGCCCGGCGCAATTGCACAATGTGGTGCCGCTCGCCAAGCGTGGCTGACCCCGCCGGTTCCGATTGCTAGCGTGGCGTTGCGCCTTCGGTCCCGCGGATCGCGGCGAAGGCGTGGCCAAGCCGGCGGAAGGACGGGCGATGTTCGAGGTCACCAATCAGCCGCCGCCGCTCGATCCCTATAATCTGTTGACCAGCGATGCCGCGCTTGCCGAAGCCGTCGGCCGCGAAGGCGCGGCCTGGGCGCTGCCGCAGCTGACCGCGCTCGGCGCCACGCTTGGCGCGTCAAAGACGGTGGCGCTCGGATTTGCCGCCAACAAATATCCGCCGGAGCTGCACGCTTTCGACCGCTTCGGCCATCGCATCGACGAGGTCACCTATCATCCGGCCTGGCACGCATTGATGAAAATGGCCGTCGGGGCAGGCTTGCACAGCAGTCCATGGGCGGCGCCGCGGCCGGGCGCGCATGTGGCGCGCGCCGCTGGCACCTATATGCTCACGCAGATCGAGAGCGGCGTTTATTGCCCGATCGCCATGACCTACGGCTGCGTGCCGACGCTGCGGCGCAATGCGGCGGTGGCGCGAGACTGGCTGCCGCGGGTGTTCGGCACCGCGTACGATCCGCGCTCCGTGCCGGCGGCGCAGAAAACCACGAATCTCATCGGCATGGCGATGACCGAGAACCAAGGCGGCTCGGATCTGCGCACCAACGTCACCCGTGCCGAAGCGCTATCGAGCGACGGCGAGCGCCGCGCCTTCCTGCTCAGCGGGCATAAATGGTTCATGTCGGCGCCGATGTGCGACGCGTTTGTGGTGCTGGCGCAGGCCGGACGCGGGCCGAGCTGCTTCCTGATGCCGCGCTTCAAGCCGGACGGCGAGCGCAATGCCATCCAGATCAACCGGGTCAAGGATAAGCTCGGCAACCGCTCCAACGCTTCGAGCGAGGTCGAATTCTTTGCCGCCTATGCCGAGCTGATCGGCGAGGAGGGTCGCGGCATCCCGACCATCATCGAAATGAGCAATTATACCCGTCTCGACTGCGCCATCGGCTCGTCGGGACTGATGCGCCAGGCGGTGGCGCAGGCGATCCATCATGCCCGCCATCGCACCGCGTTCCAGAAGAAGCTCGTCGAGCAGCCGCTGATGACGAACGTGCTCGCCGATGTCGCGCTCGAAGCTGAGGCCGCCATCGCGCTGACGTTCCGGCTGGCGCGGACCTATGACGAGACCGATGCGTCGGCGCTGGCGTTCCGTCGCGTCGTGACGCCGGCGGCAAAATTCTGGATATGCAAGCGGGCGACGGCGCTCGTGGGGGAGGCGATGGAGGTGCTCGGCGGCAGCGGTTACGTCGAGGACAGCGTGCTGCCGCGGATTTACCGCGAGACGCCGGTCAATTCGATCTGGGAAGGCTCCGGCAACGTGATGTGCCTCGACGTGCTGCGCGCGCTCGGTCGCGAGCCGCAGGCTGCGGAAATGCTGCTCGCCGAGATCGGGGAGGCCGCCGCGGCCGACCGCCGGCTCGCGGCCTTCGCTGCGGCGCTCGCGGCGCGCTTGACCAAACTGGCTTTCGCTGAAGAGGCGCAGGCGCGCGCTTTGACCCGCGACCTGGTGCTGGCGTTGCAGGGCGCGCTCCTGGTCCGTCACGGCCCGCCGGCATTGGCGGACGCATTCTGCGTTGCGCGGCTCGGCGAGGAACGCGGCGGCGCCTTCGGGGTATTGCCGCACGATGTCGATGCCGGCGCGATTGTCGCGCGCGCCGCGCCGATGCTGCATTAGGGTCTTGCTGCACCAAGGTCTTGACGGTCGATTCTAGCCGCTTCGCCGCGGGGCGGCAGCCGCAGGCTGTTCGGCCGGCCGTCCAGGGCGACTGAGCCATGGAAAAAGCCGTAGAACCGGCGCGGAAGATCGATTACAGGTCAGCGATCCGCCGCGGAGCCTCCGTCCGGAGTTTTCGCCGATCAGGCCTTTGAAGCAGGACCCATGACCGCGCCGCTGAAAGTCGGTCTTGCCGGATTGGGCACCGTCGGCTCCGCCGTGGTCGAGCTTTTGCAACACGGCCGCGACAAGCTCATAGCGCGCTGCGGCCGGCCGATCGAAATCGTCGCCATCAGCGCGCGCTCGCGCAGCAAGAAGCGCGCAATCGATCTGAAGAAATTCCGCTGGGTCGCCGATCCGGTGGCGCTGGCGCAGGATCCGTCGATCGACGTGTTTGTCGAACTGATGGGCGGGGCCGGCGATCCCGCCAGGCGGGCGGTGGAAAGCGCACTCGCTGCCGGCAAGCCGGTGGTGACCGCCAACAAGGCGCTGTTGGCGCGCCACGGCCAGAAGCTCGCGGCGCTCGCCGAACGTCGTCAGGTCGCGCTCAATTTCGAGGCTTCGGTCTGCGCCGGCATTCCGGTCGTCAAGACCTTGCGCGAAGGACTCGGCGGCAATTCCTTCACCCGCATCTACGGCATCCTCAACGGCACTTGCAATTACATTCTCTCGCGCATGGAGCAGGACCGGCTCGCCTTCGACGATTGCCTGCGCGACGCGCAGCGGCTCGGCTATGCCGAAGCCGATCCGACCTTCGACGTCGAAGGTCACGACACCGCGCAAAAGCTTTCGATCCTGGCGAGCCTCGCCATCGGCACAAAGCTCGATCCCAAGGCGATCTATGTCGAGGGCATCTCGTCGATCACGCTGGCCGACCTCGATGCGGCCGATCAACTGGGCTATCGCGTAAAGCTGCTTGGCGTCGCGGTGAAGACAGGGGAGGGCATCGAGCAGCGCGTGCACCCGACCATGGTGCCGAAGGATTCCGCCATCGCGCAGGTCATGGGCGTGACCAATGCGGTCACGGTCGATGCCGAAGGCCTTGCGCCGATCACGCTGGTCGGCCCCGGCGCCGGCGGCATGGCGACGGCTTCCGCCGTGGTGTCCGATCTTGCCGATATCGCCTGTGGGGTGCGCACGCCGCCGTTCGGCCGTCCGGCCGCGCGCATGACGGCGGTGCGCAAGGCGCCGATGCAGCATCACGAAGGCGGCTATTACATCCGGCTCTTGGCGCGGGACCGGCCGGGCTCGGCCGCCACCATTGCGCGGCGGCTCGCGCAACAGAACATATCGCTGGAATCCATCGTCCAGCGTCACGGCAGCGCGGAGCGCGAGGCCGCCCGGCCTGGCCGTTCCGGCGAGCCGGTGCCGGTGATCATGATCACCTATGCGACCAGCGAGGATGCGGTACGCAAGGCCCTCGTCGCCGTGCGCCGCGACCGTGTAATCTCGGGCCGGCCGCAGGTCATTCGAATCGAGAAGAACTAGAGCATGATCCGGAAAAAGCCTGTCCTCGGACTTGATCCGAGGACGGATCATCGGTTTTCGGACAAGATCATGCTCAACTGGGCGGGGAAACGACGATGGCGACGATGACTGTTCCGGCAAGTCCGGCGCTGGAGCGCGTGCTCTCCATCGAGATCGCGCGCGTCACCGAACGCGCAGCCGTCGCCGCCGCGCGCTTGCGCGGGCGCGGCGCGGAAAAGAAGTCCGACCAGGCCGCGGTCGACGCCATGCGGCGCGAGCTTGGCAAGCTGCCGATCGACGGCACCGTGGTGATCGGCGAGGGCGAGATGGACGAGGCGCCGATGCTGTTCATCGGCGAAAAGGTCGGCACCATGGCGGGGCCGAAGGTCGACATCGCCGTCGATCCGCTGGAAGGCACGACCTTGTGCGCCAAGAACATGCCCGGCGCCATCGCCACCCTGGCCATGGCCGATCACGGCGCCATGCTGCACGCGCCCGACATCTACATGGACAAGATCGGCATCGGCCCCGGCTATCCGAAGAACGTCGTCGATCTCGACGCGCCGGCCGACGAGAACATTTTGGCGCTCGCCAAGGCCAGGGGCGTCAAACCGGACGCCATCACCGCCATGATCCTCGACCGGCCGCGCCATGCCGATATTATCGCTGCGGTGCGCAGGACCGGCGCGGCGGTAAGCCTGATCACCGACGGCGACGTCGCCGGCGTCATCCATACCGCCGAGCCGGACAAGACCGGCATCGACATCTATCTCGGCATCGGCGGCGCGCCCGAGGGCGTGCTGGCGGCCGCGGCGCTGCGCTGCATCGGCGGCCAGATGCAGTGCCGCCTGGTCATCGACACCGACGAGAAGCGCGAGCGCGCCGCCAAGATGGGCATCAAGGACCCGCGCAAGAAATATCAGATCGAGGACATGGTGCGCGGCGACTGCCTGTTCGCGGCCACCGGCGTCACCGACGGCCGCATGTTGCGCGGCGTCAGATTCGGCCACGGCGTCATCGAGACCGAGACGGTGGTGATGCGCTCAGCAAGCGGCACCGTGCGGCGTATAGTGGCCGAGCACCGGAAGCTCGATAAGTTCGAGTAGAGTTGAGTACCGAGCAATCCTTGCATCGATTGTGATTATGGATTCCGGGCTCGCGCCGAGCGCGCGCCCCGGAATGACAACGAATGGCGGAGAATCGCCTCTTCCTCGGCGTCGAGAATTCGGCGACTGGACGCGCGTGGCGCGACCGGCTCGACGAGCGCGGCGCGTCGCGGGCGCTGGCGATCGCGCAGTGCCATGAGCTGCCCGAATTGCTGGCGCGCATTCTCGCCGGCCGCAATGTCGAGGCCGACGCGGTCGATACCTTTCTCGATCCGACCATCAAGCGCTCGATGCCCGATCCCAATGTGCTCACCGCCATGCCGGAGGCAGCCGGGCGCATCGCCGACGCTGTCACGCGCGGCGAGAGCATCGCGATCTTCGGCGACTACGATGTCGATGGCGCAACATCCGCCGCCGTGCTGGCGCGCTTCCTGCGGCATGGCGGCGTCGAGCCGATCGTCCATATTCCCGACCGGCTGTTCGAAGGCTACGGCCCCAATGTCGAGGCGGTGCGGGCGCTGGCCGCACGCGGCGCGACGCTGTTGGTAACCGTCGATTGCGGCACCACCAGCATCGAGCCGTTGAGCGAAGCGAAGGCGCTCGGCATGGATGTCGTCATCATCGATCATCATCAGGCCGACGAGGCGCTGCCGCCGGCACTCGCGATCGTCAATCCGAACCGGCGCGACGATCTCTCCGGGCTCGGCTATCTCGCCGCGGTTGGGCTGGTGTTCATGACCGTGGTGGCGGTCAATCGCGAATTGCGCGCCCGCGGGTTTTGGACCGAGGCGCGGCCCGAGCCCGATCTGCTGGCTTATCTCGATGACGTTGCGCTCGGCACCGTCGCCGACGTGGTGCCGCTGATCGGGCTCAATCGCGCCTTCGTCGCCAAGGGATTGCTGGTGCTGCGCCGGCGCGAGCAGGCGGGACTGGTGAGTCTCATGGACGTGGCGCGGCTGTCCGGGCCGCCGGAAGCCTGGCATCTCGGCTTTCTGCTCGGGCCGCGCATCAATGCCGGCGGCCGCATCGGCCGGGCCGATCTCGGCGTGCGGCTCTTGCTGGAAAGCGATCCGATCGAAGCGGCGAGGATCGCCGCGGAGCTTGATCGACTGAACCGCGAGCGGCAAGCGATCGAGCAGGAGACTTTGGCGCAGGCCGAAGCCGAGGCGATGGCCGCGCTCGGCATCGAGGAGACAGGCGCCGTGGTGATCACCGCCGCGGAAGGCTGGCATCCCGGCGTCGTCGGCCTCGTCGCCGCGCGACTGAAGGAGAAGTTCGGCCGGCCTGCGTTTGCCATTGCGCTCGAGCCTGGCGGCATCGGTACCGGCTCGGGCCGCTCCATCGCCGGTGTCGATATCGGCCGCGCGGTGCGCCGCGCCGTCGCCGAAGGTTTGTTGGTCAAAGGCGGCGGCCACGCCATGGCGGCGGGCGTGACTTTGCGCAAGGGTGGGTTGGCGCAATTGCGCGCGTTCCTTGAAGCCGCGCTGAGCGCCGATGTCACAACGGCGCGCCGCGCAAGCGGCCTGATGATCGATGGCGCGGTGAGCGCAGCCGGCGCCAATCTCGAACTCGTCGCCATGATCGAGCGTGCCGGCCCGTTTGGTTCCGGCAATCCCGAGCCGGTCATCGCGCTGCCGGCGCACTCCGTGACCTATGCCGAGGAGGTCGGGCAAGCCCATATGCGGGTGCGGCTCAAATCCGCCGACGGCGCATCCGTCAACGCCATTGCGTTCCGCGCCGCCGGTCAAAAACTCGGCACCGCGCTGCTCAACAGCCGCGGCCGGCAGGTCCATGCCGCCGGCTCCTTCGCGATCGACCGCTACCAGGGCGAAGAGCGCGTGCAATTCCGGCTTACAGATATCGCGCCGGCGGAGCCTTTTGCGGGGCGGTAGGCGGTGTGCTAAGGGCCTGCCGCCAAGGAGTACCGAAAAATGTCCTCACTGACCCGCCGCAGCGCGTTGCTGCTCGGCGCCGGAATGACGCTCACGCTCGTCGCCGTCGACAACAGCATGGCGACGCCTGCGGAAGCGGACGCCGAGATCGCCAAATTCACCGGCGGCAAGGCGGCCGAGAGCGGCAAGATCGCCATCGATCTTCCCGAGATCGCCGAGAACGGCAACACCGTGCCGCTCGCCATCAAGGTCGACAGCCCGATGACGACGGACGATTACGTCAGCGAGATCCGCGTCATCGGCGATGCCAATCCCAATCCGGGCATCGTCAGATTTCATCTGACGCCGATGTCCGGCCGCGCCGAAGCCGCAACCCGCATCCGCCTCGGCGGCACCGGAACCGTCACCGTGCTGGCCAAGACCTCGACCGGCAAGCTTTATGCTGAGCGCAAGGTGGTCAAGGTCACGGTCGGCGGCTGCGGCGGCTGAAACAACAAAACAAAACCGGGCAAACATCATGGCCGAGAAACCGCGCCTGCGCGTTCCGAGCGAAGCCAAGAAGGGCGACATCATCCAGATCAAGACGCTGATGTCGCATGTCATGGAGACCGGATTCCGCAAGGACGAAGCCGGCAAGCCGATCCCGCGCGAGATCATCAATTCGTTCGTCTGCACCTTCAACGGCCACGAAGTGTTCCGCGCCGATCTCGAGCCGGCGATTTCCGCCAATCCGTATTTCGAGTTCACGGTGAAAGTAGAAGACAGCGGCACCTTCGCCTTCGCCTGGGTCGACGACAACGGCACCGTGACTACGGCGGAGCAGGGCATCACCGTTTCGTAGATCACATTCGGCAGGGATTTTCCATGGCCAAGCTCAATCTCTCGGTCGCGGTCGGCGACTACGACCGCACCCGCGCCCTGATCGACGGCGCGGTGCAGATCGACGGCGTCGATCCGGTCTATATGCAACTCGTGCCGGAGGAGATTTTCTTCCGCGCTTTCCGCGCCGCCGAGTTCGACATCTGCGAGCTATCGATGTCGAGCTACACGGTGAAGACGGCGCAGGGCAATTGTCCCTATGTCGCGGTGCCGGCCTTCGTGTCGCGCGCATTCCGCCACACCTCGGTCTATGTCCGCACCGACCGGGTGAAAAAGCCGCAAGACCTCAAGGGCCGCAAGGTCGGCGTCCCGGAATATCAGCTCACCGCCAACGTCTGGGCGCGCGCTTTCCTCGAAGACGATTATGGCGTCAAGCGCTCGGATATCCATTGGATCCGCGGCGGCATCGAGCACGCCGGCCGGCCGGAAAAGATCACGGTAAAACTGCCGCCCGGGGTGCGGCTCGACAATGCGCCCGAGGGCAAGACCATCTCGGCGCTGCTGGAGTCAGGCGACATCGACGGCTTCATCGCGCCGCGGCCGCCGACGCTCCTCGAAGGCGGCCATCCGCATATCGGCTGGCTGTTCCCCGATCCGGTCGCGGTGGCGAAGGACTATTTCAAGCGCACCGGCTTTTTCCCGATCATGCACGTGGTCGGGGTGCGCCGCGAACTGGCCGAGCGCCATCCCTGGCTGCCTGGCGCGGTGCTGAAAGCCTTCGAGCAGTCGAAGCAGGCGGGAGTGGCGAAACTGTCCGACACCTCGGCGACCAAGGTGACGCTGCCGTTCGTCGAGGAGCGCCTCGCCGAAGCGCGCGCCCTGATGGGCCAGGATTTCTGGTCATACGGCGTCGAGCCGAACCGCAAGGTGCTCGATTATTTTCTGGCGCAGCACCATGCCGAAGGCTTGTCGGAACGCCGAGTCTCCGTCGACGAGCTGTTTCACCCGGCGACGTATGAGACGTTCAAGCTGTGACATTTTTCCTCCCCCGCTTGCGGGGGAGGGTAGGGAGGGGGCATGCGGCCGCGCCGCTTGCCCAGGTGTCCAAGACTTACCCCCTCCGGCGTCGCTTCGCTCGCCTCTGCCCCGCAAGCGGGGGAGGAAATTTAAATCCGATCCGGGAACTTGACGATAAAATTGTCGTGGTTCGGCATTTTCACCTGCGGCAAGGTCTGCGCGTTCATCGCCTGGTCTTGCGGGATCAGGTTGTTGGCCGCGAGCAGATAAGCGCAGATCGCGTAGACCTCGTTATCGGTCAGCGTATGCGGCGTCGGCCACGGCATGGCGCGGCGGATATAGTCGAACAGCGTGGTCGGATAGGCCCAGAAATTGGCGATCGTCTTGTTCGAGGTGATGCCGTCGGCGGTGAGCGGGGGATTGCCGACCAGTATATTGCTCGGGCCGCCCTTGCCGTTATCGCCGTGGCATTGGTTGCAGCCCTTGTCGACATAGAGCTTGGCGCCT
>Ga0307476_10000655_pt1 | contig 25102 bp, 21 predicted proteins | sample atmos_gasesECM2C_2_FD_203314 | JGI IMG/M metagenome (GOLD analysis project Ga0307476, IMG submission 203314) | Hardwood forest soil microbial communities from Morgan-Monroe State Forest, Indiana, United States - atmos_gasesECM2C_05 | ecosystem: Environmental > Terrestrial > Soil > Temperate...
AATTCCTTGCAACGGGATTTTGTCAGGGAAATCACGATTTCAAGCTTCAAGGAAATAATTCTGGAGCGAGAAACCGCATGGCCGCAAGGACTTTTCAACAAATTCCCTAAGCAAACTATTAGGGAATTTTTCTCGAATAACACAGAATTCTCCGCGGATAACAGGGGTCTTTCACGCCGCGAAAGGGTAGTCCCATTGCGCAACAGCGACGCCGCAACGCAGACGGGCTACAAAACAATGATCTCCCGCGTGTTTAGGCAAATTTAGGACCATATCAGCCAACTGTTCGGGCTGCTGATCTGGCGTCTTCAAATGGACCTCCGGCGAGCCCCGCGCTTTATAAGGCGCGTCGATGCCCGCGAGATTCTTGATCTTGTCTAATGTCGCTTTGGCGTACAGTCCCTTGGATCGCGCCGCTCGCACTCCTCGATCGGCGCATCTACAAAGACCTCAATAAATTCTCTATCGCCCATGCGATCGCGCGCCATATCCCGCTCGGCCTTGTAGGGAGATGACAACCAGGACTGGGGAATGTGATCGGCGAGTGCGACTGAGCTCGACAGCTCAGAACCTCGCTGCCAGTTCGCTCAAGCGGCGATGCGCGATCTCCCTCGCCGCTCGTATCGGCTCGGCCGGACCCGTTGTCGGCCCGATCGGTACGAACTGCACGTTGCTCACGCCGATGAAGCGCAAGGCTTCCCGCAAATAGGGCGTCGCCATGTCGATACGGCCGCGATTCATGCCGGTGATGAAGTCGCCGCCGCTGGCGACAATCACGATCGTCGGCCGGTCCTTGAGTAACGGCTGATAGCCGGTCAACGGATCGAAGCGAAACGTCAGTCCCGGCTGCACGATGACGTCGAACCACTGCTTCAGCTTGTATGGAATGCTGAAGTTCCACATTGGCGTCGAGATCAATACGCGATCGGCCAGCGTCAGCCGGATTGCGATGCGTTCGGCCTCCGCAAAGGCATCGCGCTGCGAATCCGTAAAGGCTCGCCCGTTGATGCGGGCATATTTTGCCTCCAGCACATCACCTTTGAACTCCGGCAAATGGTTCTGCCAGAGATCCATCACGTCGATGTCCCAATCGGGCCGTGTTTTGCGAAACCCTTCGAGAAACACCCGTGCGCCGGCGGCGGATTCCGAATCCGCGCGCGGGGAGCAGTTCAGATGAAAGAGCTTGGGCATGGCCGAGGCCTGCTAGCCGAGCGCCTTCATGACGGCGTCGGCATTGGTCACGACAGAAACATTTTGCAGCGCGAAGTTAATTGAGGCGTGGTGCCAATCGGCGTTCATGGTGGAGCAGCAATCTTCCGGCACGATCATGAAATAGCCCTTGTCCGCACCGGTGCGAGCGGTGTGCTCGACCGACATGTTGGTCCAGGCCCCGGTATTGATGATCATGTCGCGCCCTGTCGCCCTCAGAATAGTTTCAAGGCGTGTGCCCTCCCAGGCGCTCATTCGCATCTTCTCGACAACAAAGTCGCCGGGCTGAGCTTCGAGACCCGGCACCGGCGCCGCGCCCCAGCTGCCGCGCACCATCGCCTTGGTGTCAACCAGTCCTTCGAACAGCGGCGCGTTGAGCGTAACGCCCGGCGCGCCGGGCTCCACGATGAACCAGACATGAATGATGACGACGCCCCGTGCGCGCGCGGCGGCGGCGAGGCGCCGCACATTCTCGATGACCCGCTGCTGTTTGGCATGGGCCGGCGCGCCGGACTCTGCGAAGGCGCCACCGTCCATGATGACATCGTTCTGCAGGTCCTGGATAATCATGGCGCAGCGGTGCGGGTCGATCTGCATGTCCAGACCAGACAGCATGGGCGCCGCTGTTGAAGACGCCGACGCCGCGGTTGACGCACCGGCCGCCGGCCGCCCGTGCATATAGGGCTCGTGACGCGGACCGACCTTGGTCGGTATCGCGTACACCGAGTGGGTCGCGGTGAGATAGAGTATGCGGAAGTCGGGCCCGCCCCACGCGAGATTCGCGACCAGCTCGGGTACGCGTACCCTCCCGAGCAATTCGCCTGCAGGCGAATAGACCCAAACGCCCCCCGGCGCGGTCACCCAGATGTTGCCGCGCTGGTCGCATTTCATGCCGTCAGGCACGCCGGCCTCGAGCTCGGAGCGGATTCCGCTTGCGAGTAAACCTGGATTGGAAAGTGAGCCGTCAGCTTCGACATCGAACGCGCGGATCAGCGTCTGCACGGTGTCGTTGACGTAAAGCCTGCGTTCGTCCGGCGAAAAGCAGAGACCGTTCGGCTGCTCGAACAAATAGCGGTCAACGAGCAATTTCGGCGCGCCGCCGCCGGGCGGAATGCGATACACGCCCTGGAAGCCGAGCTGGCGCGGACGCTCGACACCATAAACAGGCATGCGGCCGTACCATGGATCGGAGAAATAGATCGCGCCGCTCGAATGCACGCACACATCATTAGGGCTGTTCAGTTCCTGATTCTCGAAATGCGACGCAATGACCTCGCGCCTGCCGTCGGGCCGCTCGCGGATGAGTGATGAGGTTGCGTGCTCACAGACGATCAGATTGAGCTCGGCATCGTAGGTCATGCCGTTGCATTTGTTCGAGGGGCGCTTGACCTCGACGACGCCGCGGCGCGCGTCCCAGCGTCTGCGAACGTCACCCGGCATATCCGAGAACAGAAGATATTGCAGCGTCGGATGCCAGATCGGACCCTCCGTGAAGTCGAAGCCGGTACCCATCTGGGCGACGGGGGCATACGGGTCGATCAGGTCTTCGAACTCGCTCCGCAGCGTTACATGCGTCATCGCTCCGCCCCCTTCAGGCCGGGAACCAATCGCGCTGAGGCAGCGACTGTACCACCGGGCCCGGCACCTGATCGTGCAGACGGCCGATAACATTGCCGCCCTCGATCTTGGCCGGCCGGTCGTGCACCGGCAGCAGATAGCGCGAGCTGGAGAGCAGCTTCTTGATGGCGGCTTTCTCGGCGCGCTTGCTGGTCCCGTGATTGCCGGTCGTGCGCGGTTCCCCGTCATGGATTTCGTGGAAGGGCGTAACGATCTGATCGTTGAAATCATAGATCACATCGCCGCAAATGGTGGCGATGCCGTCCGCTGTATGAACATGGATGTTCATCGACCCTTCGGTGTGGGCGTTGGCGGCTTCGCAATAGACGCCCGGCATCAACTCCACGGGGCCAGTGATTTCGAGATCGAGAAAACGCAGCGCGCTCTTGGTGTGAAGTCGATCCACCAGGTGCTTGATATCGGGCGCCGGATATTGCGGATGCATCAGGCCGGAAACCGAGTATTCGAGCTCCTTGCGGTTCAGCACGACCGTCGTGTTCATCGGGAAAAGGTCGTCCTTCCCGGCGTGGTCGATGTGGAGATGGGTATGACAGACGAAGCGCACGTCACCCATGCGCACGCCGTGACGCATCAACTGGTTTTCGATCATGTTTTCGTGGAATTGCAGGCCGCGCATGCCGAGCGTTTCCATGATCTGGTTGGAGCGATAGCCGGTATCGACCACGACCGGGTATTGGCCGCCGAGGATCAGAAAGCCGAGCGTGAGGACACGGCGGGTGCGGCCACAGTCGCGGCCGAGCACGAGGAAGCTCGATTCCAGCTCGATATCGCCATAGTCCAAAATGTTGATTTCCAACGGCATGACTTCCTCCCAATTCGTCCTTTTATGATTTGAGGCGATAGACGCGCATCGCAGTGTCGCCGAAAACCGCTTCTCGCTGCTCGGGGCGAAGCGATGCGGCCGCTGCGCGATAGGCGTCCACCAGCTCGCGATAGCTCGTCCAGAGTTTTTCGATTGGAAAGTTCGAACCGAACAGACAGCGTTCGGCGCCGAACAGAGCGACCGCCTCGCCAAGAATTTCGGCGATGTGGGCCGGATCGTTGCGATGAATAAACGTGCCCAGTCCCGAAAGCTTGCAGACGAGGTTTGGACAGGCTGCGAGCTCTTGCATACCAGCGAGCCAGACCATGCGCCCCTGCGGAGAACGGTCTTCCAGCATGCCGGCGTGCTGGAGAATGAACGTCACGTCCGGGCAAGCCTCGACTAACCGAGCCGCGTCCGCCATCTGCGGTGAGAAGACCTGCAGATCAAAGCTCAATCCATAGTTGGCAAGCCGCGCAATGTTGCGTCGTAGCTTCGGATCGGCGCAAAGGTCCGGCCGCGCCGCGAAGCGATAGAGCGGGTTTTCGTGCCAGTGCAACTGCATGCGGACACCGCGCACGAGCGGACATTTGGCCAGACGGTCGAGCTGCGGGCGGGCGTCTTCGACATCGAAATCGGCGAAGGCAACGATCGCGTGCGGCCAACCATACTCATGCGCAGTGTGTTGCACCCAGGCGGTTTCGTCTTCGAAGCGATCGTTGGCCCAGTTGGTCTGTACATAAACCGACCTGGTCACGCCGCAGCCCGCGAGGTCGGCCAGATATTCCTCAATGGGATAGTCGCGACGGATCGGCTCATAGGCGCCGAAGATGCGCGGCTGCATCGGACCGATCAGCCACGGCAGGTCCGCCTGACGCCAGATATGATGATGCGCGTCGACGAACTCGCTCACGCTGCTCTCCGTCTTCCAAACGACAGCAGATGCGACACGACCGTGGCGCTCGAGCCGCCATCAACGAGATCGTCGACATAACGCTGGATCGCAATCAGTGCCTCGGTTTGCGGCCGGAAGCCGGGAGCGGTCGCAAGCGGCGTCAGCCAACTCAGCCGCCAGGCGCGCCGCGAGAGCTTTGCGACGGCGTCGCGAAGCGCGGAAACGTCACCGCGCTCCAGCCCATCGGAGATGATCACGACGGCGGCGCCCCGGGCATAGCTGCCAAAGCGCGGTACCGCCAGAAATGCCTGAAGCGCGTCGCCGATCCTCGTGCCGCCATCCCAGTCGCTGACCAGGTGTGCCGCCGCAGTCAGCGCTTGCTCTCGGCGCTTGAGTCGAAGCGGGCGGGTGGCGCGCGTGAGCCTTGTACCGAAGGTGAAGACTTCCGCATTCTGAACGGCCTGAAGCAGCGCATGCGCCAGCTTCATGTTCTCTTCGGTACGCGCCTTCATCGAACCGGAGACATCGATCAGCAGCAGCAGCTTGCGTGGGCGCGCTCGCCGCCGCAATCGCCCGAGCCGCAGCACCTCGCCATCGTTGCGCAGGCTGTCGCGCAGGGTGCGACGCAAATCTGCGAAGGGGCCACGGCGGGCGCGCATGCGGCGATGGCCTCGCCGCCGCGGAAGCCGCGCCGACGCTTCGCGGGAGAGACGCCGCAGCGCATCGGTCTCGGCAAGGTGCGCGAAACGGCGTTCGACCAGCGCTTCCGCGCGCGTGGCCGTGAGCCCGGACTCGTTGGCTTCATCCGATAGCGGCGGTTCGTCCTCGCCGCGGCCCTCTTCCTGGAGGCGAACGGTTTCCTCGTCGTCGCCTTCGGCCCGCTCGATCGCCTCGCTGCCGCGGAAGTGGATGTCGAACAACCGGTCGTAAGTCGCGCGACGTTCCGGCGGCGGCGCTAGCGTGGCCAATCCAGCCTGGCGTATGTGTTCCAGGCTGCGCGGCCCGAGTAACTCGATCGCGGCGAGGAACGCGGTGGTTTGCTCGGGCGCGACCGAAAACCCATTGGCGCGCAGCAGCGCAACAAATGCAACGAAGACTCTTGCCGCACGCGGTAACTGAAGCTCCTCGCTCACGCCGCGGCCTCCGCTATCAGCGCGTCGAGCCTTGGCGCGATGAAGTGCAGGTCCTCCTCGTCTTTCAGTGCGACGCCGATCGAACGTTTGAACGCATCCGGCCAGCGTGCGCCGCCCCGGTGCAGGACGGTCGCCGCCTCCGCCCAATCGACCGCCTCGGCGATACCCGGCGCCTTGCTGAGCGGCTCACGCCGGAGTTTTCCGACGGCCGCAACGACCGCGCGCGCCGTCTGCTCGGCGACGCTGGAAGCCCGCATCATCACGATCCGCGCCTCGCGCTCTGCGGTCGGATAATCGATCCAGTGATAGACGCAGCGTCGCCGCAACGCTTCGTGCAGATCACGTGTCCTGTTCGAGGTCAGAACAACGACTGGGCGCTCGGCTGCACGCACCGTGCCGCGCTCCGGAATCGAAATCTGAAAATCCGAGAGGAACTCGAGCAGGAAGGCCTCGAACTCCTGGTCGGCGCGGTCGATTTCGTCGATCAACAGGACGGCCGAGTCTGGCGCGCGCAGGACCGCGAGCATGGGTCGCTCGATCAGGAAGGTCTCGCCATAGATATCGATGCTCTCCTCACCGGCCTGCCGGATCGCGAGCATCTGTCGCGGATAATTCCATTCGTAGAGCGCGGCGGAGGAATCGATGCCTTCATAGCATTGCAAACGGATCAGCCTCCGGCCGAGCACGGCGGCGATCGCCTTCGCAGCTTCCGTCTTGCCAACCCCCGGCGCGCCCTCGAGAAGCAGCGGCTTGCCGAGCGCGAGGGAGAGATAGGCCGCGGTCGCGAGCCCCTCATCTGCAAGGTAGTATGCGGCGCGCAGCGCCTTCTCCAGCGCTTCGGGGCTGTCGATACCGACGATGGTGCCGCGGACTGTCATCTCAAAAGCCTCAGCGGCGCGCCTGCGGGCGTGCGCCGCCCTGGGATTTGATGGCACGAAGTACTTTTTCCGGCGTGATCGGCAGATCGTCGATGCGAACGCCTACTGCGTTGAAGATCGCGTTGGCGACCGCCGGCAGGACCGGATTGGCGCACATTTCTCCGGGACCCTTGGCGCCGAACGGACCGTCAGCCGCGGGACGTTCCAGGACCGCAATGTCGTGCGGGCAGATGTCGCCAGGACCTGGCATCAGATATTCGACAAAGTCGCGCGGGCCGTGGGCCGGATCGGGATAGTAGGGCTCGGGTGTTTCATAGAGCGCATGGCTGACGCCCATCCAGGCGCCGCCGACGAGCTGTTGCTCGACCAGTCTTGGATTGAGCGCGCGGCCGAGCTCATAGGCGCTGTCCATGCGAACCATCGCGACTTCGCCGGTCTCGTCGTCGACTTCGACCTCGGCGACCAGACAGGCATGCGCGTAGCAGGTCGCCGGCGACATCTCGCCGGTCTCGGGGTCGACATCGGAGAGCGGCACCAGGAAGATACCACGGCCCGAGATGGTTTTGCCCTGCTTGAATTGCGCCGCGATGGCGACATCCTTGGTCGAGATCGATCGATGCGGCGCGCCCTTGACGTGGATGTTGCCACGCCCGTCGGTTTCGAGATCGGCGGCGTTCACTTCCAGCTCTTCCGCAGCCGCCTCCATCATGACGCCGCGGGCTTCCTTGGCCGCGGCCATGACCGCATTGCCGACACGATGTGTGCCGCGCGAGGCAAAGGAGCCCATGCAATGCGGTCCGGTGTCGGAATCGGCGGTGTCGACATAGACATCTTCCACTGGCACGCCGAGCGTTTCGGCGCAGATTTGCCGCGTCACCGACTTCATGCCCTGTCCGAGGTCGATCGAGGACAGCGCCACGGTGAACTTGCCGCTCGGGTTGGAATGTACCAGCGCCTGGCTGGGATCACCCCCGAGATTCATTCCGATGGGATAGTTGACCGACGCGATGCCGCGTCCGCGATGTCGGGCCATGGTCAGCGCCTCCTGGTGCCGAAAACGGATGAAAAGCGGGTAGCGCCGTGCGAGGGCGTTGCCGGCGACCGCGGCGCGGCAGGTGCCGGTGGAGGCGGCGGTTGCGGTGGCGGCGGCTCACGCGTGGCTGCCGGCAGGCGGTCGTAGCTGGTCCGCTGCTGCGAAGCCTTCGCGGGTTGCGGACGGGATTCGCCCGGCGTCGGCGGCACGAGCGCGCGATCGGCACCGCCGCCCTGACGCGACGAAGCGCGTTTGAACTCTTCGCGGAGCTGCCACTTGGCCTTCTCAGCCGCGACCTGGACGCATTCGATCAGCGCGGTGTTCTTGGCCTCGCGCCGATGCGCCTTCATATCGCCGTCGCGATAGGCGTTGAGGATGCGAAACTCCATCGGATCCATGCCGACCAGATGGGAGAGCTTGTCCATCTGGCACTCGATCGCAAAATCCATTGCCGTGACGCCAAAGCCGCGCATTGCGGTCGCTGGCGTGCGATTTGTGAAGACACAGTAGACGTCGCCGTAAACATTCGGAATCGTGTAGGGGCCAGGCAGATGCGCGGCACACTTCACCGCGGCGTAGCTGGACAGTCGGGTGTAGGCGCCGCTGTCGAAATAAGCGCGGACCTTGCGCGCGACGATGCGCCCGTCGCGCATCACGCCGTCCTTGATGTAGATGCGTTCGGCGCCGCGCGGCGGCCCGAACTGCATTTCCTCCTCGCGGCCGAACACATAGCGCACGGGACGGCCGGTCAGCATCGCGCCGAGGATGCAGAGCGGCTCGGTCAGCGTATCGACCTTGCCGCCAAAGCCGCCGCCGACTGTGCCACCGATGAAGTGGAAGGTGTTCGATGGGACGTCAAGGATCTTGGCGCAGGTGTCGACCGAGAAGAACAGGGCCTGCGTCGAGGTGTAGACCACGTAGCGACCATTGGTATCCGGCGCCGCGACCGAGCCATTGGTCTCGGTCGGCGCATGCTCGATCGGCGACATCTGGTAGCGCTGTTCGAGCACATGATCGGCACCGGCGAGCCCACGCTCGACATCGCCAAAGCGAAGCTTCTGGTGATCGTAGACGTCGTAATAAGTAAAGGTGTTCTTAGGATAGGTCTCGTTGACCACCGGCGCACCCGGCTTCAGTGCTTCCTCGACATCGAATAGCGTCGGCAACGGCTCGTAATCGATGTGCACTTTCGCTATTGCCTCGTAGGCTTCGCGCGGACTGTCGGCGACGACGGCGACGATTGGCTCACCCTTGTAGCGCACCTTGTCGACCGCAAGCGACGGCTCGTCGTCCTTGCCGAAATTGATCAGGCTGAGAAGCGTATTGAGATTGCGCGGCACGTCGGCGCCGCGAATGATCCGGCGAACGCCCGCCGAATGCTCGGCTTCGGTGGTATCGATGCGGCGCAGCCGCGCATGAGCATGCGCAGAACGGACGACCTTCAGATGCAGCATGCCCTGCAGCTTGTGGTCGTCGAAATAGGTGGAAGTGCCCGTGACATGGCCGAGCATGTCCTGGCGCTGCGTGCCCTTGCCGATCTCTTTCAGGTTGTCGTCGCGCTCGTCGGCAAAAAGGTCTTTGCGGAGTTCCAGCATCGCGATTTCCCTTCAAGCCCGCGCGCGGTCACCCGAGGCGGCCAACACGGCATTGATGATCGGCTCATAGCCGGTGCAGCGGCAGATATTTCCCGAGATCGCCTCGACCACGTCGGCGCGACTGGGCGATGGATTGCGGTCGAGCAGGGCCTTTGCCGCCATCAGCATGCCCGGCGTGCAGTAGCCGCACTGGGCCGCGAAGTTCTCGGCAAAGGCGCGTTGCAGCGGATGCAGATTGGGGCCGTCCTTCAAGCCGTCCAGCGTTTGCACGGACCGGCCGGCGGCCGATTCCGCGAGCGTCAGGCAGGCGAGATGCAATTCGCCGTCGATCAGAACGCTGCAGGCGCCGCAGCCGCCCTGGCCGCAGCCGAATTTGGGCGTCATGTCGCCGATCAGCTCGCGCAACGCCACGAGCAGATTGGTGCCGCCATCGACGAAGATCGCGACGTCGCGGCCGTTGTGACGAAATTGCAGGGCGGTCTTGGCCATGACGTTCCTATTCCTGACCGGACAACAAGCGCCGCAGATGGACGCCGACGATCTCACGCCGATACCAGGCGCTCCCGAGCGCGGTATCGGCGGGTGACGTACCTTCGACCGCGGCTGACGCAGCCGCGGTAACGGTCGAAGCATCGAGCGGCCGTCCCTCAAGCGCGCGCTCGGCGGCCTTTGCGCGAATTTGGGTTGGCGCCATCGAACCCAACGCAACTCGCGCCCCCAGCACGCGGCCGCCGCTGACCGGCAGATGCGCGGCCAGCGTGATCACCGAGCCCCCCTTTGGCTTGATGCGCGCGATCTTGCGATAGCGGAAGGCGTCAGCGCTCAACGGCTTCTGGCAGGAGACCGAAAGCACCAGCGTCCCCGCCTGCCGTTCCCGCGATTGCAAGAACTCCTCGATTCCGACGTCACGAGCGCCGAAGCCGCCCTGGACCGAAACGACCGCGTCGAGGGCGAGCAGCGCAACGGTGAAGTCACCATAGGGGCTCGGCGCAAAGAGATTGCCGCCGACCGTGCCCATGTTGCGCACCGCGGGACCGCCGATCGAACGGGCCGGGGCATGCAAGAAAGCGAGATCGCGTTCGGCGAGGATTCTCGCAAAAGTGACGCCCGCGCCGATGCTGACGCGCGGACCGGACGCATCGATCCGCGTCAGCGCGGCATCATTGGCGCGCACGATCGTGGCGATCGAGATATCGCCTTCGTTGAGCGCTCGCATAACGAGCGTGCCGCCGCCAAGATAGCGGGCGGTGCGGTCGGACGACAGTGCTGCCGCCGCTTCGCCCGAACTGCCGAATGTCTTCACCGTGACGGGCATTGTATCCTCTCTGCAATCATGCCGCCTCGCCGAGGTGCTTTCGAATGGCCTCAAAGCCGGCCTGATAGATCTGCTCGGACACCATCTCGGTGAGGCGCCTGGCGTCCTCGGGACGCGTGGTGAACCGCGACTCCCAATGCCAGAAGGTGCGATCGCCATCAGTGACCGGCAGCAGGCGGACATGGGCCACGTAGTTGAACATCGGGATCGGCGTATCGAGCAGGCAATAGCTGAAGGTCTGTTCGAGATCGGACAACGCAAGCAGTTGTTCACGCAGCTCCGAGCCGTCTTTCAATTTGAAGCGTCTCACGCAGCCGATCTTGTCGGAGGCCTGCGCGCGTTCGATCGTGGAGGTCGCGACAGCCGGATGCCAGCGGTCGTGGCCATTGAAATCGCGCAGCACGATCCAGACCGCATCGGTCGGGGCATTGAGGATCGTGCTCTTGACCACGTGCGGCACCTTTAGCCTCCAAATGCCCTCTTGAGCGCGTCAAAACCGCCCTGGAACACGCCGCCGCCGATATTGCCGACCAACTCCGCTTCGCGCTCCGGGGCGCAGTCGAATTCGGCGGTCCATTCGAGGAAGGTCTGGTCGCCGTCGGTGACCGGCGTCAGACGTAGCGTGGCGACATAGTTCTCGACGCCCATCGGCGACTCCAGGATCGAATAGGTGCAGAACATATCGTAGTCGGACAAGCCCAGCAGTCTTTCGCGGATGCGATCGCCGTTGCGCAGACGGAAGTCGCGGACACAGCCGATCTTGTCTGCCGGCTCGCCGCCTTCGATCCGGCTTTCGGCGATCGCCGGATGCCAGTTCGGAAGGCCGTTGAAATCCCGCAAGCGCGCCCAGACGCGATCGTTGCGCGCATTGACGACAGTGGACACATAAACCCGTGCCATGGCGCGTTACGATCCTTTCTTGCGCGTGCCGCGCTCGGCGGGCGGTTCACCACCGGCGGCGCCGGGGCTCGGAGCGGGTGTGTCGCCGCCCTTGCGCGAAGATTCGCGGATGCCCTGCATATCGCGCGCCTCCCGAATGAGACCCGGCATCTTGGCAAGGCTTCCGCCTTCGACCCCGATGTCGGACAGCAGCGAGTCGATCAACGGCGCCTGCACGCGGTAGCGCAGGGCCGAGTCGATCACCTCGTCGGTGGCGCTGCGGCCGCCATTGCCGCCACCGCTGCCGTTGAGGCCGTCGACCTGGAGGATGCGGATGCCCTCGATCTTCTCCATCGGCTTGACGCTCTCGCGCACGATGCCCTCGATACGGTCGAGCAGTTTTCTGCGGAACAGCGAGTAACGCGCCTGGTCGGTTAGCACGTTTTCGGCCTCGTTGAGCATGCGCTGGGCCTCTGCTTCGACTGCGGCACGGACGCGCTCGGCTTCGGCCGCGATCCGCGTCTCCTCGGCCTGCTTCTCCGCGAGCAGCACTTCGACGGTCTTGCGCCGTTTGGCGATCTCGTTCTCCCGCGCCGTCACGACACGCTCGGTCGCTTCGGTCGCCCGCATGCGCCCTTCCTCGGCGGCCGCCAGCGCCGCCGATGCTTCGAGCGACTTCTGGTGGATGGCTATCGCTTTTTCCATCATCGCCGTCTCGACGTCCTTCTCGCGGCCGACTTCAAGCTTGCGCAGATCGCGCTCACGGCCGATACGCGCCTCGTCCAGGCCACGGTCGGCGGCGATGCGGGCGCGCTCCACCTCCTCGCGGGAGGCGATTTCGGCCTCCTGCAGGGACTGGTTGCGGGCGATCTCGAGCTGCTCAATTGCGCGCCGACGCTCGATCCGCGCCGCCTCCAACGCCTGCTCGCGCGAAACATCGGTGGTTTCGATCTCCTTGCGTGCATTGATTTCCGCCTCGCGCACCTGCCGGTCGGCGTCGATACGCTCGGTCTTCCTGGCTGCTAGTGCGATCACACGCTCCTCGTCGGCGATCTCGACCGCCTTCTTCTGGTCAACGTTGAGAACCTCGCGGATCCTGGAGGAGTTGATACGTTCGCTCTCAAGCGCGAGCTCCACCTCGATGCGCTGCCGTTCGACAGCGTCGCGCCGCTTCAACTCGGCAGCCTCAATGGCTTCCGTCCGCGCGATCTCGAGCGAGCGAGTCTCGCGTTCGGCGCGGATGCGCTCGGCGGCAATAACCTTCTCCTGCGCGATCCTGGCAGCCTCGATCGCCTCTCGCGATGCGATGTCCGCTTCCTCGATGGCGCGATTGCGCGCAATTTCGAGTGCGCGCACGCGTTCTTCCTGCGCAATGCGGGACGCTTCGGTCGTCTCGCGCGCAGCAATACCGGCAACTTCCAGCGCCTTGTTGCGATCGATCTCCAGTTTGCGGGTGGCCTGTTCGGCGGCGATTCGTTCCGCCGCAAGGTTGCGCTCGCGGGCAATACGAGCGCCTTCCACGGCCTTCTGGGCCTCGATCTCGGCTTCCTGCACGGTACGTACTTGCTGGATCTCCATCGACCTCGTGCGCTCATCGGATGTGATGCGCTCGACATTGACCATCATGGTCTGAGCGATGCGGGCCTTCTCGGTGGCCTCGCGTGCAGCGATCTCGGCTTCCTCGACCGCGCGCGTGCGCTCGATCTCGCGCCTTCGGGTCTCTTCCTCATTGGCAATGCGCGCGTCCGTGATAACGCGGTCTTGCTGGATACGCGCCTTCTCGACCGCTTCGCGCGCGGATATCTCGGCCTCTTCCACGGTCCGCGTGCGTTCGATGTCCCGTTGACGCACCTCCTTCTCGGAGGCGATCCGTGCCGTGTCGACCGCGCGCTGGTTGGCAATCCGGGCCTTCTCGATCTCCTCGCGGGCGAGCAGTTCCTTTTCTTCGACGGCGCGAGTGCGTTCGATCTCGCGCTGGCGGGTTTCACGTTCGGATGCGATTCGGGCCTCGGCAATGGCGAGTTCATTGGCGATACGCGCTTTTTCGATGGCCTCGCGCGCCGTGAACTGCGCTTGCTCGGCCTCGGTCTCGCGCAGAGCCCGTTCGCGCGCGACTTCGGTGCGCTGCAGGGCACGGCGCATCTCGATATCTCGCTCCTGTTCCAGCCGGGCGGTCTCGCTCTCGCGCTCGATCTCGAGCGCCTGCCGCTCGGCTTCGAGGTTGCGGCTACGAATCTTGATCATCGAGTCCTGCTCGATGTCGTTGCGCAGCTTGCGCTTGGCCTCGATGTCTTCCATGAGCCGGGTCAGGCCTTCGGCATCGAACCGGTTCGACGGGTTGAAATATTCGAGGTCGGTCTGGTCGAGATCGGTAATGGCGACCGATTCCAGCTCAAGGCCGTTCTGAGCCAGCGCTTCGGCAGCGGCCGCCTTGACGCGAGAGACATATTCGCCGCGCTGCTCGTGCATCTGTTCCATCGTCATCTCGGCCGCGACCGAGCGGATCGCGGAGATGAACTTGCCGGAGAGCAGCGCATGCAGCTGTTCCGGCTCGAGCGTGCGGCGTCCGAGGGTCGCGGCGGCGATCGCGACGGCCTCTCGTGTCGGCTGTACCCGGACATAGAAATCAGCCTCGATGTCGACGCGCAAGCGATCGCGGGTGATGACGGCGTCTTGCTTCGCACGCGTGATGCCCATTGGCAGCACGTTCATGTTGACCGGCGTGTAATCGTGGATGAATGGCAGCACGAAGGCGCCGCCATTGATCACAACGCTCTCGCCGAGGAAACCGGTACGGACGAACGAGACTTCCTTCGACGAACGATGGTAGAGCCAGTTGACGATGTAGACCGCGATGACGATCGCGATGATCGCGACGATCAACCAGAGGATCAATTGACCAACCAGAAAGCCTGACATCTTCTCCTCCCTTGCGTCGACGGCTCTAGCGCGCGCCGATCGCCTTGAATTTTCGAACCTGCTCCGTCAGCGCCCGCTCGACCGGCAAGCGTTCCATTGAGGAGGCGCCATAGAAGCCGTGGCAATTGCGCGTATTTTTCATAATGAAATCGGCGTCCGCGGGATCCGCGATCGGACCGCCGTGCGCGAGGACGATGATGTCCGGATTGATGCTGAGTGCGGCCGCGGCCCAAGCGTCGATGCGCGACGGACAATCCTTCAGCATCAGGGCAGTCTGCGCGCCGATCGCCCCGCCCGTGGTCAAGCCGAGATGGCAGACGATGATATCGGCGCCCGCGATCGCCATCGCGGCTGCTTCCTTTTCGCTGAAGACATAGGGCGTCGTCAGCAAGTCCTTCTCGTGCGCCCTCGCGATCATCTCGATCTCGAGCGCATAGGACATCCCGGTCTCCTCGAGATTTGCGCGGAAGATGCCGTCGATTAAGCCTACGGTCGGAAAATTCTGTACGCCGGCAAAGCCGAGCGCCTTGAGCTGATCGAGAAAGATCTCCATGTCGCGGAAGGGATCTGTGCCGTTGACACCGGCAAGCACCGGCGTCCTGGTGACGATTGGCAGGACCTCGGCGGCCATTTCGACCACGATCGCATTTGCGTCGCCGTAGGGCATCAGCCCCGCGAGCGAGCCGCGGCCGGCCATGCGGTAGCGGCCGGAATTGTAGATCACGATGAGATCGACTCCGCCGGCCTCTTCGCATTTGGCGGAGAGCCCGGTGCCGGCTCCGCCACCGACAATCGGCTCACCGCGGGCCACCATGTCGCGAAATTTCCTGAGCAGCGCCTTGCGTTCAAACCTGGCCATCGTTCACCTCACCACTCTCCGTCGCCCGGCCGCGCGACCGAGCAGGGGCCGGAACGCGTTGACAACGGTTGATGCGAACTCGGGATCGTTGACGTTGCGCCTGACGCGGATGAGCTGGCGGTTCGCGGTCTGCCGGATCGTGCGTTCGAGCGCCTTGAACAGCGCCGCGTCGGCGTCAGGGTCCCAAAACGGCTGACCCTGCGCGTCGAGCGCCGAGACGCCGCCTTCGGGCAGGAAGAAGCGCACCACGCCGTCCATCTGGTTGAGCCGCTCGCCGATCCAGCGGCCCATGCGATCGTTCTCTTCCGGCGTGGTCCGCATCAAGGTGACCTGCTGATTGTGGACGTGAAATTTGCGTTGACGATAGCGCTCCGGGATTGTCTCCGGCGCGCCGAAGTTCACCATGTCCAGCGCGCCGACGGAGCCGACATAGGGCACACGGCTGCGGATGATTGCACCGAAGCGATCTTCGGTTGCGGGAAACACGCCACCCATCAGCAGATCGCAGACTTCGGTCGTGGTGAGATCGATGACGCCAGCCAGTTGCCCGGAATCGACCAGCTTCTCCATTGAACGGCCGCCAACGCCGGTGGCGTGAAAGACGAGACACTCGAAATCATCCTTCAGTTCGGCAGCAATTTTCTGCACGGCGGGCGTGGTGACCCCGAACATGGTGATACCGACCGCGGGCAGCATGCTGCCCGCTTCACGTGGTCCCTCGCCGAGGCGTGCCTTCACCATGCCGACCAAGGCGTTTGCACCGTTGGCGAGCACCGCGCGCGAGATCGAGTTCAGGCCTTGCACGTCGGTGACCGAATACATCATGGTGATGTCAACGGGACCGACGTAAGGGCCGACGTCACCCGAGGCGACCGAGGAGATGATCAGTTTCGGCACGCCAACCGGAAGCGCGCGCATGCCGGGAGCGACCAGCGAGGCGCCACCGGATCCGCCGGCCGAAATGATGCCGGCGATGTTACCCTGGCGGCGCAGCCATTTCGCGAAAGCATCCGCCATTGCCGCGACCGACGCGCCGCGATCGGACCCGAAAACGCCCGCGCCGCCGCGGCCGTGATTAAGCGCGATCTCCTGGGCAGACACATCGCTGCTCGAGAGCTTTCCACTGGTGGAGACGTCAACCAGGCGCGTGCGCAGACCGCTTTCGGCAATGATGTCGCGGATGAAGCGAAGCTCTGCGCCCTTGGTGTCAAGCGTGCCGACGACCAGCACGGCCGGAGGACCGGATGCGGGTTGCGCGTTCAGTTCGCGACGGGTTCGTGAAGCGCTGTCAAGCCGCGTCACTCCGGTCGAGAGCGTGCGCGCGGCTGCCTCGATCCGCTGGATCGGCACGGGCTGAGACCAGCGGGTAGGCGGGCCGGGATTCGAAACATAGATGCGGATCGGAGCCGATGAGGTCACCTGCTGCGGCGAGGGCTCTGCCTTCGGCTTTCCGGCATCGGTTTCAAGGTCGGCTTCGTCCGCGTGAACGCCCACGCCGAGCAGGCGCTGCTGCAGGTCGCGATCCGCTGACAGGCGCCCGGATTCAATGATGCGGTTGATGCGGCCATTGACCATGATCGCTATCTGCCTGGAGATTGCGGTAGCGACACCGATGTTCTGCTCGATGACCAGCACCGAGATATCCCCTTCGTCGGCGAGACGAACCAGCATCTCCTCGACCTGGGCGACAATTACGGGCGCGAGCCCTTCCGTCGGCTCGTCCATGACCAGAAGATGCGGGTTGGTCAGAAGCGCGCGTGAAATCGCAAGCATCTGTTGCTCGCCGCCGGAAAGCTGGCCACCACCGTGATTCTTGCGCTCGGCGAGACGCGGGAAGGTCTCGTAGATGCGTTCGACCGTCCAGGGCCCCCGTCGGATGCTTGCAGCAAGACGCAGATGCTCATCAACGCTGAGCGAGCGCCACAGGCGCCGGCCCTGCGGTACATAGCCGAATCCGAGGCGCGCGATGGCGGCCGGCGATAATGAGGTGATTTCCTTGCCACGGACACGGATTGAGCCGCCGCTTGCGCGCAGCAATCCCATGATGGTCTTGCACAGCGTGGTCTTGCCCATGCCATTGCGGCCGACCACGGAAAACACGCCGGACTCCAGCGTAAGATCGACGCCCTGCAAGGCATGCGAGTGCCCGTAATAGACGTCGAGACCTCGGACCTCGAGGGCGGGTGCTGTGCGGCGGACGTCATTCATGTCCGCCTCCGAGATAAAGCTCCTGCACCTCCGGATCGGATTCGATCTCCTGCGGCAAGCCTTCCTTGAAGACACGGCCGTTGTGCATCATGGTCACGCTTTCGACGACACGCAACGCCACGTCCATATCGTGCTCGATGATGATGTAGCCGATATGCGCCGGCAGCGAGGTCAGGATCTGGACCAGGTCGCGCCGCTCGGTCGGCGACAGGCCCGCTGCCGGTTCGTCGAACAGGACGAAACGTGGCGCGCCCGCAAGCGCGAGCGCAATCTCGAGCTGGCGCTGCTGTCCATGCGCAAGCTCGGAGACGCGCTGTGCCCTGACTGGCGTCAGATGCACCGCCTGAATCAACAGCTCGGCCGAATGCATCAACGCATCGTTGGGGCGCGGACGCAGCGGCGAGAAACGGCCTCGCGAGACGCCGCAGCAAGCAAGATAAACGTTGTCTCGCACGGTCAGGCCGGGAAACAAGGCGGAGATCTGATAGGTGCGGCGCAGGCCACGGCGGATGCGCTCATAGGGCGGGAAGTGGGTGATGTCCTCACCGAAGAAGCGGATGGTGCCGGACGAAGGCGGAAAGTCGCCGGTGACACAGTTGAACAGCGTCGTCTTGCCGGCGCCATTGGAGCCAAGCACGGCACGCCGTTCGCCCGGCCGCACGGTAATGGTGACGTCAGTGAGCGCGGCGAGCGCGCCAAACATCCGCGTGACGCCACGCAATTCGAGCGCGGCGCCGGCTCCAACGGTCGAGATGCGCTGGGCGATGCTATCCATGGCCGTAACCTCCGCCCGACCGCTTCTCGGCGCCAGCAACACGGCGGCGCCAGCGCTCCCAGAGGCCGATCACGCCGTCGGAAGACCAGAACACGATAACGAGAAAGCCGATGCCTATCAGGAGGCGGAAGCGATTACCGTCGAGTCCGATCTTCACAAGGAAGTCGAGGGCAAAGGTGCGCAGGATGACGAAAATGAATGCGCCAATGAAAGGACCTACTGGTCTGCTGATGCCGCCAACAACAGCGATGATCAGGATATCGATGCAACGTTCGACCGCGATCGAGCCTGGCGAAATCTGCCGATAGTTCCAGACCTGCAGCACGCCGCCTAACGCAGCTATCAAGGAAGCCAGAGCGTAAGCCGCAATCCGGTGCGCGTTGACGTTGAAACCAAGCGCGGCCATGCGGCGTGGATTGTCCCGTACCCCCTGCAAGGCAAGGCCGAATGGCGCACGCGAGATATAGAGCACGGCGAAGTAGCAAAGCGCAGCCGTCCCAAGTATCACGTAGTAAAAGGCGATGTCGGAACGCCAGTCGAAACCCCAGAAATGGGGGGTCGCGATCGTGTTAATGCCGGTGTGGCCGTTGAAGATCGCCCAGTTCTGGTTGGTGAAGTAGTAAAACGCTGCGCCGATCGCGAGCGTTATCATGATGGTGTAGATGCCCTCGGTACGAACGGCGAGCGCGCCGCCGAATGTTCCAAAGGCGATGGCGAGCGCAATGGCCATCGGAGTCGCCAGCCACCACGGCCAACCCAGGCTAATATTCGCGCTGCCGCTCGCGCCGAACACTGCAACCATGTAGCCGGCGAATCCCGCGACGGTGAGCTGCATCAGGCTGACCACGCCGCCGTAGCCTGCGAGAAACATCAGGCTGAGCGCGATGATACCGAGGATCATCGTGGTGCCGAAGATCTCGATCAGGAAGAAGCCGTTGGCGATCACCGGCATAAGCAACAGGAGCACCGCAACGACCCAAGCCGCGGGATTGTCGAGCTCGGCCCAGGCCAGCGCGGGCCGCCGCGCGGCTATCGCTGGCGGCTTGGCGTGGAAGCGCGTGTCCTGCATCAACGACATGTCAGCGCCTCGCCAACAGGCCCTGTGGCCGGAGCGCGAGCACGAGCACCATGATAAGGAAGGTGACGACGATCGCGTAGGTCGGGATGTAGACGGAGCCGAGTTGCTCGGCGAGGCCAATGATCAGAGCGCCCAGCGCCGCTCCCGGAATCGATCCCATTCCCCCGACAATGACGACGACGAGCGACGCCAGCAGGAAGCGTATGTCCTCTCCCGGCGAGATTGACTGGAATGTGCCGCCAACCACGCCTGCGATACCTGCAAGGCCGGCGCCGAGCGCGAAGATCACGACGAACACAATCTGGATGTAGATGCCCGTGGCCGCGAGAATATCGCGATCGTCCACGCCAGCGCGCACCATCATGCCGACGCGTGTTCGATTGAGCGCGAGCCACATCACGATGCCGATCACGACCGAAGCGGCAAAGATCACCAGCCGCACCAACGGATACTGCAGATAAACTGCTTCACCCGATGATTTGACCGCGGTCACGAATGGCAACTCGATCGGGCCGACCAACCAGCTTGGGGTCTGGATCTGGTAGAAATCGCCGCCGAATGCCCACAGCATCAGATCTGCAAACACGATCGACAGTCCGATCGTCACCATGGTTTGCCGCAGGTCCTGGCCCTCCATGCGGCGAAATACGAAGAGTTGCAGGACAATGCCAACCAGCGCCACCGCGATGAATGCAACGATGAAGCTGAGAATCCAGGAGCCGGTCGCTGTGCTGACGGCATAACCGACATAGCCGCCGAACAAATAGAGCGACCCGTGCGCCAGGTTGACATTGCGCATCAAGCCGAAGATCAGGGTGAACCCGCTTGCTACAAGAAAATAGAGGCCGCCGAGCGTGACGCCGTTGAAGACGGCATTGAGAAAGACCTTCTTCCGGCCGATCGCCTCCTCCAGCCCCGGCGGCCACACCACGAAGATCAGCCAAACCATCATCCCGATCGCGAGCAGGATAATCAGCGCCCAAGCCGGATGCCGTTCGATGAACCTGCTCACGCCCGACACCCGCTCGTGTGGTCCACGCTGCGGCGAAAATCACATGCCTTGAATCCGCCGGCCCGTCGTGCCGCCGCCATCGCATATCCTCCCGAGCGCCCCTGCCGTTTTGATCGGCAGTTTGCGCGCTGGAGGCCATCCTAGCGATATCGAAAGGGACGCGTTTGATCGTCAGTATCTTTTCGAGCGGCGGCTAAGGGCGTAACACCTTAGCAGCGCGGCGGTATTCGGTCGGCGCCGTGCCGACATTTGCAGCGAAGAAGCGCGTGAAGGCGCTTTGGGACGAGAAACCGAGATCGAAGCCGATGTCGGCGATAGGCGCTTCGGTAGCGACCAAGGCGTCCAGCGCCTGCTCCATCATCAGCGTATTGAGGTAGAGGTGAGGTGTCACGCCGGTCTGAGTTCGGAAAAGCCGATAAAAATGCGGGCGTGACAGGCCGGATTCCCGGGCAATCAAGTCAAGCTCGAGCTCGGCACCAACGCTTTCCGACATGAGCCTGATCGACTTTCGCACGCGAAAATCGGTGACGCCCGCGGCCGCGCGTGGTTCCCGTGCCCGCTCAGCTGCTTGCCAGCTTTCCTCATAGCATCCATCGATCAGTTGCCTGAGTTCGCAATCGAGGCTCGAGAGCGAAGGAGCGCCGCAAACCAGCGCCGCGGTGCGGCGAATATGCTTACCAAGCGCAACGGTGCGCTGGAAGCAGGTCTTCCCGAAGCGCAGGCCGCAGGTATGTCCCACATCGGGGGCAAACCATTCCGCATTGACGTAGAGCACGAAGAAGATTGCGCCATTCTCCGTGTCGGTGGGGATGAAATTATGCGGCTCCCACGGATTGATTGCGACGATAGAGTCCTCGGTGAGGAGACAATGATCGTCGCACACGTCGATGCGTGCCGGTGTTCCGCCGACATGGAAGATCAGATGCCCCTCGCGATGCGCATGCATGTTGAACGGGCGGTTCAACTGATAGACCGTCGCGCGGCCAAAACGACCGTGGAAGACGGCAAGCGCTCGGCTCATGCCTTCCCCTCCCGCGGGATTTTTTATCGTTTCTTCCGGTCAGCGTCGGTCATCCCGGGAGCAGATGCAAGAGGGCAAAAGGCATCGGCCGCGGCCAGAACGGTCGCGGCCAAGCCAGCATGCTCAGCAGAAATGCGGAAAGGTCAGTACTTCTTACATTCCGGAACGGTTCGGCTCGGCAATCCTATTTTGGCGAACACGGCCGGATCGTAGCCAAGCGTCTGATTCACATTCGGGATCACCTTCACAACCTTGCTGAAGAGCGCGCCCTTGCCGTCATCGACCACTTCGGTGACGAAGTTCGTACCGATCGCCTGGCGGTTGGAGTCCAGCTTGATCTTGCCGTTGGGAGCATCGATCTCGATCTTGGCAAGCGCTTCCTTCAATTTGGCCTGGTTGTTGCTGAGGTCGCCATTGACCTGACGCAGCGCCAGGATGAGGGCCATGGTCGAGCCGTAGTAGTTGGTCGCAAGCAGCGACGGACTCGGGAAGCGCTTCTCCGGCGGGAAAGCGCTCTGGTAGTCCTTGACGAATTTTTGCCAGGCTGGGTCCTCCCATGTATCCGCTTGGCCACTCGCCGCGAGCGTACCGATCAGTGCATTTTTGGCGCTGCCTTTGGAAGACAGAATCGTCTGATCAATCATGATCGATCCGCCCATCAGGTGCGCCTTGCCACCAGCCTGCTGATACTGGTTCAGGAAGTTGACAGCGTCTGCGCCGCCAAGGCCGAGATAGATCGCGTCGACGTCGTCCGGCAGGGCAGCGATGACGGAAGCAAAATCCTTGGTTCCGAGCGGCACCCATTGCCGGTTGGTGACTTTGCCGCCTGCGCCGCAGAACTCCAGCACCAGGCCAAAGACCTGAGTGTAGATGAAGGAATAGTCCTCTCCGACTGTTGCGATCTTCTTGTAGCCCTTGGTCTCATAGGCATATTTGCCCAGGCCGACCTGCCACTGCGCACCGTCCATGTTGTAGCGAAAGAAGTTCGGCGCCGGATCGACATAGGTCGTCTCCTGCGCGCCTGAAGCCGCATTGATGAAAGTCAGCTCCGGATGGGTCTTGGCAAAATTCTTCACTGCGATGCCCTCGTCGCCCGACAGCGGCGAGAGCAGGATCTGCACCTTGTCCTGCTCGATCAGCTTGCGCACAGCGCGGACTGCGGAGTCCGGCGTGGCGTCAGTTGAGGCGACGACGAATTCCAGCTCTTTGTCGCCGATCTTCTTGCCCAATACATTGAGGGCGGTCTGAAAGCCGCGCATGCCGTCCTCGCCGAGCACGGTGTAAGTGCCTTCGAGGGTCGCGGTAACGCCAACCTTGATCTTTTCCTGAGCAAAGGCAGCGTTCGAGAGCAACAGGCTGCTCAACGCGACCAGTCCCACGCAACTCTTCAACATTGAACTCCTCCCTTGTCGTGCCGGATTTGTTTGATGGCCGCGGGTTCGCGCGGCCGGCCGGGCATCACCGGGAGCAAGCTAGCTGATGACAGAGACGACGCGCTCGGCCAAAGCCCGTGCCGCTTAACGGGCAGTCTCATTTTTCTATGCTGCGGCGCGGCGGACCCGGTCGCGAAAACTGCCAGGTAGGGCAAGGCGTGGCGTAACGACGAGTGTTGACGCTACACCGGTCTAAATCCGGCGCGCTCCAGTGCCATGCGGCTTTCATCCGATGCCAGCGCTGCGAGAAATGCCTGCACCGCCGGGCGCTGCTTGCGAGCGGTCACCAGCGCGAAATCATAGTGCTCTTCCGCCAGTGGAATGAAGCCAAGCCGGGCGGCATGCGCGACCGGTGCAATCGTCATACCCCAGTCGGCGCGCTTCTGCGCCACCGCTGCGGCGACCGCGTTGTGCGAACGCGGCTGGTTCCAGTAACCGTCTGGCCGCGCGGCGCCGAGCAGGCGGTCGATCAGAATGCGCGTGCCCGCGCCCTGATTACGGTTCACCATGATGCAGGTCGGATCGGCAAGTGCTGCTCGTACTGCCTCCTGCGCATTCAAGTTTTCGAAGCGCTTATCGTCAGCCCGAAACACGATACCTTGCATGCGCCGCCAGCCCGGTACCAGTTCAAGGCCGTCAACGAGAAACGGTGCGTTGTAACTTTCGGTCGCCTCGTCGAACAGATGGATCGGGGCAAGGTCGCACTCGCCGCGCCGCGCCGCCGCGAGCCCACCGAGACTGCCGATTGAAATCGAGCGTACCGCCAGGCCGCCACGCGCCAGCGGGGCCGTCACCAAATCCAGGCCCGTGCAATGGCTGCCCACGATGACGAGGTCCGGAACCCGCACGTGCGGCGTGAACAATGTCACCTCCGTTTCGGTCCCGGCGGAAATCTGATTGGCGAGAGCATCGATACGTAAAAATCCGTCCGCCTGGGCAAACGACGTGATTGCGCCAGAGCCCTTGCCGGAGGGGTACGCGATTAAACCATCGGCGCCTTCGACCAGTGACACCATGACAAATTCTGTGCGGCCCGTTTCCGATGCAATGCGTACCGGCACTTTTGCCGCGACCTTTGCATCGGCGCGAGGCGGCAGGTTCGCCATGCGGCGCAGCAAGGGTACGATCATGTCATGGAAAGTGAACATTGCAGAGGTTGGAAAACCCGGCAGAATCACCACCGGTTTCCCGTCGCAGACTGCAAGACAAAGCGGCTTGCCCGGCTTCAAAGCAACGCCATGGGCGACAATGCCGGGCTTGCCAAGCCGCGCGATGATGCGGTGCGACACGTCGCCCGCGCCTTTGGAGGTGCCGCCCGACAGTACCAGCATGTCGCAGCTATCAAGCGCGTTGCGCATGGTGGCTTCGAGTTCGGACTCAACGTCGGGAATGGCGCCGAGAAAGATCGGCTCGCCGCCATTCTCGCGAATGGCCGCTGTGACGATAGCGCCGTTCGTGTCGTAAATCGCCGCTGGACGCAGGGACAGCCCCGGCTGCACGAGTTCATCTCCAGTAGAGATCACCGCGACGCGCGGACGGCGCGCGACAGAAACTTCGGCAATGCCGCAAGCCGCAAGCATCCCGATTTCCCGCGAGCCGATGACGGTTCCTGCGCGCAACAGCGTCTCGCCGCGCGCAATGTCGGAGCCGGCATAGGACACGAATTGTCCGGGCGTTACGGCCCGACGGATCTCGATCACGCGTTCACCGGCGGGCTGGGTATGTTCGACCATTGCGATCGCATCGGCGCCACGCGGTACCGGTCCCCCGGTCGCAATCGAGGTCGTCGTTCCCGATGAGACGATCTGCATCGGCGCGGTGCCGCATGCGATGATTTCGTCGTTGAGAACAAGCCGGACCGGGGTAGCCTCGCCCGCCAGCGCCAGATCGACGGAACGCAGCGCGAAGCCGTCGACGTTTGAGCGATCGAACGGCGGTACATCAATGGGCGAGACGACATCGGCGGCCAAAGCTTGACCAAGCGCGTCGGCCAGCCGCCGCGCCTCACTTATGATGGCGCGTGGGAACAACGCGGCTTCGAAGCGTGCCAGCGCGTCCTCTCGCGACAGGATCGTCAGGAACTGATCCTGGTCGAAGCTCTCGCCTCTCTTCTGAGTTTTCACATCGGTCATGCTGGAACTACTCTTAGTCAGACCCTTAGCATATGGGCATCCACCGGCGTTCCCGCCGCGAATCCTTCACTGCTAGCGGGCACGGCCAGCCATGCATCGGCGCGCACGATGTGACCGAGCGAAAGATCGCCGATCGCCAACGGCATCCAGGCGCCGTCACTTTTCTTGAGCAAAGCGATATCGGCAATTCCGACACTTGACGATATCTTGCGCGCCAGCGGCAGCGTCTTCGTATGTTGCAGGTGCCCCGATAGCCGATCCAGTGCCGGCAGCGCCAGTGTCCACCAC
>Ga0307476_10000657_pt1 | contig 25067 bp, 21 predicted proteins | sample atmos_gasesECM2C_2_FD_203314 | JGI IMG/M metagenome (GOLD analysis project Ga0307476, IMG submission 203314) | Hardwood forest soil microbial communities from Morgan-Monroe State Forest, Indiana, United States - atmos_gasesECM2C_05 | ecosystem: Environmental > Terrestrial > Soil > Temperate...
TTTCGACGATAACCGAGGATGAACCTCTGAGAACTTGGGAGGGCCTGTCTGGAGGCTACGCCCAAAGCAAGTGGGTCGCTGAAAAGCTGGTCAGAGAAGCAGGACTCCGAGGACTTCCCGTTACTATTTACCGGCCGGGCTACATTGCCGGAGACACGCGCACCGGTGTTAGTAACTCCGACGGTCTTTTCTCTCTATACATACGTGCATGTATGGAAGTGTCGTGCGTTCCGGATGCTGATCTCGAAATCAACATGGTCCCTGTTGACTACGTAAGTAAGGCGCTGGTTGCGCTCTCTATATCCAAAGCAAGTGTTGGACGTGTGTTTCATCTTGTCAACTCGCATCGCACGCATATTAGTCAATTGTACGACGCCCTTGTTTCTTCCGGATTTCCTTTAGAGAAGGTCTCGACCGAGGTCTGGCTATCGCGGTGTAAGCCCAATGGCGCTCTAGCTCCGCTGCTTGAATCCCTCTCACAACAACCGAATAACGATAACGGACGGCACCCAGAGTTTGACTGCCAGGGCGCGTTGAGCGTGTTGCAACCAACAGGAATCTGCTGTCCGCCGATCACGCAACCACTGCTTGACCTCTATGTTTCGGATCTCCGAAACCGTTTAGTCGAGGCAGTAGGAACGCAAGTACTTGGTGTATAACGCTACTTCTATGAATATTAGTAACGTTCTCATCCCAAGCGATCACACGAGAGACGAACTGTTAATCTTCGATTATTGTTGGATAAATCAGGCGGACAATTCATAAGTTACAGGCTTGAGGCCCTTCCGGAGAAAAGCCAGGACAGTGACCCTCTTGCTGCCGGCAGTCCATTCTCTGCAGTCCGGTTTGTGGACAAAATATTGCGAATTACGGGCATCTTTAGCGTATTTCGGGAAAGGGCGGCGGAATTTCCCTGCAGTTAAGACTTGCTGGCGGAGGGAAGTGAGATTCGAACTCTCGGTACCCTTTTGAATTCCACAACTCCCGACGTTGGCGTAACTTGCGGCCAATCAGGAAGTTAACCAGAGAATCAACGGCCGGCAATGTTGTGAATTCCCTTAGGAACGGTCCATCTTTGAATCCTTCCGTTGAGGCGAACGGTATACGATACTGTGGCTGAAAGTGGTCACCTCTGCGGCGTTCAACGGGGTCGAAATTGGCACGCTGTGACTACTTGCTTGGGCACCCAGTCCACACTCGAAAAACTCCGGTGAGTTTGCTCGCAAAAAACAAATGAATCGAGCTTCTAAGAGATTCTTGCCGTGTTTTTCCGGGCTACTTCCGCCACTTGCTGAGAAATGAGATTTACATCTGTGCGATTGTTTCCAAGTTGTGCGCGAGCAATCGCAATTACTTCCTGTATGCCCGAATTGTGGTGCCGATCCACATATCCCGATCTGGCTTACTTCCCGGTTTGTCGACAAGCCGGGAATTGATCGCTCTGAGGGGGTTCTCGATACCCAAGGTTTTTCAGCAGCTATGTCCGAACTAGCGCTTTATCACGCTTAAATGCAGGTTGCGGATTTCCTCAGCCATCACCACCCCTTTCCGAACCCCAGTTCTGGAAGAGTCCATGCTTGCCTACTCCGTAACTCAGCGTACGCGAGATCGGATTGCGCATGGCGTCGGCGCGCAGCATAATTAAATCAAAATGGTGAACGATGAAAACGCGCCAAGACCAAGATCCCGCGAAAGCTCTGCGATTGACTTGGCTCCGATGATGAAAATATTCTCGTTACGCTTCAAATCTAAAGGGCAAGGGATGGCCCGGATGGAGTCATCGGTGGTCATATTCTTAACCGCATCAAAAAACTCGGGCGCTCTGGGCCAGCAGTAAAGAAAAGAATCGAGAGATCCGATGCTCACACGACGAAGATTCCTTGCCACCGCCGCCTGCACCATGGCTGCAGCACGCCTTAACGCGCAGGGCCAAAACAAAGTCCGGGTTGCCCTCAGCATCCCCAGGGAAGCGACGGGTCCTCGTATGCCGATTGACTTTGTCGGCCTGTCTTATGAGGTGCAGCAACTCGCGGACCCCACTTTCTTTTCGCCGCAGAACAGCGGCTTGATTCGCGAGTTCAAGGCACTCTCATCAACTGGCGTTCTGCGCCTTGGGGGCAACACCAGCGAGTTTGCTTACTGGAAACCTAAGCCTGACTCCCCCGAACCAAAGCATCCTCAAGTGCGTGAGGTCGTGGGCGAGCCGAAAGCGCAGTACTACGCGGTGACGCCCGAGGCAGTCAGGAACCTGGCGGAGTTTCTCCAAGCCACACGTTGGAATTGCATCTACGGCATCGGGATGGGCACGAATACACCGGCACGCGCCGCCGAGGAAGCGGCCTTTGTTGCCGAGACGCTGGGCGACCGACTCCAGTATTTCCAGATCGGAAATGAGGCGGATCTATTTGACCGGCACCTGCGCGATCCGAAGACATGGTCTGCCAACACGTACCTGCAAGAATGGCTCTCGCTGTCGCGGGCTATCGCAGTTCGTGTGCCGGCATCAAAGTTCGGCATGCCTGATGTTGCCGGCGCTGTGTCATGGCTGACTGAGATTGCTGATCAATGGCCTTCTATACAGGCTCCGCCTCACGTAACCACCCTGACTCATCATTATTACTTTGGCGGCCCGGCGACGAACCCCGAGGTCAACATTCCGAACCTGCTGAAACCGGCGACGATGCAAAGGGTGCAGAACACGGCGAATATCGCATCGGCCGCAGCCAGCAAGATGGGTGCGCGCGTACGCATGACCGAAGGCAACACTTGCTATCGCGGAGGCAAGCCGGGTGTCTCCGATGTGTTTGCCGCTGCGCTTTGGTCTGCCGACTATTCGCTCCTTCTGGCCAGCAATGACTATTCCGGCGTCAATCTGCACGGTGGTACTGGCAAATCTGTGGCCAATTCCGTCGGCGGATCTCTGCCCGGCGACTCGCTTCTCGAAGCGAAGGGCGAAACTCCCGAACAGATTGCCGCCCATCCGCATCCTTTCTATACACCGATTGGGACATTTGGCTCGGACTATGTGTTGGAGCCGGTCGCGTATGGGCTCAAGTTTGCGGGCTCGTTCAGCGGCGGAACACTATTGAAGGCCGAGTTCTCCACGAAGTTGCAGGATATGGGAGTCAATGCGACGGCGTATGCTGCGAAACTGCCCGGCGATCAAACATCCGTGATCATTCTGAACAAGGACGCGGCAGCAGATCTTGAGGTGGAACTCGACTTTGGTCGAGATGCGCGTGGAAAGATGCACACCGAGACATTACACGCGCCTGCACTAGACAGCCGCGAAGCGCACATTACAACCTCAACGAATACCGACTCGCTCAAGCAGGGCAAGTGCTCCGTGATCGTTCCCCATGCGACGGGAGTACGCGTAACAGTAAGTTGAATCGTTTTGTGGTGAACTTCCGTATTGCCGATCACTCACTTGGAGTTGTGCTCACTCAGTTTGCGCCTGTGATCTGGCATAGTTCAGAACCTGCCATCAGAAATGACCCCACTCCGTAAACATAACTGGACGACGGCTTGTACTTGCCGGGCTCAGCGCCGATGGGCTGGATATTCCCGAGGCGGCCGCTGGCATAGATATGCGTCAGCATGCCGCGCCAAGCGCGCCTGACCACGGGAAGGTATTTCTTGCGGTTCAGGATGTGCTGGTTGATGCCCCAGACGAGGGCGTATGTGAAGAAGGCCGTGCTGGAGATCTCCGGTGCGGGGTAGGAATCGGGGTCGAGAAGACTGGCGCGCCATAGACCGTCGGAGAGTTGGAGCGCCGCGATGCGTTCGGCCATGACACGATAGAGAGCGATGTACTTTGCACGCAGAGGCGAATTACTGGGAAGGCGCTGGATCACCAGAGCGAGAGCGGCGAGATCCCACCCGTTCCCGCGCGACCAGAAAACTTTCTGGCCGTTCGGTTCACGCATCGTGAGAAAGCGCTTATCGCGATAGTAGAGGTGCTCGGCAGAATCATAGAGGGCTATGGTGGTCAGGTTCCACTCCCGATCCATGAAGTCGACATAGCGCGGGTCGCCGGTGGCGAGGGTGAGTTGAGCGAGAACCGGAGCAGCCATATATAGGGCATCGCACCACCACCAGAGCAGGTTCTGAGGGTCGTCGGGTCGGGCAAGAACTTTGTTCATGCCATCGCGTGTGAGCGCAATCATCTCTGGATCGAGCTTCTCGGCGTAGAAGGCAAGATATGTGAAGCCGATGGCTTCGTCGTCGGCGTGACCCACGCGCGGACCGAGACTCCAATGGTTCTGCTCGGCGACTTGAAAGACGCGGTCTTGGTACTTCTGGTCGCCGGTAGCCTTTGAAGCAGCGAGAAAACCGTCGTAAAGAGCTGCGTAGGTCCACTGGATGTTGTACTTCCCTTCTGCCTCATGCAACTGCCAGTCCGCGACCTTCCTCATTGCTTTGAGAATGTCCCGGCGCTTCAAGCGCGGAGAAAGATCGGCGGCAAGCGGCCCGGGATCGTCGGGCTGGCTTCCGGCGGCCGCGAGTTCGTCGATAGACTGCGCGGCCTGTGCGGGAGGATTCTGGCACAAGGCGAAAGGAGACAGGGCGAGAACAATGAAAGCCACCAGCAAACAAAAATTTTTCATCGGTCCATCCGGTTCATGGGAGAAACGGCTTCCAGCGCTCCACAATAACTTTCACCTGGTCCACATCCTCGGGGCGAAGCTGCGGAAGCGGCGGGCGCACTGGCCCGGCAGCGAAGCCAAGAACGTTCATCATTTCCTTCATGACAGAAATCTCGTATCCCTTTCGGCGAGCGCGAAGTTCATAGAGCGGAATTACGTACGTGTTCATCAGGCGCATCAGGGCTGCAGAATCACCCGCGGAAGCAGTCTCATGGAGCTTCAGGGAAAGCTTTGGCGCCACCGTTGCAATGCTCGAGGTGTAGGTGCGAATGCCGATGCTGTAGTAACCGGGTACGCAATCGTCGCCCGCTCCGCCAATCCAATGCAATCGATTACCAACGCGGTTGATAATCTGCTGGTATCGCCGCAAGTCGCCCTGGCCGTCTTTCCAGCACGCCAGCGCGGGAACGCGTGCGGCCAGTTGTTCAACCCATGTTGGGCTCGGGTTCACCCAATCGCGGCTGTAAATAATCAGCCTCAGCGGAGTCGCGCGACCGATCTCTTCGTAATAATTGGCCAGACCTTCCTCATCGGCATTGGGATAATACGGAGGTAAAGCTAGGATGGCATCGGCCCCCACACGCGCTGATTGCTGAGCCAACTCGATGGCTATGGGAAGGTTGAATCCTGTACCAGCAATAACCGGAATGCGGCCATGCACTTCTTCTACCGTTGCCCTTACGACCTCCAAATGCTCGGCAGGAGTGAGTGAATACACTTCGCCGGTCCCTCCCGCGGTGACAATCGCAGCAATCGGAGTTTCGAGGAGGCGTTGTAGATTTTTTCTGAGACCGGGAATATCTAATGACAAATCCGGCTTTAACGGCGTGATCGGAAACGCAATCACACCTCGAAGTTTGTTCCGCAGTTCTTCAGGCTTCAATCGTTCATTGGCGTGCGCGGAAGTCGAGTCATGAAACACCGCGGTCGGGAAAATGGACGAGGCAGCCAATGCGCTGGCACCGTCAATAAATTCACGGCGCGAAAAATGTGAAGACATGGTTGTCACTTTCCCATCCGCGTCCGTTTCATCGGATCGGCTTGAAATCGAAATAAGCCAGATTCATATTGCCGAGCGTCAATATGTGCACGGTGAGAACATTTTTGCCTTTATTGAGATGAACTTTAAAAAGTTGCGAAGCCAGATTCCAGTGGTGCCATTGACGCCAGGCAATCGGGTCTGCAGGATCATTTGTTGTGGTGATCTCGAAAGGCCCGGTCGCGTCCTTTCCGTTTACATCGACTGATATTGTGCCGCCGCGACTCGATGTGTAAAGGAAATCGGCGGCGTATATGCCCGATTTCGCCACATCTACCGTAACGTTGAACCACTCTCCGGGTTCGGTCCAGCCAACGTAGAGCAGGTCTGCGGGAGGAACAACCTTGTCGAAGGGGTTATCGTCAACCGGATTAGGCTTGCGGTTGAACTTCGTGTAAGAAATATCCACGCCCTCATGGATACGAAATTCATTGAGATAGGTCCCATCAGCCGGATTCAACTCTCCGCTGCCGTGATTCTGTGGATCGGTGTCGTGATACGCAACTCCCTCGCTGCCCAAGTCATAGTAAGCGCACAAGACCTTTCCCGGTATTTTTTGTGGACCGCCACTGTAGCGGGTGTCGTGATAAGGCACGCCCTTATATTGGCTCAAAAATGATTGGGAAAACGCAGTTGTGGGCAACATCAATCCGGCCACTATGCAAAAGGAAAACACTCGACGACTCATTCTTCATCTCTCCTGAGCACCAAATCGGTGCCCTACATGAAATCGAATTCTCCAGTACAAGAGTCGCGACCGGCGCAAAACCGACAAACGATTGACTGGGTCGGATAGACAACAATATACTCGCATCAATCCGATCAGGTACCGAAGAATATCGGTATTCTATTTCGGATGACTTGGAGCGATGGACATGAAAACGAATGACACACCGCAGGATGCCGGTAACCAGAACCGCCGGGGCTTCCTTAAGACAGGAGCAGCATCGATAGCAGCTGGTCTGTCTGCAGGAGTAATCGCGCCGTCCGTGTCTGGCGAGGTGACGTCAACGAAAAACACTCCAGCTGCTGCAAGCGCCATCCAGGACACAATGCCGACGCGCAATCTGGGTAAGACAGGATTTCGGGTCGGGATTTTTGGCCTCGGCGGCCAAGGAGCGTTGGAGAAGGCGAATAACGAAAGCTTGGCCCTGCCGATGATCCAACGCGCGCTTGAGTTAGGAGTAAATTATTTCGATACTTCCGCCATTTACGGCGGACCTGACAGGTGGAGTGAACGTTATCTTGGAAAGGGTCTTAAGGGCAGCCGGGACCACGTTTTTATCGCAACCAAGACCAAAGAGCGAACCCGCGATGCCGCGCTTAAAAACCTCGACGTGGGCTGCTTGATCGAAATCAGAAACTTATCGCCTGGTTGACGGAAAAAGGTTTGCAACCCTCCGCCATCCAGACTCCAGGCATGCATGTGTGGATGGTGTGGCGTGACAACCTGACGAAGTTCGCGCCTCTGCTCTTTCAATCAAAATGAAACATTGGCCAGAGGCCGAAGATCGGCAGCCCTAAGATCAACAGCTGTTCTTGTGTGTTGGATAACACTGCTTCGGATGTATCCCACGAAGCACGTCTTATCCGCCTTCTCACCGTCAGCGCCTAGCGTGGACAACATGAACGCCAGCGTGTCCGGGCGCGAGTCCTTGAACGGCGCGGCCGAACCTGGACGCGATCTCCTGAAAATTGATGTCTTCGATGGCGCGAAATCCGTGCGAGCGAAGAATCGCTGCAATGCCAGCCGGGTCGAAACGGCTGTCCGAACGTTCATCAATTTTCTTAAGCTGTTCGGTCCGCTCCGTTTCTAATTGCCTTAGCTCTTCGGAGAAAGCCTCGGGAGGTTCCATGTAGTCGAACACCACCTCCGAGTTCTGGATTGACGACATGTAGTCCAGAGTGCGGCCGATCGCGTCCTGTGTCAGATACGGCACAACCCCGAGCCAAGTGAAAAACGCGGGCGAGTTCTGCTGAAAGCCTGCAGCGACGCGCTTCGCCCCTTGTCACGGAAAATGATGGTAAGCTGAGCCTCGATGAACATCAAGGAAGTCGCCGCCCGAGCCAATCTTTCGACCGCCACGGTTTCGCGCACCATCAATAACAGTGGATTGGTGCGGCCCGGGACTGCGGAGAAGGTGCAGCGCGCCATCCGGGAACTTGGCTACTATCCCAATACCCAGGCGAGAGCTCTGGTTTCAGGTCGCAGCCGGATGTTCGGTTTGATCATCTCGGATATCGTGAACCCGTTCTTCCCGGAGTTGGTGAAGAGCTTTGAATTCGCAGCCATTCATCACGGCTACGAAGTGATCGTGGCCAATACGGATTACGATTCCGAGCGCATGAGCGGATGTGTGCGCCGCATGATTGAGCGCAAAGTGGATGGGGTTGCCGTGATGACGTCGGAGCTCGACCGCCATCTTCTGGAGGAACTTTCGCACCGCCGACTGCCGATTGTGTTTCTGGACGTGGGAAAGCTGAAGCCGCTGATCAGCAACATCAACGTGGATTATTCCCGTGGAATCGGAGAAGCGGTGCAGCACATCGTCTCACTGGGACACCAGCGGGTGGGATTTATCAGTGGGCCGCTGACGCTGAAATCGGCGCGGACACGGCGCTCGGCGTTCTTGAAATGTATTGCCGCCTGCGGCATTGGAGAACGGCAACGGAGCGTGGTGGAAGGCAACCACAAAATTGACGGCGGAGAAAGCGCGATGATGCGGCTGCTATCGCTTCCCAATCCGCCAACCGCGGTGCTCACTTCCAACGACCTGACGGCAATCGGGGCGCTCCGCGCCGTTGCCCGGGCAGGTTTACGCGTGCCCAACGACATTTCAGTAGTCGGCTTCGACGATATCGAACTCAGCCGCTTCACTCAGCCACCACTCACGACCATTCGGCTTTCCCGCGACGAGTTGGGCCGGAAAGCTTTCGATGCATTGTACGAGACGGTGGCAGGACAGCAGCGATCAGGGCAAGAGATCAAAGTCAGCACGCGGCTGGTGGTGCGGGAGTCCACGGCTCCGGTGAAGGTACAACCTTCCGCCCAGCCGGAAAGTACGACGGAGTCCTCCTCGCGGTTACGTGTCTAAGCATCCGTGAGTGCGCTCCCTCGCGGACGAAAAGCTAACGCTGATTTATGCTCCAGCGTCGCTCTCAAGTCTGGCGCCATCGTCCGCGGAACAGATATAGACAGCCGGTTTAATCCCCACGGCCTGTTGATAACGACTGGAGATTTTCTCGGCAAAGGCGGTCGCGTTTTTCGATGCAACCAGATTCAGAGTGCACCCTCCGAATCCGCCTCCGGTCATGCGGCCGCCAAAATAGCCAGGGATTCCCTCGGCGACCTCAGCCATGATGTCCAGCTCGCGGCAGCTGACTTCGTACAGGTCGCGAAGACTACGATGCGACTCGCGCATGAGCTGTCCGAAACCATTTAAATCGCCGGCCCGCAGGCAAGCTGCCGCAGCGCGCACCCGTCGATTTTCCTCGACCACGTGACCGCAGCGCTTGTAGATGGTTGGAGGAATATCCTGCGAATGCTGAACTAATTGATCGATAGAAATATCGCGCAGAGCTCGAATGCCCGGATACCACTTCGACAGGATTCTTACACCCTCCTCACACTCTTCCCGTCGCCGGTTGTACTCCCCACCCGCGTGTTGGTGCTTGACCATCGTGTTGCAGATTACCAGCCTAACGGTGTCGGGAATGGGGATGAACTCGAAATCGAGGGAGCGGCAATCGAGCAAAAGCACGTGCCCGGCTTTTCCCAGGCAGGAGACAAACTGGTCCATGATGCCGACGCGGGCCCCGATGAAAGTGTTTTCGGTTCGCTGGCAGAGTCTGGCAACCTCCTCCAGCGGCAAGCCGGTGTTGTTCAGGCTGAGCAGGGCGAGCGCACTGGCCACTTCAATTGCGGCCGAAGAACTGAGGCCGGCACCGATCGGGATGTCGCTTTGGATGAATAAATTTGCGCCTTGGGGAGCGAGTCCTTTGTGCTGCAGCGCAACCGCGATCCCGAGAACATAGTCACACCAGGCTCCTGTGGCTTGCTGCGGTAGGTTATCGAAATCGAACTCGAAGGATTGGGTAAAGTCCTGGGAGTGAATCCGCAGTTTGGCTTCCGAGCCGCGAGAGATGGCCACGCCGGTGCGCATGCCAATCGCGCTCGGCATGACAAGACCATCATTGTAGTCGGTATGCTCCCCAATCAAATTGACGCGTCCGGGCGCGCTGAAGATGGCAGGTCGCCCCCCGAACATGCTCGTGAATTTTCGGGCCAGCTCTGTCGACTCCATTTCCCTAGTCCCGATGAAGTTTCTTGCCGGATAAGACCGAACGCTCACGATGAACAGCGGGCCTGCAAGCGATTACATGCGCAGTTAAAAACCATAAGCTGGAACCTTCGGCCTGTCAACCACTGGTAGTTATGGTCAGGGTTGTCAAGAATACGCTGCTCCAGAGGAAGGTGTGATGCGGACAGGCAAGCGGCTGAATTGCGTAATCGTTTACATACGCACCCTGATCGTGGATAATTCCCGTGCCTAGCATGCAACAGAACTCTGGGGAGGCTTATGGACCGACGTCCTTTCTTAAGACCACAGGAACTTTGATTGCGGGTGCAACGCTCGTTCCATCGGCTTTTGCGGAACCGGAAACCTCGGAGGGCCGGCTGGTTCTTCCCATGAATCGGAGTTGGCTATACAGCCGCACTGTGGTCAAGGGCGCGCACCGAAAGGACTTCGACGATTCTGGCTATGAGAAGGTGGTTGTTCCGCACACCAATGTTCGTTTGCCTTGGCATAGTTTTGACGAGAAGAGTTATGAATTCGTCTCAAGTTACCGGCGCCATTTTAAAGTTCCCGCGGAAGCGCGTGGAAAACATGTATTCGTCGACTTCGAAGGTGTAATGACGGCATCCACCGTGTGGCTAATAGCGTCTGGTTAAGTTGTTGTACTCCGAAAATTCTCGCTGCGCCTCGGCTTCTTCGCCAAGGCGCTTGTATGTCAATCCCAGCCCGTAATGAGCCTCGCTGTTACCAGGATTTGCGGCAACCGACTTCTGGTAAGCGGCGAGCGCTTGCTGCAGCGCTCCGCGTGCAAGATAGATGTTGCCAAGTTGCAAATTTGCTAAATCGAATTTGGGATCAATCGCGGCTGATTTCTGCAACAGGCTATGGCGTGCGCCAACGCGTCTGAATTCTCCGATCCTCGGTTTCGCTTCCAGAGAGAAATCGCGTAGTAAAAGTTCGCGAGAGCATTTTCTGGCTGGTCCTGGGCAAAGCGCGCCAGTTTCTGCTCGGCGCAAGGAAGTGACGTAGAGGCTGCTTCTTGCATCTTGCCGAGAAAAAGATAAAGAGCGGGTCTCGACGGGTCGAGATCGGAAGCCTCGCACAGGCGCTGGGCCGCTTCCTCCGCGGAGCCGCTGGTATAAAGAGCCGCGCCCAGCCCAGCCAACATTCTTGCCGACTCAGGATGCAAGCGCACGCCTCTGGCAAACACTTCCACCGCTGGTGCGGCCGCTCGGTGGAGAAGCAACTCCGTTCCCCACGCAAAATAATTTTGCTCACTGGAATCCAAACCGGCGGCGCGCTCGTATTCGCGAGCAGCGGCCAGCGGATCGTCCAGTTTTTCGTCGAGGTCGCCGAGTAAGCGACGCAGACTTGCTTCGTCTTGCCTGCCAAGCCCTTTGTCATTCGCAAGCATTTGATTCACTTGCTCACGAGCCTTGGAAAACCCTTCGCAGGTGTTTAAGGCCAGCGCAAAGTCGAAAGCATTTACATGGTCTGCAGGATTTATCTGGTACGCTGTCCGCAAAAACGAAATAGCTTCGGGGCATCTTCTCGAGTGGAGATAGAACTCACCAAGATTGTGGTTCGCTTCAAAGCCTCCGGGACTCTGACGCAGAGCAGCGCGCAATTCGCTCTCAGACTTGTGCGCTTCCGGACCACTCTCCACGGCTTTCGGAGGCGCTCCTGCGATTTCTGCCGATTTGCCAGACTCGAGACTCAAAGTCGCCTTGGCAAGTGCTTCACCGGTTCGCATTCGAGTTTCAGACCCATGGCCGCCCCCAGCGGTTGAATCAGTAATGCCTACCACTGTAAAGACAGGCCGGTCGTCGAGCTCGATCGCGGACAACGACGATGATGCGGTTGACGCAGCAGTGGTGGCTGTGGATGCCTGCAGGACAAAGTCACAATGCTTCTTTTCCGCTGGATCCAGCTTTATCGATTTCTCAATTAAGTCGCGAAAGCCGGATTTCTCCAGCTTTACCGAATACGTGCCTGCGCGGACGGCGCGGAAGGAAAAGATTCCTTCCGCGTTCGTTTGGCTCTGGACAGAACTGGAACCACTTTCTTCCAGAAGGCGAACGGAAGCTCCCACAACCGGCTTTCCAACCGCGTCACGGACTATGCCCTCGATCTGTGCACCCTCTTGCTGAGAGCCTTCTTGCGCAAGCGCAGCCGGCCTTAGCAAGTTCAGCAGCGGGAAACACAGGAACACCAAACAGAGGCAGCTTCGGTTAAGTAAATTCAATCTCGAGCGCTCCCGTTTGAGTTCCGCGCCGTGACCATCTTCTGAGAATTGCATGGTGCGAGTGATGCCTTCGCCTTCTTTCACAAAGATTACATGGTTCGCCCTGATATGTTTAGGGAACGCCGACCGCAAGCCATATATGGTCGGACCTCCTCTGTGTGGCGCTGAAGGTCCTGTGGGTCGGCGAGTTTCACCATACCAGAGCCAGACCAATCGAAGACGCATGCGTAATCGTCCTACGGGAGTGGCACAAGATCAGTGATCTCACAGGCTGACCTTGAAGCCTGACTAAGGCAAATTGCAGATATTATGGCAAGCCAGCTTCGCAGCCTGCAAGAGTGAGAATCGAGTTTCACAGCGCCCCTTGGGCACAGTTCCAGGACTCTCTTCAACGCGAACGCCGTAACAAAAGAATGTAGTGTGATCCCACTGAACTGGATATCATGCGACGATGGTTATCGTTGTTATGGGGACATCCAGCTCAGGAAAATGTTGTTGGGGAGGCGCTTGCCAGGCGCCTGAGACGGACGTACCGAAGCGAGAGGACTGGTTTAAACTGTGAAGCTGGTTGCGAGTAGCGAAGCACATTCCGTCCCGCGCCGGCGTTGGGGCATCTCGCTTTTGCTGGGATTCGGTGTATTGGTGAATTACTTCGACCGAGTGAATCTCTCGGTTTCACATGCTGCGCTTCACGATGCATTCAGCATCTCTACCGTAACGTTCGGAGTGAAGCTGTAGGCCGAGTCGGAACCTTCCTGTGGAGCGTGGCCTCATTTGCGGCGGCGATGTCGACGGGCGTGGCGAGCTTTCTGGGAGCTCGGCTTCTGTTCGGAGTAGGCGAGGCTCCCACATTTCCGGCGAATGCGAAAGCTATCGGGTATTGGTTCCCAGAGCATGAGCGGAGCCTGGCGACGGCTATTTTCGACTCCGCTTCTAAGTTTGCCTCTGCCATCGGCGTCCCCGCTCTCGGGCTGCTAATTGTGCGCTTCGGATGGCGATGGAGTTTCGCAGCAACCGGCTTTCTCAGCCTTTTTTATTTTGGTCTTTTTTATGTGTTCTACCGGAACCCCAGCGAAGACCAATCGTTGTCCGATACGGAGCGCGATTTCATTCGCCACGGCGGAGCGCAGCCCGAAGACCGCGTCCGGGCTGCGAAGGGCGCACCGCTCGGATATTTGCTGCGCCAACGAAAGGTTTGGGGCCTGGTCATAGGGTTTTCCTCCTACAACTACACTTTCTATCTCTTGCTGACGTGGCTGCCGTCCTATCTCTCGTCAACCCATCACATCGATCTGCTGCACTCCGCTTTGTACACTAGCGTGCCTTGGCTCTTTGCAACATCAACCGACATTCTGATGGGGGGCTGGCTCGTGGATAAGCTGGTCCAGAGCGGGAGGGATGCATCATTCGTCCGGCAGGCAATCCTCATCGGAGGAACAACGCTCGGCTTGGGAATGCTGGGAGCTGCTTACGCACAGAGCGCCACCATCGCTCTGGTGTGGATTAGTCTAGCAATTGGTGGCTTATCCGCGGCCGCGCCTGTGGCTTGGTCCATACCTTCCCTTGTCGCACCTAGGGAGAGCGTTGGTACGTTAGGCGGAATTTTGAATTTTGGCGGTCAACTTTCGGCCATCACCGCGCCGATTGCAACGGGCTACATCGCCCAGGCGACACACTCATTTTTCTGGGCCTTTGGAGCGGCGGCCGCATTTCTCATCGTCGGCATCGCTGCGTATGGATTCCTGCTTGGCCGGATCGAAACCATTCCAGAGCCGTTCCCTGTGGCGTTATAAGTCTGGGCACTCACCGCGGCGGGGCGTAATCTTTGGTAGTTTGTGTTCGCGAATTGTAGACTTCAAGTTTGCCGTCCGCCCACACTGAGAGTTTAAGATAGTTGCCCTCGTCGGGTCCGCGAAGGTTAGCGATAAAGGAGTCGCCGGAATTGTGTGCCACCCCGCCTTCGTTAGAAAAATGAAGCTGCCAAAGGTCCTCAAGCTTCGGCGATTTCCTGACGATCTCCCACGAAGAGGGTGAACCACCCTTGTCCGCACCGTTATCCATGATGGCAAGCCGTGGCGAGATGGCAGCCAGAAGAGCCGGGCTGTTGCTCTGTAACCAGCCATGATGCGAGACGATGAAGACATCGGCGGCCCCCACCTTATTAATGGGGCAGACGAGTTCCAGTTCCTTATTCCACGTAAGATCGCCCAGATCGAGAATCCGAACACTGCCAAAGGTGAGGATCGTACCGAGCGAGTGCGCATTTTCCGTTTGATCCACCGGTCGTTGTTCTGTCTTGTTACAGGCAGGATTTTGCGCGCCCGCGCCCGGCAAAGGCTTCTGGAGTAACGCTCCGTCGGCGCTCACGATCTCTGCCCGAAGGCCCTCGGTAGGCAGAATATCCCCCACTTTTGCAATGGTTCGTTTGACGCTGTGGCTTGAGAACAGATTCTGGTAGTTCTCCCAGCTCCACTCCGTTGGCTGATCGCCCGGCTCGCGGTTCACACCGTGATCGATGAAGGTACCAACAGGAATCTTTGCGAAAAGCTGGGGAGCACCACCGGCATGGTCAACGTGATAATGAGTGAGAAGAACGAAATCAATTTTCGACAGACTCGCCTTTTTTGCAGCGGCGACGATCCGGTCCGCGTCGCGTCCCGCATTGCCTGGCCAGCCCGTGTCGATGAGTAGCGACTGCCCCGCGGGCGTGACAAAAAGCGTAGCTTGGCCGCCTTCGACATCCACAAAATAAACTTCCAGTGCCTTGCCCTGCTGCAGAGCCGGGGACAACTCTGCCAACGCAAGAAAAGCCAGGGCGACAATGGCCCCACCTATTGCAGAACCGACGAGCGACCGCATGTATCCTCCGATCACTTGATTTCCCCAGGGTATAAGTTTGTACCGATAAATCATCTTAACTTCTTGCGGGCGTTGCACTATACCCATCCGGCATCAATAACGTAGCTCTGATTGGTGATTGCCGAACTGTCGTCCGAGGTCAGAAACAAAACCAGGCGCGCCACTTCTTCCGGAAGGATCATTCTTTTCAGCACCTGATTGGCCAGTATCTCGACCTTGTATTCTTCGGTAAGCCACAGCCGCTGCTGGCGCTCAGTCAGTATCGCGCCGGGCATGATGCAATTGACGCGGATATTATGAGCACCGAGTTCGCGGGAAAGCGTTCGGGTCATGCCGACGATCGCAGCCTTTGCCGTAACGTAGACAACCTGATTGGTCGAAGGAATTACCCATGCAATCGAACTCATATTAAACGATTGAGCCGCGCTGCGCTTTTTGCATCGATGGAATGACAGCCTGAGTCATGAAGAACTGATGCTTCAGTTTGACGGCGATAACCTGATCCCAGTATTCAGATGTGACTTCCGCAGTCTTATGGCGAGTATCGTTCCCGGCATTGTTTACGAGGACATCCACTGCATGAAATCTACCCAGAATGACTTGAACTGTGTGTTGTACCTCGCCAATGTCGGTTAGATCGCAGTGGTAGTAAGCCGGCACAGTCGCGCCATCCAACTCGAGCCTTTTAATAAGTTGCTCCGCGGCGTCATCCTGAACATCCAGAAATGCGACTTGCGCATTCTGCATCGCGAAGGCTTCGACGATCGCTTCGCTGATGCCGGTGGCGCCGCCCGTCACGATGATGATGCGATCGCGAAGGCTTGGATAAGAAGCAAATCCATTCGTTCTTTCCATGGTGCGATTTTCCTGGTCGTTCCTTCTAGTGCGATTCGCGCGTAACCGTAGTCCCACGGCAGCCAACCAAAAAATCGAGGTCGGCGCCCTCCGAGGCCTGCATCACATGCTGCACGTACAGTTGTTGATAGCCCCCGGTCGCCGGCGAAGGAATCGGCTTCCACGCGGCCCGTCTGCGAGCAAGCTCTTCGTCCGACACATCGAGATGCAGACGGCGAGCGTCGACATCGAGTTCGATAGCGTCGCCATCCTCTACAAGGGCCAACGGTCCGCCAGCCGCAACCTCAGGGCAGACATGCAGCACCACGGTTCCGTACGCAGTCCCACTCATCCGAGCATCTGATACTCGGACCATATCCTTCACGCCTCGGGCAAGAAGTTTCGGCGGTAACCCCATGTTTCCGACCTCCGCCATGCCCGGATATCCCTTTGGGCCGCAGTTCTGCAAGACGAGTACAGAATTCTCGTCGACATCGAGCTCGGGATCGACGATTCGCTCTTTATAGTGCTCGATCGTACGAAAGACGACGGCGTGGCCCCGATGCCGCATCAGGTGTGGAGATGCGGCAGAAGGCTTCAGCACGGCCCCGTCCGGAGCCAGGTTTCCGCGTAGCACAGCAATACCTCCGTGCTCCACCAAGGGGTTATTCAACGGTCGAATCACCTCTTCATTCCAGTTCGGGGCGTCCTTGCAGTTTTCTCCAATCGACTTCCCAGTAACGGTGAGCGCATTGGAATGCAGCAGGTTCTTGCTGTCGAGGGCTCTGATCACCGCCGGAGTCCACCCGCATAATAGAAGTCTTCCATAAGGAGCGGCCCGAGGGCATGAGATCGACTAAGGTGGGTGTGTTGCGACCAATACGGTCCCAGTCATCGAGCGTCAGGGGAACACCAATTCGTCCAGCGATCGCAAGCAGGTGAATAACCGCGTTGGTGGATCCCCCAACTGCTCCATTGACGCGGATGGCATTCTCGAAAGCCTCTTTCTTCAGGACTTTGGAAATACACAGATCCTCGCGAACCATCTCTACAATGCGGCGTCCGGACATGTGCGCCAGGACTCCGCGACGCGAGTCGACCGCCGGAATCGCCGCGTTGTGCGGCATGGAGAGCCCCAAGGCTTCCACCATCGGTGCCATAGTCGAGGCTGTTCCCATGGTCATGCAATGCCCGGCGGAGCGAGACATGCAGGACTCAGCTTCGTTGAATTCGATTTGGGTCATCGTTCCGGCTTTCACCTCTTCGCTGAATTGCCAGACGACGGTGCCCGATCCGATATCCCTGCCATGAAATTTTCCGTTGAGCATGGGACCACCGGATACAACGATCGCAGGAATATCGCAGCTCGCAGCTCCCATGACGAGAGATGGCGTAGTCTTGTCGCAACCGCACATCAGCACCACGCCATCGATGGGATTGCCGCGGATGCTTTCCTCCACATCCATGCTGACCAGATTGCGAAACAGCATCGCGATTGGCCGAAGATTTGTTTCACCCATTGACATGACCGGAAATTCCAGCGGCAGTCCGCCAGCCTCCCACACTCCGCGCTTCACTTGATCCGCCAGCGTGCGCAGATGCGCATTACACGGCGTTAGCTCGGACCATGTGTTGCAAATACCGATCACTGGCCGCCCATCGAACACATCGCCGGGAAGGCCCTGATTGCGCATCCAACTGCGGTGAATAAATCCGTCTTTGTCATCCCTACCGAACCAGGCTGTGGATCGAAACGTCCGTTTTTCTTCGGGCATACCTATTTACTCCAGCTCTGAGAGCGTTTGTGGGATCTCATGGTTTATTTGCCTTCCGCTGAATCTATACTAGTTTGCTGAATTACGTTCGCCAGCTCAACTCTGGTTCACCACTACTGGGGGCAACACGATACGAAGATGGAGCGCTTGCCGGACTCTCTTTCAGCTGAAAACGCAAGCGCGGGACTGCACGAGTTTTTTTCTCGGGGGTCCGATCCCGCCGTTGCGGAAAAGGAAATCGGCACCTGTCTCTAGAGAAAAGACAAATAGTTCGGGGATGACGAATGAATCAGATCGATCTTAATGACCGCTGCGCGATTGTCACCGGAGCGGCGCAAGGTATCGGCCTCGCTATTGCCCGCCGCCTCCTCGCTTCGGGTGCCATCGTCTCCCTGTGGGACTGTGATGCGGATTTGCTCGTAGCCACCCTAGAGAAAATCGGCAAATCGAAGACGGTGTCACACGAGATTGTCGATGTCTCAGACCCCCAACGCGTAGCTGCTGCGGCATCCGCGACGATACAGAAATACGGAAAAATCGACATTCTTGTCGCCAACGCCGGCATCGCAGGCCCAAACCACAAATCGTGGGAGTATCCAATCGATGCTTGGAAGCAAATCATCGATATCAACTTGACCGGAGTCTTTCTGTGTTGCCACGCGATCGTACCTTACATGCTCCAGCAGAACTACGGACGAAATCGTGAATATCGCCTCGATCGCAGGCAAGGAAGGCAACGCAAACGCCTCCGCCTATAGTGCCTCCAAAGCGGGAGTGATTGCCTTCACGAAGTCGCTAGGAAAGGAAACCGCCGCTCAGAATATCGCGGTGAATTGCATCACGCCGGCGGCCGCGCGCACACGGATCTTTGAGCAAATGACGCAGGAGCATATTAATTTCATGTTGCCTCGTATTCCTCGGGGAAGGTTCTTACAAGTCGATGAAGTGAGCGCCATGGTCGCCTGGCTCGTCTCGGCGGAGAACTCCTTCACGACTGGCGCCGTCTTTGACCTGAGCGGCGGTCGAGCGACGTACTGACTCCTTCTGCTTTTCGATTCCGAATGACAGGAAGGAAAATGAACCTACTCCGATTTGGAAAGCCCGGCGCAGAAAAACCGGGTCTGCTCGATTCTGGTGGAAACTCCGCGATCTTTCCGCCGTCCTGACCGACATTGCAGGGTCGTCGCTACTTCCCGGATCTCTCGACAAATTGCGTCAGCTCAACCCTGCAACCCTACCTCTTGTTTCTGGCTTGCCGCGCTGGGTCCATGCGTGGGTTCGGTGGGCACGTTCGCCTGCATTGGCCTGAATTATTCTGACCACGCCGCCGAGTCGGGGATGGCGGTTCCAGCCGAGCCTGTTGTCCAGCAGATCGATGTGCGAGTAGTTGCGGCCACGCACTGCGACCTCAAGCAGATGGTGGAAGCCGGCCTAGTTCCGCAGTGAATGATCCAGCGCGCAAGGCTATGCTGCTGGCTCCCACCAAGAGGAAAGAACAATGAAATACATCTGTTTGGGATACATCGAGCCAGGAAAATTCGAAGGGATGACCGAGGACGAGCGACACGCAACGTTCGACGAATGCTTTGAGTACAACGACCATCTCCGCGCCAACGGACATCTTGTCGCCGAAGTACCTCTTCAGCCTCCGGAGACCGCGTTGACCCTGCACTGGAAAAACGGCAAAGTCGCGACGACGGATAGCCCCTATGCGGAAACCAAGGAACAGCTTGGCGGCAAAATACGGGCATTATTCGCGTATTTCGTCGCAGGTCGAGCGGAAATCCTCTGCAGTTCAGACTTGCTGGCGGAGCGCGCAGTCTGGCGCTAACTTTTCTCCGCGAGAAATTCCCTGCTAACAGGGAAAATAACAGGGAATTTGCGAAATTTTTGACCTCTAAAACCGCACCCTTTCCCTCTAAGTTGCACCTTCGGCAGGAGAAGCAGGGTCTCCTGGCGTAAATCGGAACAGGGAATTAACAGGGACGTAACAGGCAAGTATCAGGGAATTAGTTTTCCATTATCAGGCAATCGTTGCGAGGGAGATTTCTGAAGAGCTGTAGAGAGATGAATTGCTGCCCGGCAGGTTGTCCGAGTCGGATTCTCGGTAACCATACGAAAGATCAAGGTTCGAACCTTTTTGCTGACGGGCTTGAAGGCCCGTTCAAATAATCCAGGTTGTTATTCTGCCGGTTGACAGAACCGGCAACGCCGGGCTGCACCTGGGGACAGCCGAGGGCGCTGTCCCTACATAAGCATCGTCGCCTAGCGGCGTTCCCTACATGAGCATCTTTGCTACGGGGCGTAGCCGGAGCCGCGGAGGACTTTTCCGGGGAGGGCGGCGGTCATCTTTCCTTTGTCGATCACGAGCGTGCCGTTTACTAGCACGTAGTCCATGCCTTCGGAAAGTTGATTGGGATTGTCGAAGGTCGCGACGTCGCGCACGGTTGCGGGATCGAAGATGACTACGTCGGCCCACATGCCGGCTTTGAGCACACCGCGATCAATGAGGCGCAGGCGCTGCGCGGGCAGTGCAGAGAATTTTCGGATCGCATCTTCGAGCGTTAAGGCTTTATCCTCGCGAACGTATTTGCGCAGGATGCGCGGGAACGTGCCGTAGGCGCGGGGATGAGGATGCTCCTGGCCGAGAATGCCTTCGGGCGAAGTACCGGAGGAGTCGTTGTCGATGGCGACCCAGGGCTGTTGCAGCGCGAGCGTGACATCGGGCTGCGACATGCCAAAGACGGCGACACCGGTGTCGGGATCTTCGATGAGAAAATCGAAGAGAGCGTTCATGGGATCTTTGTTCCAAAGGTTTGCGATTTCGGAAAGCCGCTTGCCCTGGAGCGGAAGCATCTTTGGATTTTCGACGCCGCCGATCATGATGGCATCAGGGCCGGGGATTTCCTGCCATTCATTGTCCCAGTCTTTCGAAGGCGTGAGCAGGTCTTTGCGGATGCGCTCACGCGTGGCGGGATCTTTGAGCCGCTCAACCATTTTTGCGTCGCCGCCATCGTGCGCCCAGGGCGGAACGAAGGCTGAGAAAGAATTGAACCAGGCGGTGTAGGCGTAAGTGTCGGCGGTGACATCGGCGCCGGCGGCGCGGGCGGCGTTGATTTTGGCGACGACCTCGGGCATGCGTCCCCAGTTAGTTTTGCCAGCGACTTTGATGTGCCAGATTTCTACGGGAACGTGAGCTTCGCGGCCGATGCGCAGGGCTTCGTCGATGGCTTCGAGTACGGAGTTGCTCTCATCACGCATGTGCGTGGAGTAGATGCCGCCGAACTTTCCGCCTTCGGTGGCAAGAGCGATCAACTCTTCCGTTTTTGCGTACGGGGCGGGAGCGTATTCGAGCGCGGTGGAGACGCCGACTGCGCCGTCTTTCATAGCCGCGCGGACGAGCGCTTTCATTTGCTCGAGTTGCTCAAGCGTGGGCTGCTTGTTGTCGTCGCCGAGCACCATGCGGCGGACCTGCGTGGCTCCGACATAGCTGGCGAGGTTGATCCCCATGCCCTGCTTTTCGAGACGCGCGAAATATTGGCGGAAGGTTCGCCAATCGGGAGTGATGTGATAGCGGTCGTAGCCGGGGCGATCGGTTTGAATGATGGCGTCGTTGAGTGGCGCGGGAGAGCCGCCTTCGCCGGTAATTTCGGTCGTGATGCCCTGAAAAATTTTCGAAGGTAGGCGGGGATCGACGAGGATGGAGAGCTCGGACTGGCCGAGCAGGTCGATGAAGCCGGGCGCGACGACTTTGCCGACGGCGTCGATGGTGCGCGTGCGAGGCGCGGCGGTGAGGTTGCCGATGGCGGCGATTTTTCCGTCGCGGATGCCGAGGTCGCCGGAGTACCAAGGGGAGCCGGTGCCGTCGATGATGTGGCCGTTGGTAATGACGAGGTCGAAGGTTTGGGCGGGTAACAATGCGGTTAGAGCGAAGAACAGGGTGAGGGTGAGTGCGAGATTCCGCTTGTAAAGGGTCATGAATTTCCTTTTTGATTAGTACCTCAGCGGCTAAAGCCGGTTGGTGAAGAACAGACTCTACCGCAGCTCTGAAAGCGCTGCGCCACCCAAAATCGAGCCGATGGTTTTTTCTTCAACTCTAAATCTCGATGGACCAGAATACGACCACGGGGGCTAAAGCCCGGTCGATTTCTTACACTCTACGCAGCGCTGAAGCGCCGCTCTTCCACGGCGGTGCGCGCATTCAAACTGATACGTTCTTTCAAGTTGATGCACGCTTCAAGGTGGTACACGGTTCGTACCCGTGGATGCTTCGAGTCGGTCCAGCCTCAGGTCAACGAAGTCCCATCAACGTAGACTTCGTCTTTATCGCAGCGCTAAAGCGCTGCGCCACCCAGAATCAACACCCAAAATCACCGCAATCCATGCTCAAGCAATTCGTGCACGGCGATGCGAGATCGCGCCTAATGCGATCCAGATTGCGAGGGCGAGCCATTCGTAGATTGTGAAGTGGCCGGGGATCGCGGGGACTACTTTCATCAGAATCATCGCGATGGCCACGAGCAATCCCGAGTTCGCCACAAATAATTCGACGGCCGTGAGCTTCGAATGCCCGGGCAGCCTTCGCGTGCAGGCCATGTGCAAATATGCGGCGCAGGTTGCGGCCCATCCGATGGCACAGGCGACCGAGCCCACTTCGGTGATGGGAACCAGGATCGCATCTCCGAGGAGCATACACGCGGCTGTTGCCACACCGATACAGAGCACCGCGACCGACGGAGTTTGATGTTGAGGATGGATCGATCCCGCGTGTTCGGCGATGAGACGGCGGCGGCCTAGAGCGAAGACCATGCGGCTGGCGGCAACGAAGTTGCCGTTGAAGCATTTTACGAGTGAGAGCAAAGCCGCCACCAAGATGATGTTGACGATCCAGCGCGAGCCGACTGCATTTTGAAAGGCGACGGCTGTCATGAATTTTTCGCCGGTTAATTCACGCCAGGGAGCAACGAATGCTACCGCGGCGATGATGATGGTGTAAAAGAGAATGCCGACGAGGACAGCCATCCAGATGGCTTTCGAAAACGCTTGTGAGCGAAACTCGGGAGCAGATTCTTCCGCACCCTTGGTCACGGATTCGAATCCCGTCATGAAATAGGGGACGATCTGAACCACGAGCAGGAATGAAACCAGAGGCGCGTGGGTGAAGAGTGGAGGGAAGTTGCGCGGCGAGCCCTTGCTGGCGCCGAGCACGACAAAAATTATGAAGAGGGCGAGCGTGCCGAAGGAGGTCCAGTTCTGAAAGGTTGCGCTGAGGCGAATGCCGCGATAGTTGAGCGTAGTGAGTAGCGCGGTGAGGCCAAGGCCGATGACGAGATGAGGAAGATATACCGGACGTCCGGCGATGCGGTAGAGTTCGAGCGAATCGAGTGAGGGGACGATGTAGCCGGCGATGCGGCCGACGGCGACAGCTTCCCAGGGGCAGACGATGAAGTAGGCGAGCATCATCATCCATCCGGTGGAGAAGCTGATGGGGCGGGTGAAGGCCGCGGCGGTATAGGCGATTTCGCCAGCCGCGTCGGGCATGGCGGCGACGAGACGGCCGTAAACCCAGCCGATGGGGAACAGGAGCGCGCCGCCGATGGCGAAGCCAAGGAGTACGCCGAGAGCGCCGCCGCGGAGGAGCCAATCGTCCATGACGACGAGCCAGCCGACGCCGACCATGGTGCCCCAGCCGAGGGTGAAGTAGTCGGTGAGGCGGAGTTTGCGGGCGAGCGAGGCCTCGGATGGAACCAAAGTGGCGGCTGTCTGCAAGCTACGTTGCCTTTCGTGGTGCGCACTTCCGATTACAGAGTTCCGGCCACCGAGGACAGCTTCCAAACCGGTCAAACTGCAAAGGTCCGGCGAGGGCCGCCGTGTGCAGTCACTCCTCGAAAAAGGACAAGGTCGCCGGAACTCTCCTACAACGAATTACAGTGTACTCATAGAAAGCCACTCGACATCGAGAAATCGGTAGTGGTTCATCTATGAAGGTGTCGGCTCTGTCAAGGGATTCGTTGGGCGCACGAGTGCGTGCACTCGGAGAAGAGCGCCATTTCGCTCTGGTTGAAAAATGCTTTTCATCACCGACCCAGGCTCACTGCTAATCTTTCCGGGTGGACTCGGTCCGACCCAGCCATCTATTCGGCCACAACATCGACCATGATTACCTGTTCGAACTCCCTCGCGGGAGCGGAGCGCCCAATCAGTTTGACGGTGTTTGATAGGACACACCATGAACCAGCTCCGGGCTACTCCACGTGCGCACCGAACTTGGAAATTTGCTGATAGTCCCAACCGCGACGCCACATCCAGTACAACCGCACGGCCAGCTTGCGGGCCATTGCCACTTTCGCGATGGCACGGCCACGACGCATAGCCAGGTGCAGGAAGCGGCGGCGCCAGTCCGGCTCGTAACGGACCACGGCATGGGCGGATTCGATCAGTAGAAAACGCAGCAGGGAGTTGCCCTGTTTACTGATGTGCCCGAGACGCTGCCGGCCGCCACTGGATTGCTCGCAAGGAATGAGCCCCAGGTAGCTCCCCACTTGCTTGCCACAGCGAAAACGATCGGGCACTCCGAGAATCAACACGAAAGCCAGGGCGGTGATCGGGCCCACGCCAGGGTGGCTCATGAGCCGTTGCGCCTCCGGTCTTTGTTCCGCGGCCTGCTGAATCGACGCGCTGAGTTCGTCGATCCTGGGGTTCAGGCGGTCTAGCAGTTCCAGCAGATCCTGCCGCCGCCCTGCACTCCAGGGCGCCAACTGCAGCGCTTCCAGCTGCGCTCGCCCGAGCTTGCTCCACAGCCCTTTCTGGCGTCGTAATCCTTCGTTCAAAGCGATGGCCTGCAGTTGATTCTTCACTCGGGTCCGCATCTGCACCAGCCGATGCCGATGCCAGAGCAGTTGTCGCAGATCTCGATTCTCCGCACTCGGTACCCAGATTCGGGGAAAACGATTCTCCACCAGCAACTGCAACAGCAACTCCCCATCCTGACGGTCGGTCTTCTGCTTGCGCACGCGCTTGCTTCGTATCTCGCCGGGATCGCCAATCCACAGCTCGTGGTGCAGCTCGGCGAGCAAGCGCTCGAACCAACGCGCGTGCCCGGTCGCCTCCATCCCTATCCGCACCTGCTGTCCGTGTAGACCGCGATAGAAGTTCTCGGCCTCTAGTTTGTGGCTGAGCTTGCGCTCGCCACATTCTCCGGTGCCAGTGTCGACAAATGCGATTTGCTGAAAACTTGGGTGATAATCACAGCCTATAATCATCATGCTCGGCTCCTTCCTTCCGAGCCTTTGGTCGGTGATGCTTCCAAAGTCTACTCAGTTCGAGGGAGCCGACACCTTCATGAAATCAGTTTGAAAAGCAGCGTGC
>Ga0307476_10000658_pt1 | contig 25066 bp, 40 predicted proteins | sample atmos_gasesECM2C_2_FD_203314 | JGI IMG/M metagenome (GOLD analysis project Ga0307476, IMG submission 203314) | Hardwood forest soil microbial communities from Morgan-Monroe State Forest, Indiana, United States - atmos_gasesECM2C_05 | ecosystem: Environmental > Terrestrial > Soil > Temperate...
CTTTTGAGAGTAAGTGATAAAGAAATAGAGAAAATGGATTGCCAACAATTATTAAAATGTTTAGATCAAGAAATGACTGTGGGACAGGGAAATAGAATTGTGAAAAGAATACTCCAAATATTAATAGAAGACAGAGAAAAAAAATGACGACATGTTGGATTCTATTATCCGTAGCAAAATTACTGATAAGGATGTCTGATTTACTTCAAACATTAGCTAGAAAATGTCATAAGATTGTATCGAAAAAATTGAATAGGGAATATTAGTTAGATGAGAATAGAAGCGTATAACGGCAAGTTTATGATAGTCAAGGGATGGTGGATATTCAAGAAAGCTTACTGCCTTGAATTCGGAGGATGGGTCTGTAGATGGGATTTTCTGTGGCCTAGATGCGCTATGTACTATCACGAAGCGCAGAGAACTTTTAACTTTCTAAATATAACGGAGGACAATTAAATGGATGCGATTAAATTGATGGAAGAGCTTAAAAAACTTAAAGAATCTATAGATGATGAGTGCAATAAGAGAGATAAAAAACTAAGAAAATACACTATTCATAAAGGATGTTGTACTTACGATATAGAATGCGAAAAGTTATCGTGGGACGAGGAACTACCTGATGACATTGAAGCCTGGATTGGAGATAGACAAGTAGCAGCTTTTTTTGATATTGACTCTTGGGAAGAGATTCTTGACGAAAAGGATAATTAATAGAAAAACAAAATCAATTATCCCAAGGAAATAATGTTAAATGGCTTGGATTTATTTAGCGGAATCGGAGGAATGTCGAAAGCCCTCGAAGAATATGTTAGACCCCTGGCCTTATGCGAAATCGACCCCTATTGTCAAGGAGTCCTGCTTTCAAGAATGGCCGAATCAGTTTTACCGAATGCACCGATCTGGGATGACGTACGAACCCTTAGAAAGGAATGGCTTCCTTCAAAGTTTCCCATCGAAATTATTTATGGGGGCTTTCCATGTCAAGGGATCTCTGTCGCCGGACTTGGAAAAGGTTTGGAAGATGAGCGAAGCGGATTATTTTATGAGATCATTAGATTGTGTTGCGAAATTAAGCCTCGATGGATTTTTTTGGAAAACGTACCGGCCATTTGCTCCAGAGGAGGAACAGAAGTCATTCGTGAAATTGCCAAAATGGGGTATGATGCTAGATGGTGTTGTATATCCGCTTCTTCCATTGGAGCGTTACATAAACGAGAAAGATGGTTCTTACTTGCCTACTTTAACAGCAAGAGCAACAGCGGATTGCAAATCGGAGAGAAAAAGAAATACTCCGAGCTTAGAAAGCAGGCTAAACATTATGAATGGGACATTTGGCCTGAAAACGAATCCCCGTTACTTGGAGTGGATGATGTCATACCCTTTAGGGTGGACAGAGCTAGAGCCTTGGGCAATTCAGTTTGCATTAAACAGACTAAGGAAGCGTTCAAAATCCTAATGGGCTTGAAATGATTTTGGAGAAAATAAAAATAAAAGAGGAAATAATGACATACGAATTAAAAGAATATTTGAATATTATGCAAGGTCTTTGTTCTGTAAAAAAATTCATAAATGATGATTTGGAATCAAAATTAAATGATGAAAAAATACAAAATTGGATCAACATAAACGAAGAAAAGCCTTCAATTAATCAAAAAATTCTTTTCTACTCAGAAAATAGAGAGGAAATTATTTCCGGAATATATGTTATGAGTTATTCAAAAAATAAAATGATCTTTGTTGATATATTATCTGATTTTGATTGTGAAGAGGAAATAATCACTCACTGGATGCCTTTGCCTGAGAGACCTTATTAAATCATTCGAAGAATGGGACAAGGAAAGAACAGAACAAAGACAAAACCTTGACCTAAATATTATCACGGACTAAGATGAGCCTCGCAAGACCCTCATTCTTGCACAACTTTTTTCATGAAGTATCTCCTATGGAAATCCCCCGACTATAATTCGGGGGTTTTCTTTTTAAATATTCTCACAAAAACACATTGGACAGTTAGGACAACACCCTAGAGTCGCTTTATCACCTGTAGGAACATGAGTTATCTTAACCATACTAGCTCCTAAATGTTCGCAACTGAAGTTATGTAAACTACAGGACTTCCTTTGATAGTCGCAGAGTCTGCTGGGTCGAGCAGGATCATTTTCAATTCAGAACATATATATGTCACACACATCTGTCCATTTCACTTGACACTTTCCATACGTAATTAAAGACAGACCCTGCATGACCCAGCGACCCCGCATTACTTAAGACAATTTCTCTACCTTCCATTCTGTTGTTGATCTTTTGAATAATCCCCATCTACTGGTCGTGGCCTGATTTTAGAATTCTTATAGTATTCACTTACGCTTCGATTTGATGTAATTTGCATACATTTACATTGAAGTCCAACAGGAACTTGTTTTCCACAAGACAAACAATAATCGATAGACTTTAGCATAATCATTCCTATAAAAAACCCCCTAGATTTCTCTAGAGGGTAGGACAATATTAGGATCAAACATTGAAATCCCTAGCTTTTTAAGCCTGAGCTAGGATAGGCTGTGTGAAGAAAAACACCCCGAAATTTCGCGATAGAAGGGTGTTTTTAGCGTAACAACACTTGAACATGATCTTACTTCAATCTCGACTAAAAGAAAAGTAAATCATGTGGGAGATTGTACATCACCCATCTAATTAATCTCAATATAAAGAATTAATTAGTTTTCAAGTTGTTATTACGTAGTTAAATAAAACATTTAGTTATAGTAATAATATGTCAAATTATACCCATGAAGTCAAAGAAGATTCTAAAGAATATTTCTCAATGATTCCTAACATCATATGTCATTTAGGACTAGATCCTTATCAAAAAGCAGTCTATTTAGAAATTAAAAGAATAGCAGGGCAAAACGGTGTTTGCTTTATGAACTTAACAAATATGTGCGAAAGACTAAAGATAAGCGAATCCAAAGTTAGGGAAGTCAAAAAACAATTATCTACTCCATTTGCTGAATTGGGGGGGAAACCTCTTATAAAAATAACCAAAAGAAAAACTGCAAAAGGTGGTGATGCTCCAGATTTAATCACTATAGTAGATGTATGGGTTGAGAACATGAATTACTTTTCAAAAAATTATGAGGGGGGTGTTTCTGGCGAGGGGGGAGGGTGTGCCACAAAAGGGGGGGAGGGTGTGCCACAAACACCCAAAGAAGAACCTATTCTTAAGAAGAACCATCTTAAAGAAGAACATTCAATACAATCCCCTACCCCTTTAAAAAAGTCTGTTGACAATCCAATCAAAAATCCAACATTGAATGAATTGAATGAATCAGAAAAAGTAAATTCAATGAAAAGAAAGATGAAGTTCTTGGGAGAAGAGTTTCAAGATACTGAAGGGAAATTCCAAGTCTTTGAAATTAACTATCAAGAGATGTACGCCAGAAAGTATTCAGAAGAGATAATCGAAGGAGCCTACACTTATATGGTCGATGTGTATGAATCAGGAAATACTCCTAAAAACCCTTTAGGCATGTTTGTAGAGGCTATGAAGAAAGAGTTGAGAGGAAGGTCGCCTAAAGAGAAAGAATGCTTAATTTGGTTCCTTAAAACGCAAAAAGAGATGAACCTTAGAAATCTTCAGATATATGAGACTTTTGTTTTAGATTCTCAAACTTCAAAAGATATGTCTTTTAGAGATATGGAACTTGATGACTTCAAAAGCAAATTCTTCGAAATCTTTATAAAGCCCGCGCAGTCACCAGAATGGAAAGGAATAGATGAATTGGAAAGGATGGTGAACTAATGGCATTATTCAGTAAACAATACAATCAAAAGCCAGACCCCCAAAGCAACGAAAGTTCCGCTCCCACTCGAAGCTTTGACTTTGAGAAAAATAAAAAGGCAGCTTTTTGGTTAGCCGAATTCTGGAATCCTAAGCTTAAAGGGATATTTAGGTGGCGCGACGATCTTGAAGTGATACAACCTAAAGAGGATAAAGTTTACATCGTTTATGATGACAAAAACAAAGCTAGGAACATGTATGTGTTTTGGATAAATTATGATATGAGTCATGATGCATTTAAAAGATCATGTAGTACTGAACTTGAAAGAGCGGGAGTTTTTAAAAAATAAATGGAAAAAGAAATGAAAGACATTTTAGATAAATGGAGTCAAAAAACGGACGATTGCGTCAGTGCTATAGATTTTCAAACAGTAATAGCAGATTTAATGTCGCTAGCAAATGAATCTGAAGATCCAAAAACATTCATTGAAAAATCAGTTAGATATTTAGATGGAACATAGCGTTAAACTTTCTCTCCTATGAGAAGAATTAAACTTTAAACAAATAAGCCACTGATATACAATGGTCATCGACAAACGAAAGATAGGGATCTTAGAGACTAAAAAGCGCGCTAAGGAAATGTGGGATAGTACGTATAAAGAAGCCGTAGAAGGAAAATTTGATAGAGACAAACTACTGGCAGCTGCTTCTTTTTTACATGCGTCCGATAATGACATACGAATCGCGATCTATGATCCTAATCCCTATCTTGAGTTTGTTACTTAACCTCGGTTGGCCGAGTAGATAGGCAATGTCGGCCGACGGCAAAGCGGTTAGACATTCTCTTGCAAAGGAACGTGAGTGCAAATCTCACACCGAGGAATCTTAGGAGGAATCATGTTAATATATAAAGATTTTAGAGCGGTTAATCTGGAAAATGTTTGTGAAATAAGAAAAGAAAGCGGAATCAGTGATTGTATAACATTTTATTACAATTGTGTTGACACTGATACACAATACATGTTTAAGGAAGAATTCTGTTTTTCTAGCAAAGAAATAAGAGATGAAACTTTTGCAATGATTTTAGAATTTTATGCTCAAGGCAAAAAAGTATGTCTTCTGAATTAACCGAAGAAGAAGAACTGGAGATGTTGCTTGAGCTTGATGACTGGACAGACAAGTGGATGGTTGACGGAGCCGACTACAACAGGCTTTACGCTTTTCTATTTATAAGAGCTATCGAGATAAGGATTATCTACGGAAGCCCTAATCATATTTCTAATATGTATGCGATGAAGGACGATGTTGAGAAATATTACCTAGAAACTCTAAAGATGAGACAAAATCATGGCAAAGATCAAAGTAAGTAAGAAAGAGTTTATCGATATATACAAAAAATCAACGGAAGATCTGATCCTTGTTGCATTTACGGACATATTTATGAAAGTTCACATTGACGAAATCAACAAGTGGACCATTACAGATGTTAGATCTTTGATAAGTGAATGGGTAGAAAATAATATAGGGAAAACCGATCCTGATGACCCTTCCTTAAGATTATTTGACATAGAAGGTATAGACACACCAAAAGATGAGGAGACGTGATTTATGATATGTACAAACGCGATTTACGAACCTGTAATGCAAATACACAGCGAATATAAGGGGACGCAGTTAATATCAGCTTATGCTCATAAGCCCTTCAAGAATGCGTGGTATCTTACCTTGATACAAGAAGATCACAATGTTTACATGTGCTGGGTATATTTCAATGATGGTAAATGGGATGCAGGATTTGGGGAAGTACTGTTTTGGATGGAGAATTATTAATGGAACTTAAATGGACACTATTCAAAGATGAACTACCTTCTTGTAGATGTTGTTATCTTACAAACTTTGAAACTACTTGGGTAAGAGAATGTATATTTGGAGATTTTAATAGAGAATGGAAACAACATCAAATTAATTGGCCTGAGTATGCCTGGTCTGAAATCCCTCTTCCTGAAGTTCCTAAGAAACTTAAAATTAGGCATAAGTGTGAAAATAATGATCCTTCTATATTTTCTTTACCTAGGGAATGCAAAGAATTAGAAGATGGATTATATATTTTGACTGCAACCGCAACAGGTAAAATGGGATATTTTCGTGTAAAATTTTGTCCTTTTTGTGGTTTTAAGCCGGAGAACGATTGATGGAATGGATTAGCGTTAAAAAACAACTACCTCCTAATAAAGATAATGTTATTTTCTTTAATGGAAAAGATGAAGTTAGGTATGGATTCTTCATAGAAGAAAAACCACCGATCAACATATGGGCTACTGAAAATTCGATCTGGATGAATGACCTATCCTATGATGAAATAGGGACTTGCAGCCATTGGATGCCTTTACCTTTACCTCCCGAGGACTAATGGAATGGATTAAATTATCATCAAATCCACCCAAGAATAAAGGCACATTCTGGTGTTATCCAACTAGCCATTTTAAAAAATACTGCGCTCTTTATTGGGACGGAATTTGTTTCTCATCAGGTAATTATAAACCGGATGGAATTACTCACTACAGAGAGATGATTTTAGACTATCCTTTACCTCCCGAGGAATAATGGAAACAGATAGAAAAGAGTTTATTTACCAGATCTTTATAACTATCGCTATCATTTTCGCCAGCATAGCTGTTATGTACTTTACCTACACCCAATCTAGAAAATACTATGAATCTAAAAGTTCTAACGAAGATATGCAAAGCATGCAAAAAAGAATTGATTTGGACTGAGTTTCAGAAGAGCAGGACTGGATTTGACGGTACTTGCAAAGAGTGTAGGAAGATAAGAAGATACAAGCCTCAGATAAAAAGGACTGCACCTAAGCACAATCCCTTCTTTGACTTCAAGTATTAACCTTTATCGCCGTGGACTCTTTCAGAAGATAAAGGAATAGTTCCTTGTCTTAAGTGCTCGTGATTCACATCGCCGTTTCTATGAAAATATCTAGGAGGGTTAGGATCAGGTCTAAAGTCCTTTGCTTCTAAGAATCTTTTTTCTAACTCTCTATCCTGCTCATCTTTAAAAGCCTCATATTCTTTATGAGCTTTCTCCCTTGCTTCAGGGGTATTCTTTGCTTGTTCTTCTGCTTCTTTATGAGCCTTAGCAATCGCTTTTTCAAAAGCCTGCGTTGCTTTATGCGTTTGATCTCTTTGATAAATGCTTTCTATTTCGTGAAAAGCGTCGTGCATATCGATTGGTTTATTGAGTCCTAAGGGACTAAAATTGAGACTAGCCATAACATTCCTAGTATTGTTACTCCACCTAAAAAAACTATTAGATAGAATATATTAAATATTTGTTTCAAATCCATATTGTCCTCCATGTTGAGGATAAACCTATTATATCTTAATGATATCTTAATATGGAATAAAAATAGAAATTATTAATTGTAACTAAAAAATTAAATTTTAGGCTCTTCTATTTTGATGACGTCTTCGACAACTTCTTCAAGGACTTCTTTTTCTATTTTTCCTTCAGGAGTTTTAGGTTCCCATTTCTTAAGAAGAAAGCCTGCGATCATGCAGGCTCCTACGATAGATGCTATTATGATGATTCCTGCGTCTCTTAGCATACTAAATAACCTGAAAAATAAGTAGCCAATGTAGCGCTATTTTCTCCTGCTAATTTAGAAGTTTTAGCGTTACCATTAATTTGATAAACTAAACTGCATGTATCTGCAGCTGTCATAGGGACTATAAGAGTAGCCGATCTTGTAGCGTTGGTATTAGTGGTTGGATCAATAACCACACTATTTGATCCTATAATATTGTATGTATGAGAAGTTGTAACCAAAGTTATTATAACAGCTGTTGGGACAGTAGCTCCAACTACGATCGCCATTACTATATTAAATAAATATTTTCCAGTAACTGGCGCTGTAAAAACTCCAGTAGCTAAATTATAATTGCTTCCATCATCAAAAGATTTAGTATCTAGAATTACGGTAAAAGCAGTTCCATCTCCCGTTACAGTTTCTGTAGTCGTTGCTAAGTAAGCTAAAAAAGCAGGTTGAGCCGTATTAGTCATTATACCAGCAGAACTTAGTTGAGGTCCTGCATAGTTAACAAGGCTAGTCCCATTATACGCTACTATCCCATTGCTTTGGGTAAAGGATGCTGCATTAGTTCCCCCGTTAGCTATAGGAACGGTTGTGACAACACCGAGCTGATCGGTAAAAGAATTTATTGTGACAATCTTCGTGTTGGATACGGTGACGCCGTTAATACCCGAAATGAACGCAGAAGAAAGTTGCTGATTTCCTGTTCCTGTTCCATTCCCTATATGAAGAGCATTAGATTCCGATGCAGTTCCCGGATTATTTAATAGAATGTTACTAGATTCAGCTGCTGCGTAAGATATAGAAGCTTGATAACCTACACCCACATTGTAAGATCCTGTAAATGCAGATGCTTGTTGTGTATCATATCCTAAAAGGGAATTATAACTACCTGATGTTATAAAATAACCGCTATCTCTTCCTATGCAGGTATTACCTATTCCACTTGTTAGACTTGTTAGAGAACTATTACCCAGAGACGTATTATAAGTTCCACTTAAGGTAGCATTACCGGCAGCTTCACCAATAATGGTATTGTTATTACTGTCGCTTACATTTAAAGTTAATGTAGTTCCGGATCCCGCTATACTTACGGAAGATCCCGAAGTCTGACTGGATGTTCCGGCTTTTATAGTAAATGCCGCTCCTGTTAACGCTCCTCCTGTATCACCTGTTAAGGAAATAGATGTTGATGCCGGTGCTTGCCAGCTAGGAGGCGCTCCACTATTTGCAGTTAAAACCCATCCCGCTGTTCCAGAGTTTGCTAACCAAGATGGAACATTTGAATTGCTAGAAATAAGAACACCATTTGCTGATGCTGTTATTCCACCGACAACATTGCTTGAACTAGAATACAAAAGTTGATTAACAGTAGTTGTTGCAGGCCATGTAGATGTTGACCATGCAGGTGCTGTAGAAGATCCTGATTGCAGCATCTGAAGAGCTGTAGCTGTTCCTGACAGGATAGCTCCTGCACTTGCTGTTGAATAGAATATACCGCCGTTAGAAGCTGTTAAAGATGCTGACGTTCCTCCGTTAGCAAGGACAAGAGTTCCTGTTAAGGTTTCCGTTGCTGCTGTTCCTGCAAATGTAAGACCTGTTGTTCCACCGCTAAAGGTAAAATTCCCTGATGAGGGTGATTCAGCGCCACCGGAGTTACCGGTTATGGTTGTAATCGCTCCAGATCCTGATATACTAGTCCATGTCATTGGAGAGCTTGCGCCACCTGCTGATGTCAAGAAATATCCGCTAGTTCCCGCTGTAATAGGAAGATTAAAATTATAGGTTCCGGCGGCTGCTTGTGGAAGGATAGAAATAGTTCCTGACCCTGAGCCAGTGACTAAATATTCAGGTGAAGATACAGAAGTGCCAAATGTTTTAGCTCCTGCAAACGTCTGAGTAGTTGTTGACACTCCACCTGGTTCGCTTCCTGAGGCAGGTTGCATGTTTAGCACACCCGAAGTTAAGCTAAGTCCGTCAGCATTTGGTGTAGAACCAAAAGCACCTAGAGTTAGACCACCTCCCGTCGCAACCGTTATGGTAATTGTGTTACCCGAACCTGAAGTTGTTGCAGCTCCTGCGCCTAAAACGTTAAGAACGTTACTTGAAGGAACTGCTGTTCCGCTGTTTGTTGGAAAAGAAGTTGGTACATCAGAAGGTATTATAGCATCTGTTACCGCAATTAAACCACCCTGTGACATAGGCTATTCTCCTTGACCGTATAAAAGCTCTAGATAAACAGATCCTGATGTAGGAGCGCTTCCAGAATACTTAACAAATGCTTGAGTTCCGTTAGAGAAAACTAACCAAGGAGTATTGTTAGCTTTATTCGTAGTCACATCGTAAAGAACAAAAGAACCGGCAGGCAAAACAAGGTTGTCGGTAGATCCGTCAAACGAGATTAAAAGTAATCCGTTAGTATTATTTACGAATCTAATTATCCTCACGGAGTGACCAAATGCCACTCCTAGATCCGTATAAGAAGATGTAATGCTACCAAAAGCAACACTTTGTAAGGGAGCTACACGTATAACTTGCGATGCCATCTAGTTCTCCTTAGTTAAGGACTATAAAATTCAGTATCAAAGAAGCTGAGTTAGTTGTAGCTCCTGTTCCGTTATTTATAGTTACAACAGATTGATGTGATGTATTTGCATACGATTGAATGGACAAGGCCGAACCTGTTGTTCCACCTGATAAACAATACATTACTTGAGTGCTTGAACCTGTGATGGAAGTATTAGAAATCGTCATAGCAAATGTCGCTCCTCCTGCAATACTAGGAGTTGTGATAGTTACCTGTCCGACTCTTCCATTTAATGTTGCTGTTGTTGTTCCTGATGTTGATGCTGCATTTGTAAATACTAAACCGTCTGCTGCTGCTGTAACCACAAGGTTCCCGGAAGTTGCAGTGATGTCACCTGCTGTTGCTGTTAAGCTAGTAGAGGCTGTTAGTGACCCTGTAACGGCCGTGTTACCTGTAGCGTTACCAATATTTACAGCACCTGTTCCGCCCGTTCCTATTGTCGTCACTGCCGAACCTGAAGCATTGATAAGGGTAGTTCCTACAATCGTTGTAGCTGCTAATGTAGTCTGTCCCGTTACGGTAAGAGAAGTAAAGGTACCGGACCCGCCACCCATATCTAACCAATTAGCAGATGTAACACCGGCAGAAGACGAAAACGACGTTAGGATATAAGCTGCATTTCCTGATTTATTGACGGCAATTTGACCTAGAGGATATTGCCAATCCGTTGTTGCAGGTGCTCTCGTTAATATTACCGGCACGTTGGAAGCGTTAGGCTTAATCCCTACTCCGACTCCATATCCTGCAAATTGTGTTGGGGTGGTCATAAAAAAACTCCTTGTTTGTTATTTAAAAATTTATGCGATATCGGATTTATTTGAAAGGGATTAAAATAAAGAGTCGGACTTGTAATTAATGTGATTATGTCTGTATACTTTTTGCATAGAGAGAAATTAAAAAGGTGAAATATTATGGATTGGAACTTGGTATGCGCAGCAGGAGGGGTTATAGTCTCTCTAGCTACTTTAATTGTTGGATGCTTTAGATCTCTTAGCAAAGACATAAGAACCGTAGATAATAGATTATCTAAACTAGAAGGAGCCTTCGAAGAGAGAGGAAGGTGGGAAGTAAAAGGTAAAAAATAAATACTTTAAGAAAAAGGAGAAATAAAATGAGCTTATGGGAAGGAATTGTTGAAGGCCTTATAATAGGAGGCCTATGCTACGGTGTTAGCAAAAGTACTGCAAAAAGAACAGAGCAGATTATGGACTCTAAATTTAGTGATTTGATCAAAGAAGCGGAGATCAAGCACTTAAGAGAGCAGTTAGACATGTATCAGAAGATAGTTAAAGAAACTACTAGTAAGTAATCTACTTTTTACTTGACTTGACAGTATCTTTAAATTTCTTATCAAGGAAATTGAAGAATGCTATTAACTTAGGTAATTGTTTTACACTAGGATTTTTTACTTCTTTTTCTTTTGCCATGTGCTATATCAAACTCCTCTGAAAATTTATGTAATTGAGATTCAAATGTCTTCATATACCCATGTTCGAAAGATAATGGCGCTCTAAAGAATATGTAAGGCTTATTTGGGTCATCAGGTTCGGAAGCTGATTGAGACATCATTTTCATCTTGTGAAAGAAAGCTGATCCTCTGGATTTACCACTTTGATCCCAAGAACCAAAGAAATTTTCTCCTGAAGTGATGGGAGAATCGGTTTCTTCTGCTAAGCTTTGTAAAAGATCATCTTCAAATTCATCTCCTGATTTCTTTTGATATAGATATATGATAGGTTGTTTTTTATTCCAAAAACGAACAGCTAACATCTTCTTATCTTCAGTAGGAGCAACAAAATTAAGATTTGATGATCTATCTACTTCAGGGATTTTATTTAGATCTATCTGAACATTTTCCCAAGACTTAGGAATAGGTTGAAGTTGATCATTTGAAAAACTTTCTCTTTTACCGCCCACGTCTACGATAGATTTATCGCCTTTAGCATGAGTTAAGCTTCCTATAGCTCCTGAAGGAGTAATAAAAGATTCTCCCATCTTAGGGGATTCTATCTTACTAGGTGATGATCTTTGCTTGATATCTTCTAGTAAAGAATTCCCTTCTTTCTGTTCTATTCTATGAACCACAGGGCTTAACAATCTAGATTTCTTTAGATTTTCGTATGTTTCTTCCGCACTCTTACCCGATTCTAAACTTTTATCTATAAATTGGTCTAATTGAGGATATTGAGATTTTATTGAAGATGCAATAGGAGTTTCAGCTTTTATAAGTGATTCGGGTTCCTTGTGAAGAGCTTCCGGCAATTTTGAGGCTGCCTCTTGTGCTCCCGGAGTTATTGGTGGTTTTATGGGAGAAGCTGTAGCATTAATAGTTCCTCCTGGGGCATTAGGTAAAACAGAATTAGAAGTATTAGTTTGTTGAGGTTGATTTGCAGCATTTATTAATCCTGCCCCAATAGCTCCGGCAGCACCCAAAGCTCCTACAGCCGTACCCAATTGTCTTTTAGCTTTTCTCTTATTTTCTTCGTCAGCTTTTCTTCCTTTTTCCCAAGCAGTTAGATAATCACTATCTTCATAATCCTTTCCATGCTTATCTAATTTTCTAAGGATAGAATTAGTTAAATATCCTGCTTGTCTAGCCGTATAGATAGCATCCGCATATTTAGGACTTATTTTCGACAATCTATTTAAAATAGATGAAGATCTAAAACCTTGGGAAATAGCATTAAGAATAGCTGACATTATATACCTAAAAGTCCAAATTTATTTAATATTTTATCTAATTTATCCAAAGGAGGTTCGTTTAAAGTATCGTTAACGGCATTCTTTTGATCTCTTTCAGGAGTAAATTTACCTTCTGAAATAAGATCATCCAAAACCGATTTAAAATCTCTCCATCCTATATTTTTATCTGCATAAGCTTTTCTTAGAAGAATAAGATTAGTAGCAGGATCTTGTTTCAATATGCTTTCAATATTATTTTTAAATTCTTCTCTGTATTCAGGGTGATTTTCAAGCTGAACTCCAAATCTCCCTTCTAATTCTTCGGTGAATGTTTTTGGCTTTTCTATCCTTAAAGGGGGAAGTTTATTAAGTTCTCTATTAGCAGGCTCACTTAGATTAGATATTAAACTTTCTACCTTCTCGGGATGATATCCTTTTACTTTCAAGATTCTTCTAGCCTCATCATATAATCCCTTCTTTAGTAATGGATCTATTTGATTTTTTATAGATTTATCTTTCTCCTCTTGACTTCTGTCAGTTCCTTTAAAAGATTCTTTTATCTTGTTAGGAAGAGTATTTGGTTTTATATTCTTTTCAGCTGTAGACACTAAATTTTTAAGATCAGAAGCTATTTTTGTAGCTTCTCTGTCTCTGTCAGCAGAAGTTGCATAAGTAGCCCCTGTTTTTTCTGCTTCTTGAGCTGCAACATCTAGTAATTCAGGATCTACATTATTTCCAAAAACTTTAGACATAGCTGCGTCGGATGCGGCTCTGTAATCTTTTTGAATAGTTTGATAACGCAACTTTCTCTGTTCTTGAGCATCCACTTGTGATAATGCAGTATTGAAATCTATGGGATTGGCAGTTCCTAAGCTTCTTCGGGATAATTCGGCTGCTTCTATTCTTTGTTCTTCGGGACTGAGTAGTTGGGATTTTGTGTAGTCTATTTGTCCGGGTGCATTTGTTCTTTGTGTTTGTTGTAAAGGTTGAGTTCTTGCACCACGAGTATCTTCACTTCCTATTCCAAGACCTTTTAAATCTTCCGCTGAACCTGTTTGAGATCCTCTTAGTTCAGGTGGGATTGTGCTTTCAGCCGCGCTTTTAGCCGTACCTCTTCTAAGCATCTCTCCGATAACTTGCTGTCTAGTATAAGGATCTCTAATTCCTGCTAAATCAATTCCAAATTTTTCCGATAGATTCTTATTCTCTCTATTTTGTTGCGCAGCTTTGATTCCCATCTCTGCACTTTGAGATAATCCCTTTCCAAGTCCTGCTCCTAGATTACTTCCTAACTGAGAGGCGAATGTTTGCGCTCTTGGCAATATTCCTGGCATATTATTCTCCTATATAAATAATCCGGGTAGCATTCCTAAGCCTTGACCAAATCCACCTGCTACACTACCTAGTAAACTTTGACCAAAACTCAAAGGCTTTTCGAAGAAGTTTTGTTCATAAGGTCTTTGTCCTAAAAGTTGCTGACTCATGCTGAATAAATCATTACGAGCTTGATTCTGAATCCCTAATCTTTGAGCTTGGAGTTGTTGGGCAAAATTAGAAGCTGCGTTAGTTGCAGTGTTTTGGAATCCTGAACTATTCCTAGCTCCTAAACCTCCCATCCCACTAAATCTACTTCCAAGACCTCCTAATAGACCTGAGAATTGTTGTAAGGCAGGAGCTTCTAGTTGACCAAATGCGGATTGATCGCCTCCTGCTAATTGACCCAGTTGTGTATTACGACCTACTTGAGAGAACAGATCTTTAAAAAGCTTCATCTGATTTTTGTCAAAAGTCGGAGTAGTTATCTGTTTATATCCGGTTCCTTTTAAATCCTGTATCCCGCCTGTGGCTGCCTTATACGGCGAGCCTCCATACAATGAACTCATTTACTACCTCCGTAATCTTTTCTATAAGATAGCACTAGTAAAGTTTTTGTTGTAATAAAAAGATCGTTCCTCTCATGTCCCTCATTTAATTGGCAGACTTTTTTGATCGATTATTTTGTAAAAAACTATGCCAATTTTTACCTACGTATTCTCATAAAAATTCGGGGGTTACATTTTTATGATTATTATGACTTTTTATGGTTTACATTTTTCTCATAGAGGAAGTATGATGCACAATAAATAAAAAAGGAGATTTTATGGAAAAATGGATGTTAAAAAAAATAAAAAAAGAAAGACCTGATCTTTATGAACAACTTGAAGAATTGGCTAAAAATAGTAAAGACGGTTATTTGTTCTCTAAAGATCTTAGAAATATGATGGAACCTTTTATGAAAAAGAATATTGATGAGTGTTTACAAGATCCTAATTTCTACAATCATTTATTAAAACATTCCGGACATGACGAACAAAGCAGAAAGAAGGTTTTTGAAGAAATGGGTAGACCTGACTTATATAGAGATTAATTTATTATAAATTTAGATCGTGATATTTAAACAAGGCATAGGAGATAACATGTCACAACTATTGGCAACAAAGGATTACGGAATATTTAAAAAACTACCGGAGAATAGGATAGTTCATAATGAGAAATTTATTAAAATATTAATGAATTCTATGACGGAAGAGGGAGGAAAATATCTAGTTACTAAACCCATTATAGTAAATGAAAATTTAGAAGTCATAGATGGGCAACATAGACTTGAAGCAGCTAAAAGAATAGGATTTGAAGTCTATTACATAATAATGATAGGAGCCGGATACAAAGATCTTCTTCAAATGAATCAACATCGTGATTTTGATTGGGTATTAGAAGATTGGTTGCATTGTAATGAGAATATTGGAAAAGAAGATTACAAAAAACTAGACGAATTTATAAAGGAAACAGGTAAGGATAAAGATTACATCATAAGATTCTTTGTAGATGCTGAAACCAAAGCTAATACTTTTAAGAGCGGTAATTTTAAGTTTCCTGAAAAAGATGATCTGGAAAAGATAAGGGTCATAATCGAAAACTACACGGCTATCATGGATTATCTTCAGTGTACTAACACAGAAGCTAGCATAAGAAGAATAGCTAAGAGCAGGACTTTCCAAAAAGCTGTTATCTCAATGTTGAAAAGAAAAGATGTTCTTCATCACGTTCTTATAGCACATATCAGGAACTTCACATACAAGATTCAACAAAGACTTGGGACCATAGAATATCACGACTTGCTTATAGATATTTACAATTTTAAGAATAGACAACCTCATCTATGCTATCAAAGAGAGATTAGGGGCAAAAAACTTAGGATAAAAGAGAGTAGAAAAAAGGCTCTTGCGAACTGCAATACTGAGTATTAAGGATTGCTTAGCCACTCCAGAACAACAAATCCTGAAACAACAGATGGGGGGCTTCCGCCTCCTACTGTTATCACTATATTTGTCGCAGTAACCACGATATTGACTTGATTATTAGCAGCAGTAACATCCACGTAAGGAAGAGGATACCAATTAGTACCATTGGTAAAAGTACCGTAAATTCTAGTAAAGCCTCCAATATTAGATGTATTAATACCATGGACTATGCTTCCTGCTCCTGTTACTAAATAAACCTGTCTTAAAGTCTGACTTCTTTGCTGCCCTGCCGTATACCAACTCTCTCCCGTTACTGCCGGCCTATTGGTTGGAAATATTCCTATGATCCTATCATTAACTCTTGCAGCTATGTCTATATAAGATCTTGTTAATTCAACACTAAGTTGATGTGCTTCTTCGGGAAAATCTCTTGATGTCCTAAGATATGGGGCTTGGTTTACTATATTAGGATTATTATTTTTTATCATAAAAACCTAACATAGAAGTTGAGAAGGTTGAACGTCGAGTATTATAGAATGTAATTCTATTTCTAAAAATTGACTTATAGGTTGTCCTAAATCATCTAAATCCCTCATTTGAGAATCATTCAAAGTAAATCCTATTTGAACGGTATCGCCTATAAGGGACGTATTCATTCTATGCCAAATCTGTTGCTGGCTTTTAGCTGTGGGAGTATTTAGATTATAAGTAATATCCGTTAATCCTATATTCGTGCTTTCAGGACAAGTATATAATAGGGTGCTATAGATCAATGAATCGTTTGTAACTTCAGCACTTGGAACTATAGGGCTATCATTCCAAGCTGTAGAACTATCTTGGCTTAAAAATATTAGAAGAGTAATTTGACCCCTATCAGTATAAGTAAATAAATATTGTTGAGGCCCTAATCTTGTCTTTCTAGAAAGTTCCCAAGATGTTGGAAACTGTTTGGTTTGTATAAAAGGAACATACATTCTAGTAATAGTTCCATTACCAAAATAAGTGGAAGAAGTGATAGGAGGATTTAATTGAAATGTGTCATCTGTGGGTAATGCAACAGAAAAAACTTTACCATTAACCTGATCGGCTACTTCTCCTGTGCAACCATTAATTATTATATAATCTCCGGTATTCAAGCAATGATCAGGAGATGTGATCGTATTTGTCGAAATATCTGATATGTATAAACTTGGAGTTTCAGTAGTAACACCCGTATCTCTAATAATAACAAATCCTTGTTGATTTCCTCCTATTACATCAGGCTGCAACAGTGTTATATCGCCTGCATTCCATGGAGTGTTCCAAGTAGCCCAAGTTAAATCTGACGGTAAAGTAGCCCATGTTACACCAGATTGTTTCCTGAACTGTCCATAAGTAGTATAACTTTCTAAGAATACTCCATAAGAATTATCTCTATAGTTAAACTGTAATGTTTGGTTAGGAAAAACGTTATAAGAATTATTATTGGCATAAGAGAAATAAACCCATTCGTTTATGAAATCTCTTTGCGCAGTTACTCTTTGCGCCCCATTACTTAGCAATTGCATCTGAAATACTTCATCAGGAATCTCTAAATCTATACGTTGCGATCCCGTTTGATTTGTTATTATGAATCCTCTAGATCCTCTAGTTAATACTCCCTTATCCATATTGATCACGGAGAAGGTTGAACTAGACCCTAATTCAGAGTTAACTATGAAGAAGTTGAAAGGAACTATGTCGTTTCCTGAATATACCATTCTTGTTTGCAAACTTCCTTGAAAACCAACTATAAGAACGTCTTCGTTAGGAGAAACTGTGGTGATAGGTTGATCTACTCCAACCGTTTGGAAACCTCCGAATCCTGTAACATCAGCAAAATAAGAATTAGGAGTTGCAGATTGATTTGTAGGGGTCAATATTGGATTAAATGTGGTAGCAGCAGAAACAATAGATGAAGAAGAAGAAGCAGCGAAGGATGCTGTATAATAAGGAGTTCCATTCTGACTATAAACTATTGTATCTTGAAGATAGATTGGATCTCCCGTTGAAGTCTGAACTACCGGACCGAAGAATATTAATCTATCTTTGAAAGGTAAAATAAGAACAGCTCCTACTAGATAATATTGAGCTAAAGTTAATCCTCCTATTCCATAAGAAGCTTGAGAAAGAGGAGGCATGAAATTAACCCATCCCATCGAGCTTTCACTTTGCGTTGGATCTCCATCATACCATCTTATGCAATCTAATGTGGAGTCTGCAACATTTGTTAAATATTGTAGTATTCCTCCTGTATATGTTTGATTAGCAACAGTAGCGTTAGGAAGCTTAACAGTCATCGTAGTTGTTGTTCCATTGTTCGAAATAGCCGTTACATATCCTGTCTGAAAATTTACCGTGTAATTATCTGTTCCTGAGACTTCGTTTATAAATACAAAATCTCCTATAACAAGAGATTCTGATGATTCAGTTATAGTTATTGTAACTGTAGTTGCGCTCGCATATGTAATTGTAGCAATCGGCTTGAACTGCATTCCTATATTTGTTGTTGTAAAAGGAACTGTAATGCCGTTCGTAGTCCACATAGCCCCTTGATAATTTGTAGTCCAAAACTGTTGATAGTCCTGTCCATTCCAGGTAACGGGAGTAGGATCACCTTTAGCTGTGTATCCTGTATAACTTCCCGTTACAGGATTTTTGTAAAAACTAATATTATAAGAAGCATAAGGATAGGTTATAGGTATGCTGTAAGAATAAGTTGTATCAAAGGCTACAGAATCTATGTATCCTGTGGTTGTATTATAAAAGTCTTCCAATCCCATTACAGGAAGATTGGGATAATAATCAAAAGAAGCCGTAACTGTATGAGAACCACCCCCTAATACACCAATCTCTCCCGTATTGTATCGTATACTTCCACCTATCGCGGAATTGTATATAAGATTCCCTTGACCGTCATCGGTATAAGTTTTAGCGCTAACAGTATCCTCTATAACGGCAGATCCTGCAACAATGCTTGAAGAAGAAGGAAATATGGAAAATCCCGTTATAATATTTCCTATGCCACTAGATAGAGTAATAGTAGTATCTCCTGAATCGAAACTCTGTATCAATCTTGTTAAAGGTCCAGTTCCTCTTTTCCTTTTAACTCTACCTCTCCATTGGTAGGAATTTCGCAATACCGGAAAAGCGTCATTGTCTATAACGAAAGCTGTTCTATCGTTTCTAAAACCTTTGTTTATAGGACCTATGACAAGTTTTTCTCCCATTAATTACCTATAGCAAAATAATAGTAATTTGCTGAAGTTATTGTCCCTGAATTACTATTTGCAGTAAATCCGGAAAACGGATTGCTTCCGCTTGTTGAAGGATAAACTTGTTTAGATGTGGAATTTGAATCTTTATTAGTTATGGATATATTAAATACAGTTGTCGGGAAAGGTATAGCAAAAGAAACAGGAACTGAAGAGGCGTTTGAAAAAGTTATGGTTCCCCATTGTAATATTACCCCTGAAACCAACATAACATATCCTGGACTTGTAGCAGATGCACTTCCTGCAAGAAGAGTAGCGCCGTCAGCATTGGCAAAGTAAGCATTTGCCACTCCTCCATTAGATAAAGTGTAGAACATCCCTTGAGTTCCTGTTAGTGTGGGAGATGCCGATAAAGGTGTTGGAATTGTTACTTGTAAGTGTTGTCCTGCATTTGTAGCTCCGTAAATCACATGATCTATGCCACCCCAGCTATTTATATTGGAATAATTAACTTGCATAGCTGAATAATCTTGAGATGGATTATGACTCCCGTCAGGAACTGTTGTATTAATTGGATATGTTGACATGATATTTCCTTAATCTATAAACATTGAAGTTATGTTCCTGATCCCTGACCTAATGCGTTCACAGACCCTTGCGATCCACTTTCCGAAAACAGAGTTTGAGTCCTTGTCGCTGTAAATTGTCTTTGGCTTCTCTTCCATACCAGCCTCTCTTGTTCTAAAAATAATGGTTCGTAGAATTGGAATTGCTCCACATCTCCGGTGTCACTTAAGATCTTACGAGCAGCTCCCCTCGCTATATATTCCGCCATATAACCAAAAGGAATTCCGGCACTTGTGCTTAAAAAAGCAGCAGGACTTAAGTAAGCTTCCAAAGACACCAGATAAGAAATATTAGGAGCAGGAAGGATTGTGAGAGTATTGTTATAATATAAAATTCCACGAGGAAGCCCCGGGTTATAAAAGTAACATTGAGCCTGAATATTTACACCATCATCTATATCTACTGCTAACCCTGTGGAAGGATCTGTAAAAGTAATGTTTGCAACTCCTGTTGCATAGTTTACAGTATTCAAAGAGGTGCTATATCCTCCGTTTAAAGGAACGCATCCATAAGGTGGATTTCCGGGAGTCATCAAGAGTCCGTAGTTTAAATTAGCAGTAACTGCATCGCTAGCCCTATAAAATTGTCCACTATCTTGTATAACATAAGTGTTTCCATCTGTATTAGTAGCTGTGAAAAAAACTGCGGACTGAACCGAAGTTATGGGAATCACAGAATTTCCACTATAAGGGGCTAAAGAATCTACAGCTAAATTACTATTTAAAGGGGGATCTTGGTTAAGACCTGTTTTATTGATATAAGATTGAATCCCTGTTATGTCAATGTGTCCTGGAATAGCCGGAAAGAATGGTAATGTTAATGTGTAGTTAGATCCTCCATCTCCTGTAGTTGCAGGATTCAAAGACTGAATATATAGAGGAAATATATTATTAAATGAATGCTTTTGCGTATAAAAAGGGACTTCTATTCCATTAACGTAACATGAGTTCTCAAATCCCTGATAAACAGGAAATGAAGCTACTGTCTGACCACTTCCCGTTGGTTCAGTTTGAACGTTGTATAGAGGCATGTTGTAGTTTATTTGACCGGGAACGGTTTGAAATTGATAAGTGGTCTTAAGATCAAATAATTGAATTCTAGCGTCCACATCCATTATCCAAAATCTATTTATATAATCTATGATTAGATTATCGGAAATGACTGCATTGGAAGGAGCCTTTATAATCCTACGAACATACGTGATAATATCTTGAAGCGTATTCAAATTTTACCTATTATTCTGCGCCCATAAAAACAGAAGTTCTTCCTTTATTAACAGGATGACAATCAAGTCTTTGTCTTTGCTCTTCTGCAACAATTCTTCCGTAGATAGTTCCTGTTCCATCTTGAGATACAGCTTTAGATTCATCAAGAGTTAGTCTGTTGTAGTACTTACGTTTGATTTGCTCTGCTAAATATCTAGGACCCCAAACAGGAGTATTTACGGGAACTATCCACTCTTCAGCAGGGACACCGGCATAAGGCTTAGTCCAAATATCAATGCTCTCTCCAACAAGTTCCTTATGCTCTGCTATAAAAGCAACAAGTTGTTTATCGAAATTCCAGGAGTCTCTAAATCTTTCGTTGAATTTGTTTCTGCAACCGATAGAATGTTTTGGCTTTAAATAAACGTCCTTACATCCTGTGATTTGATTCTGAGATAGGGGCTTTTGAAGTTGATCGTTTTTTGTTCTACTAAGATCCATTCTTTGAGGTGCAGGAACGCTAGATGTTGCATCTTTAACTTGTTCGTTAAATTGATCAAACTGTTTTTCTGCCTTATCTAACTCTGATTGTCCGAATTCGTTAACTTTTGGTTTTGAAATTTCTTTTGCCATAGATCCTCAGTGGGTAGTTTAATATTTACTACCATAGCATTAAAGATTTTATGGGCATAGAACTTTTTGTTTAATTAAAATATAAGCTAGGAAGTTCCACCTGCGCTCGGGGAAATATTTATAAAAGATCCCTGTATGCTTGTGATCTGTCCTGTAAGTCCCGTATTAATAGGTCCTGTGTTTACATCTCCTATCGCTATAATTTGAGGAGTCTGATTATTTACGGTGGGAGAAGCTATAAATCTGTCATAAGTGCTGGAGTTTATATTAACCACAACCTGTAAAGAATTAGGAACAGAAGTCACATAGCCCGTCTGTTCATTTATCTGTGCAATCCCATAAGGAAAGGGAATGCTGAATCTTACGAGTTGTCCTACAACATAATTAGGGTATGTAGTTACATCATCTATTGTAGTAGGAGACATAGTAACAGTTGTAGAAGTGTCCCTATTAATAGCTGCAATTGCAAACCTAGATGGTTGAAAGTACTGTGGTTTTATATCGGGATTTCTTTCCGGTGCTATTGGACCTGAAATTAGAGTCATATTTCCTCCTTAGTTTATAAAAAAGGGCTGAGTTTCCCCAGCCCTACCTAGCCCTTTTTTAATGGGTTAGTTTACCGCATAGTCCACAAGTTCAGCTTCCCAGTATATAATCTGAGAGGCTGTAGGAGCTACAGTCGAACCAAGGTAAAAACCTCGGCTGGTGTTATTGATATAAGCACCTTGAATTGCAGGTCCATTTATTGTGCTGCTAGTTGTTAAAGTAGTAGTAGAATTACCTGTTACTACCAATGGAGATGGGTAAAGATTTCCACCGGCATAAGGCCAACCACCACTATTAACATCTCCGACAGCTTTAACTTGAGCAAATTGCAATCCTGAAAATGTTGTAAATGCAGGAGCTGCAATATTGAAAGTTGTTAAAGTTCCGGAGTAATTGAATGTAAAATAATCAACATAAGTACTGTTGACTTCTACACTTCCAACCGCAGTTACATAGAATGTTTGCGGACGAGAAGGAACTATCGTATTGATAAATTCATTCAATTGTTGGGCACCATAAACAGCAGGTATATTAAAAGCTATCTCTTGACCTACAACAAAGTTTGTAGGAGCAGTTGTGTAAACTGTTACAACTCCGCTTGATTGTGTGATAGACCAAGGATACGCGATTCCCGGCTCATATAATTGAGGGTAAAGAATCTGCTTAAATCCAGGAGAATCTATCGCACTGCTGTCAATAGCAGTTAGGTTAGAAGCTGTTCCATCCCAAGCTACTGTAAAAGTAGTAGTAGATCCCACACTTTTTACAATAAATGGAATTCCTGCAATTTGTTGCATACCTGTGGTTGTAGTTTCATACAAGTTTTGGAATGTAACCCAATTTCCAACCGATAATCCGTGAGCTGCCGTAGTAGTCACAGTTAACGTTGAAGAATCAGTTTGTGCAATTCCTCCACTTCCTCCTAGAAGGATTAAACTTCCATATTGAAGCAATAACCCTGCATCAAAAACAGTTACACCACCTGAAGTAGTAGTAGCAGCTTTCAAAGCTAGAGTAGAAGCAGTAACTATATCATAGATAGCAGCTCCTTGCCCCATTGAAACATCCCAAAAACCACTAGTTACATAACCTGTTGCACCGCCTGATGTAGAAGCTGTGAAGTTCCACCATTTAACGATTTGAGGAACAAAAGGTAAATTGATTACCGGAGTTCCTCCCGCTGTAAGAGTCGTAACGTGACCCTTTGCTATTCTTGAATATTCAGCCATGATAACCCCCTATTAGAATAAGTTACTTGCGTACAGTGAAGTACACAATAGGTTTCTGATGGCTGTATCTTGTGTTATCGCTTGCGCTTGAGCAAACTTAACGGCAAGAGTAGCGTTTTGTGCCAACATACCGCTATAATATGGATCTCTATAAATGAGTTGCATACTATAACCGTCTTGGTTTATGTGCGTAATAGCTTGCTTACCGAGCACTGTGTTGTAATACACGTTGCTACCGTTAGCAGAAGCAGAATACGCAATAGGTGCTTCAGAGGAAGTTAGGATACGAATGTTATAAAACGATCCATACTCGCTAGGAAGAGCGCTGCTGTTGTTAGGATAATTCCACTGAGATAAGAAACCATCTCCAGTAAGATTATCGAAATCACTTTGTAACTGTGTAGAAGCTAACATAAAATATGCACTTCTTACAGGTCCTGTCAGTTCTGTTACTTTTGTGACCTAGACTACAAACATCCAGGCGGGGAAACCTCTTCGGGTCTCCCTCTCATAGTTACCTATGAGGTCAGACTATCGCATCACCTTTCGGTGTCTTCTCACTTAGTCGTTCAGGCTGATCGCAACATTGACCAAAGCAACCGATTAGATGAGGTTTTTTTAGAGAATGAACATGTTTCACAGGCCCATTAAACCAAAATACCTCTCCCCCTTCCTTAAGAACATTCTTTGCTTTTTCTAATAAGTCATCTTGCATAACCTTGCCCCTTGTTATCCTTCCACTATGCAGCAGTTAGGAACTCCAAGTCAATCAGAGAAGATTTTACTTCGGCACACACTTTACCGAATCTGTCCATACCTTCAATACCCGACATAAATTTGTAGGCATTGTTAGTATCGAGCGTTGTCGCCACTAAGCTAAAATCTGATGCTCCCAAATTTGTTGGGTTGTCAGAATTTGAGCCTCCTGAGGCGTTTATTTCCGATGCAGCAGAGACAATGTAGTCTCTAAGGATCAGATCTTCTGCTTGACGCATAGCAACTGCAAGTCTTTCAGAAACCCAAGCTAATACACCTTCTTGCGATTTGTTACTCCTCTTGCGAGGGATGTGATCATTTCTGTCACATTCTAACGGTTTCCTCGTTAGACCCGACTATCGCTTTATCCCGTTATCAAGGATATCCAACCGCTTTAGTCTGTCACGGCGTCGTGATGTCCGTAATATTTAACAGACATTTTAATTCGATGATTCCCAGGATTACACTCAAATTTAAGTCCCCTCTTGCATATTTTACACTTACAGTTTGCAGGACTACTTTTCATGTATTTCTTTTTTTTCATCACTTTCACAACTTCCGCCTTGTTTCCATGCCACCCTTAGGGTTGGTTTAGGGGTCCAAGTCAATTAGGTCAGATTTAGCCAGGACCAATTATAATAAATCCTGGAGAATTACTTGTTCGTTAATTACGCAACCTGTCGTTAGTAATTACAAGTTAATTCTAATTCGGCACAGTTAATTACACAACCGAAAAACGCCATCTGGGCATCGATGATATCGCGCTGGGGAACTTGGGCGGGTGGGTCGATTCCACTATTTCCAAGTTGCACAGTAGGAGGGACTAAAGCCCTTGGTCTCATAAATCGGCAAGTAGTTCCGCCATTTGCAGGCATACTAACTTTATCAGCCGGGATGATGTAGTT
>Ga0307476_10000659_pt1 | contig 25028 bp, 19 predicted proteins | sample atmos_gasesECM2C_2_FD_203314 | JGI IMG/M metagenome (GOLD analysis project Ga0307476, IMG submission 203314) | Hardwood forest soil microbial communities from Morgan-Monroe State Forest, Indiana, United States - atmos_gasesECM2C_05 | ecosystem: Environmental > Terrestrial > Soil > Temperate...
TCGCAGCCGTGCAGACTGCCGGTTGCGAAGCGGCCATCGTGCATGCACGCGCAGCCGTGCTCGGCGGGCTCTCACCGAAGGATAACCGCGAAGTGCCGCCCCTGCGCTACGAGGTCGTGCGACGGCTTAAGCACACCTTCCCCGGGCTGCCAGTCGTGGTCAACGGCGGACTGCGCGAAGCGCGCACGGTACTCGCAGCGCTGGCGTGGTGCGATGGGGTGATGCTCGGGCGCGAAGCCTATCACCGGCCATTCGTGCTCGCCGAGTTGCATCAGGTCCTGCGTCCGGGCGCGGCCCTGCCTGCGCGCGAGGCGCTGCTCGAGCGCATGCGACTCTACGCCGGACGCGAGCTGGCGCGCGGCGGCCGACTGGCGCCGATCGTGCGTCACATGCTCGGCCTGTATGCCGGCGAGCCCGGTGCGCGCGAGTTCCGCCGCGCCCTCAGCGAGGGAGCGCGCGCGCCCGGCGCCAACGCAGAATTACTGCGTCCGGCGAGGCGCGCCGCGTCGTCCGCCTAGTCTGTGGCGCGGATAAGCGCGCCCGTATAAGCTGCGCGAAGAGCATGGGCAAGGACATCGAACTCGCGATCCTGTTTGCCGACGTGGTCGGCTCGACGCGTCTGTACGATCTCATGGGCGATGTGCGCGCGCGCGACATGGTGGCGACCTGCATCGAAGTGATGCGTAGCGCGACCGAGCAGCGCCAGGGTACCGTGATAAAGACGATGGGCGATGAGGTAATGGCGACCTTCCCCACGGCGGATGCAGCGCTCAACGCAGCCGCGCAGATGCAGCAGCAAATCTCAACCCACGCGCAGCTCAAGGTCGACGGCCAGCCGGTTGCGATCCGCGTCGGTTGCCACTTCGGGCCGGTGATGCTCGAGAACCGCGACGTGTTCGGCGCCGCCGTGCACACCGCCAACCGCATGACGAGCCAGGCCAAGGCCGGCCAGATCATCACCACCGCGGCCACGGTGGAGACCCTCTCGCCAGAATGGCGCGCGGCATGTCGGCAGATCGATATCGCCACGCTCAAGGGGCAAGGCAACGAGGTCGCGCTCTTCGAGGTGTTGTGGCAGACGGAGGACGTCACCAGCATGCTGCCCGGTATCGCGACCGATGCGCGACCGCCCCGCACCATGCGTCTGCGGCTCCGCTGCGACGACCGCGAGATGCTGGTGGACGAGCATCACTCGAGCATCACCATCGGACGCGCCGAGGACAATGACGTCGTCGTGAAGGGGAACCTGATCTCGCGCCTGCACGCGCGGATCGAGATCAACCGCAACAAGTTCGTGCTGATCGACCAGAGTACCAATGGCACCTTCGTGCAGAGCGCCGACGGCGAGGAATCCTTCGTGCGACGCGACAGCCTGCAGATCAGGGGGCAGGGCATGATCGGGCTCGGGCGCCTGCCCGAGCAGGGCTCGCCGCAGACGATCCGCTACACCTGCGAAGAAGGCTGAGGCAACCGCAGCGCTGGCGCGGACGCTGCTCAGCCGAGCCGCAGCTCGGTGTTCTTCAGCTCCGCGAGCATCGCGGCCGGCAGCCGCTCGCCGTATCTCGTGAGGTACTCGCGGATATCGGCGATCTCCTTGCGCCACAGGTTCCCGTCGACTGCCAGCAGCGCCTCGAGCGACTCCGGTGGAATGTCGAGCCCGCGGGTATCGAGGTCACCCGCGCGCGGCAACCAGCCGATGGCCGACTCCATGGCGCCGGCCCCTCCTGCGCAGCGATCCAGCATCCAGGCTAGCACCCGGAGGTTCTCGCCGAAGCCCGGCCAGAGGTATTTCCCAGCGGCGTCGCGCCGGAACCAGTTGACGTGATAGATGCGCGGCGGATTCGTGAGCCGAGCGCCGGTCGCCAGCCAGTGCTGCCAGTAGTCGGCAAAGTTGTAACCGCAGAACGGCTGCATCGCCATCGGGTCACGGCGCGTAACGCCGACCTGCCCGACTGCGGCCGCCGTGGTCTCCGAGGCGACCGAGGCGCCGACCAGCACGCCGTGCTGCCAGTCGCGCGCTTCATAGACGAGCGGCGCAACCTCGCGGCGCCGCCCGCCGAAAACCAGTGCGGTGATCGGTACCCCGCGGGGATCCTCCGCGTGCGGCGAGTAGCTCGGATTGCGCCGCGCGGAAACCGTGAAGCGCGAGTTCGGATGTGCCGCCGGGCCGCGGGCGGGATCGTAGGGTCGACCCTGCCAGTCCACCACCGGTTTGCCAGTCGCGAGACCTTCCCACCACGGCTGATCGTCCGCCGTGAGCCCGACATTCGTGAACAGCGTATCGCGGCGAATCATCTCGTAGGCATTGCGGTTGGTCTGCGGGTTGGTGCCGGGGACCACGCCGAAATAGCCCGACTCAGGGTTGATCGCCCAGAGCCGTCCGTCGTCGCCGGGATGGAGCCAGGCGATGTCGTCGCCGACGGTGTAAACGCGCCACCCGGGAAGCGACGCCGGAGGAATCAACATGGCGAGGTTGGTCTTTCCGCAGGCCGACGGGAAGGCGCAGGCAATGTAGTGCGTTTCCCCGCGCGGATTCTGCACGCCGACGATCAGCATGTGCTCGGCAAGCCAGCCCTCGCTGCGCGCCTGCCAGCTGGCGATGCGCAGCGCATGGCACTTCTTGCCGAGCAACGCATTTCCGCCGTAACCCGAGCCGTAGCTCTCGATGGCGAGCTCTTCCGGGAAGTGCATGATGAAGCGCCGTGCCGGGTCCAGCTCGCCGATCGAGTGCAGACCGCGCACGAATCGCCCCTCGCGAGCGATGCGCTCGAGGGCAGGGCGGCCGGCGCGCGTCATGAGCATCATGTTGAGCACGACATAGGCGCTGTCGGTGATTTCCACGCCGCAGCGCGCGAGTGGCGAATCGAGCGGACCCATGCAGTATGGGATCACGTAGAGCGTGCGCTCGCGCATGCAGCCGCGAAACAACCCGCGCATGCGCTCGTGCGCCTGCTGCGGATCCATCCAGTGGTTGTTGGGACCCGCGTCCTGTTGCGAGCGTGTGCAGATATATGTCACATGCTCCACCCGCGCCACGTCGCCCGGGTCTGAGCGGTAGAGGTGACAGCCGGGGAAGTGTTCCTTATTGAGGGTGTGCAGCTCGCCACGCTCAAGAAGCTGGGCGGTGAGCTCACGCGCCTCGGCTTCGCTTCCCTCACACCAGTGCACGGCGCGCGGCTGGGTCAGCTCGCAAACCGAGCCCACCCAATCGGCGACGGCGCGACTCAGGCGCGGGAGCGGGATCAGCGTTTCCGGGGCAGTAGCCATCGGGCCACATCCTTCCTGCCGTGCGGGCTACGGAAGCCACCAAGTATATCCCGGCGGCTCCCCTTCCCCTGATAGAGTTGCCCGCGCCGGCATCATTCCCTCGATTCGCGCCGCGAGCCCCACTTTGCAGGGAATTCAGCAAGATATATCTCTCGACACACGCGCGGTGCGCGCGCGAGCATCGCGCCGGGGCACAGCTTGCGGTGCTCTGCGATATGTTGGATCTTGAGGAGATCTTCGGTCACGGCGGCCCGCTGCAGCGGTCAGTGCCGGACTTCAGGGTGCGCTCCGGACAGCTGCGCATGGCGCAGCGCGTCGCCGACGCGCTCGAGGCCCGAGAGTCACTGGTGGTCGAAGCGGGTACCGGCACCGGCAAGACCTTCGCCTACCTGGTGCCCGCGCTGCTTTCCGGCGCACGCGTCCTGATCTCCACCGGCACACGCACGCTTCAGGATCAGCTTTTCTCGCGGGACCTGCCGGTGGTGAGCGCGGCAATCGGTCGGTCGGCGCGTATCGCGTTGCTCAAGGGCCGCGCCAACTACCTGTGTCATTACCGCATGGATCGCGCGGCCGACGCGGGTGAGCAGCTCTTGCTCGATGAGGCCCGGTCGGCCACTACCGGTCGCTCCCGCAGCATGCTCGCGCGCATCGAACGGTGGGCACGCACGACGCGGCGTGGCGATCTTGCCGAAGTACGGGCACTCTCCGACGCCCACCCCGTGTGGGCGCAGGTCACCTCGACCCGCGAGAATTGTCTCGGCGTGCGCTGTCCGGAGATCTCGCGCTGTCATGTCGCCTCGGCCAGGCGTGAGGCACTGGACGCGGACATCGTCATCGTCAACCACCACCTGTTACTCGCCGATCTCGCGCTCAAGGAAGATGGCTTCGGTGATCTGCTCGGCAGCGCCGACGCCGTGATTCTCGATGAGGCTCACCAGATCCCGGACCTCGCTACGCAGTTCTTCGGGGCTCATGTCAGCAGTCGGCAGGTCGAGACGTTGCTCAAGGACCTGCGAGCCGAGCTCGTCGCGCAGGCAGCGCACGCCGGCGCAGCGGCCGTGCCGGCCGTAGCCGCGTTGCAGTTCGCGGAAGAAGCCTTGCGGCAGTTGCGCGCGGCGCTGCCCATCACTCCGGGGCGGCAGGCCTGGTTTCCCGGAGATGCCGAGCCTGACGCATCCGTCCGGCGGCTGATGGAGTCGCTCGAGGAGTTTGCCGCGGTGGCAGGCGCCGATGCCGAGGGCGCACTGGCGGCTCTCGGTACGCGCGCCGCCGAGCTTGCGGCGAGCCTCGCACGAATCGCCGCGATCGATGAGCTCGAGGGGGCGCGAACCCTCGAGAGCAACGCGCGCGGCGTGAGCCTGAGCGTCACGCCCTTCGACATCTCGCAGCGCTTTCGCTCGCTGGTCGAGTCGCGCGGCAGCGCGTGGATCTTCACCTCCGCCACGCTCTCAGTCGGCGAGGAGTTCGGGCACTTCACCGGGCGGTTGGGGCTGCTCGACACCCCGACGTTGCACATCGAGAGTCCGTTCGACCACGAACGCCAGAGCCTGTTGTATCTGCCGCAAGGGTTGCCTGACCCTGCGCGGGTTGAGTTCGTCGCGGCGGTGATCAACACGGCGATACCCCTCATCGAGGCCGCCGGCGGCGGGGCATTCGTGCTCTTCACCAGTCATCGCGCGCTCGCACTGGGCGCGAGGCTCTTGCGCACGCGTTGGGGCGAGGCGTCGCCATACAACCTCTACGTACAAGGCGAAGGTCCGCGCGAGCGGTTGCTCGAATCGTTTCGGACCGACGGGAATGGCGTGCTGCTCGGCACGGCGAGCTTCTGGGAGGGAGTCGACGTCAAGGGCGACGCCTTGCGCCTGGTGGTGATCGAGAAGCTACCCTTCGCCTCTCCGGAAGATCCGCTGGTGCGGGCGCGAATCGAGCACCTCACGGCTTGCGGGGGCAATGCGTTTCGCGAGTATCAGCTGCCGGAGGCGGCACTTGCTCTCAAGCAGGGCGCCGGGCGATTGATCCGCAGCGAGGACGATTACGGAGTGATTGCGATCTGCGATCCGCGCATGACCGGCCGCGCGTATGGCCGCACGTTTCTCAGCGCACTTCCGGCAATGACCGTGACTCAGGACGTCCGCGAAGCGCTGCGCTTTCTGGCCAGGCACGCGCCACGAGGGCGCGACGGCCTTGCCGCGACGGAAGTCGCGCTGTGAAGATTCTCGCGCTCGACACGGCCACCGAAAACTGCTCGGTCGCATTGCTCATCGACCGTGAGGTCGTTGCCCGTGAGCGACTCCTCGAGCGCGGGCATGCAGCGCAAATTCTGCCGATGATAGAGGAGGTGCTCGCCGAGGCGGGTATCGCCCTTCAGTCCGTCGACGCGATTGCCTTCGGCCGGGGCCCGGGGGGATTCACGGGCGTGCGTCTTGCGGCGAGTGTGACCCAGGGGCTCGCTTTCGGCGTCGGCGTTCCGGTCGTCCCGGTGTCCACCCTTCGGGCGCTCGCGCAGCGCCTGTTCGCCGCCGACGCTTCGATCGAGCACGTCGTTGTCTGTACCGATGCGCGAATGGAAGAGGTCTATTGGGGGTGCTTCGAGCGGCGCGACGGACTCGCGGCGCTCGTCGGGGAGGAGCAGCTGGGCGCGCCCGAGGGCGTGAGACTTCCCCCGGCATGGCTCGGTAACGATCATCCTCACGCCAGTGGCTTCGGAGCAGGCCGGGGATTCACCGCTTACCCACAGCTCGCGGCCGCAATGAGACCGCTCCTGCGGGGCATCCGGGAGGACTTGCTGCCCAGGGCCATCGAGATCGCCGCCCTTGCCGTGCCGGAGGCCGTCGCGGGGCGGATTTTCCCGGCAGAACAAGCACTTCCGATCTATCTGCGCAACGATGTCGTCCGTGCGGGCGGGGGCCGGTCATTAAAGTGACACCCTTGGCGACATTGTCATGAATCTGCAATACGGTGCCTCTCTAATAGCCGCGGCTCCATAAGCGCTGTAACGATGCCGGCAAAGCAAGTACTGATCGTCGAGGACGAGCGGCCGATACGCGAGATGATTGCCTTCGGCCTGAAGCGCGCCGGATTCGAGGTGCGCGAAGCCGAGGATTGCCGCGCCGCCCGGGCCGCATTGGCGGACGCCCGGCCCGACCTCGTGCTGGTGGACTGGATGCTTCCGGACATGAGCGGTCTCGAGTTGACGCGGGCATTGAAGCGCGACCGCGAGACACGCGAGCTCCCCGTGATCATGCTCACCGCGCGTGCCGAGGAAGGTGACAAGGTCGCGGGCCTCGAGGGCGGAGCCGACGACTACGTCACCAAGCCCTTTTCCCCCCGCGAACTGCTGGCGCGCATCAACGCCGTGCTGCGTCGCAGCGGCGTGAACGGCGTCGACGAGCTCATCGAGTTCGAAGGTCTGTTACTCGACCAGGGCAGTCACCGGGTGATGGTCGGCGCCCGGACCGTGCCACTCGGACCGACTGAATACCGCATGCTCGAATTCTTCATGACCCATCCGGAGCGCGTCTACACCCGCGATCAGCTGCTCGATCGCATCTGGGGCGGCAACGTGTACGTCGAGGAACGCACGATCGACGTGCACATCCGCCGCCTGCGCAAGGCACTCGAAGACTTCGGTTACGACCGCTACGTGCAGACGGTCCGCGGCTCGGGTTATCGTTTCTCCGCACGGACGATTTAGGCGAGATATAGAAGAGGCGCGCGCAACGGATGGAACCCGCGACACAGGCCTGGTGGCTCGCGGCGGGCCGGTTTCTGGTAACTGTCGGCCTCGGCAGCGGGATCGGCTGGCTCTTCGGGAGTGTGTGGGGTGGCTTGGCCTGCGCGCTTGCCGTGCACCTTGCCTGGGTGCTTACCAATCTCTTTCGACTCGAATGGTGGCTGCGACATCGTAGCTACGCCGACCCGCCCGACGTCGGCGGGGTCTGGGGCGAGATCATCGCGCAGGTCGTACGGCTTCACCGCCGCAAGCGCTTTCACAAGCAGCGCTTCGTGCAGCTCATGCGGCAGTTGCAACGCTCGACGGCGGCATTGCCAAACGGTGTGGTGATCCTCAATGCGCAGCGCGAAATCGTCTGGTTCAACCGCACCGCGGCCCGGCTGCTCAACTTGCGCAGCACCGCCGATCTCGGCATGCGTATCGAGCACCTGCTGCGCGAACCGGAATTCGTACGCTACCTCGCGAGCGGCGAGTACGTGAACCCGATCGTCATCCGTCCCACGACCGGCGAGGATTGCTACCTCGCTTTACAGGTCGCGCCTTACGGCGACGGCCAGCTGCTCCTGCTCGTGAGCGACGTGTCGCGCCAGATGCGACTCGAGGCCGTGCGTCGCGACTTCGTCGCAAATGCCTCCCATGAGCTGCGCTCGCCCCTGACGGTGATCTCCGGCTACCTCGAGACACTCGCGCAGGATCCGGCGCTCGACGCCGATCTCCAGGGACCGGTGGCGGAAATGCGCCGCCAGGCAGAGCGCATGACCGGCATCATCGGTGACCTGCTCGAGCTGTCGCGCCTCGAGGAGAGCGCGGAGGTCGACGGCGGGGAGCCCATCGACATCGCGGCGCTCGCGGCCCTGATGCGCAAGGATGTACTGGCGCGTCCCCACCATCCGCGCGATGTTCGCGTGCGTATCGAGTCAACCGCCCAGCTGCGCGGCGATGAGCCGGAGATTCATTCGGCTTTCTCGAATCTCGTCGACAACGCCGCCAAGTACACCCCGACCGAAGGCTCGCTCGAGATGCGCTGGTGGGCGGACGCGCAGGGGGGCCACTTCGCTGTCACGGATACCGGGTACGGAGTGCCGGCCGAGCACATTCCGCGTCTGACCGAACGCTTCTATCGCGTCGATCCGGGACGCTCGCGCTCGACGGGTGGCTCGGGTCTGGGCCTCGCGATCGTGAAGCACGTCCTGCAACGTCACGGCGCAATTCTCGAGGTGCAGAGCACGCTCGGCGCCGGCAGCACTTTCACCTGCCACTTCCCCGTGGATCGTCTCGTGCAGCTGAGCTCTCCGGCTGCTGCATTGGCTTAAGACTCAGCGGCAACCCGCTAATTCGTAAGAAAGATTTCTTGGCACTGTCACAGTACCGACACGCGCCTCGGCAATCCTGAGGCGACCGAAGGACGGTGCGGCGAGACGAACTCCATTGCGACGGTGACAGCGCACGGCAAAAACGGCGGCGGCCCGAGGATCAAAGGCCGCACCCTGTTTCTCTCGGATATCCATCTCGGCTTCCGGCATGCGCGTGCTGCTGAGCTCAACGAGTTCCTGCAGGCCGTGGAGGCTGAGTGCATCGTGCTGGTCGGCGACATCGTCGATGCGCTCAGCCTGGCGCGTCATGCGTTCTGGAATCCCGCCCATACCGATGTAGTGCGCACCCTGCTCGCCCGCCAGCGCGCCGGCGTCCGCCTCATCTACATCCCCGGCAACCACGATGCGAGTCTCGCCATGCTGGCGCAGATGCTGTGCGGATTGTTCGAAGTGCACCGCGAATGGGTGCACCGCACGGCAGGCGGAGAGCGGCTGCTCGTGCTGCACGGGGATCAGTTCGATGGCGTGCTGCCGTGTCCGGCCTGGCTCGCCCGTCTCGGCGATTTGCTGCACGGCATGACGGTAGGGGTCAGCCACGGCGTGAACAACCTGCGGCGGGCGCTCGGCTGGCAGTACTGGCCGCTCACGGAGGGGCTCAAGCTGAGCATCGGCACGAGCGCGCGGTACATCGAGCAGTTCGAGCAGCAGGCGGTGCGCCATGCACAGCAGCTCGGCTACGACGGCGTCATCTGCGGGCACATCCACCGCGCCAACCTGCGCCGCATTGGCGAGACGCTCTACGGCAACAGCGGCGACTGGGTGGAGTCCTGCACGGCGCTGATGGAAAGTCACAGCGGTGTCCTCGAGCTGCTGCGCTGGCCACAGCCGCGCACGATTGCGCCGCCGGCGCGCCGCCCAGTCGCCGAAGCGGCCTGACTCCCTCGTCGGCGGCTTTCCGGAGCCGGGTGTGACCTGCGTCGCGCCGGGCGAGTGAGCGCGACGCTAGGCTGCCGTGTCGCGACTTGCCGCTCAGTTGGCCACGACGCAGCGGGGTGGCTGCGTCGCGCAGTTCCGCTATGATCGGAAATCGCGGCGGACATACCAGTAAAGCGCGCACCGGAGACGTCGACCGATGGAAACTGCCGACCTTAGCCATCACATCTCACGACGCTTCAACGAGGACCTCGAGCGCGTGCGCAGCAAGGTGCTCGGCATGGGCGGCTTCGTCGAGCAGCAGTTGCAGAAGGCGATCACCGCGCTCGTCGAGGGGGACAGCTCGCTCGGTGAGTCGGTCGCGATGGACGATCAACAGGTCAACAACATGGAGGTGACCATCGACGAGGAGTGCAGCCGCATTCTCGCCACCCGTGCACCGGCGGCCGGTGATCTGCGGGTGATCGTGGCCATCATCAAGACGATCACCGATCTCGAGCGCATCGGAGATGAAGGCGAGAAGATCGGTTACATCGCCTCGCGCCTGGCAACCATGGAGCGGCCAGCCGACAAGTATCGTGAGATCAAGCATCTCGGACGGCTGGTGTCGGAAATGGTGCACGATGCGCTCGATGCCTTTGCCCGCATGGACGTCGAGTCGGCGTTGCGGGTCGCACGGCAGGACCGCCTCGTCGATGAGGAGTACGAGGCGATCCAGCGCCAGAGCATCACCTTCATGATGGAGGATCCGCGCACGATCCGTCGCGCACTCGATGTCATGTGGGTGGTGCGCGCACTCGAGCGGATCGGCGATCACGCCAAGAATATCAGCGAGTATGTCATCTACATGGTTCACGGCAAGGACATCCGCCATACCTCACTCGATGACGTCGAGCGCGAGCTGCGTGCCGGCACCGGCGCGGTAGTTGCTTCCCCACCGGGCTAGCGCGAACGGCGTCAGTCGCGCCCGCACGTGGCCAGCCGCAGACTGCTCAACCTTGCGGGATTCGCGGTCTGCGTGGGACTGCTGGCGTACGCGCTCTTCACGCAGTTTCGCGAGGGGCTCGAGCCGTGTCCGCTATGCATTTTTCAGCGCATCGGGGTGGCGCTGCTCGGGGTAGTGTTCCTTGCCGCGGCGCTGCACGATCCGCGCGGTCGCGGCCGTTACGGGTACGCACTCGCAATCGCTCTCACCGGGCTCGCGACCGCTGCGGTCGCGGCTCGCCACATCTACGTGCAGAGCCTGCCGCCCGGCTCGCTGCCTTCCTGCGGCGCCCCGCTCGCGGTGCTCATGAAGTTCATGCCCGTATGGCAGCTGATCCGCAAGGTACTCTCGGGCAGCGGCGAATGCGCGGTGGTGAACTGGCGGTTTCTTGGGCTCACGATGCCCATGTGGGTGCTGATCTTCTGCGTCGCGCTCGCTGCGGCAGGGCTGGTTGCCAACCTCAGGCGAGCAGATTCCGCAGCACGGTGAGATACATGCAGTGCAGACTCTCGAGGTCTGCGACCCGCACGCACTCGTTCACCTTGTGAATCGACACATTCACCACGCCGAGCTCGACGACCTGCGCGCCGAGCGGGGCGATGAATCGCCCGTCTGACGTGCCTCCCCCTGTCGAGAGCTTCGGCTGCTTGCCGGTGACCTCCGCTACGGCATCGCCGACGGCGCGCGACAGGGGTCCGGGTGGGGTATAGAAGGGCTCTCCCGACACGTACCACTCGATGCTGTAGCGCACGCCGTGGCGACGCAGCACCTCCTCGACCGTAGCCTTGAGCCCCTCGAGTGTTTGCACGGGCGAATAACGCAGATTGAAGCGTGCCTTGAGCTCGCCCGGTATTACATTCGGTGCCCCCGTGCCCGCGTTGAGGTTGGAGACCTGGAAGCTGGTCGGCTCGAAGTGCTCGGTGCCGCCGTCCCACACCCGGCGCGTGAGCTCGGCCAGTGCGGGCGCGAGAGTATGCACGGGGTTCTCCGCGAGATGAGGATAGGCGACATGGCCTTGAACCCCGTGCACGGTGAGGCGTGCGCTGAGGGAGCCGCGGCGGCCCACTTTGATGGTATCTCCCACCGTGACCTCGCTCGAAGGCTCGCCGACGAGACACCAGTCGATGTGCTCGCTCCGTGCCCGCAGCGTCTCGACCACCCGCCGTGTGCCATCGACCGACGGTCCTTCCTCGTCGCTGGTGATGAGGAAGGCAATCGATCCGCGATGCGCGGGATTGGCGGCGATAAAGCTTTCGGTCGCCGTCACCATTGCCGCAAGCCCGCTCTTCATGTCCGCCGCGCCGCGCCCGTAAAGAATTCCGGCGCGTACCGCCGGGACGAACGGATCGCTCAGCCACCCCTCGGGCGGGCCTGGTGGAACGACGTCCGTGTGGCCGGCAAAGCAGAACAGCGGCGCAGTGCGCCCGCGTCGCGCCCAGAGATTCTCCACGTTTCCGAAGTTCAACCGTTCGACGACGAAGCCCGCCGCCTCGAGCCGCGCGGCCATCACTTGCTGGCAGCCGCCATCCGCCGGTGTGACCGAGCGCCGTGCCAGGAGATCCTCCGTCAGCTCGAGTGTGTGTGACATGGAGTAGCAGCGCGGAGCATGGGTGGAGCTGCGGGTTTTATAACGGCCCTGCTGATATGCGGCAAGGTTGACTGCCCGGCTGCCGGGTTCACGCAGCTGTAAAGAGTGGCGGCAACACTGGCGGCAACGCGCGTCTCAGCCCCACGCTTGGCCCGATCGTGGGCTGCTGCCGACGTGCCGGGTGTCATGAGAGCGTCACATTACTGTCATTTAATGCGCGACTGCGTGCGACCATCGTGCAGGTGCTGCGCGCCGTCCGATTGCGGCCGGAAGCCCGAGGAGTGAAAAAATGAGTTCAATCAATGCGCAGCGCGTGCTCCTGGTCCTCTCGGCGGTGGCACTCGGTGCTGCGGCCACGGTCGCCGAGATATCGGGGGCCGGCGCGACATTTCCTTATCCGATCTATTCGAAATGGGCAGATGCCTACAAGCAGCAGACCGGCATCGGGCTCAACTACCAGTCCATCGGCTCGGGCGGCGGCATCAAGCAGATCAAAGCGAAGACGGTAACTTTTGGCGCATCCGATATGCCTCTCGAGGCGGCTGAGTTGCAGGCTGCCGGACTGGTGCAGTTCCCCGCGATCATCGGCGGAGTCGTTCCGGTCGTGAACGTCAAAGGGGTGCAGGGCGGACAGATGCTCCTCGATGGGGCGACGATGGCCTCGATCTACCTCGGCGAGATCACCATGTGGAACGATCCGCGCATCCGCAAGCTGAACCCGTCGCTGAATCTGCCCGCCACCGCGATCGCGCCGATCTACCGTTCCGACGGGTCCGGCACGAATTTTCTTTTCTCGAATTATCTCTCCAGCGTTTCCGCGAAGTTCAAGGAGACGGTCGGCGCCGCCACGGCGGTGCAGTGGCCCGTGGGCATCGGCGCCAAGGGCAACGAGGGCGTTGCGAACATGACCACCCAGACCGACGGAGCCATCGGCTATGTCGAGTACGCCTACGCCAAGCAGAATCGCATGGCGTATGCGGACCTCATGAACGCTGCGGCCAGGAAGGTTGCCCCTGATGCCGAGACCTTCCAGGCGGCCGCGGCGAATGCCGATTGGGCACACGCAGCCGGGTATCACGTGATACTCACCAATCAGCCCGGGGAGAAGAGCTGGCCCATCACTGGTGCGAGCTTCATACTGGTTTATGCGGTTCCCGCAAACCCGGGTGCGACGGCTGCAGCGTTGAAGTTCTTTGACTGGGCATTCCGCAGCGGCAGTAAGATGGCCTCGGACCTCGACTACGTGCCGCTCCCGGAAAGCCTCGTCACCCAGATCCGCAATACATGGAAGACGCAGATCAAGGGCATCCCGGCGATCTGAGCTGAGCCCAAGCGCGCTCACGCGTCAGCGATGAATGCCGTGGCCGCCATTGATCCGACTCACGCTGCGAGCCAACGACTGCGCGAGCGCGCCTTTCGCGCTGCCACCTTTGCAGCCGCGCTGCTGGTGCTTCTGTTGCTCGGCGGGGTCGCCGTCTCGCTGCTCGCTGGATCCTGGCCCGCCTTCAGTCATTTCAAGCTCGCCTTTCTCACCCGGGAGATCTGGAATCCTGTAACCGACCAGTACGGTGCATTGGCACCCGTCTACGGGACGCTCGTCACCTCGCTTCTCGCGCTGCTGCTGGCCGTTCCGGTGAGCTTCGGCATCGCGATCTTCCTCACTGAGCTCGCTCCCGTGTGGCTCAAGCGGCCGGTCGGCGTCGCCATCGAGCTGCTGGCGGCGGTGCCCAGCATCATCTACGGCATCTGGGGGCTCTTCGTGCTGGCGCCGGTACTGCAGCGGCACGTGCAGCCGTGGTTGATCGACCATGTGGGCCCGGTGCCGTTGCTCGGCAAGCTTTTTCAGGGGCCGCCCTTCGGGATCGGCGTGTTCACTGCAGGGTTCGTGCTGGGGATCATGGTGATCCCGTTCATCTCCGCGGTGATGCGCGATGTGTTCGAGACCGTGCCCGACGTGCTCAAAGAATCCGGGTACGGGCTCGGCGCGACCACCTGGGAGGTCATCTGGCAGGTCGTCGTGCCCTATGCGCGCACGGGAATCATCGGCGGCATCATGCTGGGACTCGGCCGCGCACTGGGCGAGACCATGGCCGTAACTTTCGTCATAGGCAACGCGCACCGCATCGGCTCCTCGCTGCTCGCGCCCGGCACCACGATCTCCGCCTCGATCGCCAACGAATTCGCCGAAGCAGTCGGCGCGCTCTACACCTCCTCGCTGATCGGGCTCGGCGCGCTGTTGTTCTTTATCACCTTCTCGGTGATCGCCGCGGCGCGGCTCTTGCTGATGCGGCTCACCCGCAAGGCGTTGTCTACGGCATGAGCCGCCGCGCCGTACGCAAGGTCACCAACTTAGTGGCCCTCGGGCTGTCGGGGCTGGCGACCGTCATCGGGCTGTTCTTTCTCGCAGCGATTCTCTGGACGCTGCTCAAAAACGGCCTGGCCGGGATGTCGCCGAGGCTGTTTTCCGCGATGACGCCACCTCCCGGCAGCAGCGGCGGTCTGCTGAACGCGATCTATGGAAGCGTGGCGATGACCTTGATCGGCATCCTGATCGGCGGTCCGATCGGCATCCTCGCCGGGACATTCCTCGCGGAGTACGGTCGGGCAACGCGGCTGAGTACCGTGATCCGTTTCGTGAACGATGTCTTGTTGTCGGCGCCTTCGATCATCATCGGACTGTTCGTCTACGAGCTGCTGGTGGTGCGCATGGGCCACTTTTCGGCGATAGCCGGCGCGGTAGCGCTTGCCATCATCGCCATCCCGGTGACAGTGCGCACGACCGAGGACATGCTCAACCTCGTGCCGCAGGGAATGAAGGACGCCTCGACTGCCATGGGCGCCTATCCCTGGCGGACTGTCGTGAGCGTCATCTATCCCGCCGCGCGCAGCGGCATGGTCACGGGGCTGTTGCTCGCGATCGCCCGCATCAGCGGCGAGACCGCCCCGCTGCTGTTCACCGCGCTCAACAACCAGTTCTGGAGCAGCGATCTCAGCGCGCCAATGGCCAACCTGCCCGTGGTGATCTTTCAGTTTGCGCTGAGTCCCTATCCGAACTGGCAGCAGCTCGCGTGGTCAGGGGCGCTGCTCATCACGCTCAGCATCCTGGTGCTCAGCATCATTGCACGTGTCGCCATCTCCTCACTCAGCCCCGGTGGACGGCGCTGATGGGCGCCTCGATGGTCGAGTCGGCTGTGCCATCGGCTGCCGTCGCAGTGCACGCGCCCAAGTTCGACGTGCGGCATCTCGATTTTTATTACGACCAATCGCAGGCGCTCAAGGATGTCAGCCTCACACTTCCCGACCGGCGCATCACGGCGTTCATCGGGCCGTCCGGATGCGGTAAATCCACTCTGCTGCGAGTCTTCAACCGCATGTATGCGCTCTATCCGCGTCATCGCGCCACCGGCGAGGTATTGCTGGACGGCGAGGACATCCTCGCGCCCACGCTCGACGTGGCGGCACTGCGGTTCAGGGTTGGCATGGTGTTTCAGAAGGCGACGCCGTTTCCGATGACGATATTCGACAACGTGGCGTTCGGTCTGCGCCTTGCGCGGCGCATCTCCCGCACCGAGCTCGGTGAGCGTGTCGAGGAGGCGCTGCGGGCTGCGGCGATGTGGGAGGAGGTGAAGGACAAGCTTCACGAGGACGGCCGCGGTCTCTCCGGCGGACAACAGCAGCGGCTGTGCATCGCGCGGACCCTGGCGCTGCGTCCGGAGGTTCTGCTATTCGATGAGCCCACGGCGGCCCTCGACCCGATCTCGACGCTGCGCATCGAGGAGACGCTGCAGAGCCTGCGTGAGAGCTACTGCATCGCGATCGTGACTCATAATCTGCAGCAGGCGGCCCGGGTGTCGAACTATACGGCCTTCATGTACCTCGGTGAGCTGGTCGAGATCGGTCCGACGGAGCAGATGTTCACCGCTCCCAAACAGCGGCGTACCGACGATTACATCACCGGGCGCTTCGGTTGACTGGGAAAGCTTTCCGATGAGCGAGGCACCGGATGAGCGGAATTCAACGCAGGCGCCGCGTGCGCACCCGGCGCAGGCCGCGACGAACGACTCGCGGGGGCCGCAGCGTCATTTAGCGGAAGGCGGTCTGAATCTCAAACCGAGCGGTCGCCTGCCCGTGTCGACCGCCGTAACGGAAGTTGCGCGCCCCGCGGACTCGATGGTCGCCGATCCGGCTTTCTGCTGCCGGAATGTGAATGTGTTCTACGGAGCGAAGCACGCGCTGAAAGACGTGAGCATCGATATCGGGCGGCGGCAGGTGCTCGCAATGATCGGCCCGTCGGGGTGCGGCAAGTCCACCTTTCTGCGCTGCCTCAACCGCATGAACGACACCATCCCGGGCGCGCGTGTGACCGGCTCCATTCAGCTCGACGGCCAGGACATCCACTCGGACGCGCAGGACGTGGTGCAGTTGCGCGCCCGCGTCGGGATGGTTTTCCAGAAGCCCAATCCCTTTCCGAAGTCCATCTACGACAACGTTGCCTACGGACCGCGCATCCACGGTCTGGCGCGCGGTCGCGCCGAGCTCGACGACATCGTCTGCAGCAGCCTGACGCGCGCCGGACTGTGGGAGGAAGTCAAGGATCGGTTGAGGAGCCTGGGGACCGGATTGTCCGGTGGTCAGCAGCAGCGCCTGTGCATCGCCCGTACGATCGCCGTGCAACCGGAGGTGATTCTCATGGACGAGCCGTGCTCGGCGCTCGATCCGGTCGCGACCGCGCGCATCGAGGACCTGATCGACGAGCTGAGCGAGTCGTACGCGATCGCGATCGTCACCCACTCGATGCAGCAGGCGGCGCGCGTCTCCCAGCGCACCGCCTACTTTCATCTCGGCGAGCTGATCGAGGTTGGCGACACCCATCGGGTGTTCACCAACCCGCGCCACCGCCTCACCGAGGACTACATCACCGGCCGTTTCGGCTGAGGTCGATCGATCAGAACGTGAAGCGCAGTCCGATGGTCGGATCGATCAGGTTTCTGTTCAGGTATCCGTTGGCGAGGCCGTCTTGCACGCCTGACCACATGGCGCCGCCGTAGACATCGAAGCGCTTGGTGAAGTGATAGTCGAGCGACACGGATACTGCGTTGAAGTTTCCGCTGCACTTGCCGCTCACGATGGTCGAGCAGCCCGCATCAGCGCCGGTCGCGTAGGCGTCCTGTTTCTCGCCGTAATAGGCGACCGCTGCCGTGAATTGCGGTGTCACTGCATAGCGCAGACCCGCCCAGTAGACTTTCAGGATCTTGTCGGCGTCCTTATAGGCCGTGTTGCTCACGGCTCCCAGCTTGTATCCGCCGATATCATCGAATCCCGCCACCAGAGGGATCGAAGGATTCATGTAGGTGATGTGCTGCCAGCCGCCATAGAAAGTCAGCGGGATCGGAGGCGGGATGGCGTACGAGACCATGACCCCGTACGAATTGTTGTCCGAGATGGTTCCTGAGAGCGAGTTGTTCGGCGACAGGTTCAAGGCCGGCAATGCCGCCAGCTGCGCGGTGTCCAGGGTCGACACGGAGACCGCATCGCGAACCTTGGTGTAGAACGCATCGACCGACGCCCCCGCGAACTGCACACCGAACGCCCCCTCGAAGGCGGAGAATGCCTCCCCCGAGCCGGCAATGGCGTAGTGCTCCGCCGATGAGTTCTGCGTCTTGTACTGCAGGCCGATGTGCACCAGGTTGAAGAGATGAGCGTCGTACTTGACCGAGCTGTCGAGGCGCCGATCCTGGGTGTCGCCGCCTCCAGCCGGGGTGCCGGACAGTCCGAGCAGTGAGAAGGCATACGAGGTCTGCTGCGGGTCGTATTTGGCGATGAGGTCGGCCAGTGTCGAGTTCTGACGGCCGAATGTGAGCGTTCCCCAGCTGGGGGAGCTGATACCGACGAACGCTTGCTCGAACGGCTGTCCGGCAATACTTGAATCGATGTTGGTGCTCTGATCGGCCAGCGCACGACCGTTGTTCTGAGTGAGCGATTTCAAGGCATCGGTTATCTGACCGGACGCCGGGTTGAAGAAGCTCTCGAGCTTGAATACGGCAGACCAATCCAGAACATTCAACGGTTCGTTGCCTTGCAGACCGACGCGCGACTGGCTCAGGCCGTTCGAGGTGATGCCGTTCACGGAGTCGTTGCTGTTCTTCTGCACGATCTCCGAACCGCCGGTAATGAAGTAGTTGTTGAAAGGGGCACCGTGGGTTTCGTACTGATACGCCACGTCCACGATGCCGTAGAGAGTGATCCCCTTCCAGGTGAGGGCGGTGTCGTCGCTCGCGGTCGGCGCCGGGTTGCCGCTCGACTGAGCGTGTGCGATTCCCGCGCCCCCCAGGGAAGCCAAGGCAAGCGCTGATACACAGGCACTAATGCGGTTCATTTTGGTATTCCTGATCACCCGCGTCGGGCGGCGCTCACTCTGATTCAGCGATATGACATTCCCGCTTCAGTCGCATGACACTTGTATGACAGGCGGCTTCGCGCGCAACGCCGGGTGTACCTGGGAAGCCTTAGTACGTTAAACTGTCTGTTAATCAATGGCTTAGATCAGGCACCAGGATTCTGAGAGCTTTTTAATCGCACTTTGGTGTGCAGTTAATGCCTGTGTGGTCTCCTCGTCCGGTGTCATCCATGCGTTTGTTGTTGGTAGAGGATGAGAGGAAAGTCTCCGAGCTCGTCGCGCGCGCGCTCCGGGCAGAGCGCTATGCCGTGGACGTCGCCGAGGACGGCGAGCGCGGCTGGGAGCTCGCGCAAGCCTACGCATACGACCTCATCATTCTCGACCTGATGCTGCCGCGCCTCTCCGGCGCCGAGCTGCTGCGGCGGGTCCGGAGGAAGAGCGAGCAGGTTCCGATCCTGATCCTCACCGCGCGCGCGGCCACCGAGGACAAGGTCCAGCACTTCGAGGCCGGGGCGGACGACTACCTCACGAAGCCGTTCGCCTTCGCCGAGCTGGTGATGCGCGTCAAGGCGTTGCTACGTCGCGGCCCGGTGGCGCGTTCCTCCGTGCTGCGGGTCGCCGATCTCGAGGTCGATCGCCTCTCCCAGCAGGTGCGGCGTGCCGGCCGCAGGATCGAGCTCACTCCGAAGGAGTACGCGCTGCTCGAGTACCTGGCCGCCAATCCGGGGCGCGTATTTTCGCGCACCATGATCATCGAGCACGTCTGGGACCAGAGCTTCGAGGGGCTGACGAACATCGTCGACGTATACGTACGACATCTGCGCAGCAAGGTCGACGACCCATTCCCGCTGAAGCTGATTCGTACCGTGCGGGGCGTCGGGTACGGTCTCGGTGAGGCGCCCGAGGCATGAATGCCCGTTCGCTCAAGTTTCGGCTCGTCGCCTGGTATGCCGGGGTGCTGACAGTGGTGTTCGTGCTGCTGGGCGGGTTGACGCTGCTGTTCCTGCGTCACTATCTGGAAGCGAACCTGCTCGATGCGCAGATGCGCCGTGCCCGCCAGATCGCCGACACACTGGTGGCGCACGTCAGCCGCAGCACCGAGGCGGCCCTCAGCGGGCAGGTGGAGACTCTCTACTCGCCCGAGGCCAACGATCGCTTCATCCGCATCACGCGCGCCGATGGCGGGCTCGTCTACATCTCTGGCCGACCACGGGACGCGCGCTTCGACCCCTCGCAGGTTCCGCGGCTTGCCACTGCCGATGCCACGGAGCGCAGCTCTAGCTCCACGCGCAACGTGCCCTTGCCTGGCGGCGCGCTGCTCGTCGCCTCGCGCGGCGCGAGCGGTGCAGACGGTGCGCAGTACCGCGTCGAAGTCGGCACACCCGCCGCTCCCGCGGAAGCGACCCTCGGGCACGTGCTGACACTCCTGGCTATCGGCCTGCCGGTCGCCGTATGTGTGGCGGTCGCAGGTGGTTTCGTGCTGGTGCGCCGCTCACTCGAGCCCGTGCAGCGCATGGCGCGCAAGGCCGAGGAGATCACGCTGCACAACCTGAGCGAGCGTCTGCCGGCCGGGCACAGCGGCGATGAGATCGAAGAGCTCTCGGTGTCGCTCAATCATATGATCAGCCGCCTGCAGGATGCGGTCGACGGCTCGAAACAGTTCATCGCCGACGCCAGCCACGAATTGCGCACGCCGCTCACCGTGATGCGCGGCGAGCTCGAGAGCCTCGCTCAGTCTCCCGATCTGGCACATGAGATGCGCGAAACCCTCGGCAGCGTGCTGGAGGAGGTGGGGCGTCTCGGCGAGATCGTCGAGAGCCTCTTCGCGCTCTCGCGCCTCGATGCGGGGGAAGTGCATGCGCAGTGGTTGCGCTTCGACCTCGCCGAGCTCGCCGCGACCACGGCCGAGCAGATGAGCCTGCTGGCGGAGGACAAGCAGGTAGCCGTCGAATGCGTCTCGACGCCCGGCGTGCTGGTGGAAGGTGACCGCGCGCGCCTCAAGCAGGTAATCGTCAACCTGCTCGATAACGCCATCAAGTACACGCCGAGCGGCGGGCGGGTGCGCCTGTCGGTTCGGCGGGAAGGCGGCGACGCGGTGCTGGACGTGAGCGACGACGGGGTCGGCATTCCCGCCGAGGCGCTGCCGCACGTCTTCAAGCGCTTTTACCGTGTCGACGACTCACGCTCACGCCAGCAGGGCGGGGCCGGACTCGGGCTGGCGATCGTCAAATCGATCTGCGCCGCGCACGGTGCCGACGTCGAGGTGGCCAGCAGTCCCGGCAAGGGCAGCACCTTCCGCATACGCCAGCCCCTCGCGGCCTCCGTCGTCACATCGGCCTGAAAGCATCGCGCATGTCGCTGGTCAATTATGTCCTGAGCCGTCCTTACACGATCGCGGCGGTGCTGATTCTCATCGGGCTGCTCGGCGTCGGCGAAGCGCTGCGCATGCCGGTCGACATCTTCCCGGAGATGAACATCCCCGTCTGCAGCGTGGTGTGGACCTACGCGGGGATGGACGCCGAAGACATCCAGAACCGCATTCTGACCCTGCATGAGCGGCAGATGGCCTCGCTGGTCGATGACATCTCGCGCATCGAGGCAACCAGCTACGAAGGCGTCGGGGTCGAGAAGGTTTATCTGCACGAGGGTGCCGACGTGACTCGCGCCGTAGCGCAGCTCGCGAGCAGCGCTCTGGTCGTGCTCAAGTACATGCCGCCGAGCATCACGCCGCCTCTGGTGATTCGCTACGGCGCGACCGACGTGCCGATCATCCAGCTCGGGCTCTCGAGCGGCTCGCGGCCCGACACCGCGCTCAACGATCTCGGACAAAACATCATCCGCCCGGCGCTCGCCGTGGTTCACGGGGCGCAGGTGCCGTATCCCTACGGCGGCAAGCCGCGGGTCATCATGGCCGATCTCGACCAGCAGGCACTGCAGGCGCGCGGGCTCACGCCCGCTGACGTGAGCAACGCGCTGCAGAGCCAGAACGTCATTCTGCCCGCCGGCGACGTGAAGATCGGCAACCTCGATTACCTGGTGGCGATGAACAATAGTCCGAACGTCATCGACGCCATCAACTCCTTCCCGATCAAGTGGGTGGCGGGGCGCGAGGTGTTCATGCGCGACGTCGCGCACGTGCACGACGGCTTCCAGGTGCAGACCAACTCCGTATCGGTGGACGGCACTCCCGGAGCGCTGATGACGATCCGCAATACCGGCGGCGTCTCCACGCTCGCGGTGATCGACGGCATCCGCGCCGTGCTGCCCGAGATCCGCCACCTGGTGCCGCGGGACGTGAAGATCAAGCCGATCTTCGATCAGTCGGTATTCGTCAAGGCCGCGCTCGACAGTGTGCTGATGGGCGGAGCCATGGCTGCGGGGCTCACGGCGCTCATGATCCTGCTGTTCCTCGGCAACTGGCGCCTCACCGTGATGATTCTCGCCGCGATCCCGCTATCGATCATCACCGCCGTGCTGGTGATGGGCGCCTGCGGCGAGACGCTCAACACCATGACGCTCGGCGGCTTCGCGCTCGCGGTCGGAATACTGGTCGACAACGGCACGGTCGTCATAGAGAACATCGAGCGCAACGTGGGCATGCGCACGACGCTCTGGGATGCGATCGTCTGCGGGTGTGGCGAGGTCGGGACACCGACCTTCCTGTCGACGCTGTGCATCTGCATCGTGTTCGTCCCGGTGTTCCTGCTGCAGGGTACGGCGAAGTACCTGTTCTCGCCGCTCTCGGTATCGGTGATCGTGGCGCTGCTCGCGAGCCTGGCGCTGTCGTTCACGATGGTCCCGGTGCTGTTTCTCTATTTGATGCGCTCACAGACACGTCCCGGACATTTCGCTGCCGCCGCGGATCTCGCGAGCGCCAACCCGTTCGCGCGGGTACATATCAAGTTCGAGCGTGGCTTCGCACGCTTTCGCGAGGCTTACCGCAACGCCGTTGCATGGTCGCTCTCCCAGCCGAAGGTCGTGATGCTGGCTTTCCTCGCCATCATCGTCGTGTCGCTGCCTCTCTTCCCGTTCCTCGGCCGCGACTTCTTCCCGGAAGTCGACGCCGGACAGATGCGTCTGCACGTGCGTGCGCCGCCCGGGACTCGGATCGAGACGACCCAGCAGTATTTCTCGCAGGTGGAGCGGGCCATCCGCCGGCTCGTCGGCAGCGGACAAATCAGCGTGATCCTGGACAACATCGGTCTGCCCTACAGCGGTATCAACATCGCGCTGTCGGATTCCGCTACCGTCGGGCCGATGGACGGCGAGATTCTGATCTCGTTGCAGAAAGAGCACGCGCCCACGGCGGACCTCACGGCCATGCTGAGGCGCGAGCTGCCGCAGCGTTTCCCCGCGCTGCAGTTCTTTTTCCAGCCCGCGGACATCGTCGACCAGGTCCTCAACTTCGGGCAGCCGGCACCGATCGATATCCGCGTGAGCGCCGCCGATACCGCCAGCGCCTACCACCTGGCGGCCCGTCTGACGCGCCTCATCGCTCGCCTGCCGGGCGTCGTGGACGCGCACGTGTTCCAGGTGCCCGATGCGCCGGCCCTGTCGGTGGACGTCGACCGGGCGCTCGCTACGCAGGTCGGGCTCACGCAACGCGACGCTGCCAGCAACGTGCTGGTCACGACCAACTCCAGTGCGCAGACCTCGCCCAACTTCTGGGTCGATCCCAGCAACGGAGTGAGCTATCCGCTGGTGGTGCAGCAGCCGCCCTACGACATCGCTTCAGCGCAGGACCTGAAGATCATGCCCGTGAGCAGCCTCGAGGACAGCGGTTCGTCGCAACTGCTGATGAACATGTCCTCCATCGGTCGCCGGCAGGTGCCGATGGTCACCTCGCAGCTCAACATCCGTCCGGTGTTCGACGTGCAGGCGAACGTCCAGGGCCGCGACCTGTACTCGGCCTCGCGAGACATCGATCGGGTCATCGCCTCCAATCGGCCGCCGGCCGAGAAGGCGATGCAGGTGACGCTGAGTGGACAGGTCGAGACCATGCGCGAGAGCTACACGGGCCTCTTTACCGGTATCGCGCTCGCGGTGGTGCTTGTTTACCTGTTCCTGGTAATCAACTTTCAAAGCTGGATCGATCCGCTCATCGTGTTGATGGCCGTGCCGTTCACGCTGAGCGGCGTCGTCTGGATGCTGTTTCTCACACAGACGCACCTGAGCGTACCCGCGCTCATGGGAACGCTGATGGCGATCGGACTCACGACTGCCAACAGCATCCTGGTAGTGACCTTCGCCAATGGGCGCCTGAGCGAGGGCGACTCCCCGCTGCACGCTGCAATCACGGCGGGATATACCCGACTGCGTCCAGTGCTCATGACTGCGGGCGCGATGATCCTCGGCATGGTGCCGATGGCGATCGGCGTAGGCGAGGGCGGTGAGCAGAACGCGCCGCTCGCCCGGGCCGTGATCGGGGGACTGCTGTTTGCGACCCTGGCGACGCTCGTGTTCGTACCGACGATGTACCGGTTGCTCCGCCGCGCCCCTGCGCCTGCGCCTGCGCCGGCTGCATCCTGAGCGCGAAGGCTGAAGAAGCAGTCACCCATGCAACCAAGCAGTGAGGACAAGAGCCGCATGGACCAGCAGGTCAAGATTCCGGAGGCGGACTATCGCCCGGAGGCCGCCACGGCATCGCATGCGGTTTCGGCGGGATTCGCGCCCGACACCGGTCAGCGCCTCAAGAAGGGGACGCTCATCTGTGCGGCCGTGATCGGCGTTGCGTTCCTGCTGGTCAGTGTCGATCGCTACTTCGCGGCGCGCAGCGTGGCGCGGGAGGCGGCCGAGGCCAGCAGCACACCGCCGCCGGTCGATGTGGTGGTGGCGCAGGCTGTGGGCGCCGTGCAGCGCATGGTGCTGCCGGGCTACTCGGCAGCCTGGCATGCCAGCACGATCTACGCGCGGGTCAACGGCTATGTGGCCAACTGGTTCGTCGACATCGGCGACCACGTGCACAGCGGTCAGGTGTTGGCGCTGATCGAGACGCCGGACCTGGACGCGCAGCTCGCTGCGGCGCGCGCCCAGCTGAAGGCGGACCAGGCGACGCTTATGGTGCGCAAGGCCGAGAGCGAATTGGCGCTCACGACCTACGAGCGCTGGCGTGATTCGCCGAAGGGAGTCGTATCCGAGCAGGAGCGGGAGGAAAAGAAGGCGGGCTACGACAGTGCGGTGGCGCGGCAGAAGTCGGCTGAGGCAGACGTCGCCCTCGCCCAGGCCCGGGTCAACCAGTACGAGGCGCTGGCGCAATTCAAGAAGGTGATCGCGCCCTACGACGGCGTGATCACCGTGCGGGACATCGACATCGGCAACCTGGTAACGGCTGGCAGCACCTCCGCGACCACGCCGCTCTACGTCATGAACCAGAACGATCCGATCCGCATCTTCGTCGACGCGCCGCAGAGCGCGGCGGCCGACCTGATCAACAGCGGCGCACCGGTCCAGATCCAGACGACCAACGGATTGACACGCGAGGTTGCCGGCACCGTCACGCGCACCTCGCAAGCCATCAATCCGCAGGCCCGCACGCTGCGGGTGGAGGTAGACATTCCCAACCCCAGGAGCGAGTTCGTTCCGGGGGAGTACCTCAAGGTGGGCTTTGCGCTCCCGCCGCGGGGGCTGGTGCAGGTGCCTGCCGCCGCCCTGGTCTTCCGCGCGAATGGCCCGCAGGTGGCGCGCCTCGAGCGCTCGGACCGGATCGAGTTTCGCAATGTCACCATCGGCCGTGACGACGGCAACGTCGTCGAGCTGAGCTCTGGCGTTTCGCCCGGCGACCGGCTGGCGCTGAACATCAGCAGTCAGATTGG
>Ga0307476_10000660_pt1 | contig 25022 bp, 24 predicted proteins | sample atmos_gasesECM2C_2_FD_203314 | JGI IMG/M metagenome (GOLD analysis project Ga0307476, IMG submission 203314) | Hardwood forest soil microbial communities from Morgan-Monroe State Forest, Indiana, United States - atmos_gasesECM2C_05 | ecosystem: Environmental > Terrestrial > Soil > Temperate...
AATCAGCATTGACGTTGGCTCCTCTCACGAGCCTTGGTCTTGTTCATCGCATACCAATCTACTCGCGACGGGCCAACGTCGTTATGCAATCAAGCGAAGCGAGGGATCTTGATTCTTGCCTTCACCGTGTGTGTTGCCGACTCATACAAACACCAGGATCCCTCGCTTCGCTCGGGATGACAATACGTGAAGATTATGGCTATTGTGAAACGTCAAAGCCACGGCTAGTTGCTGCTTGCCGGCGGCATCACCGCACTCGACTGCGGCTGTGGCCTATCAAGATGCACCACCTCCGCCCCGGGCGGCTGCTCCAGTCCAAACTGTTCATCCTTCAGCGGCTTGTTCATCTCCAACTTCAACAAGTTGAGGGTGATGTCGTACTCTTCCTGGGGCCGGGAGATCTCGATGCGCGAGGGAAAGCTGACGCCGTCGTTGTCCTTATAATTCGCGTAGCGGGCGTCGGTCACCAATTTGCCCTGCTGGTCATAGATGTACTGACGATGCGGTTGCAGGTCGATCCGGCTGAAAACAATCTTGCGCGATAGGGCCCAACCCTGGTCACCCTTTCGAATTACCACCAGCTCGTAGTCTTCCTGCAGAACGCGATGGCCCTTGGAATCATGCAGAATCTCTTCGCTATTCTCCAGCACCGCAATTTCGCGTTCAGGATCGATGGGCCGGATCAGCAGCGCATCGTAGATGTCTTGCGGCCGGATGCTTTCCATGGGCTGATCCGCGTTATTGGTCTGCAAGTCGTTGCGTCCCATTACAAAACGATTCCTCGGCGGGATCCAGAGCTTGAACTCCTCACCGTTGCTTACCATGTCGAAAGCTGTCGTGCGTACGATCGGCAGCAACCCGATCATGTGCAGCATGGCCGGTTTGCGCGCCAGCACGTAGCCGCGAATCTCCTTGTAGTCGGTCTGGTGGCCTTTCTTCGCGCCACCCACAGACGTATCAATGTCCACGGTCGCCTTCAGAGACTGTATCTTCTCCGCCTGCTGATTGATGCTGTTGATCAACCCGGATTGGGTCGTTTCCTGGAGCGGGGCCTTGGAGTATGTTTCCTCCACCGGCCGCGTCCGGAACAAACAGCCCGTTGTGGGCAGTATCGAGAGGACCAAAGCCAAAGCCCAAAAGGGCCAGATACGTCTCATGCAGGGATTCGCTTATCTCCAGATGATTTGAGTATACCGCGCCGGAAAGGGTGCAAAATCAGCAAAGAACTCCAAAAATCATGGGGTACCAGAACTTAGCTGACTCGTTCCCGGCTCGATTCTTACTAAAGTCAGCTACTCACGCTTTCCCTCATCATCTAAACTGTCGCCATCGTGCGTAAGATCTTCTGGCTCATTCTGATTGCGGCCATCGCATCGGCCGGTTGGTTCGCCTGGGCTCTGCTGACTCCCGTTGAACCTCCAGCGAAGACCTTCGTGATGCTGCGCCCGGGTTATTCCACGCACCGCATCGCCTCCGAACTCAAGTCTGCCGGAGTAATTCGCAGCGAGGAGGCATTCATCCTTTGGCACTACTTCCATCGCCACCGCTCGCTCAAGGCCGGAGAATATCTCTTTGAAAAGCCGGCCAACATCATCGACCTCCAGAAGCGTTTCCGCCGTGGCGACGTTTATTTCCATACCGTGGTCGTTCCCGAAGGCTTCACCATGTTCGACATCGCTCGCGCCATCGAGGCTGCCGGACTGGGCTCTGCGGACGACTTCCTAAGAGTGTCACAATCCAATACCGCGCTGATCGCCGACCTTGCGCCCAACGCGCGTTCGCTCGAGGGCTACCTCTTCCCTGACACCTACCAATTCAGCCGCATGCAAACCATGCAAGACTTGGCGGCAGTCATGGTCAGGCAGTTCCGTCAGGTCGCGCGTCAGATCGGATTGATTCCATCCCCGCCAGGCCAGGCCGAATCAGGCCAAACCAACGACGATATCGAGCGCACCGTCATCATGGCATCGATCGTCGAGAAGGAAACCGCCGTGGCCGAGGAGCGCGCGTTGGTCGCCAGCGTCTATTACAACCGCCTCGCCAAGAAAATCGCGCTCGACGCTGACCCCAGTATCATTTATGCCGAGCTTATAGCCGGCGCCTACCAGGGCGCGTTGCATCATGCCGACATGCAGTTCAAGTCGCCCTATAACACCTACAGGAATCCAGGACTTCCGCCCGGCCCCATCGGCAATCCCGGCAAAAGCGCTCTCGAAGCAGCCATGCATCCGGCCCAGAGCGACTACTACTATTTTGTCGCAGACGCCGAAGGACACCACCGCTTTGCCCGCACTATCGAAGAACACAATAAGAATGTTGACGCATACCGCCGCGCCATGCGAAGCCGCTAGGATCAGCGCCGCTTCCCCTCCATCCACCCCTGCAAAATTAAAACCGCTGCCATCCGGTCCACCGCCTTGGCTCGCTTCTCGATCGACAAATCCGTCTCCCGCAGCAGCCGATTCGCTTCTGCCGAGGTCAGCCGCTCATCCCACATGTGCACCGGCAGCCGGAACCGCTTCCGCAATTCCTCAGCAAACCCTTGCATCTTCTCCGATTGCGTCCCTTCCGCGCCACTCATGCGCAGAGGCAGGCCGACCACGATCTCCCGCACCGCATATTCCCGAATCACCAGCTCCAGAGCCGCCAGATCGTGGCGCTTGTTCCGGCGCTGCAAGGTCTCGAGTCCCTGCGCCGTAATTCCTAATGGGTCGGACACGGCGATCCCAATCCTTCTCGACCCCACGTCCAGCCCCAGGATTCGCCCCGCCGGCCGGTCTGATTTTCCCTTTTCGGAACTCACGGCGCGATTATAAGCGCCGCGCTCCACATTCCCGCTTCCCGCACCAAGCAATACAACCAAAGCACGCCATGAACCCCTCAACCTGTAACCCATCCCTCCACAGTAACTTACACTCATACGCCTGCGGCAAAGCCCATCTCCGAGTTCCCGAACGGCTCCAACCCGCACCAATCTTGCCTTTCGCCCCGTTTCAGCGTAACCTATTTATAGTAACGACAACGTTTGTTTCCCCACTAGACCCTAACTCCTTCCCGGGTGCCTTTTATGAGTGGTGCAGACCTGAATTTTCACATCGGCGACAAGGTCGTGTACCCCAACCACGGGGTCGGCGTCATCGAACAGATCAGCAGCCGCTCCATTGGCGCCACGGTCGAAAAGTTCTACCTTCTCAACATCAAAGCCAGCAGTCTCAAGGTGATGGTGCCCTGCAACAACGTGGGCAGCGTAGGTATTCGCCGCGTCGTCCGCAACGGCGAGGTGCAGAAAATCCTCGACTTTCTCTCCATCGGCGAGGACCTCAGCACCGCCGACTGGAAAGACCGCTTTAAGGAAAACTCCGACCGCATGCGCACCGGCTCCCTCTTCGAAGTCGCCGGAGTTCTCAAGAGCCTGATTGCCCTCCACCAATCCAAGCCCCTATCCTTCCGCGAAAAGAAGATGCTCGAACGCGCCCGCTACCTTCTGGTCAGCGAACTCGCCATGTCGCGCAACTGCGAAGAAACCAAGGTCGAGGAACTCCTGGCCCTGGCCCTGGCCAAGTGCAAACTCCGCTTCCCCGAAGCCTCCGAGTTCCAAGCCTGATTCGATCCTTCATCCCCTCAACGGGTTTATAATCTCAAGGGGTTCATCTTACGAACGCCCGATTAGAAACGCCTGATCTGAAATGCCCGATCCGAAATGACTGATCAACTCCGAAAGAAACTGCAGGAAGAAGTCGACGCGCTCGAGCATGAATTGGTCCACGAGTTGCCCAAAGAGATTAAGCGGGCGGCGGCGCTTGGCGACCTCAGCGAGAACGCCGAGTATCACATGGCCAAGCAGCGCCAGGAGTTCGTCAAGGCGCGCTTCCGCCAGCTCGGCAAGCGCCTCGCCGACTTGTCGCTGACGAACATGAACAACATCCCCAAGGACAAAGTGGGGCTGGGTTCCACGGTCAAGGTCTACGACAGCTTTAAGAATGAGGAGATCGAATACAAGCTCGTGACCAGCGAAGAGTCTGACGTAGGCGCGGGAAAAATTTCGACCACATCGCCGATAGGCCGGGCGTTGCTCAATAAGAAGGTAGGCGACGAGGCCACGGTGATCACGCCCAACGGCAAGCGCGAACTGGAAATCCTTAGCCTGACCACCATCCACGACGAGGCCGAGCCCGAGAAGGCTGGCGCCTGATGTCGTGGCATAGCTGGACCAGCGCCTTCGGACGCGCCTGCGGTGTGCTGCTCGATACCACCGTCCGCTGGCTGGCGCTGTCGCGTATCAACCCCAACGTGCTCACGTTCATGGGACTGGTGGTGAACACCTGGGCCGCAATTCTTTTCGGCTCGGCCACGGCTCTGACCCAGCAGCGCTTGTTCTTCTATGCCGGCCTGGTCATTATCTTCTCAGGATTCTTCGATCTGGTGGACGGGCAAGTCGCCCGCGCCACCAACCGGGTCACGCGCTTCGGAGCGTTCTTCGACTCGGTAGTCGACCGCTACAGTGACGCGTCGCAGTTCCTTGGCCTGCTGGTCTTTTACGCGCGAGGCGACCGCTTTTTCTACGTAGTGCTCACTGCCTTCGTGATGGTCAGCGCCATCATGGTGAGCTACACGCGGGCCCGCGCTGAGTCGTTGATTGGATCCTGCCGCGTCGGCTTCATGGAACGTCCGGAGCGTCTCGTGCTGGTGATCATCGGCGCCCTATTCAACCGCATGGCGCCAGTGCTGTGGGTGATCGCAGTGCTGTCGACCCTGACCGTGATCCACCGCATGCGTTACACCTGGACCCGCACCCAGGACGCTCCAAACACCGCGGCCAAGGCAGGGCAAGCGGCTTAGCTAGTTTGGATCTATCAATCTGACCCTAGAAGAGCCGCCTACTCTTTCCGCTTCGCTACCCATGCGCCATCGGAACGCGCTTCCACGCGCATCCGCCCCTTGCCCGAATCGCCGTCGATCCAACCGCTCAGGAACGCATTGACCGGACCCGGATCTCCCTGCGGGCTTTCCTTCGGCCACTCGCCAGCGAACGAAAGTTCCACGTAGCCGTTCCGCCAAGTGCCGGTTAACGCGCGGCCCTCTCCCAGTGGTCCGGACCATGTTCCTGTCAATTTGCTTCCTTCACGGTGCAATTCCATCAACGCATCCATTCTGCCGGCGTCGCTTGAATACCGCATCTCCCATGAACCGGCGACTTCAGATCCGTTTTTCAGGTTCTGCGATACGGCCGGAGTAATCCGCACGTTGGAAAAATATGCCTCCTCGTCGGTGAAACTCCACAGCCCGACGGCACCGTGCAAATCCTCGCCCTTCAAACTGTCCACTACCAGACTCGGCTTGGCGGATCCGTTCAGATAGAGTTTCGCCGCGCGGCCGGCCACCTCGATCCGTACTTTTGTCCAAGTCTCCATCGCCAGTTCCGCATGAGACTCGTAAACGGACGGCCATTCCCGGCGCAGGCGATACCATCCGAAGTCAGGTTCCGAAGCGTACTGGACCGCGTGGTTCCGCATTGCCTGATCGGCAGCCTCCGAGTTTCCCGGCCTCAAGTAGAACAACTCGTAATGCGATGCATCGGGCCTGGCGCGGAAGGCAATCCCGACAAAGCCCGGAAACCTGACGCCCGGCGGCGTTGTGGCCTTGAGCGCGATGTCCGCCTCGATCACTCCATCCTGGAAGTCAGTACCCGGCAGCAGCGCGAGACCTTCGTGATCCTCGCCTTCCATGGTGATCCGGACGGATCTGCGCCCCAGATATTCCACCGCTTCCGTCTTCACCTTCGGCGCAATCAGGCCGGTCGTATCGCGAAGTGGGAAGGTTTTCACGCGCGCCGGTGTCTCTGCAAACAGGCAACCGGCCGCCAGTAATATTACTGCGCTGTATTTCAACCAACCGTTCAGCGTGGTCTTCTTCATCCGTTATCCTTTACGGTCTCGGGAACTGATAGTTCGAGAAGTTCGAATCGACTACCTCCGACAGCTTCAAATCGGTGAACGTGCCGGGGACGCCGTTGGGCGAACACCCACTTCACTAGCTCCGGTTCAGTGAAAGCCAATCTGGTTGCGCCATCGTGATCTACCTCGGCGTATTCGGTGTAGAGCGGGTGTCCGCCCGCCTTCCGTCTTGCCGCGATGCGATCACGCGATGAGCCCACAGGAACGACCTCGTCAGCATCCCCGTGGAAGTCCCATAATGGCGTGTCAATCGACCCGGTGCCATCGTCGGGAGAGACGCCTCCACAACAGACCACTGCTGCGGCGAAAAAATGAGGGCGATTGGCAATGATATTCCACACTCCCGCGCCTCCCATCGAGTTCCCGGCCAGGTAGATGCGGCGCTCATCGATAGCGAACTCGCGGCGCAAGGTATCGACAATCTCCAGCGCCAATCGTGCCCCATCCCCGAAGCCCGGAAGTTCCTTCGCAGGCTGTTGCGAGAAATCGTATTTGATCCATCCCCGGTCGGTCTGTGGCGCGACAACGTAGCAAGGAAAAGGTTTTTGGTTCTCTGGCAGCAACCAGACGCGCGTACCAAAAATATTGCCGAAGGCCAGCTGTTTCAGGTTGTCGTCGCCCAACCCTCCGCTGCCATGCAGATACACCACCAACGGCACTTTCCCGGATGCTTCCGGCCGGAACAAGCGATACGGCATCACCCAGTCACTCTTGTGCGTGCGCGCCTCGAACTTGTCTTGCAGTCCCTCGGATTTCTTCCGAAACGCATCTATTAAAGCGATCCTCTCCGGCGACTTAGGGGCTCCGGGCGCCAGTGGGGGAGCGGAGTCGCCCTTTGCAGCGGAGGCTATTGGCGCAATCGAAAAGTTAAGACCTAGCTGCGCCGTCGCAAACCAAGCGCCGGCTGAGGCCGAACTCAGCAGTCGGACTGCTTCTCGTCGAGTCATCATCCCCGTTGTAACCTCTTGCACTGCTCGCGACTTATCTTGAGACTCGAACGTGTAGACGATTCGACAGACGAATCGGTAGCATGGGTTGGTCCCACCTTTCGTCCCATCTTCTCGGGTCAGAATCCACGGTCGCCGCGCAAAGTCAAAATCCCCGCGCCCTGTCCCTGAATGAACGCAGCGTCAGCGACGGGGCATCAGCGTTTGAGTCTCCTCAGGCCACACCTGCTATCCTATCCAGTCATTTTCTGAGGAGTTCTTCTTGCCAACTGATCCCGTATTCGTGGTTCATGGCGGCGCCTGGGCCATGCCCGACGACATGGTGGAGGCGCATTTGCTTGGGGTGCGGAATGCGCTGAGGGCGGGATGGCGGGGGCTGGAGGCGGGCGGCGCGGCGCTGGATGCGGTTGAGGAAGCAGTTGTCATCATGGAAGATGACGAGACTTTCGACGCGGGACGAGGAAGCTTCCTGAACCGCGACGGCCGTGTGCAACTGGATGCACTAATCATGGACGGGGCGACGTTGCGGGCGGGAGGAGTTGGATGCGTGGAGCGGGTGCGGAATCCGGTGCGGGCGGCGCGGAAGATTTTGAGTGAGAGTCCGCATGTGTATTTTGTGGGCGAAGGGGCGGAGCGGTTTGCGGCCGGGCATGGCGTGGAGTTGTGTAGGAACGAAGAGTTAGTGATTGCACGCGAGGTGGAACGCTTGCGCGAGTATCAGGCGCAGCAGGCCGGGGATGGATCCGCGAAAGACGGAAACGACTTGTTCGCGCCGGAGATTTCGCACGACACCGTGGGCGCTGTGGCTTTGGACCGTGCTGGGAACATTGCCGCGGCCACTTCTACCGGAGGGACTTTGAATAAGGCTCCGGGACGGCTGGGGGATTCGTCACTGATTGGGTGCGGATGTTACGCGGATAATCTGAGTGCGGCGGTTTCGACTACCGGGTGGGGCGAGCCGATTATGAAGCTGGTGCTCGCCAAGTGGACGGCCGACCGCGTTTTAGCGGGGAACCTGCCGGAGTGGGCAGCGCAGGAAGCGATGAATTATCTGAAGCAGCGATTGAATGGGCATGGTGGCATCATTGTGCTGAACGCCGCAGGGCAGTTTGGGATTGCCCACAATACTCCACGGATGGCTTGGGCTTTGAAGACCTCGAACAAAGAGGAGAGTGGGATCGAGCGGCCGGCTGCTTGAGACTTGGGAAACGTTCCCTAGCGGACCGCCCTGAGGACGGGACGCTCTCAGGACAGCCGGCAGGATGCCGGCGCTACGAAACTAGAGCCAGCCTTTAGTACGTGCGATTCTTGAGGCTTCTACTCGATTACTCGCCCCCATTTTGCTGATCGCTTCCGAAAGATAGTTGCGCACCGTGCCTTCGGAAAGGCCTAGTTCGGCGGCGATGTCTCCGCTGGGCATGCCTTCGCCGGCCAGGCGCAGGACCTGGCGTTCGCGATCGGTGAGCGGGTCCATTTCCCCCCAGGCTTCGGTGGCCAGATCGGGATGGATGACGCGCAACCCCTGCTGCACGCGGCGGACGGCTTCGGCGAGCTCCTCGGCGCGCATATCTTTCAGCAGGTAACCCAAGGCTCCGGCTTCCATGGCGCGGCGAAGATATCCGGCGCGGGCGAACGTCGTGAGAATGATTACGCGGGTTCCGGTGCGGCGGCGTTTTAGTTCGGCGGCGGCATCGAGTCCGGTCAGGAGTGGCATCTCAATGTCTGTGATGAGGACGTCGGGTTTGTGGGCGAGAACGGCCGCGATCGCCTCTTTGCCGTTGCGCACCTGAGCCACGACCGAGATGTCGCCTTCGATCTCGAGCAACGCGGCCAGCGCGCCGAGCACCATGCCCTGATCCTCGGCGATGACGACGCGAATAGTCTTGCGGCCATCTTTCGATGGAGGATTCAACTGATGCCGTCCTCGGATTTCGCCATGACTTCCTTGAGCGGTACGGCGATTGCGATTCGAGTGCCGACGCGCGTATCGCGGGTCAGCGTGCCGCCGAGCATTTCGACGCGCTCGCGCATGCCTCGCAATCCGTTGCCTTCATTCTGGAAACCGCCGCGGCCGTCGTCTTCGATCTCGAGGCGGCAGGCGCCGTTCTGCTCCTCCAGACGCAGGCTGCAATTGCGCGCCTGGGCGTGGCGCACCACATTGGTCACGGCCTCCCGCACCGCCATGGTCAGGACGCCCTCTTGCATGGCCGGAAGTTTCACGATGGTCGACGCATCGCAGCGCACCGTGACGCCAGCCGTTTCCAGAGTGGATTTGGCTTGCGCCATTTCCGCCAATAAGCCTTTCGACCGGTAGCCGCGGATCGCATCGCGCACATCCGAAAGCGCCTGGCGCGAAATTTCTTCGACTTCGCGAATCTCTTTCCCCGCGCGTTGTGGATCGCGGTCGATCAGCTTGCCGGCCAACTCCGACTTCAGCGTGATAACCGACAGCGTGTGTCCGAGCACATCGTGCAGATCGCGAGCGATCCTTTCGCGCTCGGCAACTTTGGCGAGGTGTTCGATTTCTTCGTTCGCCTTGCTTAACTTCCGGTGCATTCGGTTACGCTCAGCAAAGAAAGTATTGCCCGCGCCAATGATCACGGGGAAGAGGGCGAAGTAGAAAAGTTGCCAGCCGCCGCCATGCAGGAGTAATCCCTCAATCGCTCCAATCGCCCCGATGGCGAGCAAGCCTGTCCATGCGGCGGCCTGGCTTTCAACGCAAAACGGCAACATCGCCGCTGCGTAGATAAAGAACGTACACGCTCCGCCGTTAATCGGTTGGTACAAAAGCCCGAGCAAAACCATGCCGGCAATATGCACCAGGGCGCGGGGGTTCGACAAAACAAACAATCCAAAGTAGAGGAGAAGAAACAACCCGGCCCCGAGGCCGTCCAGCAGCCACGTCTTCAGGCTGACGTGGTCCATGACCGGCTGCACGAAGAAGAAGCCGAGATAGACCACCCAGAGCAAAGGGCTCCAGCCGTTCTCCTTGTCCCTGAAGATCGTATTCCACGACTTCAGCTTCAACGGACCGGCCGTTTCGCACGTTGTTTCAGGTCCGATAGGCATCAGTGGCATATGTCTATTCTCACCCCTGCGCTCAATTCCGGCCAGTGCGCCGCGCGGAACCCGCTCCGTACCACACCAGAACGGCAGCTGGAATCAGCACCGTAAGCCATCTAGCTCCCCCAAACAATGCGGCTAAGCCAAGAATCACGAATATCGCGGTCGCGCCGGTCGACTTTTTTGAATCCGCGCTCATAAAAACCACCGAAACAAACGACAAACTACTTAAGACTGCCGCGAGAGCTCAAACTGCACCTCGCCTTCAGCCGTAGAGCTTTCCCTGATCACGCTGGAAGCCGATGCGCGCCACACCCAGGCAAATCAGCGTGAAGGCGAGCAACACTTCCCAGTGCGCCGCGCTTGACTGGTGGAAGCCCGCGCCCACGGTTCCCAGCGCCAGCTGCGACAAGTGATAAGGAGGCAGCGCCAGCGCGATCTGTTGCACGAACTTGGGCAGGAACATGTAGGGCACCCATAACCCACTGCAGAACGACATGGGCAGGTAAATCAGGTTGATGGCGGCAGGCGCGGAGTTTGGTCCAGTAAAGTAGCCGAGTGCGAGTCCCATGGCTGAAAAAGGAATCGAACCGGCGACCAGCGTTCCGATCAGCTTGGCTGTTTCCGCGAGCGGCATTCGCACTCCGCCGAAACTGACGCCCAGCACCAACAGCAAGAAAACGACGATGGCGCTGAAGCCCATGCTTACCAGCACTTTGGCCACGAAGTAGGCGAACGGCGGCATAGGGCTGGCGCGCTTCACTTGCAGCCATCCCAGGCCGCGGTCGGAGGCAAGGCCGGAGGCAGTGCCGAACAACGACGCTCCCATCACTCCGAATGTGCCGTAGGTGGCGATTAAATAGGTTGGAACGTGAGTGTTGCCGATCGATTCTTTGGCGTTTAACACCAGGCCGAACAGCACGTAGAACATCAGCGGAAAACTGATCACGGACGCCGTGTATACGCGCAGGCGAAGGTTCTTGAGGAATTCGTACTTGGCTTCCTTCAAGTAGATGCTGGCGGTGTGGCTTGGCCATCGCTCGATCTCGGTTTTGCTCAGAACTGCTGTGGCACTGCTCATGGTCGTGGCCTCGTTTCGTTCGTGATCGTTCGCATGTACGACATAGAAATAATGTCGATCAGTTCCTGTGATTTTCATTCTCGCCACTGTCCTGCGTGAGCGCGAGAAACGCGTCTTCCAGCCCCGCGCTGGTGATCTCGAGTCCCGAGAGTGAAGGATCGCTGGCCAGTAAAGCGCGCACGACGGGCTCGGCTTCCCCGGCACGGATCTCAACTGCCTCGCGGTCTTGCCTGGCATCGGTCACACCCGGAATCCGCAGCAAGCTCGCCACACTGAGCGCAGTGACGCAGCGGATGCGCTTGCCGCTGTTCTGCGCTTTGATCTCCGCTGGCGTACCTTCGGCGATAATCTTGCCCTGATTGATTACGGCGACGCGGTCGGCGAGAGCGTCGGCCTCCTCCAGGTAGTGAGTAGTGAGCAAAACAGTTTTTCCGTGATCGACCAGGCGGCGAATTTCTTCCCAGAGAGCGCGCCTGGCCTCGACATCAAGTCCAACCGTGGGCTCGTCGAGAAACAGCAGGTCGGGATCGCCGCAGATTGCGAGGGCAAACAGAGTTCGCTGCCGCTGCCCGCCGGAAAGATCGCCGAACTTGCGGTCACGCAATTTCTTCAGGCCAGCCGCCGCCAGCACATCCTCGAGCGGCATCGGCTTGGGGTAATAACTGGAGAACAGGTCAATGTGTTCGCGCACGCGTAAGGTCTCCGGCACTCGCCCCACCTGCAGCATGGCACCGGTGCGCATACGATTCTGCGGATTGGTGGGATCTCCCCCGAACACCCGAGTCTTGCCCGAATTAGGCTGCAGCAGCCCGAGCAGAAGCTTCACCGCGGTCGTCTTCCCCGCCCCATTAGGACCGAGCAAGGCGACCACTTGACCCGCGCACACACTGAAATTCACATTCAGAAGGGCGCGGATTTCTCCATAATTCTTGCTGACGCCCTCCAGACTTGCCACGACATTGCCAGAGTCTGCGCGTTGCATGCTGGGCGTTTCTTCTAGAGTCGCGATCATATGGGCCTTCCTGGGTTCTTGCCTTCCTGACTTTTCCTGGGCACTGCGGTCGGTTTTGATCTGCCCGGTGACTGCATCATCGCGGAGCGGCGGGCGGAGCGCCAGTGCTGTTCATCACGCCGGCAGCGTGACAAATGTCATGAGGCTGAAAGTTCTGCTGGGAGTTTGTAAGATGAGCGGGGTGAGAGAGTGAGACGGGCGGATTTCAGGATCGAAGCCAAAGTGCCGCGAGCGGGGTTTCAGCAGTTTTCGCTGCACGTTGTTACGAAATGCGAACGAACGGGCCGGTTCAGGCTGGCGTGACCGGCAGACAGCGCAGTGGACTTCGGGCACAATATCAGCGGTTTGCTTGAATGGACGCGGGTGCGGCGTGTTCTGAAATCGTAACAAGCGCCGCCCGGTCAAAATCTTTGCACAACCCATGACACGAAACTGTGCGTCCTGCTATGATGTCGAGCACTTGGAGGCAGCTCATGCTCCCGGCCGGTAAGAGTCTTCGTACCCTGCGAGAGAAACTTGGCTTGACCATGCGCGACATAGAGACTTCCAGCGCGCGCATGGCAGAAAAATATCGCAACGAGGAATTCTCCATTCCTCCCAGCCGTTTATCGGACATTGAGACCAAGGGCGTCTTGCCGAGTATCTTTCGCCTTTATGCCCTGGCCGTAATTTACCGGCGCGACCTGCGGGAGCTGCTGGCCTGGTACGGGGTCGACATGAACAACCTGGCTGCGGATCTGGGCATGATCTCTCCGCCGCGATCGCACGTCTCCGAAGCTCTCTCCGGACTATCCTCGGTGCAGATGCCAGTCCGTATGGATCCTGGCTTCGATCAACAACGCACCACCAACCTGGGCCGCATGGTGGAGCAGTGGGGCTTGGTGCCGCTGTCGTACCTGGCCCAATTCGCCCACAGCGATTTTACCTACGGATACATCGGCCACCAGGATTTCACTATGTACCCGATTCTTCAGCCCGACAGTTTCATCCAGGTCGACGAGGCCAGGAATAAAGTGGTGGAAGGTTCGTGGCGGTCCGAGTATGAACGCCCTATCTATTTTGTGGAAACGCGCGACGGACACGTTTGCTGCTGGTGCAGCATGCGTCGCGAAGACCTGATCCTGCAGCCACATCCTTTGTCGCCGGTTCCGGTTCGAGTTCTTCGTCATCCCCAGGAAGCCGAGATTATCGGCCAGGTTGTGGGGATCGCTATGAAGCTGACGGAGTGGCACGCTTTCGGTTCTTCTCCAGGCTCGAAAGCGCAACCAGCACTGAATTAAGGTGGCGGGCTGATGGCGTGTCCTGCGGAGAAGGAAGCAGTTCGCTCAACTGTTCGCGCATGCCTTCGACGTAGGCTCCCGCGGTTTGCTGGTTGTCCCGGCTGGACTCGCGCAAGTCTTCCACCAGATCTGATATCGGCGTCCTGAGCACGGCAGACAATACTTCGGTGTGAGCCACCTTCAGCGCGCGATCCGATGATTCCTCCCCATGCACCAGCGACATGCCCCAGTGCATATAACCGCCCTCCCGGCGGTGCAGAGAGCCTAGATAAGCCAGTTTCGCCAGCAAGCCGGAAACGGCGGCCAGCGTGGTTTCCCGCAGATCCTGCAAGGCGGATTTCAATGTCACTTGGTTACCTGTTCTGTTACGAATTCCGAACAGCCTAGCGTCTAACGTGATCTATCCCGCCAGGCTGAAGCCATGAAAGTATCACGGTTCGATTTTCCAAAACAAGGAGAAAACAACCGTGAAACGTATGCTACTCGTGGTCGCAGCAGCCGTGCTCTTCCTGAACACATTGGCAGTTCCAACCGTCGCCCATGCCGATGGTGGCGGCGGCGGCGCAGGCTGCGGCGGGTCGACAACCGGCAACTGCAAACCGTAGCCTGTCGGGGTAAATTACAAAAAACGGACGCGGCTCACAAGGATGTTGCTGATCGGCGGTCGTCGCGCTATAGTGCCCGACGACCGCCATGCTGCGTCCTCATTCACTGCTGTGGCACTACCTGTGGGTGGCGCCCTGCGTCTTGCTTGCGGTTCTTGCCCTCTTGATGTGGAGGCGGGGACTGCACAAACAGTTTCCCGCATTCTTTTCCTACGCCATTTTTGAGGCCGCGGGAGGGTTAACTGTCTATTTAATGGACGTTAGTCGGTCTGTCCCGGCTCGAACTTACTGGTGGAGCTACTTTCTCTTCCTGCTCGTTGAAGGGTTCATCAAATTCCTCGTCGTCGGCGAAGTTTTTGGTCATCTCCTGCGTTCCTACCCACCGCTCGGCAAATTAGCGAAAGTTCTCATCAGCGGCGTTGGAATAATCCTCGTATTTACAGCGACAATGATCGCAGCCTATGCGAATCCCACATCCTTCTGGCTCATTTCCACAACATACACCCTTGGCCGAAGCATCAGCGTGGTTCAGTGTGGACTGATTCTTTTTCTTTTTGTTTTCGCCTCTCACTTTCATTTAAGTTGGAGACGCTCTGCCTTCGGCATCACACTCGGCTTTGGTGTCGCCGCCTCCGTTCATTTGGCGTACTGGGCTCTCGCGGCGGACTGGCTCTTTGGACAGAAGAGCTATCTTCTTGATTTCCTCATCATGGCTGCCTATCACGTCTGCGTTCTGATCTGGTTTTATTACCTCCTCGTGCCCCAGAAGGTTGCCGCTACGTCTGCGGTTTCATTGCCCGAGAACAGTCTCGCGAGCTGGAACCGGGAACTGGAGCGCCTAATACAACAATGACTCTGGCCATCATCCTCGTCATCGCCGCTGCAGTTGCGCTGGCCATTATTTTGCGCTTGGCCATAACTCGAAGTTTGCAGGCCCGGAAAAACCCTGGCTTGTTCGCGACGATCCGCCCCATCGACATTGAAGCGTTCCGCAATTTGATCAACCCTGCCGAGGACGACTACCTGCGACGGCGGTTGCCGCCTCCTCAGTTCCGCGTCGTCCGCCGGGAACGCCTGCGCGCTATGGCCGCCTACGTCCAGGTCGCGGCAAGAAACGCCGCCGTGCTGGTAAGCGTGGGCGAAGGTGCTCTTGCCAGCGGCGATCCGCGCGTTCTCAGAGCGGCGCAACAAGTTGTGAATGACGCGCTGCTGCTCCGTCGCAACACTACTTTGGCTCTGGCGCGGATTTACCTGGCAATAGCCTGGCCTAGCTCCGGGTTCGCGGCCGTGCGGGTAGTCGCCCGTTACGAACAACTGAGTGGAGCAGCTATGCTTTTGGGCAGACTGCAGAATCCAACCGTCCCGGTTCGCCTGTCAGCGCGGCTCTAGGGCGTGGAACTTGGACCGTAGACTAGGAAGTGGTGGCCTTGCCCCTGATCTGCGGCGTCGTTGTACCCATAAAGAAACCAGGTGGGTTAACTCGCCCACTACCCCTGCTCATTCCTTCCTTGTTTTTGTCGCCCGTTCTGGTGTAAAAACCAGCGGGAACCCTGTCCCACAAACCCTGTGCCTGTCTTGTGCCTATTTTGGTCAACTGCAGTTGGAGTTGTTTCTGCCGCTGCTTTCGAGCAGGCGGAGTTAAGGGAGACTCTATGATCCGCAGAGCCCTGTTCAGCAGAATAATGTTCAGCAGAACCACGTTCAAAAGAACCATGTTCAGCAGAACAACGATCATCCGAACGACGATCAGTAGAACAACGGCTCGCGACCTGAGGACCTTCTTCGTTACTCTGCTCGCCCTGCTGCTTTCCTCCCTCGCCTTCGGCCAGGGAGGTGTCGCCACCGGCGACCTGCACGTAGCTGTGAGAGATCCTAAGGGAGATCTCGTGGTCAACGCGACCGTCACGGTAGGCGACGTGGCCAAGGGTGTGGAGCGCACCGCCACCGGCGACGGCCAGGGCGGCTACACCGCCCGACTTCTGCCCCCGGGAAGTTATACGGTTACCGTGCAAGCAACCGGCTTCGGCAAATCCGAAGCCAAGGATGTAAGCATCACGGTGGGCGGACTGGTAGAGCTTCCGGTTGCGCTCTCGGTCGCTAGCGGCCGAGAAGTAGTGGAGGTCAGTTCGCAGGCGGAATTGGTGGAGACCTCCCGCACCTCGACCACCGACACGATCGGACAGCGCCGCATCGACAATCTGCCGATCAATGGCCGCAACTACATTAATTTCACCCTGACCGATTCTCAGGTGGTACGCGACAACGCCCCGTTCCTCGGCGTCGCACCTACCTCCGGCCTGAACATAAGCGGCCAGCGCGGCCGCTCCGATCTGGTGAACGTGGACGGCGCCGACGCCACCGACAATTCGACCGACGGCGTGCGCTCCACCGTTTCACAAGAGGCAGTGCAGGAGTTCCAGATCATCACCAACGGGTACGCGCCGGAATATGGCCGCGCCTCGGGCGGCGTGGTCAATATCATTACCCGTTCAGGATCGAACGATTTTCACGGCGACGTCTTCGGCTTCTTGCGCAACCGGAACATTCAAGCCGTGAACCCGTTCAGCACCGTTCCGAATCCTGCTTACACGCGCGTGCAGGCGGGCGCCGCTTTCGGCGGACCGATTAGGAAAGACAAGACGTACTATTTCTTTTCCTACGAGATCACCCGGCGGCACGAGACGGGCTTTTCCTCTATAGGGGCGCCCGATCCTGGCGTGTGCTCCTCGGTCGGCCTCCAAGGCACGGGCAGCTTCGGCTTGTGCGGCTTCGATGCCTCGCCTTTCTTTGGAGCCCCAGCCAACACGTTTGGCATTCAAGTAACGCCGGATCAAGCGACTTTCCTTAGCACACCACTGCCCCCGCCTTTGCAACCTGTGCAAGCGGAGTACGCGGTTTTGGTAGGAGCAGCCTCTGGTTTGGCGATTAACGGCACCTACCCGGCGGCCTTCCGCCTGTTAGTCGGCGCTCCGGGCGGTCTCCCGGTTCCTGCTAACGGAAGCAATCCCCTCGCCCAATTTATTACTTCCTGCAACAGTGCGGCCCCGCTCTGCAATGGTCTCCCCGCATCTTTTAACTCTTTGGGTTCCCAGACAGGCAACTTTCCGGTTTTCGAGGGTACCAGCCTCTACTCGCTTCGACTCGACCACAACTTCAGCAACAGTAATCGCCTGACCTTGCGGGCGAACGTGAGCCCGAGCACAGTCACCGGTCTCGAGGGCAGCGGCGAGGACCAACCTTTCGGACAGAACGCTTACTCCCGGACCTCAGAGCAAACCTACCGCGATGTCACCGGCGTCTTGAAAGACACTTGGACCATCGGCAACAACCGGATCAATGAAGTCACTTTTCAGTACGCGCGCCGAGGACTCTCCTACTACTACAACACGCAGATTCCCGCGGGCTCCGATCCAGCCGTCAATATTCCCGGCATCGGTTACTTCGGCCGCGAGCCCTATTCCTACGTCCAGCGCGTGGAGCAGCGCTATCAGTTCACTGACACCTTCTCCTGGACCATCGGCCGCCACAACACGAAGTTTGGCGTTGATTTCAACTACATCCCTCTCACTGCCACCTTCACCGTCAACTACGGCGGAAATTACGACTTCGGCTCCGTCAGTGCCGCCGAAGTTGGACTCGTAGTTCCCGGTCTTACCATTCCCGGACTTTCGCCGGTGCAGGCCTATGGCGCCGGCATACCCGGAGATTTTGTCCAGGGCCTCGGCAGCCCCAGCGACACGTTCCATAACGTTACCATTGGAGCGTTCTGGCAGGATTCCTGGCGGGTTCGTCCCACTGTCACCCTGAACTATGGCTTGCGCTACGATGTCGAGATTCCACCCGCATTCAATCCGGTAACCCCTCTGGCAGAAGCCGGATATAACTTCCTCGGATTGCAGAAGGGCATTCAGACCGACAAAAACAACATCCAACCGCGCCTGGGCGTCGCATGGGATCCCAAGGGCGACGGAAAGACCGTGGTCCGCGCTTCCTATGGCTTGTTCTATGACCACCCGCTGCTCGGTCTTTATTTCCTGGGGAATGCGTCTGACGGTTCCTCCAGCGGTCAACTCGCCTTCCCGGCCTTGGGCGGATGCACAGGTGGCGCGAATCCCGCCAACCTGAACGCCATTCCGATTTTCCAGGGACTGGTCAACAACCCCGCCTGCGCTCCCGGCCCGCCGACGCTCAGTCCAGCCCTCGGGTACTTGCCCAATCAGCAGCAGTTCACTTCACTCAATTTCCCCAACTCTTTATTTCTCAACCAGAACTACCTTACAGACGGTTTCCCGCTGTTCTTCCAACCCTTTGGTTATCCCCAGGCGAAGAACTTCGTGTTCGCCTACGCCCAACAGGCTAATGTCAGCGTCGAACGCGACCTGGGCAAAGGTTTCAGCCTTAGCCTGGCTTACAACTTCAACGGTGGACGCCATCTCAACCGCCCCATCAACGCCAGCGCCCAGCGTGGCGACCTCCTCGTGGCAAATTTCCAGACGGCGCTCAGTGATCCGACGTCTTATGCCTCCACTGGTGGACCGTTGGGAGTCGGGAGTGGCCCCGCGCCTACGTATGCTCCTTGCGGTGTCAATCCCACTGGGCAGCCTTGGATTTCCGCCGCCCTCGTAAATTTTTTCCGCCCCAGCGGTGTAAATGCGTCGATCGCCAACGCTTTGAACGCCAGTGGTGGCGCGGCTTGCGTCGCCCTGGTGCCGACTGTCATGGGTTTCCTGCAGGCCGAGGGCTACAACACGGGTGGCTTCAATACCGCCTGCAATCCCCCCCCGGGCAACCCCGCAGCTCTATCCGGTTGCATTCCCTTCGGCGACATGGACGCCAATTATTCGAATGGCAGTTCTGTCTACCACGGTTTCAGCGCCAATCTGCGTAAGCGTTTCGGCAACCACTATGAATTCCTTGCGTCCTACACCTGGTCGCACGCCATTGATGACTCCACCGACCTGCAAGCACCGCTTGCTCCCCAGGACAGTTACATCCCTGCGCTTGATCGTTCCAATTCGTTGTTCGATCAGCGCCACCGTTTCGTCTTCAGCGGCGTCTACCAGACGGGCAAACTCGGTGGCAGCGGCTTCGCCCGCAAGCTCTTCAGCGACTGGACTTTTGCCCCGCTCATCGAATTCAGCTCCGGACGGCCCTTCAATATCATCACCGGCAATGGCGATAACCTCCAGGAATCGTCTCTCACCGGGCGTCCCAACACCTTCGTCAATCCAGGCTGCACGGCGCTTGGTTATCCGCAGGTCAACTCCAAGTACTCGCCCACGGGGGTCTTTCAGGAGCCCTGCATCGCCGACTTCAACGGCACTTTGATCTCGCTTGACGGCGACCTGGGTCGCAACGCCGGCATCACTCCCTGGACCGTGTTCAACGATCTGCGCATCGCCAAGCGCATCTACTTCGGAGAGCGCTACAACATGGAATTGATTGCCGACATGTTCAACATCGCCAACCGGTACAACGTTGCCGCCGTCAGCCCGCTGTTTACGAATGCTGGGCAAGCCACGGCCGCCTACGATCCAAGACAGTTTCAGTTCGCGCTGAAGTTTAACTGGTGAGTTTCTTCTCTTGATCGGCGATCGTCCGGACTCCGTGACTCAAAAGAGTCCAGCGCGCAGGCCGTGTCTGGCCTAAGTCCGAAGCACGCTTCCGAGTGTTACACTTTCCCTTCACCCATCCTTGGCGCTTGCCGGAGTTGTTCCTCCATGTCCCAACCTTATACGCCCACCCCGCGGACTCGTGTGGTCCGCGAAGCTCATCGCGCGGTTTACGATCGTGACACCGCCTACCGCATTCTCGACGAAGGCTTTCTCTGCCACGTCGGTTTCCTCGCCGACGGCCAGCCCTTCGTGATTCCCACCTCCTACGGCCGCAAAGACGCGAACCTCTACATCCACGGTTCAGCCGCCAGCCGCATGCTGCGCCAGTTGAAGGAAAGCATTCCTGTATGCATCACCGTGACGCTGCTCGACGGACTTGTGCTCGCCCGCTCTGTCTTCAATCACTCCATGAATTACCGCTCGGTGGTTGTCCTGGGGAAGGCGACGCTCGTGGACGATCCCGAGGAAAAGCTCGAGGCCTTGCGCACACTTTCCGAACACATCCTGCCCGGCCGCTGGGCTGACTCCCGTCAACCGAACGCAAGCGAACTCAAACAGACCTCAGTCCTACGCTTGCCCATCGAAGAATTCTCCGCTAAGGTCCGCATCGGCCCGCCCATCGACGATGAGGAAGACTATTCTTTCCCAACTTGGGCTGGAGTTATTCCGTTGGAGATGATTGCCGCCGCGCCGATTGATGATTCGCGACTGGATCCTGCGCTGGAAGTTCCGGCTTACGCAAGACACTACACGAGAAAGAAATAGACTCGAACTTCCCGGTTGAGCGATTCGCCCGACTGTGTGTAACATTTGCTGCCATGAAGCCGCTCGAAGGCCGTATCGCACTCGTCGCCGGCGCCACCCGCGGCGCTGGACGCGGCATCGCCTGCGCTCTCGGCGAAGCTGGCGCCACCGTTTACTGCACCGGACGCAGCGTGCGCGGCAAACCCGCCACCAAGGGCCGCCGCGAAACCATCAACGAGACTGCCGAGATGGTCACCGCCCGCGGCGGCAAAGGTATCGCCGTGCGCTGCGATCATACAAAGGAAAGTGACGTCAAGAAACTCGCCGCCCGCATCCGGCGCGAGCAGAAGGGCAAGCTCGACATCCTGGTCAACGACGTTTGGGGCGGCGACGCCCTCACCGAGTTCGGAAAAACCTTCTGGCAAGTCTCGCTCGACAAGGGCCTAGCCATGCTGCATCAGGCCGTGCATTCCCACATCATCACCAGCCGCCATCTGGCGCCGCTTATGATCGGGCACAGCAACACCAAACACCGCGGCGGACTCATCGTCGAAATCACCGACGGCGACTTCTTTGGCTACCGCGGCAACCTGTTCTACGACCTGGTAAAGATTTCTGTGATTCGGCTGGCCATGGCCATGGCCTACGAACTGCGTAAGACGAAGATCACTGCCCTCGCTGTTACTCCCGGATTCCTGCGCTCCGAGGCCATGCTCGATCGTTTCGGAGTGAGGGAAGATAACTGGCGCGACGCCGGAAAGAAAGATCCCAACTTCCTGCACTCGGAAACGCCGCTGTTCGTGGGCCGAGCCGTTGTCGCCCTGGCTGCCGACCCGAACGTGAAGAAGAAGTCCGGGCAAGTCTTCAGTTCATGGAATCTCTCCGACGAATACGGTTTCATAGACGCCGACGGCGGCCGCCCCCACTGGGGACGCTACTCCGCCGAGACTTATGGGACCTGGAAGAAGTTCGACGCGACCCTGCACAGTTATTTCTGGGAAAGTCCAATGTCGGTGGTGTATCCCGACTGGCCGTGAGGAACGTGGGATGCCGGGAGAGTGCTTGATTTAGGTTGGTAAAGACTGCTATCCTTACTGTAAGGAATATCGGTAAAGATGAAGAACTCCAGCACAATCAGCAGCAAGGGCCAGATTACTGTCCCGCAAGAGATTCGTAAGCGCCTCGGCCTGGAACCTGGCGACCGCGTCGAGTTCGTCGTGGAGGAAGATCGCACCGTGATCCGGCCGGCACGTTCGGAAGTCAACCCCTTCGAAAGGTTCATCGGAATTTTGGGCCCGTTTCCCGGCGGAGAAGAGGGGATCAAGGCTTGGATTGACGATATGCGAAGCGATAAAGACCCCGAATGAGGACGGCCCTCGACACGAATATCCTATCCCTATTTTGGTCGGGGGGACCGTCAGCAGCCGAGATCGCCGGTCAGTTGTCAGAGGCTCGCGCCCGTGGAGCGCTGGTGGTAAGCGCACCAGTCTTCGTTGAGCTTTCGGCTATTCCCACAGGCGATGCGCAGCGCATTGAGAAACTGCTCGAAGATATGAACGTCGCGGTCGATTTCGATCTTGGGGAAGATGTCTGGCGATTGGCCGCAAAGAGTTTCGTGGCTTACGCCACCCGCCGTCGCCGTTCAGGAGGAGGTTTGCCAAAGCGTTTGCCGGCGGATTTCGTAATCGCGTCGCATGCGCTGCTGAGAGCTGACAGGCTTATGACTCGCGATGCCGCTCGCTATGCCCTGGACTTTCCGAATCTTCGTCTGATCTGAAGCCTACGAGGGATAGGTTCAGCTATTGCTCCTGTTGATCGCCGCGCTCGTCACGGAATCAGCAACAGCTTCCCGGTGGTTTTCCGCCCTTCCAAGTCGCGATGCGCCCGCGGCGCCTCGGCAAGCGGATACGTATGCTCAATGCGCAGCTTGAGCTTTCCCGCAGCGATCATGCTAAATACCGCAGCCGACCGTGCCACCAGTTCCTCGCGCGTGGCGATGTAGTTGGCCAGCGTGGGCCGGGTCACGTAAAGCGATCCCTTTTGTGCCAAGGCAATCAGATCAAAGGGCGCCACCGCTCCGCTCGACCCACCGAACAGAACCATCATTCCGCGCGGCCGCAGAATGTTCAGTCCCTTCTCAAATGTCGTCTTGCCCACCGAGTCATAAACCACGTCCACGCCTTTGCCACCGGTCAGCCGCTTGGTTTCAGTTTCGAAGTCGGCTTGTGTGTAGAGGATTACCTCTTCCGCACCCGCCTCCCGCGCCAGCTTCGCCTTCTCCTCGGTAGAAACCGTAGCAATCACGCGCGCCCCGACGTTGTGCGCCATCTGCGTCAGGAGCAGTCCCACGCCACCTGCCGCGGCATGAACCAGCGCTGTTTCGCCGCGCCTTAGCGGATAAGTATCATACGACAAGTATTGCGCCGTCATACCCTGTAGCATCGCCGCAGCTGCCTGCTGATCGCTCACGCCCTGCGGAATCAGCACCAGCCGGTCCGCCGGCACGGCCTCATATTCCGCATACGACCCCAACAATCCGCTCCACGCTACGCGATCTCCCACCTTCACCAGCTTCACATCCGCGCCGGTCGCGGTCACCTCGCCCGCACCCTCCTGTCCGGGAACAAACGGCGACGGCGCCTTGTACCGCCCCTCGCGGAAGTAGCAATCAATAAAGTTCACGCCCGAGGCTGCCAGCTTCACGACTGCCTCATTCGCCTTCGGCTGCGGCACCGGCATCTCCACCACTTCCATCGCTTCCGGCCCGCCGACTTGTTTGACCTGAATAGCTTTCATGCCTGCCTTGGATTCGTTTCTCGGAAGAAAAGATTCCGGATCGAGGCGCTTGGTTCTCAGTTCTCAGTTCTCAGTTCTCAGTTCTCAGTTCTCAGTTCTCAGTTCTCAGTTCTCAGTTCTCAGTTCTCAGAAAAGCAAAACCCGACGAGCGCAGATTGTCAACATTCTGGGCGAAACAAACCTTGCGGCTGCCGTAGGGAGTTGACTTTACTGGGATCTGGGAACTTGCTCCTCTGCTACACTTGCCATTCCCCTGCAAGGAGCCCTTCGTCATGGCTGAAAAGAAGCCTCAGACGTTCGCTAACCACGCCCGCGTCGATCCGCTCTTCCATTTCTTCGTGTTGCCGATCTTCGCGCTTTCCACGCTGGCTGCCGTCGTCCTGTTCCTGTGGCACCCTAGTCTGCACTCAGGATGGCGTTTCGTTCTTCTTGCCGCAAGCACGGTCGCCGTCTTCAAGGTCAGGCTTTACGCGCTCCGTGTGCAGGACCGCGTGATTCACCTCGAAGAGCGGCTGCGCCTGGCTTTGCTTTTGCCCGAGCCGATGCGCTCGCGCATTCCGGAATTGACCGAAGGCCAGCTCATCGCGCTGCGCTTTGCCTCCGATGCTGAAGTGCCCAAACTGGCCGAGCGGGCGCTTTCCGAGAAACTTTCCCGTGCGGACATCAAGAAAGCGGTCCAAATCTGGCGTCCTGACTACTGGCGTGTCTGACTCAGCTCCAGCTGCGACGTGCGGTTTTGACAGGTGCCGAAAGTAACCGTCGCAGTTCCTTTTCGGCGTTGACCCAAGGCCGACCGCAAGGTACGATTTTTGATAGAATTCGGCGGACTTTAGCCCCCGGGGAGCAATCCGCATCTCATAGAGAAATATGCGAGTTGCAAAACTCCAAGCGCGGATCGCGATGCTCGCCGTTCTGGCTCTGTCGGCTTCCTCCTGCCAGACCGCCCAGAAGCCGCCTTCCCTGCTGCCTGCGAAAACTGCCCCGGCCTTAACCGCCGTCTCGGCAGCGACCGCGGCTCCAGCGCCGAAGCAAACCCAGCCCAATTCCTCACCAGTAACCCCCGCAAAGCTGCCCCAGGGCCAAGATCAAGCACCAACTCAGGCCGCGCCGCAGGCCGGCGCCAATCCCGAACCTCCGCCTCCGATGCCTGCGTCGGACCTTGTGGCTGATCTGATCGCCCGGGTCGAGAAGGACTATCAGGCCGGATTGGATGCCTACCGGGCAGGCCAAACCGATGCCGCCAAGCAGCGTTTCGACAGTGCATTGAACGCGTTGCTCGAAAGCAACCTCGATATCCGCTCCGACAACCGTCTGGAAAAAGAATTTGACCGCATCGTAGAAGGCATCAACCACCTGGATCTTGGCAGCTTAGGCTTATCATCCGACTCTGATACCCAGAAATCCGAGCCCGCACCCATCGATGAAACCAACGACGTCACCCTCTCCACCGACGCCAAGGTAAAGGCAAAAGCCCAGCTTGAGATCAAGTCGACCCACTCTGACTTGCCGCTCATGATGACCGACCAGGTCGCCGGCTACATCAGTTACTTTTCCAATCGCGGACGCGGTACCTTCGAGCGCGCCTTCGCCCGCTCCGGCCGCTACCACGACATGATGGTCTCGATTCTCAAAGAAGAAGGCGTCCCACAGGATTTGATTTACCTCGCTCAAGCCGAGTCAGGCTTTCACCCCTTAGCAGTTTCTCGCGTGGGCGCGCGCGGCATCTGGCAGTTCATGGCCAGCCGCGCTCGGGGCTATGGCCTGCAGCACAACATGTGGGTGGACGATCGACAGGATCCCGAAAAATCCACTCGCGCCGCCGCCCACCATCTGAAAGATCTCTACGCCCAGTTTGGCGACTGGTATCTCGCCATGGCAGCCTACAACTCCGGCCCCGGCACCGTGCAGGCCGCAGTTCGACGCAC
>Ga0307476_10000662_pt1 | contig 24995 bp, 22 predicted proteins | sample atmos_gasesECM2C_2_FD_203314 | JGI IMG/M metagenome (GOLD analysis project Ga0307476, IMG submission 203314) | Hardwood forest soil microbial communities from Morgan-Monroe State Forest, Indiana, United States - atmos_gasesECM2C_05 | ecosystem: Environmental > Terrestrial > Soil > Temperate...
GGGGACGCTGGCTTATCTGGGCGCCCTGCCGTTCGGATATTTGTCCTACCGCGGCTACGAGCGGCGCACGCGCGAGAACAGGGCAGAGGCGCAGTCCGCTTCAGCGCAAGTCTCCGCCACGACGGTCAGCATTGTGCCCGCCGCCGACAACGAAGATCGCCCGTCGCGCCTCAATTGAGCCGTATCGTCGTTGCCTAAGAGGGCCGCGAGAGACAATGCACATGCGTGTTGCGCGCCGCACCTTCCTGGCCTCGACCATGGCGTCGGTGGCGGCTCCGGCCGTCATGCGCATCGCTTTCGCCGACGCGCCGCAATTTGCGCTCAAGCTGCATCATGCGTTCTCCTCGGTGTCGAGCGCGCACGACAAGTTTTTGGCGCCGTGGGCACGCCAGGTCGAAGCACAATCGGGCGGGCGCATCCGCATCGATCTGTTTCCCTCGATGCAGCTCGGCGGCGCGCCCGCCGATCTGTTCGACCAGGCGCGCGACGGAGTTGTCGATATCGCCTGGGCCCAGCCCAGCAACACCCCCCGACGCTTCCCGAAGATCGAGGCGTTTGAGCTGCCGTTCGTGCCGTCAAGCAGGGCGCTGGTGAGCTCGAAGGCGGTCGAGGATTACGCGCGCGCAAACCTCGCGGACGAATTCCGCGAGGTGCATCCGATCTGCTTCTCCTGTTCCGACCGCGGCGTGCTGCACACCAACCGGCCGGTCCACACCATCGAGGAGATCCGCGACCTAAGGCTGCACGTGCAGACCCGCTTCACGGTCGAAGCGGTGCATTGGCTCGGCGCGGTCGCCGTGCCGATGCCGAGCGCGCAGCTGCCGCTGGCGATCGCCCAGCACGTCGTCGACGGCGGCATCGATCCGTGGGACATGGTGCCGACGTTCAAGCTCAACGATCTGCTCAAGAGCCACACCGAATTCTCCGATTCATCGTTCAGCACGACCACATTCGTGCTGGCGATGAACAAGGCAGCTTACGACAAGCTGCCGCGCGAGCTGAAAACCGTGATCGACAATAATTCCGGCCAGCCCGCGGCGAGTATCGCCGGCGCGATGTGGGACGTGCAGGCCGCGGCCGTCGCCGATATGGTCGGCGGCCGCGGCGACCCGATCATCACGCTGTTGCCCGAAGCCGTGGCGCGTTGGCGCAAAGCCACCGAGCCGGTGGTCGACGCCTGGCTCAAGGACATGAAAGAACACAAGGTCGACGGCGGCAAGCTCCTCGCCAATGCCCGCGCCCTGTTGGCGAAGTACGTCAACGAGCCGGAACCGCAGCCGGCGCAGCCGACGCCGGAGCCGCAACAGCCCGCTGAAGCCAAAACCGACGCGACCACGCCGCCGAAAGTTGAAGCGACCTCTTCGACGCCGACGCCTTCGACGCCAACGCCGCCAAAGCCCGCGGTCAAGCCGGCGGTGTCCGCCCCCACGCCGACAACCCAGCCGACGCCCGCACCAGCTGCTGCCGCGCCATCGCCGGCTCCGGCGATCAAGCCGGCCGCGCCGATCCCTCAGCCAGCTCCGGCAACAGCTTCAGTAACGCCGGCACCGAGTTCTGCTCCGGCCGCGCCGCCCGTTGCGGCTGCGGCCCCGCCTCCTCCTCCTGCACCGGCCGCAAGTCCGCCGCCGGCTGCGCCCCCGCCGCCACCTGTCGCGGCGGCACCCGTCCCGGTGCACCCGCCGCCAGTGACACTCGATATTCCGCTGTAGAGTTCGTCATTGCGAGTGTGGCTGTGGGGGGAGTTGCATTCTGGAATTCGTTTCGAACGTGCCGACAAGGGACCGAATTCGGTTGCTAATGGTGGCGCGCTCTTGCGCGAACGGTTCATTGGCACCGCGCCCGGCAAGGAAAGCGGCGTGCGCGAAGCCCAAGAGCTTTTCATTGTCGAATCAGAATGCCTGCAGTCCCGGCGCACTGTGCCGGTGCTGCCGCGTGATCCGCGATACCCGGATAAGATTTCCGACGCGGCGGAAAATCACCTGGCGGATGTGTGTCGTTGCGGACTGCGCTTCGATCTGACGCCGGCATTCTCGACACGACGGCGTTGGGTTGCCTGATGGTTTGAAGCCGCGCTTGGCGCGCGGCCGAACAACGCGATCCCAGTAGAGCGGCGAATGCATATAGCCGTTGACACCTGTGAATTAGCCCCCTAGCGTTTTGGCACCGCTACACATTTTGGGGCGCAATAGGGTATAGTGGATGATATTGATCGCTGCACCGCACAGCGTCAGCACCTCACAACCCATGTCTCTCCAGACATGTCTCCCCAGAGCAGAATCAGTTCGCAAGGCAGAGCACCACCGCCACACTCGGATTCAATCGGGCGTACAGCAATACACCCGCTCAATCCAACTCTGGAGGACCCCCATGACGAACCCACACCCACTTCAATGGGTTGCGCTATCGCTGCTCTCATTCACCGCCCTACTAACCGGACCGGCAAACTCCCATACGCTATCCTCCCAATATATTGAATCTTGCGGTCATCAAACTTTATGCCCCCGCGAGGTTACCCAGTCCCCAAGCCAGCCGCAAACACACCCTTCACCCATCAGGCTCGCCCAACAACACCCAAAGATACCGCAAAATCCCTACTTTCATCCCGATCCTAATCACCACGGTGTTGATCGGTTCGGTGTCGTACATGATCCCATCGCCCCGGCAGGGACCGTACCTTATTCTCCCAGGACATATATATATTACGGTGAGGGAGGGAGTGTGTTTTTCGACCCACCACCCGACGTAAGCGCGTTACCAACCGCCAGAGAATTGATGCAGCGTTATAATCAGGATCACCCGGATCCACCCTCCCCCCATTAGCCGCACCCACCGTTTGACATACATCTCAAGTGCTGTTGCGGGTAAGGCCGCACGGCATGCGGTCACACCGGATTATCGGGGAAGGAAACCCCGGACCGTGCCTGCAGGCGAAGCAATGACGCGTCAGTCACTTCGGCAGCGGGTGGCCGGGCATCAGGTCGTAGGGATGTGCCCAGCCCGGCAGCGCTTTGATACGATCGAGCCAGACGGCGATGTTCTTGTGCGTGCCGCCGATGTCGAAGCCGATCTCCTCGGGCGGATAATAGAGATAGGCGACCAGCGACAGGTCGGCGATGGTCGGCTCCGCGCCGAGAATGTAGGGGCGGCCGGCGAGGCGCTTGTCGACGATGCCGAGCGCATTGTCGATGCGGCCCTTGAGAAATTCCATCACCGCCGGGTGGCCCGCGGGTTTGGCAAAATTGCGCAGGAAGCGGTACGGGCCGAGAAAACCGTTGACCTTCTGATTGTCGAAAATGATCCAGCGCAGCGCTTCGAGCCGCTCGTCCTCGCCGCGCGGCAGGAATTTTTTGGAATGCTCGGCGAGATAAGTCAGGATCACGCCGGATTGGCTCAGCTTTTTGGCGCCGTGAACGAGCACCGGGGCCTCGCCCATTTCGTTGACGCTATTGCGCCACTCCGGCGAGCGTTGCACGCCTTTGCCGAAGAAGTCGACGAATACCGGCTGCCAATCGGCGCCGATCAGATTGAGCATCAACGCGGCGCGGTAGGCGTTGCCGGATTGGGCGAAGCAGTGCAGCTGATATTCGGGCATATCTTACCTGCGATGTTTGTTGCCGCGATGATTTAATGCGACAGCGACAGCGTGCCGCCGTTGCCGTCCTGCCCTTCGAAATGGCCGCCGGTGAACGACAGTTGCGCCAACGGCTGGCCCTTGTGGTCGCGAATGATCAGCGCGTCGCGCTCGAAGGTCCACTTGCGGCTGGTGAAGAAATTGCCGGGACAGCCGCCCTCGGGCGCGATAGTGCCCTGGCCGGCACCGGGCGCGTCGCCGAACGTCATGAAGCAGGCACCGCCCGCGGCCGCAGTGAGGCGCCACCGTCCGGCCAGATCGATCGGCGGTGGCGCCGGCATGGGCGGAGCCGGCGGTGGCGCGGCCGCAACCGGCGGCGGTTCGGGTTTTGGCGCGCTGGCGCAGGCAGCGAGCGTTGCCAGCGCGAGCAGAGCCGCGGCTGCTTTCGTCGCGTGTCGACCCCAAACCATCATGCGCCTAAAACCGCACATCACCGCATCGTCGGGATGACGAATTCGGCGCCCTCCTTGGTGCCGGACGGCCAGCGCGCGGTCACCGTCTTGGTCTTGGTGTAGAAGCGGATCGAATCCGGGCCGTGCTGATTGAGGTCGCCGAAGCCGGAACGCTTCCAGCCGCCGAACGTGTAGTAGGCGAGCGGCACCGGAATGGCGAAGTTGACGCCGACCATGCCGACCTGGACGCGGTTGGTGAAATCGCGCGCGGTGTCGCCGTCGCGGGTAAAGATGGCGACGCCGTTGCCGTATTCATGCTCCGACGGCAGCCGCACCGCCTCCTCGTAGTCCTTGGCGCGCACCACCGACAGCACGGGCCCGAAAATCTCCTCCTTGTAGATCGTCATGTCCGGTTTGACCTCGTCGAACAGGCAGCCGCCGATGAAATTGCCTTTCTCGTAGCCCTGGAGCTTGAAATTGCGGCCGTCGACCACGAGCTTGGCGCCTTCCTTGACGCCCTGATCGACATAGCCGCGCACTTTGTCGAGCAGCTGCCTGGTGACCATGGGACCGTAATCGGCCTGGGTGTCGGTCGAGGGGCCGATCTTGAGGCCTTCGACCCGCGGGATCAGTTTCTCCACCAAAATGTCGGCGGTCTTCTTGCCGACCGGCACGGCGACCGACACCGCCATGCAGCGCTCGCCGGCGGAGCCGTAGCCGGCGCCGATCAGCGCGTCGACCGCCTGATCCATGTCGGCGTCGGGCATGACGATCATGTGGTTCTTGGCGCCGCCGAAGCACTGCACCCGTTTGCCGTGGGCGGTGCCGGTGGCGTAAATGTATTCGGCGATCGACGACGAGCCGACAAAACCGACAGCCTTGACGCGCGGGTCGGTGAGTAAGGTGTCGACCGCTTCCTTGTCGCCGTTGACGACGTTGAGCACACCCGGCGGCAATCCGGCTTTCAGAAACAGCTCGGCGATGCGCATCGGCACCGACGGATCGCGCTCCGAGGGTTTGAGGATGAAAGCGTTGCCGCAGGCGATCGCCGGGGCGCACTTCCACAGCGGGATCATGGCCGGGAAATTGAACGGCGTGATGCCGGCGACCACGCCGAGCGGCTGGCGGATCGAATAAAGGTCGATGCCGGGACCGGCGCCCTCCGAGTATTCGCCCTTCATCAGATTCGGGATGCCGCAGGCGAACTCGACCACTTCAAGGCCGCGCTGGATGTCGCCTTTGGCGTCGGCGAAGGTCTTGCCGTGCTCTGAGGAGAGCAACCGCGCCAGATCGTCATATTCGCCCTGGATCAGCTCCAAAAACTTGAACATGACCCGGGCGCGGCGCTGCGGATTGGTGGCGGCCCAGGCTGGGCATGCGGCCTCGGCATTGGCAATGGCCTTCTCGACCTCGGACTTGTCGGCGAGCGCCACTTTGGCCTGCACCTCGCCGGTATTGGGATTGAACACGTCGCCAAATCGCCCCGACGCGCCGTTGACCTCCTTGCCGCCGATGAAGTGGCCGATGTCACGCATGGATAGTCTCCCTGGAAAACGAACGGCGTCTCAGCCTTGGATTTGAGCCCATTGTGGGGCTTTTTTCCGCGATGGTCACGGGGGTTGCGGCCTCGATTCCCTGCTGCTCATCTGCCTCGCCATCTCACTGCAACAAAGTCCCACCGGTAACCGTCCCTTAAGCGCGGCGACGGTAGTTTAGGGGCCGGCCCGTTAGGGTTGCCTGGTCGCTGGTGGGAGCGGGTTTCATGGACATTGCCACAAGCCTCGGCCTGGTCGCCGGGGCGACCGTCGTCGCGACCCTGATGTTGATGGGCGGCGACCTGCGCATGTTCGTGAGCGATCACGCCATCATCATCATTTTCGGCGGATCGTTCTCCGCGACCCTGATCCGCTTCCCGCTGACCGCGATCTTCCACGGCCTGCCGCTCGGCGCCAAATTCGCCTTCACCATGCGGCGCACCACCCAGCGCGAGCTGGTCGACGAGATCGCGGCACTGGCCGAGATCGCGCGCAAGCAGGGACCGATCGGCCTGGAAAAGGTCGAGATCGAAGACCCGTTCCTGGCCAAGGGCATCCGCTTCGTCGCCGACGGCTATGACGCCAACTTCATCCGCGACAATCTCGAGCGCGACCGCGACAACTTCCTCACCCATCTCGACGAAGGCCAAAAAATCTACCGTGCGGTCGGCGACTGCGCGCCGGCCTTCGGTATGATCGGCACCCTGGTCGGCATGGTGCAGATGTTCGCCAACATGACCGATCCGTCAAAGCTCGGCCCATTCATGGCGACCGCGCTGTTGGCGACGCTTTACGGCGCAGTGGTGGCCAATCTGATGTGCCTGCCGATCGCCGACAAGCTGCATCTCAAACTGGTCGACGAAGAGATCAATCGCACGCTGATCATCGACGGCGTGCTGATGATGCGCGATTCCAAGAGCCCCACCTTGGTGCGCGAAATGCTGCTGGCCTATCTGCCCGAGAAGCATCGGCATGAGGAGCCGGAACCCGAGCCGGTTGCGGCCTGAGCGGCGCCGGAGCGCATAAATCATGGCGCGGCGCAAGGAAGCTCATGGCGGCGGCCACGGCTGGTTCGTCACCTTCGCCGACCTCATGGGTTTGCTGGTGAGCTTCTTCGTCATGCTGGTGGCGTTTTCCAACCAGGACCAGCAGAAGCTGCAAATCGTCGCCGGCTCGATGCGCGACGCCTTCGGCGTGCAGAACAATGTGCGCTATTCGGGCATCATCGAGGTGGACGGGCTGCCGACCCGGCCGAAGCTCAAGAACTCAGCCCACATCCAGCCCGAGGATGCGTCCGCCACGCCGACGCCGGACGAGCGCGACCACAACCGCGAATTCGGCGCGCACTTCAAGAACGACGAGGCTTTTGCGCTTGCAGCCGCCTCATTGCGCCAGGCGCTGCAAGACATGCCGGAGCTCACCGAAGCCTCCAAGCACATCATGGTCGAGGAAACCAAGGAGGGTCTCAATATCGAGATCGTCGATCAGAACGGCCGCTCGATGTTCCCGGAAGGCGCCAAGGAGCCCTATGAGCGCACCCGCGTCATCATCCAAAAGCTCGCCGGCCCGCTCAAGGCGACGCCGTACCGGGTGTCCATCACCGGCCATACGGCGGCGACCCGTACCGCGCCGCAGCCCGATTACGGGCCGTGGAACCTGTCGGCGGACCGCGCCAATACGGTGCGCCAGATCCTCGAACAGCAAGGCTATCCGTCGGCCAATTTCTACCAGGTGGCCGGCAGGGCCGACACCGATCCGCTGTTCCCCGACGACCCCTTCATGGCCGCCAATCGCCGCGTGACCATCACCTTGATGCGCGAGGCGCCGCCGGTTCCACCGGATTTGAAGCCTTAGCCTGCGGCCCGCCGCCGACATAGCCGAAGCTCGCCGCTGCCCTCGGGTTGCGCATGACTCCGGCGCACAGAGGGTGTATAGGCGCTGCCCTGCATCCGGACACGGGGCGGGCACCAGGAGCAGGGCCAGATCCTGTTTCAATCTTCATGACAGGCATCGTGAGCGCTCCGGCCGGGAGCGAAACGCCGGTGGACGGCAGCGCCGACGCTCGTTCCAGCGCGGGACTTTGGGGTCTCGCGCTGGGCAGCATCGGCGTTGTCTATGGCGATATCGGCACCAGCCCGCTTTACGCCTTTCGCGAAGCCATCATCGCTGCCTCGGCGCCGAATGCCGCCGAACTGCCGCGCGAAACCGTCCTCGGCGTCGTGTCGTTGATCCTGTGGGCGCTGTTCATCATCGTTACCTTGAAATACGTCGTCATCCTGCTGCGCGCCGATAACAACGGCGAGGGCGGCACGCTGACCTTGATGGCACTGGCGTCGCGCGCGGTCGGCCGCTTCGGCAAGGCCGCGGGCGTCGTCGCGCTCCTCGGCATCATCAGCGCGGCGCTGTTCTATGGCGACGCGGTGATCACGCCGGCGCTGTCGGTGCTGTCCGCGGTTGAAGGTCTCGACGTCGCCACGCCGGCGTTCCACGGTTACATCGTGCCGCTCACGATCGTGATCCTGCTCGTCTTGTTTGCTTTCCAGTCGCGCGGCACCGCGAAGGTCGCGGCGCTGTTCGGGCCGATCACCGCGATCTGGTTCGTCGCCATCGCCATACCCGGCGTGATGTGGATCGCCGCCGATCCCGGCATATTGTGGGCGCTCAATCCGTTTCACGGCGTCTACTTTCTCCTGCATCACGGCATGGTCGGCCTGTTCACGCTCGGCGCGGTATTCCTTGCCGTCACCGGAGCGGAAGCGCTCTATGCCGATCTCGGGCATTTCGGCCGCGGGCCCATACAACTGGCTTGGCTCGGCCTGGTGCTGCCGTCATTGGCGCTGAATTATCTGGGACAGGGCGCGCTGGTGTTCGCCCATCCGAAGACGATCGAGAATCCGTTTTTCCTGATGTATCCGGATTGGGCGCTGATCCCCATGGTGGTGCTGGCCACCGCGGCGACGGTGATCGCAAGCCAGGCGGTCATCACCGGCGCCTATTCGCTGTCCAGCCAGGCGATCCAGCTCGGCTTGCTGCCGCGGCTGGAAGTCCGCCACACTTCGGCGCACCAAGCCGGGCAAATCTATATGCCGCGGGTCAACGGGCTGTTGCTGACCGGCGTGCTGCTGCTGGTCGCGCTGTTCCGCTCGTCGAGCGCGCTGGCCTCGGCCTACGGCATCGCCGTCACCGGCACCATGGTGGTTACCTGCATGATGGCCTTCATCGTCATCTGGCGGCTGTGGCACTGGTCGTTTCTCGCCGCTTTGGCCTTGATGCTGCCGTTCCTCCTGATCGACCTGACGTTCCTGTCGGCCAACATGCTCAAGGTGGTGGAGGGCGGCTGGGTGCCGCTGGCGATCGGCGGCGTGGTCATGCTGGTGATGTATACGTGGCGCCGCGGCAGCCGGATTCTCTACGAAAAAACCCGCCGGCTCGAGACGCCGCTCGAAGACCTGGTGCGCATGCTGGAGCGCAAGCCGCCGGCGCGCGTGCCAGGCACGGCGGTGTTCCTCACCAGCGATCCGAAAAGCGCGCCGACCGCGCTGATGCACAGTCTCAAGCACTACAAGGTGCTGCACGAGAAGAACGTCATCATCAGCGTAGAGACCACGCACACGCCGCGGGTCGAGAGCACAAAGCGCGTCGAGATCGAGCAGGTCGGCTCGACCTTCATGCGGATCAGGCTGCGGTTCGGTTACATGGAAACGCCGAACATCCCCCGCGCGCTGGCGATCGCGCGCAAGCTCGGCTGGCAGTTCGACATCATGTCGACCTCGTTCTTCCTGTCGCGCCGCGCGCTCAAGCCGGCGCCGCATTCGGGCATGCCGCGCTGGCAGGACCGCCTGTTCATCTGGCTGGCGCGCTCGGCCAACGACGCCACCGATTATTTCCAGATCCCGACCGACCGGGTGGTCGAGGTCGGCACCCAGGTGACTGTTTGAGGCGTGCACTCGTAAATCGCGGTTGCTTGGCGGTTGATCGATATCCGCTTTAGCCCCCGGAAGCGACCGGCTAGCTGCGTAACGGCAACCGACGCAATGCGCCGCAAACGGACTCAAGCACCGCAGCAAAGCCAACCATTCGACGGCCGCATCGGCGTGCGCAAATACCGGCGACGGAATCGCGACGCCTGCGGCTTCGCCGTTTTCAGATGTTTGGCGGTCTCATTGAAATATTTCGTTGTCAGTGGTCGGCCGTCAGACGGAAGTTCATCTCGACCTTCGATGTGGAGCCGCTGTTCGAGAGACGCCATGCCGAAAAGCCCGGCGTAGGATCGGGATCGGAGGACAGATCAAGCTGCCAATTGTCCGGGAGCGTGCCGGGCAGGGTCAGGCTGATGCCCCGGTTATGCGTCTTGTACATGAGGTCGACCTTGGCGAGGATAACCTGCCGGTCGCCATCATGCCCGTGCCAGCTGTGGCTGAGCCGGACCTCCGGATGAGACTGTCCTTCATTCACGTCGATGAGCACGTCCTCTTTATCCTGCGGCAACGTCATTCCGGATGGCAGCCGGAACTGCAGGTCGAGGGTCATAAAGCCGTGCGTGAGGTAGGGTGAACGGATCAGTTCGTACCAGGTCCACCAGGCGATTCCTCCAGCGACGATCACAAGCAAGGCGGCAATGGGACGCGAAATGCGCGTCGACGGCCGGATTGTTGCTCCGGATGGATTCGCGCCGGGGGACGATGCGGCTTCTCGGATGACGCCGATCTTGTTGAAGAGCCATACGCCGCCGATGAAGCCGACGAGGCCGCCAATCGGCCCGATATTGAAGAAAGCCCCCATGGCGGTGCCGCCATCCCGGTCCGGACCCGAGAGGGTGATTACCAGAAAGGCAAGCCCGAACCAGCCGGCGAGCGCGCCGAGAAGACCAGAGAGGAGGCCGAAGACGAAGCGCATGAACGGGACCTGAGTGCTCAACATTCAAGACGCGATGGGAGCCAATTCAATGCAATTGTCGTCTTGCTCGATGTTCAAGTTAGCAGGTGAAGCATCGAATGCCAGTCCTTCCTCAACATCGACTGTTCCGATTTCGCGACAGGTGAGCGGGCATTTCGCGCTAGCTTCAACCGCAACCGATGACGGTCCGTCCGGTCATCGACATGTTGGGCTCCCCAAAAGGATATGCGTCGGCGAGTCCGGTGTGGGTCATGAGTGACCGATTGGCGGTGTCGCCGCTATCTCCGCCTTACCTCCGGAAGCGATCAAATCGCTGCATCGCACTGGGTGACGCGACGGGCCCATGGCCGGACGTGAGCAACTGCAGTAAATGGTTCGCTATTCAATCACCTCGTCGGCACTCGCCAACAGAGACTGTGGTACAGCCAACCCGAGCGCTCTCGCCGTTTTGAGGTTGATCACCATCTCGTGCTTGGTCGGATTCTGAACCGGCAGGTCAGCCGGCTTTTCGCCCTTAAGGATGCGATCGACGTAATCAGCCGCGCGCCGGAAGGGCTCGACCGAGTTGGGCCCGTATGAAAGCAACCCACCACCGCTGACAAAGAACCGAAAAGGATAAACCGCAGGCAATCGGTATCGTGCAGCCAAAGCAACGATGAGGTTGCGATGAACGTTGGCACCAGCACCCGCTACTACGATCAGACCAGAGTTGGCCACCTGCGCAAAATTGGCGATAGCGCCTTCAACCTCAGCGGCATCGCGCAAGCTGATTGTACTTAGTTCCACACCGAAAGTCGGAGCTGCGCCCTGGATGGCCGCCATCTGCCCAATTCCGGAGTCGATGCCGGGATCGCGCAGGACTGCCGCGCGCGTCATGCGCGGTGCCAACTGTTTAAGCAGTTCAAGCCATTTCGCGCTCACGCCGTATTCGTCGGTAGCAAATCCCGTAGCATTGCCTCCTGGCCGCATTAGACTTGCTACAAGGCCGGTTCCAACCGGATCAGAGACGTTTACAAATACCACCGGAAGGGTGCTGGTTACTTGAAGTAGCGGCGTCGTGCTGAAATTCCCGTTCGCCAAGATTACATCAGGGGCAAGCGCAACCAATTCCGTAGCATACTTGCGAACGCGCAGAGGGTCTCCTGCAGCCCATCGATACTCCATCTGCAAATTGTGTCCGAGCGTCCAGCCTGCTTCTTGCAAGCCTTGGAGGAACGTGCCGACGCGAACCTGTCCCTCCGGATCGTCCGCGGCAACGCCCATCAACACGCCGACAGACCGAATTTTTGCGGGTTGCTGCGCATGCGCTACAAACGGCCAGGAAGCCGCCGAAATCGCAATTTTTTGTACGAAATCGCGTCGTCGCATTGCTCCCCCAAAAGGCGCGGGACCCACGCCGACTACCGCTTGCAACGCGACGATTACAGCAAGGATTTGCGACCGGCGAAATGGGGCTCTTCAATTATTTTGTGCGGCAGCATTCAAGGGACCAGCGTGTAGAAATGGGTCAATCGGGTCGTTTTCGACCGCATCGGACGCTGTCGGCTGTTACCCCAACAACGACCAAACGGGCGACACGGCACGACGGTTGAAAAGGGCCAACAGCGGCCATCGAAGCCCTCTCTTTTGCTCGTGTCCCTGTCGTTATTCAAAGCCTTGGCAGGAGCCGAAGCCAATGAATAGGCTCGATTTCTACTTACGGTGATTCCGTTGGTGCATGCGGTTCCGCCGGTGTGCCCGGCTTAGAGATTATTGTTGCACCCAGCAGCGCAATCGATGAAAGCAACCAAAGATAATATCCAATACCAAGCTGACATATGGGGTTGCCTGCGACGTCATTCGGCATTGTTGTAAATGAAATCGAAGTAATGACAATAAATAGGATGGCTAGTAATACCAACGTGATCGCGATCGCTTTGCGCCTCCTTAGGAGGGCCGCTGCAAGCATTAACGGGTTGGCGAGCCATCCAACTTGCCCAATAAAAAGGCCGAGCGGTCCAATTAGAAATAAAGCATAGCCATGGTCCCAATCGCCTTGAGTACAGGCTCGAGCGATTCCGTATTTGCTTTCAAAAGCAGCTGGCGCCACCAGCGAAAGACTGAACAGCACAAGCGCAATCCAATATAATTTCTGGCGATTGAAGATTGCCAGCATCGGTCGAGTTTCCCCGCTCTGCCGAATTGGGGCCATTCTGTCGGTCATCCAGTGCGCACTCGTTGCAGAGTCGTACCGCACAAGTAAAGATTTCTTTTGGCCGACCAATAAAGGTGCTGCTTACGCTGTGGGTCACAAACTGCCGCGCCCACTACAGGCTACCCCACCGCTATACCCCCCAAACACCGGACACGAAGGGCGGCGACGGGAACGCCGCTTTGGGAGGGATACTGTTGCAAAAGTCGAAAGTTGCAGCGCGACTGATTATTCGCGGAATTACAAACGGGAAGCAATCGCCGATTCGTATAGCCTCACTCACATTGGCGAGGTCGCCTATGAGTTTAACGTGGGCAGATGAGCCCCCACATCTCTCCATGAAAACCGCATCGGCGGCCCGCAGAATTTCCGACCACCAGTGCAAAACGACTTTTGCAATAGTATCCATCCGATAGCGACCAGATCGCTGCGCCGCACCAAGTGATGCGACCAGCCAGCAGCTGCCGTGAGCGGGTACAGCCAACGCAGCTTATTCGATCATCTCTTGGGCGGTCATTTGCAGTGTCAGCGGCAAGTCAAGGCCGAGTGCCTTGGCGGTTCTGAGATTGATGACGAATTCGAATTTCGTCGGCTGCTGCACCGGCAGATCTGATGGCCTTTCGCCCTTGAGAATGCAGTCGCCGTAGGAAGCAGCACGTGGGATAGCCGAGGGCCGCCGCTACGCGGCCCTCTTTTTGGTCAAATCGTCGTAACGACCGCTAATGAAAGCGATCGGGGAACGGCGGAATGAAGGCCGGCATCTTCGACACCGTGTAGCCTTTGACCTGCAGCGTGTAGGCCGAGTCGATCGCGGCATTGGCGCCGGCGTAGGGCAGGAACAGCGTCAGGTTGGAGACATAGAGCGTCTGCTTGTCTTTGCTGAAGGCAAGACTCGCCGGGAACAAGAGGCCCTGGGCGATGCCGTTCTCGTCGATGCCGCGGAAGTCGCCGCGCTTGGCGATCACCTTGCCGGTCTTGTCGATGACGTCGATCTCGTCTTGCTGATTGGCGCAGATCCATATGTTGCCCTTGTCGTCGACCGCGATGCCGTCGGGAGCGTTGATGCCGGTGATCAGGATCGAAGGCGCGCCCGCAGTGCCGTCGTGGTTCACCGGAATCTTGATGATCTGGTGAAAGGCGGTGTTGGCGACGTACATGATGGTCTGGTCGTTGTTGAACTCGACGCCGTTGGCGCCGAACGGCGGCGTCAGTCCGGCGCCCGGCCCGAGTAGCGGATCGCTGGCCCACATCGTTGCCGGCCCGGATTGCGGCACCTTCCAGATGACGCCATTGAATGAATCCGACACATAGGCATTGCCGGCGGTGTCGAAGGTCAGCGCATTAAGGCCGGAATTGGCGAACGGACCCGCCTTCACGGTGGACAGTCCGGTATGCGGGTTGACGTCGAGCACCGTGCCGGCGCCGAAATCGAGAACCAGCAAGTTGCCGAACACCGGATTGAAGGCCAAGCCGAGCGTATGCGGACTGGAGCCCTGAATGGGGACTTTCCTGACGATGTTGCCGTTCGGGCTGATGACGATGAGCACGGAGTTGCCGGTAAGAGCGCCGTGGGTGTTGAAGCCGAACGTCGTAACATAGATGTTGCCGTCGGGTCCGACGGTGAGGCCTTCGGCGCTGCTCTGCACGTTTGGCGTGACGTCCGGCAGCACGGCCAGCACGTCGACCGGGCCGCGCTCCCACGCACCGACGGAGCTCGCAGTGAGAATTCCGATCGCAGCGCCGAGCGCGGCAATGCCTATCTTGAATCGCGACATGTTTTACCCCCCTCATTGACTGAGATGCCCAGATTACTACCGGGTACAGGAATGATATCATCGCGATGGTTGCACGCGGAAGTCACTTGAGACGCAATTCCCGCACTGATGGTCGGCAGTAGGCCGGGTCTACGAACAGGGTGGTCTGGCCGTGCTTCTGCCTGGCTAGCGATCGAAGTTGGCCGGGGCGCCGAAGACCAGGAGCGCGCCGCGTCTGAAACGATCGACGCACGAACATTAGACCGACGCGCGTTTCGCACTGCGGCAATTGTCCGCTTTAGCCGCCAGAATTAGACAAGGACTGCACGCTGACGAGCCTGCGCCTTAACCCCCTTTGATTTTTTGCGCTGCTGACGCAAGCTGTGCTGCGGCCAGGTTCCACCCGCGTCAAGACAGCGACCAGGAGATCGACGATGTCCGATCAACCGCCAAGCGTGCGCGATCTGACGCCGGAAGAGGTGGCGCGCGGCCTGAGCGAAGGCCGTATGGTGCTGGTCGACGTGCGCGAGCCGAACGAGACGGCGATCGAGCGCTATCCCGGCGCCGTCATCGTGCCGCTGTCGGCGTTCGATCCCGCCGTCATCCCCGCGCCGGAAGGATGCGAGGTGGTGTTTGCCTGCCGCTCCGGCCGCCGCTCGGTGACCGCTTCGCTCGCGGCGCAGGAGCAGGGCTATGCCTATGGCTCGCATCTCGCGGGCGGGATTTTGGCGTGGAAGGCCGCCGGGCTGCCGACCGAAACGGAATGAACGCGCGCCAGGCGCCGCTCATTGTCGCGGCCATCGTCGCGATCGCAATCTCAATTTGGCCGGCATCAGCCAGCGAGCGCGTGGTCAATTTCTACAACTGGTCGGACTATGTCGCGCCGACGGTGTTTGATGCGTTCACCAAAAAAACCGGCATTGCGGTCCGCTACGACACCTTCGACGGCAACGATACGCTCGAGGCAAAACTGTTCGCCGGCCAATCCGGCTACGACGTCGTGGTGCCGACCGCGTATTTTCTCGGCCGGCAGATCGAAGCCGGCCTTTATCGAAAGCTCGACAAGTCCAAGCTGCCTAATCTCGCCAATGCCTGGCCGGAGATTGCCGATCGCCTGGCCGTTTACGATCCGGGCAATCAATACGCCGTCAATTACATGTGGGGGACGACCGGCATCGGCTACAACATCAAGGCGGTGCGCGAGATCCTCGGGGCGGACGCGACGATCGACAGCTGGGACTACGTGTTCGATCCGGAAAAAATCAAGAAATTCAAGGATTGCGGCATTCACTTGCTGGATTCATCCGACGACGTCATGTCGGCCGGTCTGAATTATCTGCGTCTCGATCCGAATTCGAGCGATCCCGCCGATCTCGAAAAGGTCACCGACCTTCTGATCAAGATCAGGCCTTATGTGCGCAAATTCCATTCGCTGGAATATCTCAATGCGCTGGCGACCGGCGAGATCTGCTTTGCCTTGGGCTTTTCCGGCGACGTCAAGCAGGCGCAACGGCGCGCGGCCGAGGCGAAGGCCGGCATCGAACTCGGTTACGCCATCCCGAAGGAAGGCGCGCAATTGTGGCTGGACAATCTCGCCATTCCGAACGACGCCCCCCACGTCGCCGAGGCCCATGCGCTGATCGATTATCTGCTCAAGCCCGAAGTGGCGGCGAAGAACACCAATTACGTGTTCTACGCCAACGGCGACCGGCCCAGCCGCTTCATCGACGGCACGATCCGCGACGACCGCACCATCTATCCGGACGCCGCCACCATGACGGGCCTCTACACCATCATGGCCCACGACCAGAAGACGGAGCGGCTGGTCAATCGCCTTTGGACGCGGGTCAAGACCGGCCGCTGAGGCAGCGTCGTGACAAGCGTCGGCCAACATCGTGCACCTACTGCGCGGGAGGCGCCAGGCTCGCCACGGTCACCTCGCCGTCGGTGATGTAGTGGTTGACGCGTTCGGTGGACAGGCGTTGGCCGGATCGATACGTATTCACGTCCACGATCACGCGATTTTTCGTCAGCTCGGCAATGATGAAATCCCGCTCGGCATTGGTATCCGAATCGGTGGCGTGGGTGATCTGGAATGTGAGTTTGGTCAAGGACAGGCCGGTGTCTTTGGTGCCGGCTCCGACCCACAGAACACGCTCATGGTGCGCCGGCAGATCGGCGTTCAGCCAGAAGCTGGCCGTTCCCACCGTCGCCTCCGCCCTGGTGAGGCTGGATGCCCAGAATCGAATGTGATGGCGCTTGCGCGGGCTGTCATCGATGGCCTTCTGGAAACCGATGTCTTGGCCGCGTCCGAACAGATACAGGGTGCTGAACGGCGCCGTCGCATAGGGCGAGTTGAATACGAATGCCCGGACCATGCGCCACGAGCTTGCCACGCCCAATCGATCGGCCTCCGACCAGCCGGCGACCGCAAAGGCGGACTGCAGCTGCTGCCGCGTTCCGATCAGTACGACATTGACGGGATCGCCGGGCAATCCGTCGCCGGTAATCGTGAAGCGAGGCACGCGTCTGCGCTGGAGGATTTTGAGGCCGGTGCGAACGACGCGCGGCAGGACGATATAGGCAGCGATGCCGTACGTGAGGGCTAAGGCCAAGATCGTCGGCAGCCTGTTGTCGGTCAATCTGAAGACGAAAACGACAAGCCAGATACTGAGGATGCCCAACCCGACGATGAGCAGGCGGCGCAACAGGCGTTTCAGCAATCTCACGATTCAGCCACCACGCAGCGATCCATCGGCAACGCTTCTATTGTACTCCGAACCGCGCCGCCAGCCGCAATCCGGTCGCGAACTCATTGATCCTGATGGTCGGCTATCCAGGCGATGCAGACGCGATATACTCTTGAGCTTGAGCGCGACAGAACTTCGCATCAGGGAGAGGACAATGAGGGCAGGGACCATCGTCGCCGCAGTGCTGGCGGTCGCCATCGGCGGCGCGGCACATGCCGCCGATACCGTCAAGATCGGCGTCATCTTTCCGTTGACCGGCAACGCGGCGAGCGCCGGCCAGTCGGCCAAGGACGCGGTCACTCTGGCCGCCGACATCGTCAACACCGCATATCCCGAGCTGAAAAACTTGCCGCTCGGCTCAACCGCCGGCCTGCCCAATCTCGGCGGCGCCAAGATCGAGCTCGACGAGGCCGATCATCAGGGCAATCCCCAGGTCGGCCAGCAGCAGACCGTGCGCCTGATCACCCAGGACCATGTCGCCGCCATGCTCGGCTCGTATCATTCCTCCGTGACCTTGGTGGCGACCGCGGTCGCCGAGCGCCAGGGCGTGCCCTATCTGGTCGCCGACTCGGTCGCGGCCAATATCACCGGGCGCGGCTTCAAATGGACGTTCCGCACCACGCCGTTCGCGCCGGATTTCGCCAAGGCCTATGCCGATTTCCTCAACGAGCTGAAGAAATCCGGCAAGAAGATCGACTCGATCGCCGTCGTCAACGAGAACACCGATTACGGCACCTCGGTCTCGGCCAGCGTCCTTGAAGCTGCGAAAACCGCCAACATCAAGGTGGCGGCGCAGATCGCCTACAACGCCAATAGCTCCGACGTCTTGGCGCAGGTGCTGCAGCTCAAGAGCCTGCAGCCCGACGTGGTGATCTTCATCAGCTATACCCAGGACATCATCCTCTATTTCAAGACCATGAAAAATCTCGATTACCTGCCGCCCATGATCATCGGCGACGATGCCGGCTTCTCGGATCCGAGTTTTGTTCCCAATGTCGGCGACCTCGCCCAGGGCGCGGTCAACCGCAGCGCCTTCGATATCGGCAAGGCGGGCGCCAACAGTTTTATCGTCGACCAGATGTTCAAGGCCAAATACGGCCGCGATCTCGACGACACCAGCGCGCGCTGGATGCAAGGCTTCTTCGTGCTGGCCGACGCCATCAATCGCGCCGGCTCGACCGAGCCCGACAAGATCCAGGCGGCGCTCAAAGCGACCGACTTGAAACCCGACCAGCTCATGATCGGCTACAACGGCGTGAAATTCGACGACACCGGCCAGAATATTCTGGCGTCGACCTTCCTGATCCAGCTCAAGGGCAAGGAATATGTCTCGGTGTGGCCGGCGGATCGCGCCACCAGCGCGCTGGAATGGCCGATGAAGGGGTGGCGCTGACGCCGGTCAAAACGGCCGCTCCGGACCTCGAGGCCAGGGCGGCCGTCAAAATTTACTTAGTTAATTCAAGGCCTTGGCAAAGAAGGCGCGGGTGCAAAATTTTTGGCACTCGCCTCTTGACACTGCTAAAAGGCTGCCCAAATCGATCCACCGAAAACGGGCGACGAGTTCGACCTTTATATGCGTCGCCCGCTTGATCAAAGCGTGGGGTGCAAACATGGTCACAACCTTTTCCGATCCTTTCGAGGCGCTTCTTCGTCTGCAACGGGCGCTCGAAGGCCGTCTGGCGAGCGATTGGCTGCACGATCAAACCACCAGCCAAGGGCCGTTTCCGCCGATCAACGTGTTCCAGCAAGGCGACGACATCCTGGCAATCATCGAATTGCCCGGGATCGACAAAAACAGCCTCCAAATCGAGGCCAAGGAAAACACCATTCGGATCGCGGGTCAGAAATCCGTAGCCAATCCTGGAGGCGCCAGCGTGCACCGGCGCGAGCGCACATTTGGCGCGTTCGACCGCACCCTGTCGCTTCCCGTCGCGCTCGATCCCGAGCGCATCAAGGCGGAATATCGCGACGGCATTCTGGCGCTCCACCTGCCGCGGTCCGAGCGCGACCGGCCGCGCACCATCAAGATCGCTTGAGCGTTTTTGCTTGTCCATTCAGGAGCAGAGTCATGGTTTCCTCACACGAACTGCAGGCCCAGAAGAAGCGAGAGATTGCCGGCAAGGAAGAGACAACGATCCCGGCACGGCTGTTTGTTCCGGCGGCCGACATCTATGAAGCGCCAGACGCCCTGACCGTCATCCTCGAAATGCCCGGAGTCGAAAAGAGCAACGTCTCCATCAGCGTCGAAGACGGCGTTCTGAGCGTGGAGGGACGGCTCGATCTGAGCAAATACCAAGGGCTACAGCCACTCTATACCGAATACAATATCGGCCACTATTCGCGCAGTTTCCGCCTGTCCAGCAAGATCGACCAGAGCAAGATCGCGGCCGAGATGAAGGACGGCGTGCTGTCGTTGCAGCTGCCGAAGGTGGAGCAAGCCAAGCCTCGCACCATTCAAATCAACTGACGCCTAATCCGTACAAATACCTGTCGTAAGGAGAAAGGACATGACCGACAGAACCGACGACACCTTCAGCCTCGATGAACTGCTGCATCCCGCCAACGCATTCGAGCATCCGCGCGAAGTCGTCGAGGATCCGGACCTGACGCTTAACGAGAAACGGGCCATCCTGGCGTCGTGGGCGTCGGACGCCTGCGCCATAGAAGCTGCGCCCGAGCTGCGCGCTCGGCCGCGCGGCTCGCCGGTGCGTTTTGACGACATCATGGATGCATTGCGTACCCTCGACCGGCAGGCCAACGGCGACAGGTACCGTCGGGTGCTGCGGCGGGGCCGCATCTTCGAGCGCAATAGACGCGGCGGCCGGACCGACAGCGGCACGCCGCTTCAATAAGCGGAAAGAGAGCCGCCATGGGGCCGTCGATCCATTCCTGCATCATCGCGCGGGACAACAACATCGTTGTCGTCGACTTCGCGGGCAAACCCGAGCCGCCGGGGCCGCAGTTTCCCGGGGCCAATGCCTTGCGCGAGATCACCGCCGCCGCGCCCGAGAGCGAGCGTCAGTCGCCGCCGGTGCGATGGTTCGAGCATCGTCCCGAAAATCGAGGGTGGGCATTTTCGGGATCATGCTCTACCGCCAGCGCCGGTGCAGCCACAGCCATTGCTCGGGATATTCGCGCACCCAGCCTTCGATCACCGCCGTCACCGCCTGCATGGTGCCGGCAATGTCGATGCGGCCCTCGGCGTCGCGCGCGGGTTTCACTTCTTCGCTGATGTCGCCCCAAAAGCTGTTGCCGTCGGGATTGCGCACCACGCGCAGGCCGTGGATCGGCGCGCCGGTTTGCCGGGCCAGTGCCGCGATCAGCGGATTGGCGAGGCAGGGGCGGCCGAAGAACGTCACCTGGACGCCGCGGGTGTAATGTTGGTCGGCCTGCATCCCGATATTGACGCCTGACTGCAGCAACCGGGCGAGCCGTACCGGTGCGTCCAAGGTGGTCGGGATCATCTCGCCCATCAGCGGCGTGCGCAACTTGACGATGAGATTACTGATCGCAGCTATAGCCGGCCGCCGGAACAGGAGGGCGGACTTGATGCCCATCTTGGTGGCGCCAACGGCCGGAATTTCCCAGTTGGCGAGATGGGCGCTAAAGCCGATTATCGCCTGGCCGCGACTCATGATGCGCTCGAAGCGCGCGGCCGTTTCCGGCGTATAGGTGACAACGTCGCGAGTCGGCGGACCGAAGCCGGCGATGGAAAAATCGTCGAGATGGGCGAACTCGATGGCGATACGGCCGAGATTGTCCCAAACGCCACCAAGGATTTTTTCGATCTCGGCGTCGGATTTTTCCGGATAAGCGGCGCGCAAGTTTTCCCGGCCGAGGCGGTGTTCCTTGAGCAGCGGCCCGGCCTTGCGCATGAAGGCGCCGGCGAAATCCGCCGAGCGCCGGCGATCCATCCAGTGGACCGCGCGCAACAGCCCGACTGCGAGCGCGCCGAGGGCCGGGTCGAGCACGGGCTTCAAGCGGGCGCGTCCTAGAAGTTGACGATGATCTTGCCGAACACCTGCCGGCTTTCGAGTCGGGCGAGGCCATGTTCGAAATCCGCAAGCGCCACTTCGGTGTCGATCACCGGCAACAGACCCGCCGCCATCTTGGCGAGGCTGTCGCGGATATTGCGCAGCGAGCAGCCGAACGAGCCGGTGATGCGGTATTGCTGCAGATAGAGCTGGAACAGGTTCATGGTGATCGACTGGCCCGAGGTCGAGCCGCAGGTGACGAGCCGGCCGCCGCGCTTGAGGCATAACAGCGAGCCGTTGAACGTGTCCGGCCCGACATGCTCGAAGGCGACGTCGACGCCTTTCTTGGCGGTGAGCTTGCGCACCACGCCTTCAAAGCGCTCGGTGCGATAATTGATGACGTGATCGGCGCCGAGCGCCTTGGCCTTTGCCGCCTTGTCATCGTCCCCGACCGTGGTGATCACGGTGCAGCCGATCGCCTTGGCCATCTTGATCGCCGCAGAGCCGATGCCGGAGCCGCCGGCTTGCACCAGAATGGTCTCGCCCGGCTCGAGCTTGGCGTTGTCGAACAGCATGTGCTGGACGGTGCCGAACGCCACCGGCGCGCAGGCGGCGTCGCGGAAGCCGACGTTTTGCGGGATCGGCACTACCAGCCGTGCCGGCATGTTGATCAAATCGCGGGCAAAGCCGTCGACATGGAAACCCATGATGCCGGCGACGTTTTCGCAAAGGTTATCACGGCCCTCGCGGCAGGCCTTGCAATGGCCGCATGTCAACGCGCCGTAAGCGACAACGCGGTCGCCCACCTTGCTCGCGGTGACGTCGTTGCCGACCGCGACGATCTCGCCCGCCGCTTCGACGCCGACGATCAGCGGCAACTTGCGCTTGGCGAACGCCATGCCGCGCCAGCCCCAGACGTCGATGTGATTGAGACCAATCGCCTTGATGCGCAGCTGTACTTCGCCGGCCGATGGAGCTGGGGGCGCGGCAACATCGAGCAGTTCGATCTTGCGGTCGCTGACAAGGGTGAGCGCACGCATGGTCTTGCCCGGCGCCGGCGCCGCGCGATCGCTCACAATCGTGTCCGCAACGCCGGTCACGCCGGCTCCCGGGTCATGACCAGGCAAACGTTCTGGCCGCCGAAGCCGAACGAGTTGGAGATGGCCCGCCGCACCTTTGCGTCGCGCGCCTTGTTCGGCACCACGTCGAGCGCGATCGCCGGATCGGGCACGTTGTAATTGATGGTCGGTGGAATGCGCTGGTGCTCCAGCGTCAGCAGGCTGAACGCCGCCTCCACCGCGCCGGCCGCGGTCAGCGCGTGGCCGATCATCGACTTGTTCGACGAGATCGGGATATTGCGGATGTGCTCGCCGAACACGGTGGATACGCCGAGATATTCCATCTTGTCGTTCTCGGGCGTCGAGGTGCCGTGGGCATTGATGTAGTCGACGTCCTCGGGGCCGATACCGGCATCGGCCAGCGCGTTGCGCATGCAGGCGATGATCGGCTTGCCGTCGGGGCTGGAGCGGGTGCGGTGGAACGAGTCCGACTTTTCGCCGCAGCCTTCGAGAATGCCGAGGATACGGGCGCCGCGTGCCTGCGCGTAATCGAGGTCTTCGAGCACCAGCGCTGCTGCGCCTTCCGCCAGCACAAAGCCGTCGCGATTTTTCGAGAACGGCTTTGACGCCTGTCCGGGCGGATCGTTCTGGGTCGACAACGCTGAGAGCAGCGAAAACCGCACCAGGGATTCCGGCGTCAACGAGCCGTCGGCGCCGACCGCGAGCGCAACCTGACACTCGCCGCGGCGCAGCGCCTCGACGCCGAGCTGGATGGCGCTGCCGCCGGACGCGCACGCGGTGTTCAGCGAGATCGGCGAACCTTCGGTGCCGAAATGCGCGGCGAGGCGTTCGCCGAGGATGCCGTATTTCATCGACTCGTGGATTTGCGCAAATTGCGGCTCGCGGGCGACGGCGGTCAGCTCGGCATAGCCGGCGTCATCCTTCAGCTCCGCGGCGTTGGCAATGGCGATGCGGTAATGCCATTCGATTTCCAGCGGCGGCGCGGCGAAGAAAAGAGGCCCGGGAAAGCGCGCCTTGCCGCCGATGCCGGCTTGCGCGATGGCTTCTTCGCCGGCGAGGATGGCGATGCGCTCAGACAGCTCCGCGGGCGACATATAGTCTTTGTAGACGTCGTTGACGGCGCCGGCGATGGTGGTGCGCAACCCCTCGGTCGGGAAACGGGTGATGGCGCGAATGCCCGACTGGCCGGCGGTCAGTTTCGCCCAATTGTCTTCTTTGCCGACGCCGAGCGCGCTGACGACACCGATGCCGGTGACGGCGACAATGGGACGTCCGGCTTTGTCACGCTTGCCCATGATAGTCCCCTTCAACCGATCCGCTCGACCAAAGCCAGCCCTTCGCCGCGCCAGTTGCCGACGCTGGTGACGATAACCTGCGACAGCCCCGACGGACTATCGCCGGTATCGCCGCTGCCGGCCGGCGCGAACAGCTTACCGTGCTCGACTGCGGCGCAGGCGATCCCCAGATTGGCCAAAAATTGGGTCTCGACGCCATGCCCGATATACGTACCGGTATTGCGGACGGGAAGGCCAAATTCCTCGAGCGCGCTGCGTTCCGCCGCGGTCGCGGGTTCGATGCCGCTGGCGCCGGAAATGACGCCGGCGCGGGGACGGTCGACTTTGCCGGCGATGGTCTCCCATTGCCGGCGCAGCGCCGCCTCGGTCGCGCCCGGTTGCCGCAAATTGCGGTCGGAATGGATTTCGGAAAGCCGCGCCCGCGGTTTTGCTCCGCGCGCTTGCGCGTGTTCGGGGCTTTCGAGCACCAAAAACGCGCCCATGGTCGCAAAGGCTATGCCGCCATTGGGTCCGCGATCCCAAACCGGCGCAAATTTGTCCCGCAGCAGCACATGGCCAAGCTCGAAGGCGAGTAGCACGTCCCAGCGCGCGCCGTTATAGGCGCCGCCGACCAAGGTCAGTTCGCTCTGGCCCGAGGCGACGCGGGCCTGCGCGACGCGGACGCTGTCCACCCCCGCGGCCTCTTCCCCCATAAAGGTGCGCGAGGAGCCGACGACGCCGTGCACCAGGGAGATGTTGCCGGCCAGGAGATTGGGCAATTGCGCCAGAAACAGCGTCGGCCGCAGATCGCTCATCAGCCGCTCGTTGAGAAAAACGTCCGGGCGATTGGCCTTGCGCACGCCGGCGAGGATGGCGTTGTCGGCTGCGACGTCGCGCTCACCGCCGCCGGCGGCGACGATCATGTCGGTGCGGTCGAGGAGCTCCGGCTTGCCGGCAATGCCGGCATCGCTGAGCGCCAGACCCGCCGCATAGGTGCCGGCGCGCTGCCACAGCTCCATCTGGCGCTGATCGGCCTTTTTCGGAATCTGCTTGTCGAAACTCATCGCCGGCAGTGGATGCACGATATAGGGCGCGAAGGTCTTGTCGTCGTAGGGCGGCGGATCGCCGCGCTCGAGGCGCTGCCAGTTCGCCTCCATGCCCTCGCCGAGACACGTCAACAGCCCGACGCCGGTGATCCACACCTCGCGGCGTGCGCTCACTTCACCGGCTCCTTGAACGGGAACTGCAGGCGCTCGGCCCAATCGCGGATCGCCTGGCGGAATTGCGGGTTCGGGTAGGGCAGCATGCGGTAGGTGATCTGGGCATCGCACACGCCCTTGCCCTGGCGCCGGCCTTTGACTTCGGCGACGGTGAAACCGGAGCCCTCGTGAACCACTTTGCCTTCGAACTCGAGCTCATCGCCGGGAAACACGGCGCTGCGCATCTTGGCTTCCTTGACGCCGGCGAGGATCGGCATGATGTCGAAATTCGCCAGCGCGCTGGCGAGCCATCCAGTGGT
>Ga0307476_10000663_pt1 | contig 24987 bp, 30 predicted proteins | sample atmos_gasesECM2C_2_FD_203314 | JGI IMG/M metagenome (GOLD analysis project Ga0307476, IMG submission 203314) | Hardwood forest soil microbial communities from Morgan-Monroe State Forest, Indiana, United States - atmos_gasesECM2C_05 | ecosystem: Environmental > Terrestrial > Soil > Temperate...
GCCGGCGGCGTCCTCGAACAATTGCCGGCCGAGATCGGAAATCGCGCCGCGGCCGGTGATGCCGATGGTGATGCTGTTAGGCTGGCGCTTTGCCAGGTCGACGAGGTCGCGCGCCGAGTTGACCTTCATGTCGGCGTTGACGACCAGGATGGTGGAATTGACCGCAGCCTTGCCGACCGCGGCGAAATCCTTCAGCGGATCGTAGGGCAAGTCGCTGCGCAGCGCCGGATTGATCGCCACCGCGCCGACCGTGGTGAAGAACAGCGTGTAGCCGTCCGGGTCGGACTTCGCCACGTATTCGGCGCCGATGGCGCCGTTGGCGCCCGGCTTGTTCTCGACGGCGATCGGTTGGCCGAGAAAGTGTTGCATCTTGTCGGCGATGATGCGCGCGGTGAAATCGGCGGTGCCGCCGGGGGCGAACGCCACGATCATATGCACGGGGCGCGTCGGAAAATCCTCGGCGAAGCCGATGCCAGGACCGCACGTCGCGGCGATGACCAACGACGCGATGCGAAGGAGAGTGCTGGCGACATTCAACCGCATTGAGAAGCATACGTTTGTGCGTCCCCGCGTGAATGCGAGGGCGGCCGGACGTTAGCAATTTGCCGATCAGCCCGACAGGCGCTCAATTGCCGCGCCGCAGCGGCCGAGCTTGTCTTCCAGCCGCTCGAAACCGCGGTCGAGGTGATAGACGCGGTTGACGACGGTCTCGCCTTCGGCGGCGAGCGCGGCGATGACCAGCGACACCGAGGCGCGCAGATCGGTCGCCATCACCGGCGCGCCCTTGAGCGCCTCGACGCCTTCGATCGTGGCACGTTCGCCATCGAGCTGGATGCGCGCGCCGAGCCGCGCCAATTCCTGCACGTGCATGAAGCGGTTCTCGAACACCGTCTCGACGATATGCGAGGTGCCGCGCGCGCGCGTCATCAGCGCCATGAGCTGGGCCTGCAGGTCGGTGGGGAATTCCGGAAACGGCGCCGTCGTCACTTCGACCGGCTCGAGGCTGCCGCCATTGCGGGCGATGCGGATGCCCTGATTGGTCGGCGTGACGGTGACGCCAGTGCGCGCGACCACGTCGAGCGCGGCCTGCAACAGCTCCGGGCGCGCGTTCTGCAATAAAATATCGCCGCCGGCCATGGCGACGGCCATGGCATAGGTGCCGGTCTCGATGCGGTCGGGCAGCACGGCGTGGCGGGCGCCATGAAGCTTGGCCACGCCTTCGACCGTGATGCGGCTGGTGCCGGCGCCGGCAATGCGCGCGCCCATCTTGTTGAGGCAATCGGCGACGTCGCCGATCTCGGGCTCCCGCGCGGCATTCTCGATCACCGTGGTGCCGTTGGCGAGCGACGCCGCCATGATCGCGGTATGGGTGCCGCCGACGGTGACTTTGGGGAATACGATCTCGCCGCCCTTGAGCCCGTGCGGCGCCTTCGCCACCACGTAACCGCCGTCGATCTCGACTTTGGCGCCGAGTTGCTCCATCGCCATGATCAGCAAATCCACCGGCCGCGTGCCGATGGCGCAGCCGCCGGGCAGCGAGACCTTGGCCTCGCCCATGCGTGCCACCAGCGGCGCCAGCACCCAGAAGCTGGCGCGCATCTTGGAGACGAGCTCATAGGGCGCCGTGGTGTCGACGATGCGGGACGCGGAAATGTGCAGCGTCAGGCCGTGATCGGCGGTCTCGCCGGGGCGCTTGCCGCTGGTCATGATGTCGACGCCGTGATTGCCGAGGATGCGCTCGAGTAGCCCGACGTCGGCGAGGCGCGGCACGTTGTCGAGGATCAAGGTCTCCTCGGTGAGGAGGCTCGCGATCATCAGCGGCAGCGTGGCGTTCTTGGCGCCCGAGATCGGGATGGTGCCGTGAAGCGGCCGGCCGCCGACGATACGAATGCGATCCATTTTCAGCCCCCGCGGCCCGTTGCGGGCCCGCCCGATCCGCCGTCTACTTTCCCGCCCGGATTGCGGCGAAAGTCGGGAGCGGTTCCGATATCGGCATCCTCGGCCGCCACATCCTCGGCCTTGCGGCCGCGCGCCTGCTCCTTGCGCCGCTTGAGGTTTTCCCGCAGCGCCGCCGATAACCGCGCGCTCCGCGCCGCCCATTTCTCGGCTTTGCCGGGTTTGATCATGGCCGTCATCTCAAAGCACGCTGTGCGCGGCGCGGCAACCACGCGCAGGGCCGACGCGCTTGCGCGGATTCCCCCCATATGGCAATGATCGCAGCGCTTTTTCGCCTTTTCATTTTCGGCGGCGCTGCCGTAGCTCAGTGGTAGAGCACCCCCTTGGTAAGGGGGAGGTCCTCAGTTCAATCCTGAGCGGCAGCACCATAAAAAGCCCCGTATTTACTGTGTTTTCCGAAAGATTGGACTGCCACTATTTTTGCTGGTAAAGACCTGCCGGTAAAGGGTGTCAGTAAAACCCGATTTTGTGGTCCCCCATGCGTTCCTCCGAGCTTCCCCGTTATCTGTTCCGGCGTAAGGGCAGCAACAATCTGTATGTTCGGTTGCAACCGCCCGGTCAGAAGATCGTCGAAAAATCGCTTGGCACGGCCGACGTGAGGCTCGCCGAAATCGCGGCAATGCCGCTGATCCGCGAGCACAAGGCGTTCATGTACCAGCGCCGCCCCACGGTGACGCCGATATGGCATCGCGCTTATGAGCCGGGCTTGCGGATCATTGATGGTGAGCAAGCCATCGTTACCGAACGCGAATTGCAGTTTCTCGACAACAGCGGCAACGTCATTCGCCGCGAACCCAACGGCGGCCCGGCCGAGCTTCTTACGCCGGCGCCGTCGTCAGGTGCGCCGAGCTTCAAAGCCTACGATGACGCGAAGCGCCCAACGCCTGCCGTCAAGAATGGCGACGACGCCTTACTTGAAACCTACCTCGCGCACAAAGGCATCAACGGCTACCGCGAGCGCGAGGCGCGGGATATGTGGCACATCTTCAAAACCGTTGTGGGCAAGCCGCTACGGGATTGCACGCGCGATGATGGCCGGGCCATCGTGGCGTACCTTGAAGATCAAGCGGACGACGATGAACCACTGAAAAGCGCCACGCTTCGCCGTCGCATGGTGCCGCTGGTCGCGGCCGTCAATCTCGCCATTGAAGAAAGCAAGCACAAGGGCATCAATCCGTTTGTGTCTGTGGTCCCAGATCGCAAGGATGCAGACGAATGCGACGCATACGATGACAACGATATGAAGATCATTCGCGCGAACCTGCACAAGCTTAGCCCGAATGACCAATTGTTGGTGCGCACCGTGGCGACAACTGGAATGCGGCGCGGAGAGGCATTTGAAATTGCCAGCGAAAAGATTGAGGATGGCATTCGCTATTGCACGGTCGGGACAAAAACAGACGCCTCCTACCGTCGTGTTCCGTTCCCTAAAGATTTGTTGCCGCCGCACTTGCCGAAGAAGATCACCGGCCCGCTGTTCGCCGGCCGCAAGGATGCGGCCAGCAAGAGGCTTCGCAAATTTCTGAAAGACATTGGCATCATCAATGAGAACGACGGACGCTACATAAGGCCGTTTCATAGCTTTCGGCATCGTGCAAAGAAGCGCCTGCGTCGTGCCGTGCCGGACGGTGAGTTGCGGAACGCCATCGGCGGATGGACGGACGGCAAGAAAGACAGTGGCGTGACTTACGGCACCAAAGACGACGACAAGGGCTACCCGATGAAAATGCTAAAGGCGGCAATCGACAAGATCGGGTTCTGAAACTGTCGCGCCACGCTTACGCCTCTGTCGCGCGTGCGCTCAATATCGACCCGCTGTTGCTGAAATTGCTCATGGGCCATTCGCTCGGCTCAGATGTAACTGAGGGCTATCTGTCGCGGACGATGTTGGGCGGACCATTGCGGGACGCTCAGCGGCGTATCTCTGCTGAGATCATGCGCCGGCTCGGCATCTAAACCATAAGGGCAGGGAATCCTTTAAAATGCGGGGTGATATGTCACATCCATCCGCGCCGATCTAAAAAAGCGATTGATCTTGCGAAATTCAATCATGTCTTCCCCTCCAAACGTCATACTAAGAGGGCGCCGTGAGGCTCCTATAACGCTGTTCTTCAACAACGATACATTGTCAGGACTGATATTTGAGCGGCGGCCAATGACATCGACGCCAGCCAAATCGATGATAAAAAGTCGCAGACCACACTTCACGCCGTTGATGATGATTTCATTGATGTGTGGGTCACCAAAGCTATAGCCGATGACCATTAGCCGCGCGTCTGGAATTTCCAGATGTCTACGAAACAGTTCATGGTACCATCGCAGGAGGGGCTGCTTGTTGATGCGCTCCGGCTTGTTGCCTCCTAAGATCAACATCGTCTCGCGGGCACCGACTTGAAAATCGGCCGAACCGTGCAGCTTGAAATAGGGTTGAAGGTCCGGTTTTAGGATGAATGGCTCGGGTTCGGGTTTGAACAGATTAATTCGATTTGCAAGGCTTCCATATGCTAAGGTGTCGAGCGCCCTGATAATGCCGGGTCGGTAAGCGTCCGCGTAATTAGGACTGTAAATGCCGCCACCTGCAATGAAGGGTTTTTGCTTGAGCGTGCCAAAATATTTTGCTTCCAGCAACGTATCTTGGTTCAGAGTAAAGATCGCGTTGAACTTCGACAAAAACTCACTTACTTGAATTTCCGGGTCATCGCAAAACTCAAACGGTTGGCGGCTAAACCCCAACGTCATGTCACCGAACATACGCTGCAAACCAGAAGTAAGGTTCGTGAGATTTTGTTCAACTTGCGGGGACCAATTCCGATCACGGCGACGCCACAGGAAACGGCACAACCGACGCCAACCGTGCGGCTGAAAGTTATCCCGTTCTTGAAGTTCGTACTGTTCCTGAAGCGTCGCCAAAGAATCTTCGAAGCCAAGCCCATTGTTCTTATCGCGCCAAAGTAGCTCTCTGAGCGGTTCGTCAGTATGACTACTTCCTAAAAGATATTCGAATGCTTCATCAGCTACCCAGCCGCCCCAATTACGGCTGAACCCAGCGCCGGTCAAAAGAAAATGCTGTTGCACTGTGGACCTCAAGCAGAGGCAATATTTGGCGGCTGCATCGTAGCGCGACCGCTGACGGGATACATCCCGAAAATTCGTATCTCTGCCGACATTGTGCGCAGGCTGGGGATCAAGTTATAATTGGCTCGGGAGAGCCGACGAAATCAGATGAACAATACTTGGTATTATTCAGAAGGTGATAAATCGGTCGGGCCTCTGTCTCTAGCTGACCTGACGACCATATTGTCTCGCGTTTCAAACGCCAGAGAAGTTCTCGTGTGGCGAGATGGTTTCTCAAGCTGGGTCAGGGCGGAAAACGTGCCCGAGCTTGCCGCCCACATACCTGCACCGCTGATGCAGGAACTTGTGCCGTCCTTTCCATCGATGAGCCTAGCAGAACGATGGTGTAAGGGTATCGTCCGGGCTGGCGGCCTCGTCTTGGTGGTCTATTTGATGGACCTCTACTTCGATGGAAAGATTTCTGACTTTAGAGTCTATTGGGTGCTCTTTGTTGCATTTCTGTTCGGATGGTTAGATGGCACCAAGCAGATCGATGGTAAGCGGCCAAAAAGGACCATCTCTCAAAAAGGGATCAGCACCGTCGCCGTGCTGAGCGCATCGGCCTTTTTGATCTACCTCGCCGCATCGACAGGGATGTCCTCGTCCAGCTTCAAGTTCTTCATCTCGTTCTTCATTGTGTTGGCCATCATCTCGTTCATGGCGTGGGCTAGCCGTTGGCTCAAGGGTCAATCCCTGATCTACGTCACGCGAATGGCGCTGCGAAAGTATTACCGTGCCTGGCGACGCTGAGCAGCGTTTTGGCGTGGCGGCTCTGACATGCTCGGCTCAGAAACGGCGCAAAAACTGAGCGCACGTCGCGTTAGGAGTCGATCAAGAGCTTTGCGCTAGGCTGTGATCCTGCCCGCTTCGTTCGGCTCTGGTTACGAGCGCGCGGTCGCAGAGTTGAAGGGCGCGGCTGCGGTCGCGCCTTTCTCTTTAACGGGGCTTCGGCTTTGCAGTCAGCCCGTGTTGTTGCTTAAAGTCATGCCAAAGCGCATCGCATCGCCGCGACCGTTCCACTGCGGGGACGACGGCTTCCTTACGAGCTTCGGCGACAAGCCGCGCCGCGTCCATCATGTCAGTAAGCAATCGCGCGCCTTCGCGGATTAGATCATCGGTCAAGGCGTCAGTGCCATCAAACATTGACGCGAGCCAACGTCGGGCCTCCGCGTCATCCATCGTGATCCTTTGGAGTCGGCCCGGTCGTGGTCTTTGTGCTGGCGACCGATACGACAGTGCCGGGCTTTAGCAGCAACGTCACTTGCACGCGCGTTCGGTCAACCGTCACGTCCACAACGAACGGGATCAGCGCGGGCTTGTCGTCATCGGCCATGCGGCGAGAGTAGCACGTCAACGCGGTGCGTGAAACGCCGCCACGTTGGGTTGCTGAGGCTTGCCGGGCGCCGGCGTCATCGTGAACGGCCCGGCGCTGGCGTGCGGATCACGCCGCGCGTCTTTTGCTCCGCTCGTGCCTGTCGCTGCTCTTGCTTGCGGCCTTGGTCGAGTCGCTCTTTTAGCTCGGGATTTTCGCGCACGTCCGGGCCTTGCGCTCGGATCGGCTTATTTGGTTTCGTCATTATCGTTCGCCTTCTCATTGCCGCCGTCACCGCGTACCAGATTGGCGCGGATGTCCGTCGCTTCCTGATCCGTCAATCGAGCGCCGCGCATTTCTATATTCACGCCGTCGCTTTGGACACGAAAATCCATTCGGTGCATCATGCCACATCCGCAACACTCGAAGATGTAGCCGGTCATTTTCGGGCGGACCCATTCGCCGTCTTTCACGTCGCGGGCTTTCATGACAGGTTGCTTGCTCATTGCACGCGCCCTTAGTTGATCTTGCTGCCGGACGTGTCGCGTTCACACAGCGCCGCCAGCGCCCGCGCCTCTGTCATCGCTTCGGCTTCCGCCGCGTCGTCCGGCGGCAAGTCGTTCTCGATCTTGTAGACCAGCACGGCCGCGTCAAGCATCGCGCCGCTCACTCCCTGTCGGCGAAGTTCCTCACGTATTGTCTGCGGGGTCGGTCGGTCGGTCATGTGTCATCCTCTCGGGCCGCGCCATACGGCTGCGTCTGCCATGTGTTCGGTGTCGCCGGCGTCGGCAAGGAGCGCCGCGCGGTCTATTTGGTGGGAGGGTTAACAGAGGCGGGACGGGCAAATTTATTTATCGGATCGGCTTTTTCTTTTTGGTAAAACGGAGAGGGGATTTTCAGATCGGCCTTTCTCTTTTTCTGTTTTGCTCAGCGACAACATGCGCATGGGCACATGCAGGTCACCGCTTTGGCGGGGCGCGTTGCAACCGACCCGGCAACTCGCGCCCACTCCCTGCCATGGTCACCGTGGCTAATGAGCCTCGCCTGTGCGCTGCCATGGTCACCGTGGCTAATGAGCCTCGCCGGCGACGACAGCGAACAGCCGACGCGCGCTCGCGCGGGCCGCGCCTCGACCATTTCGGGGTCCCGTTAACGCTAACGAGCAGCCCTTCTGTGCGTTAACCTCTGGCGTTCCCCTTGACGTTCTCACCGCGCCGCTCACGACATCAACTGTGCAGCGCACCCGCAACCATCGTCTACAGCTTGGGGGTCGAGACGACGATCCGATAACAGGATTTATGGAAACTCTCGCACTGCCACATCGAATTCGATCAAACAAACAAGCACTTCGTTGGTTAAGCAAAATTCACCATGCACCGGGCTATTTGGTAGGGAAGGAAATTCTCCGGGGCTGTTTGGCGGTCCCGGATCGGCACAGATCACCTTATCACTAAAACGAAGGTTTCGATACTCGTTAGCGTTAACGGCCAGCGATTTTCCGCGCGCGCAAGAGCGGAGACAGCATGGTTAACGCGGAGCGCCAAGCGTGGTGAGTCAATGATAGCGGGGTCAACCATTAGCCGAGCGCGAGGCGTTTTAGACTATAAAAGCTCCAATTCTAAGTGCGATGCGCGCGAATTGAACCATCGTCAACATAGTCCAAATCACATCACACCCCCACATCACACCCCTATCTGAAACGAAATCCCGCGAGGGATATATCCTGCTAGGCGATGCCTCGCGTATAGGGAAAAGTGCGCCAGACAGGGGTGTGATGTGGGGGTGTGATGCTTTAGTCGAGGAGCCGCGCCGGTCTACTCGCCGGCGTAGTATTCGAGGATTTTCACGGCCGCAAGCTCCACCGCTGCGCTAGGCAACGATGCGTCGGGAGCTTCATTACGCGGTCACCTAAAAGCCGCTCGATCCGTCGTCCGACAATGCGCGCGGTCAAGTGCTCGGCGGGCCATGGCAGTGCAGCCGCGAATGCCGCCAGCACGCGCGGGTTTGCCACGATGTCGCCGGCGTCAACCGGCGTGGTGCCGAATTCGTCGCGCCACGTCACCACAAGTGTCAAATCGTGCATGGTCAATCCTCCTCGAAATCCGCAACGCCTTGGGCAACCGGGTCCGGCGCTTTGCCTTCACGCTCGGCACGGTATGCGGTCGCAAGCTCTTTCGTGCTCATGGCGAGATATTTGGGCAATAGCCGCTCACTGCGGCACCACAGGCGACGCGGATGACGGCGGCTTGGCAAGTAGACTTGTTTGCTCCCAACGCGGCGGCAACCGATGTCCTCCATGACGGCCGATACCTCGCCGTCAATGGCCGCACGCTTGGCCGGATCAATGTCCGGGACGAATGCAAGGCGCGCGTCCTCGACCGAAAAAAGCTCGAACCGGAACGGTCCCGCCTTATCGACGTAAGCGCCATTAAGCACGGACTCGACCGTCGTCTCAGTGAGCGCGGCAACGTCGTCCTTTGTCGGCGTCATGGGCGCGATGCCTTGCCCGTTGAAATCTTTGGTCTTGATCGGCGAATTGCGCAGCCACCAAAGGCAACGCCTAATCTCGTCCGACACTTCGCCGTTAGGTCCGACTTTCACCCACGCGTGCAACTGGTCATAATATTCGTCCGTCTCGATTGTCTTATTTCCTTCCGCGTCCGCGCCCCACACTGTCGGCGTCGCTCGCACGATCAGCCATTTTCGATCCTTGCGGCCCTCAATGCGGATGGCAGTTTCATAGTTGCTCACGGCGACGATGTTGTAGCGGTTCGGCGTGGTGAACTTGTCCACGCCTTTCGGCTCGATTGTGATGTCCTCGCCGACGATCTTAGGAACGATGGCACGGGTCACTTCGGCCGTCTTGCCGTCCGGGACCAGTTCGTCAACGAAAACCAATTGCTTGTTTTGTTCGTCGGCGTTGAATTTGGCCGCGACGTTCGCGCCGCGCTCGATCACTAGGACGTTGTGCGCACCAAACAGCGCCTTAAAAAACTTCGATAGCCACGACTTGCCGACTCCACGACGCCCGACAATGAGAAGCGCAAACGTCATTTTTTTGTCGGGGTTTTGCACGGCCCATTTAAGGAAGCATAGGAACAGGTCGCGCTCTAGCTGGTCCGGTATCAGATAACGGATGTGGCGCAAAAACAGTTCGGGCCGCTCGGCAAGCTCGTCATAGCCGGCGGAGCGGTACATATTGAACGTCGTGCGCGTCGGCCAATCGCCCGTGCCCGGCTCATAGACGGCGGTGCTGGCGCGCATTAGGTCCGTGGTCGAGAGCGCGAACTTAACCGGCGCGTCCCGATAAGATCGCCCGATGTCGGGAATGCCGTTCACGACGGGCGCGAATTGCGACGTGAATGCCTTATCGCTTATCAGCGCCTTGTCGGCGATGCGCACGAACATCGTTGGCTTAAGAATGCGGACGTGCGAGCGCAACACAAACTCCCAAACTTGTTCCATGCCTACGGACTCGCCGAGCAACGCAAATTCGTCGCGTAGCTCCGGTGTCAATCCTTCGGCGAACACGTCGGCGAAATTGGTCGGCGCTGCATCGTCTGTCATGCTGCACCTATTGATTGCTTGATGGCCCGCGCCAGTGCTTGCCCTTCGGTCTTTAGCTTGGCATTGTGCGCCGCGCGACGGCGAGCCGCTTCAATGTCGCGCTGATATTTCGCGGCGGCCTCGACTTGCTCTAAGATCATGTGAGACTCGACCAGCAAGGCACGGGCGTCGAGGATGGCGCGCAAGCTCGGGCATTCGAGAAAAGCTCCGCTGTCCCGCTCCACTGTCAATTGCTCATAGGCCAACCACGCGAGCTTGAACTTGCGGCGGCATATTCGCAAAGTGTCCTCGACGTAAAGATGGCGGCGCATGTTGGCCTTAAGCTCGCGCCAGTAGGCGCGCACAGCTTTGTGCCGTGGCGGTATCCAAACAAAATTGCCACCGCTTAGCCGCTCCCATGGTGCAAGCGGTCGCGTCGCGAAAGCACCATGCGAGCGCCGGCGCAAGCTCGGGTCCGTCGCCTCGGCGTGGTCGAGGGCGTCGCCGGCGTCTTGCAGTCGGGTCTTTGTTGCACCATGTGCGGACACAGGTTAGCGGCCTCCAACGCCGCTTAAACCGTCAGTCAAGGCCGCCGGACTGTCCGCCCGGCGGCCTCATTTTTGTTAGCATAGATTGCATCTAATCGCAATATCTAAGTCATTGACTCAACTTGTATTTTAGCGAAAAAGAACTTTTCCGAACCGGCGTTCATTTATTCAAGGCCGCTACCGTAGCAATGCCCTAGGAAGCTCCGTGGTGCGTCCGGCTCCAGTCCCGGCCTTACCCCCTTGGGTGCGTCTCGAAATCAACCGGCGCGCACGCCCTTAGGCCACTGACTCCATTAACCGCGTTCATGATCCTCTATATCGAGCAACAGCACGGACGTTGCTCCGGCGAGCTTGCCGGAATGCTTGGACGACGGCATGTGCCGCATGTGGGGTCGCAGTGATTGAATTCTTGCGCCTCGCAGTTTGCCGTAAATGCAAGGCTTCCCCCGGCGCGCGGCCGTCCGTTCTTGTGAACAGAAAACACAATGGCCGGTCGCGGTGTATCGCTCGGCATTGGCGTGGCGCTCGCATGGCGTCCCGATGTATCGCTTCGCGCCGCGCTCCTTTGCCTCTTGCCGACTTCGGTGGGCAAGCGTGGCAATGGCCTCCTGGCGCACCACATCGGTGTGTTCCTTGGCGCGTGCGCGCTCTTTGGCGCGGGCGTCTTTCCACGGCTCGATTTTGACCGCCTCATAACCGTCGCGCGGAGCGGCCTCTTCGCTTTTCCATCTTTCGCGTGTATTAGCGCGCCATTTGCCCCTGCTCATGGCACAAGCGCCCTTTGCTCATTGCGGAGCCGGTCGAGGAGGGCGCGGGTTTTCGTGAGCCGGTCGAGTAGTACGGCAACCCTAACCGGGTCTGTTTCGGCCTCGACACGCCGGCGGAGCCGGCGGACTTGATGTGCCTCATGATGTATCAGTTCGTCGAGGCGCGACCACGATTGCCGTTCTTTGGTGTTCGTGGTCGTTGTCGTGTCCACACTGCCGCCAAGAGCCGCGCGTCTCGACCATTTGCTTTCACCATTGACGGCATAGCCCGGACTGGCCTCGTAGCCGCCAAGGTCTTTTTGCTTTCGATCTTCCGCACGCCGTTTCAATTCCATTTGATGCCTTGATCGGTTACTTCGGGCTTGCCGGCTCGCCGTTCGGCGCGGCTCACGACATGGCGTGAGACGCTAAAGCGTCCTTCGGTTGGCGGCCCGTTCTGATTATTCACCGCGTCCAATGGCGGCGCGCGGCGGTACGCGTAGGATGGTCGAGGACGCGGCGCTGGCCGGTCCCCCTCCGCCACATAGCCGTGCTGGTCATAAGCGTCCGGTGGGAGTGCTGGCGTCGGCTCGCGCGAGACGACGGGCGCGGCTGGTCGAGGCGGCGGCGCGGCCCGCTTCAATGCAAGCCGCGTTTCCAGTTTGGCACGCAACGGCGAACGGCGAACGCGTCTTATTTCTTTGCCATCGATCATGGCGTCGCGGTAGTGAAGATGGAACCATTCGAGCTTGTCGCGCCAAGTGATGCACCATTTCGACTCAGGGTCCGGCGGCGGATCAAATTCGCCGGCGGTTTCACTGTCGGCGAGCCACGCGAAGATGATTTTGGATTTAGACGCGCCGCCGATTGCCGTTGTGGCCTCAGCCACTGTGCAACCATCGGCAATCAGGTCGAGGACGTTCACAAGCGTATCGGGAGACAGGATGGTCATGGCCGAGCCAATGCGCGGCGACGAATAGTCGCCAAAGGGTTTTTAGGAAGCGCCTCACTTGCTAAGCGCCGGAATGGTTGGCCGCTCGACCACGGGCGCGGGGACAGGTCCACGCGACGGGTCATGGTTGATAGTGCCGAGCGATTGTTTGTCGTAAGCGCCGCGACGGTTGCCGGTGCGGTTATGGCGTCGGGCGAACGTGTTGGCGTCGCCGCCGTGACTATAGCCGCGCTCAATGTCAACGTAGGCCGCGCCGTTGCGGGTGCGACGCTCGGGCTTCGTGGCCCAAAGCTCGCCACGCGCCCGAGCCTCTCGTTCAAGCTGACTCGCGCGGATAAAATCTCGCGCCAAATCTTCATGCGTCTGCCGTGGTCCGCCTTCCTGATAGGCGCGCACGGCCTTTGCCAGAGCTTCACGGGCGTTGCGTTGTGCCGCTTGCAAGATTGGCCGCTCGCCTAGCAAGGCTTGCTCGCGCTTGCGCGCGGCGTCGAGGCGGGCTTGCGGATTAAGCTCATGACCAGCCGTCTCATGACTGACGGGGCGCACTTGCTCCGCAGGCTCCGCCTCGACTTCCGGCTCACGCGCCATTTCCGGCGCGAGACTTTCATCGGCGTCCCCGCTAAAATCTTCTTCCGCCATTGTGTTCCCCAGCTTGTGACCATCCGGGGTTTCGGCGACCATCATGGGCAACTTTGGCGTGGCCGCGTAAGTCGCTTGAATTTCCTTGAACACTTCGGCGTCGGCGAGAGGTTCGCCGCTGTCAAAGTCGAAGAAAAAATCCTCGGGGAGCTTGGCGCGCACGTTGGCGACAGTGATCGGTTCGTGCGCCTTGAAGCACTTGGCGACGGCGGCCTTTAGCATTGTGGTTCGTTCGTCCATGGTCTCTACTCCGTTTTGAATTGGTGGCCCGGAAGGGTGCGCCAGTGCGACCGGAAGTCCCATTGCACTCCGTTCCAGGCCGGGCCGGTCGCCACCGCAGAGCACCGACCGGCTTTCGTTAAGCTCGTTTGCGGCCTAGCCGCTCCTCCTCGACAATCGCCAAACACTCCTCGACTTCCTCGACCGTCGCATATTTGCAAAGTGTCGGCGGATGTGGATTGCGATCCGTGCGGCGGTCCATCAAATAAAGATCAGGTCGCGTCGGGTCGGCGTTCTCATGACGGTTTACGTGGCAACCGCAAAGTTCGGCGCGCTTCTGCAACCAAATCAAGTCAAGATCGGATGTGACACTCATGTCAGTCCCGCCCGTCGCCGTTGCGTGTCGGCGCACTGTTGCTTTATCAGGTCATTGAACGTCTGCTTCGGGACTTGCTTTTCGAGCGCGGCGATTTCCGCGCGCGTCTCTTTAAGCTCAGTCTCGTTTGACTCGACGGCGGCCGTTGCATTTTCAAGATATTGTGTTGCATCGCCGACGCCAGCAACGTTTGCGCGTTCGGCGTCAGTGAGCGACGCAAGAGCCGCAGGACTCGGAGCGGTGAACTTCCCGCACTTATCGAATAGATCAAGGTTTGCCATGTCCTGCACTCCCACTGCTTCCGCTTGTTCGCGGCGTTCAACGTCTTTGCCCTTGGCGTTTGGTTGTAACGCCGCTTGGTCTCTTTGCCGCTTTGCAGCCAGTACCAAATCTCATTCGGTGTCAGGTCGCGGCCGTATGCCTTCAAAATTGCCACGGTAGTTTCTCGTTCTCTGTGGCGTCGAGAATTTCTCTCATCCGCTGTTGTTCGTTTGTCTCATTCAACCAATAACGCGGAAAGCCGTCTTTCCAAGGTACGATCATCGCAAGGCTAAGCTCGGTCAGGCGACGGGCGTCCGGGTGCAAACCTCTTTCGACCGTTTCATGTCTCGCAATTTTCCAAGCCATTGTTCTGCACTCGCCATTAGTTCGGCTCTTTCGGGTCTGGCGCTGCACTCGCCCCGAGCGTTGCCGGTAGCGTGCCGACTGACACATCGCCCGGCTTCGAGCTTTGCGCCGTCTGTCGCTTCATGCCGGCGGCCGTTCCGACTCTCTGGTCGAGGGTGAATGGCCGCGTCTGCGAGGACACAAGGTCCACAGAATTATTGCGGGCCGTGCCGTGGTCGATCACGTCTTGCAACGCGTCGCCGCCGTCGCCTTCGGCATTTACGCGTTTCAATTCGTCGGCGAGGGGCGAGGTGCGGCTAAGGCTCGGGTCCACCGATACCGGCCCGTTGTCCCGCTGGCCGTAGCCGTGCGGGTCGTTCGGGTCGATTGAAATGGAGCTTGGCCCAAGGTCCTTCGCGTTGCCGTAGCCGGGTGTTTCCTGTCGCTCGACCAAGAGCGGGTTCTTATACCGTTTCGCCGGCGCCGGCGTCGGCCCCGGTGCGCCGGTCGGCCGGCTGTCGCCGTGTGCCGGAATGGTGACGCTTGACGGGCGAGGAGCTTGCGCAGTCTTGCTCGCCACGGTGCCGCTTTGTTTGTTGTTCTGAAATGCCATGTTAGCCTCCGGCTGTTTTGATGGTTGCCTGCGTAGCGCCCATCGCCGATACTTGCGCGAGCGTCTTGCCTTTGGTCGCCGCGACAATGCCACGCGCGTGCGGCACGTCCATCGCTTGCATCGGCGTCGGATTGAGATTGCGGTTTGATGTGCGGGTCTGCGCAAACTTCCGGCGGTCTACCATGGCGCGCATTGCCTGCCGCTCGCGCACCGTGTTGGTAACCGTTCCGCCGGAACCATCGCCCGACGCAAAGCGGCCTTGTTGGTCATGGTTTTGGTTGCCCATGGCGTTAGTCCTCTTTCACGGTCGCGGGTAGCCGCGTGCTGCCGCTGTAGACCGCGCCCGCAAGCATGTCCGCGCCGTGCCGGCACTTATCGGCGTGCGACTCGACGCCCTCATTCGTGCGGCTGCGCTGGCCCGGTACGGGGCGCACGGTGCCGAGCGTCTTGCCACGCGGCGCGCCGGACAACGGGTCCGGGCCGTTCGCGTCATAGCGTGAAAGGTCTTGGCCGCCGACGCCCGCGAAGTGCGTTCCATCGGTGCGCGCCTTGCCCATCATGCCGCTATGGATTTGCGGCGCGAATCGTGAATGCGCGCTTGGCTTTCGGCGCGACGCCAAGGTCCACCTTGACGTGCTTATGGTCGATTAGCCCGGCTTGGTTTGTCGCCGCGACGGCGTGCGGATGCGCGTGGCCGATGCCCGGGTGTGTTCGCTGATTTCGGAAACGTCCGTTTGCATGTCGCATGTTATCCCCCTCGTTCCGGCCTGACGGCCTTGTCGGGCCGCGTCGGCTTAAATGTCACGCTGCCCTTGTTCTCTCTGACGCGTTGCGCCCGGTTAATCTCTTGACGGCGGAGCGTGTTCGCACTGGCCTCGCCGGCCCATGTGAGCTTGCCGTCGATTTTCTTTAGCTTCGCATTGCGCACGCCAAACCGTGCGACGGTTGCCTGCGATGCTTTGAGGCCATGTACATGCCCGCGCTGATTTCCGCGCTCGTCGATAATCGGGATGTAGGACGGCGGCACATCGGCGGCCTTCGGCCGTTCGGGGGCATCGTGTCGGCTCACGCGGTATTTGACCATCACGCCCTCCGTCGTTGCGCTGTCGTGTCGCCAATCTTCGATCCGACTGCGGCGGCAATCTCAGCCGCGCCGGTAAGGTTGGCTTTCACTAGCTGCGCTTGCCGCGTCAACGCGCTTGCGGTGTAGCGCCCGCGCTCATCTGTGTTCGCGGGAGTGTTGGCCCACGGATTTTTTGTGTCGCCGTTGCGCTTGATGTCATCGGTCTGTGCCGCGCGAGCGCGCCGCGTGTCGCCTAGTCCGGTCAAGCCGTAGGTCTTTGCAATGCGCGTCGCTTCAAGCTCGCCGACTTGCGCAAGTAGCTCTTGCCGAGCGCGCAAGTTGCCATCAATAAATGCTCGATCCGCAAGGCCGGACTCGAATGCACGCGGCAACAGATGCTCTTTTTCTTTTTGCAACGTCGCGCGGAATGCCGTGAGATTGTCTAGCGGCACATCATGGCTGGCCGCGTCGTTATAGAAAAACGCGCCGCCCTTTTCTGTGACGCGCGAGCCGAGCACGATCAACCCGTCCGCCACTTGACTGTCGTTTGACCCGAGCGCCTTAAGCGCGTTCGTGATAGCTTGATCTTTGGTGCTCATTTTGTGTTGCTCCCAAGTTCGCGCAATGCTTCCTCGATTTGCGACCGCAACAGATAAACGCGCCGCCCGATGGGGACGGTCTCAAAGACGCCTTCCCGGATCATGCGCCGGATCAGCCGTTCCGAAAGCGGCGGGTCGAATGCCTTGGCCGCCGCCCTTGGCGAGTACGCAATAAAATTGCTCATGCCGTTCCACCACGCGTGAGGTTCGGCCCGGCGCGCTAAAGACACCGCACATGGGGCGGGAGCGCCTAAAGGCGCACGCGTCGAGCCGAAGCGTTATCTGACTTTGGGGGACCGTCGCGGGAAGCGCCGTGCCAGTTAGGGCCGCGCGCGCATGATCGCTAGGAGGACTGTGCTTATATTCGATTTTGGATATTCGGGCAACCGGAGACAACACCCCCCGGCTTTTGACTCCGTGACACGGAAGCCATTGAGTTGCGAAACCCCCGAAAACCGGGAGCTTCTTTGGTCATGAGGCAAAGCAAAAAAGCCCGGCATTGCTGCCGGGCCATTTCCCTATCCCTTTTTAGGAGGCCCGGCTAAGTTGGCGAGAGCACCGAAAAGAGACAGCCAGGACTTCCCGGTGCGTCCGTTATCGGCCATCACGTCGCCGACGTACCGGGCTTAACTGCTGACCAAAGGGGATGGGAGATGCAGCTACTGCGCTTCATTGATGTTGACGGCAAAGAACGGGATGCCACAGACGTCAATCATCTATACGAATTAATCAAGGCCGGTCAGCTTGGTTATGACAGTCTTGTCCGTGATGAAAGTTCAGGGCGATGGGTGCCCGCCCGCAACCATGAACTGTTCGTTCGGATACGGGACATTGCTATGCAAGCACCGGCCCCACGTGCGCCATCAAGCCCGCCAATTTTGAGCGGCAAGCTTCCGCAGCCTGCGCCAAAGGTGCGCTGGATCAACAGTATCTGGCCTGAGGTCAGCACTCCGAAGGGGGCATCAAATGCCATTTTGGCCGGTGTTGCAGCGCTAGCTTGGCTGGGTGCCAGCTATGCATTGAGTCTTATTTTCATATTCACAACTGGCAGCGGCTTGTTTCTGACGATTGATGATGACTGGCAACGTTACAGTACCGTGGGAATAGACATCTTCCTCATATGTCTTGCCGCGTTATTGGCGTGGCTCTTATGGAAGCGGCAATCTCTGATCGTCGCCTGGATCGGCCTTATTTGGACCGCTGTCGAAGTAGGGGCAAAGCTGATGTTCGCGCCAGGAAAGGGGGTCGCCGTGTCAATCATCCTACTCATCGCCTCCGTCAACGGGGTCAGAGGCGCGACAGCAATGCGAGCTAGTGATTCTCAAAAATAACGCTGTAGCCCCGCAGTTCGGTGTTGCTTGGGCAACACGGGAAGTGAGGCTCACTATGGCATAGCGCTGACGAACGTCAGCCCGTGAAATGTCCCCCTATATCGATCCTCAGGGAACACCACGAGATTCTTTCCGCCGTCCTGCACCGAACTGGGATAGATCAGCCCCGCTAGCCTCCGACCTTCTCCGGGCTCGAAGACCTGAGCTAGGTACTCGCAGATCACTTGAGACGGGACATAATCGATGTGTTCTCGTCCGTCCTTGGTTACCGGTGCGGCAATGGCCTCGACAAATGCACGCACGATCAATGCCCGCTCACGTACTTCTTTTTTCGCGACGTCGAACAAAGACGGTACCGGTGGCAACGCGGTCAGGTCCATGACCCATAGTGGCCTCGTCAACGCAAAGGTCGCGGTAAATACGGTCTTGCTCGTACGTCCCATGATGCCAACTTCGCGCCACGCCGTGGTGTTGTCGAAGGAGGTGTAGAGATAGGGAATGCCGGCGGGATTCATCCGCCCCGCAGACGCCTTTGATTTGGGCGGGGCCCCCATCTGGTCCGCCGTCGGTTGCCACTTCTCGCCGCGTGGGCGCACTCGCGCACGGTGCACTTCTGTGCCGACCGGAAGCGCCCGCATCTGTGGACGCAAACGCTCTGCAATGGCAGGCAACACATCCGCGACATCAATTTCGTATGGCGATGCCACGCCCGAACGCGGCGTGTTCGCAAAATGGAAGCGCGTTTCGTGCTTGATCGCTTCGCTGAATAAGTGCCAGGCCGATGACAGAACTTCATGCGGATGGCTTCCCGCCCAGTGTCCGTCGGCGGCCGATACGAAGTCATTGCCGTTCGCTTCAGCATCGATAACGGCTTGTAAGAAATCTGGATGCCCGTCAAAACCCAGTTCGCCTAGAACATCAAAAATGTCGATCGGTGGAACAATAAAGCCGCCGTCGTACGGAACGCCGGCGTCCGTGGGTTCACCGTAATAGGTATGAACAGTGTCGTACACAGCTTCAATCACCACGCTGGCCTCTGCCGCGATAGCTTGCGCAGCATGACGACCGCAATAGTCACAAGTGTAAGCTGAGGCCATTTTACGAACGAGGTCCCTGAGGTGAGAATCCTCGACGCAATCGTCACAAACGTGCGTGTCTGGCGCTGACCACCCACGCTCCTGGGCCTCAATCCACTCGGCCTTCGCTAATCCCATATTGCCACCTATCTCTACGTTCAAATTCGTAAGTCTTTTGATGAACCTCTGCGTTGATGATATCGAAAAGTTCGGAAGGTTGTTCAAGCCCCGGCGCAAGTTTGTGACGATAGCCTTTCGGAACGTCTGTCTGGAAACGCCGCCTCTAATGCCCCTAAAACCACCTGTAAGGTATTGAAAAATCACAGGCTCATGACCTTGGTAAGGGGGAGGTCGTAAGTTCAATCCTTACCGGCAGCACCACAAAACGCCTATGCAAGCGTTGACCGCATCGCCAGCCTATCCTCGGCGCGCAACGACATCCGGGTTGCCAAGCCGCAGCGGCGCGCCTTGCTCGAACAGTACGATCTGCTCGAAGGCTTCGCGGAAATAGAGTTCGAAATTCGTCCACTCCGCCCAGCCGAGATGGGGCGTGCATAAAACGTTCGGCATCGCCAGAAATGGATGATCGCCGCCCATGATCGGCTCTTGCTCATAGACGTCGACGGCCGCGTAACCGGGCCGGCCCTTGCGCAGCGCATCGAGCAGCGCGCCCGGCGCGATCAATTCCGCCCGCGACGTGTTGACCAGGAGCGCCGTCGGTTTCATGCGCGCGAGATCGTCGGCCGTGACGAGGCCGGTCGTCTCGGGCCGCAGCCGCACATGCAGCGAAAGAACGTCGGAGCGCTCGAACAGATCGGCCTTGTCGCGCGCAACGACGTAGCCTGCCGCCTGCGCCTTTGCCGCAGAAGCACTTTGGCCGAAGACCAGAATGTCCATGCCTAGACCGCGGCCGGCCTCGGCGACGAGCTGGCCGATCGTGCCGAGGCCGAAAATGCCCAAGGTCGAGCCGCGCAGCCGATGCGACAGGGTGCACGGCCAGTCGCCGCGCTTCATGCGCTCCGCTTCCAGAGCGACGTTGCGCCTCGCCGCGAGGATCAGCGCAACCGTCAATTCGGCAGGCGCGACGGGAGAATTGCTCGTGCCGGTCGAGACCGGAATGCCGAGCGCCGTGCAGGCCTTGAAATCGATGGCCTGCGAATTGCGTCCGACCAGCGCGATCAGCTTCAGCTTCGGCAGCCGCTCCAATAAAGCCCGGGAGAACTCGACCCGCTCCCGTATCGAAACCACGATGTCGGCATCAGCCAGGCGCTCGACCAGGTGATCGAGATCGCGTGCAGGCTCGCGATAACGGGTGATCTCGTGGTGCCGAATGAGATTGTAGCAATCGAGACGATCGACCAGGTTCTGATAGTCGTCCGGGATCACGATTTTCATGGGATTTTCGCAGCCACTCTTCGGTCATGTGTTTGATATTAGCGTTCGCTCTATAAAGTCCGGCCGACTAATCCGTCAGCTCCGTAACACCCGGCATCGCCAGCCGGTCGACCGTCAGCGACGCATCGGCATTGCCGAGCGCGCGCTGCGCGTCGATCAGGTTTTGCAATTTGCCGCGCGAGACTTTGCTGCTCGGCTCGAAATATTTGATCCGGCGCAACAGGTCGTAGCTCGCGGCGGCGTCGTCCGGCTTGGCGTGGGCGGCGCTGACCAGAACATCGATCGCTTCGCCGCGGTGCGCGTCGTCGGCGAGCCAGGCGATGCTCTTGTCGGTTGCGGCCAACAGCCGCTTGGCGAGCGGGACGTTGGCCGCCGCCCAGGATTTGCGCACCACCATGCCGGTGAAGGGCAGGTCTTTGACGTAATCCGCCGAGAAGCCAAGCGTCACGTAGCCCGCGGCATTGGCCTGGAAGTTGAGCGGCGGCAACACGAAGGCGGCGTCGGCGACGCCGGCCTTGAGCGCGGCCAGCCGAGCCGCGGCGACGCCGCCGACCAGTTCGTCGTAGTCGGCGCGCTGCAAGCCGTTGGCCGCCGCCATCCGCTCGAAATAGACGGTGGTGATGTCATTGGACTGGCCGACCGAGATGGTCTTGCCCTTGAGCTCGGCGATGGTTTTCAGCTCGGGCTTGGCGATCAGCGCGTAGGGCGCGGTATTGCCGATGATGCGAACGATGGCGAGCGGCGCGCCTTTGTCGATGGCGTGGATGGCATTGTCGTTGCCGATGCTGAGCGCGACGTCGAACGCGCCGCCGGTGAGCTGCTGGGCGACCGCGGGCCCGCTTTGTGCGAAGTTGATCTCGACGTCGAGATTTTCGCCGGCGAAGAAGCCCTTGCGCGCCGCGACGTAAAACGGCCATAGCGGCGCCTGGCCGCCGAGCGTGCCGCCGACGATCTTGTCCGCGGCCCGGGCCGGCCGACCGAGCAATGCCGCGCCGATGAGGCCGAGAACGACGCGTCGCGGAATTTTCATGCGAACCCCAGCCGTGAACACCCGACTATAGCCGAGATTGTCATGGCTTGGCGATTTTGAACGAACTGAAAAAATCGTCCCGCACTGCCGCGGCTTCGGTGCGCGCAGGTTGCGCTTTTGCGCCCGGCCTTCGAACATTACACGCGGCGGCACTTGGTTCGGCGCGTCCGCCTTGACACCGCCCGAAGCCCCGACGCAAGTGCCCGGCAGGGGAGGCAAGGATCCGTGGCGCCGGCGAAGCTGGTTCACACCTCGCCTGATGTGGCGCTGCGCCCGGGTTACTCGCTATACCAAGAATCGAACCGGTATTTGGAAATCGGAACTTATCGAGGTTCTGCCATGAACATCAGACCGCCGCGCATCGGACCGCAGCCATGGGACGTGGTGCGCGGAAAACTCGATCAGTCGCTGCCGTTCGCCAATATGCGCGACACGCCGTATTACCGCGACGCGGTGTGGGAGCAATTCTCCAAGGCCGAATATGACCGCCGCTATGCGGCGTTGCGCGGCAAGATGCGCGAGCACAAGCTCGACGTGCTGATCGTGCCCGGCGGCCCGAGCCATTGGAGTTTTGGCGGCGGCATGTTGTGGCTGACCGGGCATTGGGAATGGCACGCGCTGGCGAGCTACGTGCTGGTGCCGCGCGATGGCGAGCCGACCATGATCTATTCCATGGGCGGCACCCACGCCGAGGCGGTGCGCCGCCAGGTCGAGATCGCCGTCAAGGATGTGCGCCACAGCCGCAGCGGCCGTTATGCCGACATCATGGTGGAGCGCATCCGCGAACTGAAGCTCGAACGCGGCCGCATCGGCCTGATGGAGATCGATCCGCGGCACGGCGATTACATGCCGGTCAACCAATATAATGTACTGCGCGACAACCTGCCCGATGCCGAGCTGGTGTTCACCAAGGGCTTCCTGCACGAGCTGCTCTCGGTCCACAGCGCCGAAGAGCTCGACTGCGTGCGCAAGGCCGGGGTGCTGTGCAAGAACGCCATGGACGCCATGGTGGCCCGCGCCCGTCCCGGCGTGAAGGAATACGAGCTGCGCGCCGCCGCCGGCGCGGCCATTCTCGAAGGCGGCGGCGACATCGACTTTTTGATCATCGGCTCGACGCCGATGGCCAATCCGGCGCAGATTTTCGGCAATCCGCGGCCGTCCGGCCGCGTGCTGCAAAAGGGCGATATCATCAATATGGAGCTCGCCGCCGGCTATCGCGGCTACACCGCCCAGATCGGCTCGCCGATTTGCGTCGGCGAGCCGACCGAGATGGTGAATAAATTCTGGAACGAGATCACGCTGCCCGGCTACAAGAAAATCATCGCCGAGATTGCGCCGGGAAAGCCTGCGGAGAACATGCGGCTCGCCAGCAAATTCTTCCGCGACAACGGCTATCAATCACGGCCGACCCAATGCCACGGCATCGATCTGGTCACCGACGGCCCGCACGTGGTCGCCGAGCATGTATCTGCGGAAAAATTCGAGGAAATGCTGAAAGCCGGCATGGTGATCATGGCCGAGCCAAATCCGATCACGCCGGACGGGCTGTTCGGAATCTTCCTTGGGCATACATTTATTGTGACGGAGAGCGGCCACGAGGTGGTCGACGATTTCCCGCTGGAGATCGCGATGGCTGGAGGGTAGCGCTCACTGCGATCCCCCATGTGTATTTGAATCGCTTGTGTATTTGAATCACTTGGCGTTGATGCATGGCGCGTAATGATGCAAAACCAATTCCGATGCCTTCTCTTGTCAAAATAGCCAAGCGCATTAGGCATGCACCGGGTCTTAACTCGGCCGATGCAGTTTGGGACCGACTAAGACCGCTCTATCACAGGCTGATTGGCGCTCGTGGACGCGGAGTGCCGACATTGATCGGCGGCAGTGCCAGTGTGCGCCTGCCCCCGGAATTCACCGGTGGTGATTGGGACCGATACGAACCCGAGTCTATCGCGGCGACAATGGAATGGGCCAAATCCCATCCGGGCGGCGTGGTGCTGGACATCGGTTGCAGCATCGGAATTTTTTGCGTGGTCGCCTTGTTTGCGAATCCGACCGTGGAAGTGATCGCTTTTGACGGCGATTTATCGAGTCTCGCTGCCACTCTCCGACTTTGCCGATATGCGCAAGGTGACCGTCTTCGCATGGTATGTGCTCTTCTCGGCGATCGCGGAACATCTAATGACACCCTCGATGACGCCATACGCGCAACTACAAATCAGTTGGCCTCGCCGGGGGCTCCTCATGGTGACCCTGGAACAACCAAATACGTTTGTCTCAATTCGCCGATAACAGATTCGATTCCAAGATATTCGCTTGATCAATTGTTCCCTGCCGACATACGACCGCTCTTGATCAAATGCGATGTCGAGGGGGCAGAATTGCTCATCCTTCAGGGAGCCCATAAATTGTTGGCTCATTCAGCGCCGGACATCCTCCTCAGCGTACATCCCCGCGCGCTGGAGGATGAGTACGGCGAAAGCGTAATTGGCCTGCGAAATTTCTTGCATGCCGCTGGTTATGAGGTGCGGCTGCTTGCTATCGATCACGAAGAGCATTGGTGGTGTTCACGTACGGTTTCATAATGTGGTTCGCGGCATCAGAAACTTGAAATCGCAGCCTTCGTCGGCACCGAGAATCTGCTCGGCGAACAATTTGGCGTAGCCGCGTTGCGGCGTTTCCGGCGGCGGCGGCATCGCGGCGGCGCGTTTTTTCAATTCGGCGTCGTCGACCAGGAGCGAGATGCGGCGTTCTTTTACCGAAAGCCGGATGCGATCCCCGTTGCGCACCAGCCCGAGCGGGCCGCCGGAGGCGGCGTCGGGGGTGATGTGCAGGACGATGGTGCCGAACGCGGTGCCGCTCATGCGGGCGTCGGAAATCCGCACCATGTCCTTGACGCCGCGCTGAGCCAGCTTTTTTGGGATCGGCAGGTAGCCGGCTTCCGGCATGCATTCCGGCGCGTGCGGGCCGGCGTTTTGCAGCACCATGATGTCCTGCGGCTCAACATCGAGCGCCGGGTCGTCGATCCGGGCGGCGAGATCGGCCAGCGATGAGAACACCACGGCGCGGCCTTCGTGCTCGAACAATTTGGCGTCGGCCGCCGAACGTTTGAGGATGGCGCCCTGCGGCGCCAGGTTGCCGAACAGCGCCACCAGGCCGCCGGTCGGCTCCAGCGGTTTGGCGGCCTCGGCGATGATCGAGCGATCGATGTAGCTGTCGGCGTCGCCTTCGAGGCGTTCGCCGAGGGTTTCGCCGGTCACCGTCATGCAGTCGAGATACAACAGCGGTTTGAGCTCGCGCAGCAGCGCGCCCATGCCGCCCGCCGCGCAAAAGTCTTCCATATAGCCGTTGCCGACCGGCTTGAGATTGACCAGCACCGGCGTCGAATCCGACAGCGTGTTGAGATGGTCGAGCGAAATTTTTATGCCGGCGCGGCCAGCGATCGCGGTCAGATGAATCACCGCGTTGGTCGAGCCGCCGAGCGCGAGCAGCACGCGCAGCGCATTCTCGACCGACTTCGCGTTGATCAGTTGCGAGGGCTTGAGTTTTAAGCCGATCAGCTTGACCGCCGCGGCGCCGGTCGCCTCGGCGGCGCGCAGGCGATCCGCATGCACGGCCGGGATCGCCGCGGTGCCGGGCAGGCAGATGCCGAGCGCTTCGGTGAGGCAGGCCATGGTCGAGGCGGTGCCCATCACCGCGCAGGTGCCGGCGGTCACCGCAAGCCGGCCTTCGACCTCGAAGATTTCGTCGGCGTCGACGTCGCCCGAGCGATAGCGCGCCCAGAAGCGGCGGCAATCGGTGCAGGCGCCGAGCCGCTCGCCACGATGCCGGCCGGTCATCATCGGTCCTGCCACCAGCGCGATGGC